>Ga0187785_10000477_pt1 | contig 15072 bp, 11 predicted proteins | sample 0815_BV2_4_20_MG_FD_132466 | JGI IMG/M metagenome (GOLD analysis project Ga0187785, IMG submission 132466) | Tropical peat soil microbial communities from peatlands in Department of Meta, Colombia - 0815_BV2_4_20_MG | ecosystem: Environmental > Terrestrial > Soil > Wetlands > Peat | place...
CTTGATTTCTGTGCGTTTGTACATGGCAGCGAATTCATTGTTCCCGTCAGTTATGTACGCGTCCAAAATTCCGTTGAGAAGCACGCTGGGTGGCAATGAACAATCCAGTTGTTTGCGCAAAGCGAGTTCCACGATTCCGATAGGAAAAATCTTCACCAGTTTCCTGTATTTCTGAATTGCAAGCAGCTGCTTCTGAGCTGTCAAATTTTCGATCTGGACGAGGACGAAGTGTCCCGATCCGAATCTGATACTTCGCAGGTGCATGCGGCCCCAAATTCTACTATGCCTTATCTGGAGGATGCTTTCTCTGACTTCCGGAGCACGATCCTTGAACACCTTTTCCAAGAGAAGTTGGGCCTGCCGGGCTTCCCGCGGGTTGGGAAACAGAGACGCAAAGGTAGCTCCTTTGCTGCTGAATCCCGCCCTTGCCATCTTCTTGAATGCAGCGTTTGCAAATTTCACCGCGTGGGAACGAGCAATGAGCAACGTGGGCACAGGAATCGCTTGCAAGAGCTGCAGCAGGGAACCCGACGAAGATTTTTCTCCAACTGCAGTATCAACGGCGGTGCCTGGGGACGCCAGAACGCTTAGATCGATTGTCTGAGTTGGTTCGTCAAGGGGATCAAGAATATCCGGCACCACCTTTTCATCATTAGTGTCGACACCCGGTCGTACCTTCCGGTCCATCTTTCAGACTCCCGATTCCATGATCACGTGACCGTGGCAAACTCAAGCTGATGACAGGGCAACCTAACCTTCAGCCCCAAAGGTTCTCAAAAGTTCCGCAGCCTTGATGCGGCGATTGCGGACGGCAGCCATGAGAGGTGTGTAGCCCAGATTGGTTTGCGCGTTCACAGGCACACCCGCGGTCAACAGCCGCTCCACCACTGCACAATGCCCCTTGGCCGCCGCCATGAGCAAAGGCGTGTGCCCCTGGCCGTTCTCTGCAGTTGCATCCGCATTGTAATCCAAAAGGAGCTGGACCGCATCTGCATGCCCTCTGACGCATGCCCTCATGAGAGCCGTGTTGCCGTTCAGCGTCTTTTCATTCACGTCGGCTCCGTTTTCGATGAGCTTTTTCATTATGCTCACCCGGCCGACAACTGCCGCTCTCATCAAGGCTGTTTTTCCAATGTTATTTTTCGCGTTGGCGAAAGCCCCCTCGGCCAGCAGGATATCAACCACATCATCGCTTGGGCAGCTCGCGGCGAACATGAGGGCCGTGTTGCCATTGCGATCGGCCTGGTTTGGGTCCACTTTCTGAGCGAGAATGAGATGTACGAGATTGGCCCGACCTTCTCCAGCCGCACAGAGCAACGCCATTGCACCGGTGCCGTTTTCTGAGTGAAATCCTGCGCCTCGCGACAACAGCAGTTCCAGAATAGCAAGATGCCGTCCGGCTGCCGCCATGTGAGCGGCAGAGCAGCCTTTACTGTCCTTGGCATCAGGATCGATTCCTTTCTGAAGCATCATATCCACGATGTGGACCCGTCCTGTGGCCGCGGCTCTGACAAACGCTTCAGCCCGTTGCTTGTCCGGAGTGTCGGTTCCTGCAGCCATGAAAAGGTCCACTATCCCCCGATGACCTTTCTTGGATGCACATTCGAGCGCTCCCTTCACATATGTTCCTGAATGGACCACTCGTGCAGTCAAGAGAATCTTGACCACTTCTTCATAGCCTCTTGAGGACGCCCTGGCTAAAGGTGTGACTCCTTTGCTATTCTGGACATTTACGTCAGCGCCCCGGGTCAGCAGAAGTTCGGCAACTCTCGCACGACCCTGGCCACAGGCTTTCAGCAGCGCGGTCTCTCCGTACATGTCCCTGATGTTGACTTCCGCCCCGTGGCTCAACAGGATCTCGGCAACATTGCGAAATCCTCTGAAACAAGCAAAGAACAGCGCTGTGTTGCCGTGGACGTTTTGAGCGTTAACGTCTGCTCCGAAATCCAGAAGGAATTGGGCGATCATGAAGTGGCCCTTGAATGAGGCTCTCATGAGAGCGGTATTCCCGTATGCATTCACCGATCGGGGATTTGCGCCCGATTTCAAGAGCAAAGCAACAACTTCGGCATGACCTTTTGACGCAGATTTGATCAGAGCACTATCTCCGAATTTGTCTCCGGGATCCGGCAGCGCTCCGTTTTGCAACAGATATGCCGCGACTTTGACGTGTCCGTCCGTTGCCGCAAGAATCAGGGGAGTCCGGCCATCGCAGTCGCGGTAGTTTATATCCGCTCCGAGGTTCAGCAGGGATTGCAGCGTTGGCAGCCTGCCGCCGGACGCGGCTTCGCACAATGCCGAATTTAGTGTCTCGCCGTCCAGGGCATGTCCCGAGTCCTTGTCCAGCAAAACCGTCAACACTGAAGGATGAAAATCGATCAATGCCCAGTTCAGGGCTGTCTTTCCCTCCCGGTCGCGGGAATTCACGTCAGCGCCGTTGCGGAGCAAGATTCGGACAACATCGGCGAAGCCGCCGGAAGAGGCAAAGAAAAGCCCGGTCTTGCCGTCTCGATCAGGAGCATCGACACGCGCACCAGCGGACACAAGTACTTCCAGAACATGCCCGTGTCCTCCCAGACACGCCTCAATTAGCGCAGTGTTCCCGTATTTGTTTCGGACGTGGAGATGCGCCCCCCTGGACAGCAGAAACTCGACAACCCGAACATGCCCCCTGTATGCCGCTCGCATCAGTGCGGTATTTCCGTATCTGGTCCGGCTGTCGATATCCGCTCCCGAGTCGAGAAGCAGCTTCACAAAATCAAGATGGCCACTATATGCAGCTTCGATGAGAGCAGTGTCCCCATCGGTGTCTTGTGCATCGATATTACCGAGAGAACCAAGCGCTTGGGCAACACCGACCAGGCCGTCGGAGGCCGACACGGTGAGACAGGTCTTTCCGTAGCGGTTAGCTTTTCCGGCATCCGCTCCCATCGAAACGAGCAGCCGGACGACCGCCTCATGTCCCGCTTTACATGCTTTCAAGAGCGGTGTTTCTCCGTTTGCGTCGGTGGGGTCGATTTCCGCACCTGAGTGCAACAGCATTTCGATAATGTTGATATGCCCGCGGCAGCACGCCCAGTGCAGGGCGGTGTACCCGTATATGTCAGCGGATTTCAGATCGGAGTGCGGCAACAGGACTTCCACCAGTTCCGCATGTCCCCAGAACGCGGCTTCGATGAGAGGAGTCCTGCCGTCCACATCGCGTACGCGGGCGTCAGCGCCTGCGGCAAGCAATTCGCGGGCAACATGACTTCGGTTCCACAGGGACGCGGAGAAGAGGGCCGTTCGCCGGCTATTGTCGCCCACATCAATGAGCGCTCCTGCTGCGACGAGCACCCGCAGTATTTCCATCCGTCCTTTGGACGCTGCACAGAAAAGGGCTGTCTCACCTGCTCTATTTCTTGCCTCGATATCGGATCCGTTCTCCAGGAGCAGTCTTGCTATTTCTTCATATCCCTTGAGACACGCAACCATGAGAAGACTGTTTCCCGAGAGGTCCCGGGAGTCCGAATCTGCGCCGTAACTCAACAATTCCGCGAGCCTTTCGTAATTGCCTTCGCAGACTGCTTCCAGCAACTGACCGTCAGTTTCCGCAGGTCCACGGTAATCGGGCGTACCTCCAACCTCTCCGATCGCTTTCGTTTTCATAAGGGGTGCCAGCCTATTGTCTCCCCTGCTTTGCCACATTGTTCACCAGTATCCCGGAGCTGGAGTATCGTCGGCTCCAGACGAATCGTCCCGGGAAAAATTTTCTTTTATTGTGATTGGATAATTGAAGGAGCAGATTGGAATCACAATATCCCGCCGTGGCTCGCGGCACCCCCTCAATAACGCGGCGAGTCCTGACTCAGATGAGAGTGCGACGAAACGAACATGCAACAACACCGGAATTCCGGTTCCAAACACCGGGAATTCAGTATTACCCTTATTGAGAACAGCCAAACCTGTTCCGAAATATGACTCCACCCCCTTATTTCCCAGCGATCCAGAGCTCACGCGGAGCGTCTGAATCCAGCTTTAATAATGAGGATTGCGGAAATCGAACGAGGTGTCAATATAGGAAAGTTTAGTGTAAATTGGGTATTTGGGATACCTGCAATGTACTACAAGAATCCCCTGGAGGTCCTAACTCATAGATTTCAAACACGTTGCGAGATCGTCCACACTCCCGGTGAACCCGAGTTTTCTCCGAATATTGGACCTGTGGAAGAAAATTGTTTGCGGCGAGACGCCCATTGCTTGGGCGATTTCTTTTGAACTGAGACCGGATTTTATCATTTCGCAGATTCGGATTTCACGCAGCGTCAACAAGTGACCGTACGTGATGGTACTCGGGCCTAGCGCAGAAGCGATATCATCCAGATTGCTGTCGAGGGTTTCGACAAGAGACCGAATGCGGTCCGGCAGGTGCTCCCCTTTTAGCTGATCCAAAATCGGTTTGGCGGCTAATTGAATATTTTCGGAAATCTTTTTTTCCACGGATTTCTTCTGCTCTTCGATACCCGAGATGAGAACCTTCAGCGCGTCGTTAGCCTGTTCCAGTTTCTTGGCATACAGCTCTATTTCTTTCCTCGAATCTTCGAGGTGCTGCGTTCGCTCTCTTACCTTGTTTTCCAAAGATTGAGTATATCCCGCCAGTTTTTCATTGGTGGCCCGCAACGCTTCCTCGGTTTTTTTGAGCTCTGTAATATCCCTTAGTGCGTTTACGATCGCCATCGGTCTGCTACTGTCGTCACGCAGGACCGAGCAGTGAACGAATCCCGGGAATATTGTGCCATCTGCTCGCAAATGACTCACTTCCCCGTTGAATTCGGTCTCAAGCCTTTTCTTGGCCCGATTCTGCATGTCGCCGGGATCGTGAAAGAATGAAATGTGTTTTCCCAGGAGTTGTTCAGAACCGTACCCGTGCATTTCAGCAAACGCTTGATTCACGAATATGAGGTGGCCGCTCATGTCGGTTACCGCTACTCCTTCGGAGCTTTGTTCAAATGCTGCGGAAAGGAGCTTGACGCGGTATTCGGATCTCAAACTCTCGGTGACGTCCAGTACGAGTTCTATTGCGTGAAGAGGATGGCCCTTGTCGTCGTGGATCAGAAAGGCCGTAACATTGGCAATGATGAATTCCCCCGTTTTTCTTCTGAGCCTCTTCTGAAGCGTGTAGGACGCAATCTCGTGGTGCTCCATTCGTGTCATGAGCTTCGCTTCAGCCTGCCGATCATCTACATGAGTAAGGTCCCGAACCGTTTTGCCCGCGAGTTCCATTTGGGAATACTCGAGCATCCTGCAGTAGGCGCGGTTCACTTTTTCCAGGGTATTGTCGTTTCGAATAATAGATATGCCTATGGGACCTTCTTCGAATATTTTTCGAAACCGCTCTTCGCTGGCACGGAGAGCTTCCTCCTCCAATTTTTGGGCCGAGACATCTCTCTGCATCACCCAGAAGCCGTAGGAAATTCCGTCAGACACCTGGCCCGCAAGAGTGTTTTCCGTGTACCGGGTCTCAGCGTTGGGCCCGGTTTCTTGAGACTCGAAACACCGAACAGAAAAGCCCTGACTCGCCCAGAGCCGAACGGCGTCCCTCCTGCCCCCACCGGCGGAGAACAGGTTCTTGAATGCTACGTCTCGGATCTTGTGTATACCTGTGTGCCCCTGCATTTTCGCGAATTCTCTGTTTCCGCCGCACAGTCGAGCATTTTCAACCGCTGCCAGCAATTCCGGAATGCCCGACTTGACACGTACCGGTTTTTCCAACACAAATTCCGCGATGCCCACCGGAAAAACCTGGACGAGTTCCCTGTACTTCTTATTGAGCAGACCGTGGACCTTTTGCGCAGTGATGTCCTGCATCAGAATCATCACCAGGCGCCGTCTCTCAAGCCGTACAGGGCGGAAATGCATTTTTTGAAAGCTCTGTTTTCCGCTTATTCGGACTACTGCGTCTATGATCCAGGATTTTCTCATCGTCAGGCTTTTTTCCAACAGCGATCTCGCCTTGTCAGCCTGGGAGGGATGAACGAATAGAGATGAAAACGATTTCCCGACGAGCTCGTGCGTGTCGCCTATTTTTCTTCCGAGACAATTGTTTGTGAACACGATCGCGTGAGTGTGATCTACGAGAAGTGCGTCCAATGGGATGGTTTGCAGAAATCGGCTAAGAAATACTTCCTTGAAATCCTTCAAATTAAAGCTTCCGGATTGAGTCACATCCTGGGGAAGCTTGTCCAAGATCTCACCAGAAAAAGAGAAATCTTTTCCGGAAAATTCGGCTTCTTCGTTCCAAAAATCCTCGGGTGACGGGCGGGAGTCCTTTTCGTCCATGTGTGCATGTCCTCTCAAACGAGCTGTTCCGTCTACGAATCGCGGGAAACGTGCGGCTGCACTTTTCGCACGGTCCCCCTTTGCAACTGATTGATTACTCCGCGCAACACGGTTTCTGAACGGAGAAGGCCTCCCCAATATTCTCCGATGCTTATAGCCGTCCGGCTTCGAATTGGGAAGTACGGAACAGAACCGGGCAATTTTTTTGAGTCCTCACAGTCTCAGCCGCGCCAATTCGTCTCGCGCTTATCACGCGAGCAGCTCCTGAATCGGCTGCAAACGGGCATAGTTAAAGGCGCTTCGTCCGGAGCCGTCCGACAAGGACCTGTCCGCTCCGAATTTCAGAAGGAGTTCTACGATATCCGAGTGCCCTCTGTACGCGGCCATCATAAGACACGTACGTCCCATCCGGTCCGTATCATTCGGATCCGCACCCCTGCTCAAAAGCAATTTGGCTTCTTTCATGTTTCCCTTAAAGCAGGCCTTCATCAAAGCGGTGACTCGATTCACCTTATCCGCAGCGTGAATATCCGCCCCGGCATTCAGGAGAAGCTTCATCACGTCACCGTGACCTTTGTATGCAGTTCTCATCAGGGGGGTATTTCCTGAGCGGTCGCGTGCTTCGACATCGGCGCCCGCCGCCACAAGTCTTTCCACTACCGAAGGAAAGCCTCCGCGGCATGCGACAAGCAATGCCGTATTGCCGAGGTTGTCACGAACCTCCACGTTTGCGCCGCTATCCAACAAGAGTTCCGCCACTGGCGCGTAGCCCCCGCGCGCGGCGACAATCAGTGCAGAGTTCCCGGACCTGTTCCTGGCATTTTCACATGCCCCGCTGTTCAACAGGAATCGTACCGCATCTTTACGGCCGGCGCTCGCTGCAACAATCAGGGCGGTGCTGCCGTTAAAATCCCTATCATCCACCATGGCTCCCGCGTCCAGCAGGAGTTTCATCACTTCGCAGTGTCCGCCGAATGCCGCCTCCACCAGAGCGGTATTGCCGTATTTGTTTCGCACGGCGATGGTGGCCCCCCTGGAAATGAGCACATTGACTACGGATGCGTGACCTTTGAAAGCCGCTCTGTGCAACGGAATGTTGCCGAATTCGTTGACCGCGTTTACGTCGGCACCTTTGTTCAAAAGTAGTTTGACTATTCCTTCGTGGCCTTGGTATGCGGCAAGAATGAGGGCAGTGTCGCCGGTACTATTGCGAGCCTCGATATGGGCCCCGGAAATCAAGAGAAGGTCAACCACTTCAGTGTCGCCGTCAAGTGAGGATTCTACCAAAGCACTGTCCAACTCACGGCTCCGAGCGTCTCGATCAATCGCTTCGTCTTGAAAACCGCCGGAGGAGAAGAACCCATCCAAAGTGACGGTCTCCGGAGGTTCGTTGTGAGCCACAGTCTTCCCCCATCAGTGTCTTGTTGAGATCCGACGCCCGGTCCAGGTGCCGACACTTAAGAAAGTTCGGCCCCGTGTTATACTGAATGTGGTAGGAAGCGGAAAAGGAGTAGTGCCATTCAGACTCGGGGACGGCATGGTGAACGGGCGCAGGAAACGCCCTGCAAGCATGACCTTCCATACAAGTCGGATTTTCTCTCCGGCAATTTAACATTTCTGTTAGCCCGGAGTCAAAAGAGGAAAACGGGAAGCCTATGGAAATGTGTAGGTTCCGATTATGTGCGTAGCATTCGGGTCCATGGACCTGAAACACTCGACCTTATGGCGAGCGGTGCTTCGGTGCGCTTCTTTGGAGGTATTACCATGAAAATTTTAGCGAAATCGATCAACATCACGGCTCTGGTCCTGCCTTTTTGGCTCCTATGCGGAATCGCGTACGCGCAAAGTGGTCCTGCGAGGGTGGTGAGCGTCGACAGTCCCGAAATGTGCCTGCGCGTCCGAAGCGGCCCGGGTACGTCGTATTCAGTAGTGGGTTGCGCGGCAATGGGAGAACGAGTGGGACTTACGGGCGTCTGGAGCAACACCGATTGGGCGGAAATAGATCAGCCGCTCAGCGGATGGGTAGCAGGCTCGCAAATCAGGATGATTGTTGCCACCAACGCTCCTGCTCCTGTCGAGTACGAAATTGCGGCACCCATCGTTAACGAATATTATTACAGCCCTTCCTACGTCTACGGTCCGTACTGGTATGGATATCGCCGATGGCGGGGACCGTACTATCACCGGTGGAATAAACCGTATTATCGCGGATTTTCTTATCGCTCGCGCGGTGTGGCCGTCCGCGTCGGGCCGGCCGGAGGAGTAGCGGTTCGTGCCGGCGGAGTCGGCGTTCGTGTAGGACCTGGCGGAGTCGGCGTCCGAGTGGGATCGGGTGGCGGAGGCGGCAGGCGGAGATAACGGTTGGGAGTCCTGCTCGGGAGCACCGCGGGGCCCCGTCCGGCATCGCGGCCTCCGGTTAATAGAAGTCACTCGGGGCAATGAAGGACTTTTCCCACTTGTACGTGCACACCCACGCCCGAGAGCGGTCGTTCCTCTTGATTCCCCGGACGTGTACTGGTAAATTGTCGAGAATGAGGTGAACCCTGATCGGATGAAAATCCGAGCAGGTAACCCCGGTCTGGAGGACTTTTCCAGCAGATTCCGGGCTGACGAGAGGTTTGACGTTCTCGGCACGGAACGAGACCGGAAAGCGCCCCTCCACCATTCCCATCGAAATTACCAGGTTTTGCGGAAAAGAATCTTTCCCGAAAGAATCCGCTTATCGTCTTTCCTGTCGAGGAGAAGGCCATGAATCTTGAGTACGTCCGAACAACGTGCCCGTATTGCGGTTGCGGCTGTGAAATGCTGCTGGAAACTTTGGACGGGAAGCTGACCGGCACCCTTCCTTCCAAAACTAACCCCATGAATGAAGGCAAGCTCTGCATCAAGGGCTGGAACGCTCACGAATTTGTCCAGAGCCCGAACAGGCTAACCAACCCGCTCCTCAGAAAAGATGGCGAACTTCAAGAGGTTTCTTGGGATGAAGCGCTGGATTTCACGGCATCGAAGCTGCGGGAAATAAAAGAAAAGCACGGCGGTGACAGCCTGGCATTTTTGACGTCGGCAAAATGCACCAACGAAGAGAATTACCTTTTTCAGAAGCTCTGCCGGGTTGGGTTCGGGACAAACAATATAGACCATTGCGCCCGTCTCTGACACAGCTCCACGGTGGCAGGTCTTGCCGCCGCTTTCGGAAGTGGTGCCATGACAAACTCGATTCCGGAAATCGAGGATTCGGACTGCATATTCATAATCGGGTCCAACACCACCGTCGCTCACCCGCTTGTTGCCCATCGAGTGTTCCGGGCCAAAGCAAAAGGGGCGAAACTCATCGTCGCGGACCCGCGCAAGATTCAACTTGCGGCCCTTGCCGACGTGCACGTGAGGCAGAATCTCGGCTCGGATGTGGCTCTGGTCAACGGAATGATGAACGTTATTCTTGCCCGAAACCTCCAGGACCAGACATTCATCGATGAACGCACCGAAGGTTTCGACCAGCTCCGGGAAATTGTGAAAAACTATACGCCGGACAAGGTATCGGAGATTACCGGCATTCCGGCCGAAGATATTATCAAGATGGCTGAGATGTACGGCGGCGCGGAGAGAGCCACCATTCTTTATGCCATGGGCATCACCCAACACTCCCATGGGGTAGACAACGTGAAATCCCTGGCAAACATCGCGATGCTCACCGGCAACCTCGGCAAAGCTTCTGCCGGCGTGAATCCGTTGCGGGGACAAAATAACGTGCAGGGCGCCTGCGACATGGGCGGACTGCCCAATGTGTACCCCGCATATCAAGCAGTCACCGACGAAAGCAACAAGAAGAAATTTGAAAGCGCATGGAAATGCCAATTGTCAGGCAAGGTCGGCTACACCATCATGGAGATGATGCACGGGCTGGAAGACGGCTCAGTGAAGGGGATGGTGATCCTGGGGGAAAACCCAGTGGGCAGCGACCCGGACGCGAATCACGTGAAGCATGCGCTTGCATCGGCAGAATTTCTGGCGGTAATCGACATATTCCTCACGGATACCGCTAAACTGGCACACGTTGTCCTCCCCGGTGCCTCGTACGCCGAAAAGGACGGCACGTTTTCCAATACAGAGCGCAACGTGCTCAGGGTTCGCAAGGCAGTTGAGCCGGTCGGAGAATCCCGGCCGGATTGGCAGATCATCAGTGACTTGTCCACACGATGCGGCCTTCCCATGAGTTACGAGTCTCCAAGCGAAATCTTCGATGAAATCGCGAAGGTGGCTCCAAGCTACGGGGGACTAAGTTACGAGCGACTGGAAAAAGGCGGCATTCCTTGGCCGTGCCCCACTTCGGACCACCCCGGAACGCCTGTCCTTCATAAAGATCGCTTCACCAGGGGCAAGGGGCTCTTCCACGCGATAGAGTATCGGCCCCCCGAAGAACTCACGGATGAAGAGTTTCCGATGCAACTGACCACGGGCCGTTTCTTTCCGCATTACCACACCGGTACCATGACGAGAAACTCGCCGACGCTTCACGCGGAAATGCCGGAAGGCTACGTGGAAGTCAATCCTGCGGACGCGGAAAGGCTGGGTCTGAACAATCTCGAAGTCGCGCGAGTCGTTTCCCGCAGAGGCGAGGTGGAAACGAAAGTGTTCGTCACGGATCTCGTGGACGAAGGAATGGTGTTCATGAGCTTCCATTTCATGGAAGCGAACGCCAACGTGCTCACCAACCCGGCTCTGGATCCCATCTGCAAGATCCCCGAATACAAGGTCTGCGCAGTTCGAGTCGAAAAGACGGCCCCCCGGGCAGAGGTCGCAGCAGGCGGCGAATAGAAAAGACGGGAGACCCTTCTTGTTCTTGCAAGGAGGGTCTCCCCAATCTTCCCTTTTTCACCGGCCCTTGGGACGAAAAGGATTCTTCCCTGTCGGCTTACTCCGGATTGAACTTCCAAAAACTTATCTCTGCATATCCGCCTGCTTTAGCTCTTTCCGCAAGATCTTGCCGATCGCGCTCTTGGGCAGATCGCTCATGAATTCCACATAGGTCGGGGCCTTGTACTTGGCCATTCTCTCCTTGCAGTAATCGATGATCTCCTGTTCCGTCGCGGACTCGCCCGCCTTCAACACCACAAACGCTTTTACGCGTTCTCCGAAGTGGCTGTCCGGCACCCCGATGGCGCAGGCCTCCAGGATTTTCGGGTGAGCAAACAGTACCTCGTCCACCTCTCGGGGATAAATGTTGTAACCACCCGAAATAATAAGGTCTTTCTTGCGATCCACGATGGTGAAGTAGCCTTCTTCGTCAACTGTCGCAATGTCGCCTGTGAACAGCCACCCATCCTGAAGCACCGCAGCAGTTTCTTCCGGCTTGTTATGGTATCCCTTCATGATCTGTGGACCCTTGAGACACAGCTCGCCCGCTTGACCGAATTCCGTGATTTCCCGGTGCGGATCTTCTACATCCACGAGTTTTGCATCGGTATCGGGGACGGGCAGCCCGATGCATCCCGGTTTTACCTTGCCTCCGAACGGAATGCCGTGTGTACACGGGGATGTCTCAGTCAGGCCGTACGCCTCGGAAATCAGGATGCCCGCGAGATCCTGAAAACCCCTGATCGTCTCGAGGGGAAGAGCCGCGGCACCTGATAAACAGGCCTTTACTGACGTGAGACTGAACTTCTTGGCCTCGGGGTGATGGATCATGGCATTGAACAAGGTCGGCACGCCGGGAATAAATGTCACTTTGTACTTCTCCACCGCTTCCAGAATGGCGCCAGCTTCGGGCTTGGGAATGAGAACATTGCTCCACCCGTACAAAACGGACATATTCATCGCAGCCGTGAGACCGTACGAGTGAAAAAACGGAAGGCAGCCCAGGACCACCTCTTGACCGTCAACAAAATCGATACACCATGCCCGGGCCTGCTGGCAGTTGGCCGTGAGGTTTCTGTGAGTGAGTTCCACGCCCTTGGAAATGCCGGTGGTGCCGCCCGTGTAGATCAGCACGGCCGTGTCATCCATCTTCGACGGATAGTTGCCCGATGTGGGCTTGCTGCCTTTCAACAGCTGCACGAACTCATACAGCCCTTCACCGGGAGGAGTATTCAGGTGGAGATTCCTCTTCACGAGGGGAAAAAGCTGCTTCAAGGGAAACGGGAGATAATCCCGAATGTGGCAGGAAATGATTTTCGTGATTCCCGTGTGTGGCTTCAATTTAGTCAATCTCGGTACCAGCGTATCCAGACATAGAATACATGTTACGCCGGAATCCTTGAGCTGATGTTCCAGTTCTCTGTCCGTATACAGCGGATTGTTGGGTACTGCTACCGCGCCAAGACGAAACAGGGCGTACATGCCAACCACCGTTTGCACCAGATTAGGCAAGAGTAGCCCCACGGTATCGCCGGCACGCACCCCAAGCTCGTGAAGCGCGGATGCAAACGTTGAGACCATCACGTCCAATTCGCGATAGGAAATCCTTTTCCCCTGGAAAACCAATGCCGGATTATCAGGAAACCTGTTTGCCGTTTGAGTGAGAGCTTCCTGCAGTGAAATATTCTTGAAATCGACGGTAGCGGGTACCCCGGGAGCGTACGATTTTATCCAGATTTTTTCCATGTTCACTCCTTCCCCAATCAAAGACACTGAGCCCGTGTATAGCCGTCTCGCCAAAGCAGGGATCTTTCGTTGCCGTTCGGCAGGAGCCTCAGGAAGTCGCTCGTGTCTTGAAACGCATTCCCGGGCACGCCGGTCCTTTCACATTCTCCTATTCTTGGCCAAAACGAGGCTTGAATGCAACGGAAATGAGGCTCGGGCCGCGGGCATTTGGTTGCCAGGGGCACGCTGACACTGCGACCGGCGAAGCGACGAAGCGACGAAGCGATCTCGATGCGGTGCGCTCGCAGGCAATGACCTTGGTTCGCTCGCAATGAGAGCGGTGGGGGGAGAACGCTGTCCTCCGTGTAACTCGGGGGTTTTCCACGGTCCTGGAAAGGGGGACGGCATCTGTTTTATCTGTGTGCACCGGTAGGTACGCGGTGCCGCACGATTGCGCCAAGTTTATCTGACAATATCATTATGTTATTTTGATATGTTACGCTCTTAGCACCACCATTTTCTCGTAAATAATTTTAACTAATTGAAAATGAGGTTCATTTTTTTCTTGACAATTAATTGGGTTTGGCATTTAAGCAATATCCAACATTTCGAGCTGGGAGGAAGGGTATGTTGAGAAGAATACCTTCTACGCCGTTGGTATGTCTATCCATTTTCCTGTCAATTATCTTTGCCACCGCTTCATGGGCAGCGGGACCGGATGAATCTCTGGAAATTCTCCTGAAACCGAATCAGGCAGGGGTTACTCCTATTCCCGCAGCGCAAAAAGCCAGAGCGCGATCCACCGTCGCCAGAATGGGGCCTGCCCCCGTCCTGCTCGGTCCACCGCCGCCGTGTGGCATCACAAAAGTCAAACCCCAATTCTGCCCGCCCATGGGATTCCAGGCCCCGTGCATTCTGCCCGCACCACTGCCGGGACAATGGGAGATCGGCGTTCAAGTACTCTTTGCCAGGATAGGTGGCAAGATCTTGTGGCCCAGATACTCCCCGTACTACTGGGGATGGAACTGGGGACAGGGCGACGACTTCCTGGCAGCAGGGTTTTCCGACAGGCTCATGCTGCCCGCCCACAAAACCCTGGTGGATTTCAAAGTGCGCTACCAGTTCAGACCCAACTGGGCGGTCCGTTACTCCATCATTCCCCTGGAACTGAGCGGCGGTGGATGGCCTGATTACTACAGTTGGTTCATCTTCGGAAACCAGCTGTTCACCGGCGGACAGCCCATTCAGTCCAAGTGGCAGCACACGTACCAAAGACTCGGCTTGATATACGATGCAATCCGAACCTGCGGTATGAAAGTCAGCGTCTTCGCAGACTGGGTACACGCAGACGACCGCATCGATGTGAACTGCACCTATTGCGGCTTCTTTACCCAGACATTCAGCAAAGGCACAGACGCGGCAATGGTGGGACTCGAAGTGCAACGCTGCATGATGAAAACGCGCAACGGAGGCACTTTCTCCTGCGATTACAAAGCCGGCGGAATATTCCTGGATGACGTGGAGGGATATGACGTCGAAGTGGGCGGACGATACTCCATCCCTCTGAACGGAAACGGTCGCTGGGGTTATATAAAAGGTGGATACCGAGTTGTGGATCTCAAGAAATCACAATCCGAATTCCTGCTGAAAAACCAGCTGGAAGGCGGGTTCGTAGAATTCGGCTTCATCTTCTGAACACGATTTGAGTCGGCCGGTGATGCGAAAGGTCAACCATCGTCTCCTCCGGAGTCCATAATGATACTCACTCCAGACTCCGGAGTTCTTGAAACAGGCGCGGAGGCACCCTTCACATTCACCGGCTCTTCTTTTCTATGAGCCCGGCCGTATGACGGCGTTTCCCAGCTCGACCCCATCGGTCGGGCTTTTTTTTCGGCGGGACGCTAGTTTCATTTTGCGTTCGTGAACCATCAAATTATTCCGCGTTACGATTCCCTGGCCCCTGCGCTCCAGAATCGGGGCACCGGTAAGCATCACAGTTCCAGATGCCCCTTCCAGCCGGGATGTGGGCGAAACGCCAGCAGAGGGTCACTTGTCTCGAACATATCTCTAAATTCGGGTACGGCCGAAATTATCTTTATTTCACTTGGGCTTCGTATGCCGAGTTTCGATGATTTCAAAAGGTTTTCTATCCATTTCAGTTTGTTGATATCCAGC
>Ga0187785_10000478_pt1 | contig 15056 bp, 12 predicted proteins | sample 0815_BV2_4_20_MG_FD_132466 | JGI IMG/M metagenome (GOLD analysis project Ga0187785, IMG submission 132466) | Tropical peat soil microbial communities from peatlands in Department of Meta, Colombia - 0815_BV2_4_20_MG | ecosystem: Environmental > Terrestrial > Soil > Wetlands > Peat | place...
AATACGAAGCCGCCTACGACCGTGTGAACAACTCCTATCAAACTATAAGCGGGTTTGTGAACATAGGATTTCAGGCGGAGAACCTGCTGAGCGGCAAGAGTCCGTTCGTCATGCCGGAGCCGATTTTCAAGAGCCCAAGGAATCCGGCACGTCTCACCGACACGGTGAAGAGGCATTGGAGACACGCCACTGAAGGTTTGTTCACAAATGTTCAGCAAAAGAAAACTGTCACCATTGTGAATAAACGCTCAAATCCTTTAACCCTTTACATGGGATTCAAAGTCGGTGGGTGGGGAACCTATACCGCCAAGGATTTTCCTGATTTTTCCGTTTATTCCGGAAATCCGAACATTTTGTTTCGTACCGTGAATCCGAACGAGCAGGTCGTGGTGAACTTTAATCACCCAAACGAGGAAGTCAGCTTCGCATTGTCCGCGGATGTCGTGACGTGGAGCAATTGCGCGCAAACTCTTGCCGAACTGACACTATTCGGCTATATGAACCAGGACATTACCGATATTAGCCTTGTCAACGGATTTAATTATCCGATGGAGCTGGCGTCCACTCTTCCCAGCGTTCAAAGCATCCGGGTCGATCACGCAACCGGCAACCAGAACACCGCCGGCGTTTTCGGACTCGGGTGTAACAGTTGCACGCACATTATTCCTCCCATAGCCTGCACGTTTTCGCCACCGGAATGCCACCCGAAGGACGACTGTCAAATGTGGCAACCAAGCGGAGGAAATTTCGTTTTGTCCATCATGCCGTAGGCAACAGGCTTGACTGATGCGAGCGGTCTCACCTTCAGGAGTATTCATGGATATCAAGGAACTGGGAACATTGTTCCTGGTAGGTTTTCACGGAACCGTCTTTACGCGGGAAATTCGCACGCTGATGGAGGAGCTTAATCCTTGCGGCGTCATTCTTTTTGCCCGCAACATAGAGGATCCGGTACAGGTAGCGACGCTGAATCGCGATGTGCAGGAAAACGCTCTCGCGAGAACCGGGACCGGACTGTTTATCGGGGTGGATCAGGAAGGCGGCAGGGTGCGCCGTTTGAAGGAACCTTTCACGGAATTTCCACCTGCTCTGGAATGCGCCTGTTCCAGCGATCCTGAAAGTGAGGTGCGTAGATTTGCCCGGGTTACGGCGGAAGAACTTCTGCTGGCTGGGTTCAACCTCGATTTTGTCCCTGTGCTGGACGTCCTGAGTCACAGTGAGAACCTTGAAAGCTCGGTCATCGGAGACAGATCGTACGGCGGCAAACCGGCAGAGGTGGCCCGATTGGGCCACATTATCTGGGAAACCATGGCCCGCAGGGGAGTAATCCCTTGCGCCAAACACTTTCCAGGCCACGGAGGAACCATCATCGATTCCCACTTCGATCTACCCGTTGACAATCGATCCGCGGAGTGGATGGAGGGATTCGATCTCATCCCGTTCAAAGAAGCAGTAGAGAGCAGCATAGACATGCTCATGACCGCCCACGTTCTCTATCCGGATCTCGATCCGAGTTTGCCTGCAACCTTGTCTTCCAGGATTATTCAGAGGTTGCTGCGCGATAACATGGGCTACGAGGGCGTTGTCATCACCGACGATCTGGACATGGGCGCAGTCGCAAAAAGGCATTCCCCCGAAGAATGCGCTCTGAAGGCTTTCTCCGCCGGTGCGGACATTCTCCTCTTCTGCAATGATCCCCAGAAGGCGTTCTCCGCAAGAGAAGCCGTATTCGCAGCAATTCGTTCCGGCGACATTTCAGAAGAACGTGTCAGTCAGTCATTCGGGCGTATTGAAGACCTCAAGACGCGGTACGCGGGATCGCTGCGGCCGTGCGATCCCAAGAAAGCACGGGATCGGTTCCAATTCCGGGTATGAGTTTCACCGGTCTTCATCAAAGAATTCTCTTTTTTCCGCGATCTCCCGCACCGCTCTGACAGCAATCTCCACGTCTTCCGGGGTGTTGAAATACCCCATACTGAAGCGAACCGTACCGTCCGGCAACGTTCCCAGAGCCTCATGTGCGAGCGGCGCACAGTGAAGGCCGACTCGCACGGAGATCTCGTGTTTGTCCAGGAGGATACTGCCTGCCTCGTGGGGATGAAGGCTGTCGAAGGTGGCAGGAATCGATCTGCCCCCGCACCCGCCAAACGTAACCCGCAGCCCGTCGGGCAACGCCTGATCGAACGTCATGGACAAAATGGGCATCTGCATGTCGACCTTCAGCGGGCCGTACAACGTTACACCGGGCACATCCACTGTTCCGTCCACAAAAGCGCTGAGGAGCTGCATTTCGTGTCTGCGAATCCGATCCACGCCCGTTTCGAGCACAAAATCGACTCCCGCCGCCAAACCGGCAATACCCACGACGTTTTGAGTGCCGCTTTCCAACTGGTCGGGGAAGAAATCAGGCTGTTCGTCCACTTCAGACATGCTCCCGGTTCCCCCGCGTTTCAGGGGGCGCACGACCAAACCTTCCCGCACGTACAGACCGCCCGTTCCCTGCGGTCCGTAGAGGCTTTTGTGGCCGGTAAACGCAAGAAAGTCCACGCCCAGCTTCTGCACGTCCACAGGGAGTGCGCCCGCTGTTTGCGCCACGTCTAGCAGTAACGGGATCTCCCCTTGCGCCGCCCGGACCGCTGCTATGTCCTGAATGGTGCCGCAGACGTTGGACGCGTGGTTGAGGCAGATGAGGGCCGTCTTCGGGCGAATCAACCGTTTGAGGCCCTGCACGTCGAGAACGCCCATCTTGTCGCACTGCGCCACGGAGACGCTTATGATTCCGGACCGTTCCAGGTGGCGAACCGGCCGTATGACCGAGTTGTGCTCCATCTGGGTGATGATCACGTGATCGCCGGGATTCAGAAAACCGTAAATTACCGTATTCAGGGATTCCGTGGCATTCAGCGTGAAGACGATGCGTTTGGGATCGGGAATATTGAACAGCGCGGCCAATTTCCCACGCGCTTCAGTCATGATCTGAGACGCTTCCACAGACCGATCATGCGTGGACCGGCCAGGATTTGCGCCTACATCATTCATGAAGGCGACCATCGCGGCGACTACCGCCGGAGGCTTGGGGAACGAGGTGGCGGCATTATCCATGTAGATCTGGCGTTTCACATTCGGCACAATGGAACTTCACCCGAAAACAAAGCTAGAAACTTCACACCTTTTGGAATTGCCCTACCGGGGTCTGTGGTCGTCGGCCTGACTTTTCAGAGCTGCGAGGATCTTCTCCGGCGTGACCGGCAGGTCCTTGATTCTCACTCCTATGGCGTCATAAATCGCGTTGGCGATTGCCGGAGCTGAAGGCACGCACGCGGGTTCGCCGATTCCCTTCGCGCCGAACGGCCCGGTAGGCTCAATGGGTTCAATGATGACTGCGTCAATGGGGATTTCGTCTTTTGCGGTGAGAATTTTGTAGTCGAGCAGGTTCGGATTCATCACTCTGCCGTGGTTTACCTGAATCTCTTCCGTGAGAGCGTATCCCGCGCCCATGATGGTTGCTCCGTAAATCTGCCCTTTCACCAGCATGGGGTTGATGGCTCTCCCCACATCGTGTGCCGCCACGTAATTGAGGATCGTCACCTGACCGGTTTCCCTGTCCACTTCCACTTCGACCCCGTGGGCTCCGAATGTATAGCAACAGGAGAGGTTACCCTTTCCGTCCCGGTCCAACATTTCGTTGGGCGGATCGTAGAAGGCTTCGGCAGTGACCATCTCACCTTTTCCCGTGCCCACGAGATGCGCTTTCCGAAGAATTCGGGCAGCAGGAATCCGAAAAACGCTATTGTCCGGCTCGCTCTTGAGAAACACGGTCCCGTTCTGGATATCCAGGTTTTCCGGATCCGACAGCACCCCGTAATCGAGTTCAGGCAGTTTGAAATTCGGATCGCGGCGTGCTTTCTTTTGGAAGTCCTGCTGCATAAGATTCGCCATCCATTTGGAAGCCAATGCCAGGACTTTGCTTTTCACTTCTCCCGCGGCCAGGAGAATTGCGTGCCCCACCATGAACGCATGCCTGCTCGCGTGAGTCCCCACGTCCCAGGGGCACACTTCCGTGTCTCCCAGGAATATGGTAACGTCTTCCGGCTTGAATCCCGTAGCTTCCGCCACCATCTGGCGAATGATGGTTTCAGAACCCTGCCCCTGGTCCGTTCCCCCGGTTATGACCTGGACCTTTCCATCGTCGTCCACCTTGAGGATGATCCCCTGCGCATCCGACAGGTAAACCCGAGCGCCTCCACCCACGTGCAGAAAAGAGGCCACCCCCACCCCGCGTCCGGTCCGCTTGCCGTGGGTCGCCGTCCAGTTCAGTTTCGTCTTGACCTCATCGAGGCATTCTTTCATCGGGCATGTGGTAACCTTCAGACCCATAGGTGTGTTTTCATACGGCAAATTCGCATTGATGGACCTGAAATCCATCGGATCGATTCCCGCGGCTTCGGCGAGCTGATCCATGGATTGTTCCACCACGTACGTGGCCTGGGGATTGCCATATCCCCGCATTGCCTGAGCATAGATGTTGTTCGTGTACACGCAGGTAGCCTGAAAATCCACGTTGGGAACGCGATACAGGGAAGAAATGGGGATCATCATGACGGACGGCGTGGTGGCTCCCCAGGAAGTGTATGCGCCGTTGTCCAGAATCATGTCCACTTTTCGAAACGTGAGCCGTCCGTCGCTGTCGCAGCCCTGCTCGACCGTAGCGATGACCGGTTGCCTGGGCGGACTCGCAGTGAATTCCTCATGCCTCGAGAACATGATCTTCACTGGACACTTGGTCGCCCATGCAAGCAACACCAGAATGAATTCATAGATGTCGGTGTCCAGCTTGCTCCCGAAGCTTCCTCCCACAAACGGCGTCAGCACACGAGTCGCACCGGCGATGCCTATGTTCTTCAAGAACATGTCCAGGCGGTCTTTCCCGCCAAAGGGGACGTTCGTGACGCTCCGGAAAATCAGGTTGCTGTTTGCGTCGAACTCGGCTATGCCGCCGCTCGTTCCCATGCAGGTCTGATGAACCCACTGCGTGGTAAACGTATCCTTCACCACAAATGCAGACTCGGTCCGAGCTTTTTCCACGTCTCCCGCGCTGAGCTTCCACGGAAGGGGGAGAATGTTGTTGCGCCTGGGTTTCCCTCTTGCGTCCAATTCATGAATCAGCGGAGCGTCCTTCTGCATTGCCTGGATGGGGTCGAACACCGCGGGCAAGTCCTCGTACTCCACCGTGATGAGGCCCAGGGCTTCCTCAGCGATATCTTCGTCTGTTGCAGCAACGGCAGCTATCTCGTCCCTGAACTGCCTGACTTTGTCTTTCTTCAAAGGCGCCTGATCCCCCAGAAACCCCACGCGAACGTCAGGCGTGTTGAATCCGGTCAAGACTGCCCGTACACCATGAAGTTTTTCGGCTTTGGATATGTCTATACTCTTGATGCGGGCATGGGGCCTGGAACTGTACAGAATCTTGCCGTACAGCATCCGCGGAACCCGTATATCATTGATGTACGCGGCTCGTCCGGTCACCTTGTCCAGGTCGGTCCTGGCGCATGATTTCCCTACATACAACTCTGTCATGGCAAACTCCTTAGACCGGCTCTTGGGCCGTGCGCCGCGACATGAGATCTGCAGCGTGCAATACTGATTCAACAATCTGTACGTAGCCCGTGCATCGGCACATGTTTCCCGCAAGCGCGTGCCGTATTTCGTCTGCAGTAGGAGCCGGATTCTGGTCCAGGAGCGCCTTCGCGGACATGATCATGCCGGGAGTGCAGAAACCGCATTGAACGCCCGCTTTTTCCAGAAAGGCCACCTGAAGGGGATGCAACTCGTTCTTTTCTCCCAGGAGCCCTTCGATGGTGAGCACGACTTTATTTTCTGCCTCGAGCACCGGATAAATACAGCTATTCACCGGAGCGCCGTTCACCAGGACCGTGCACGCGCCGCATTCTCCCTCGCCGCAACCCTGTTTTGCGCCGGTGAGGTCCAGTTCTTCCCGGAGCACCCGCAGCAGATTCCAATGGGGTTCCACCTCCACCTGTACGGGGTGGCCGTTCACGGTGAACCGTAAGGTCTGTTTCATGACCTGCCCTCTCCTTTCGCCCTTTCCTGACACATAAGTCCAGTGCGCTTCACCAGCACGCGTATCATTTCTCTACGATACCATTCGGAACCGCGGATAGTGGATCGCGGCCGCGCCTGCTCGGACGCCATTTCACCTGCTTCATTCAGGACAATCTCGTCGACGACCTTGCCTTCCAGAAATTCTTCCGCCGCTCTTACCCGCATGGGCACGGGGGCAGCCACGCCCAGCCCGATCCGCGCCTTCACGCACGTCTTCAGGTCCTCCCCAAAGGACATGAGCACAGCCACCCCTAAAATGGGGAGGTCCATGGCCTTCCTCCGGGTATGTTTCCAATACGCCATACCGGTGTTGGGCAGAGGTTCGGGAACACACAATTCTCTGACCAGTTCTCCGGGTTCCAACACGGTTCTCCCAGGACCTTTGAAGAAGTCTCGTACGGGAACGGATCTTTCTCCGTCTGCGGAGACGATCTTCACTTCCGTGTCCAGCACCAGCATGGGAGGAGCGGTATCGGCTGAGGGCGCAGCATTGCAGAGATTGCCACCTATCGTAGCCGAATTCCTTACCTGAACCGACCCGAGACCGCTCACTGCGTCCCGGATCACCGGAAAATTGTTTCTTATTTCCGGAGAAAGCTCCAGCGTCCGGTGCGTGGTCGCGCTGCCGATCCTCAAATCTCCCCGGTACGAGATGAAGTTGAGTTCAGGAACGTTGCGCAGGGAGATGAAATAATCCGGGGATAGAAGTTTCTTTTTCCACTGAATCATCACATCGGTCCCGCCGGCCACGATTTTCGCTTTGGGTCCGTAGTGTTTCAATAGCTCCAGAACTTCCGCCAGCGACGTAGGTTTGAGATATTGATAGGTTCTCACAAGTGCCTCCTCCACATGAAATCCCGATTGATGGACACGCGTGATAGGGAAACTTTTTTATAGCACGGGCTGACCGTATTTTGAACTGGCGCTGACTGGAAATATCGTAGTTCTAGAAAATTGTGTCGGATTCTCTCATAATTCTGGCGCGTATGCCGGTGGTCCAATCATGCCATTGCGAGGAGCGCAGCGACGAAGCAATCTCCGTTTCGGTAGGTTGGAGATTGCTTCGGGCTTTGCCTTCGCCATGACAATCTTCCAAACTTTTCGCGTAATCAAAACAGACACTACTTTTTGAGAATGCCTATACACAAAAATGGATTCGGCGCCTGTTCTTATTCGCGGGCCAGGTACTGGTAAACGGCTCCAGATGCGGAAATTCCGAGGCAGGCATCAAGAATATACCTCATAGACTCGGCAATATTATCCGATATTATTGATATAATTGAATTAAAGTAGTTTCTAGTTTGACAAATCTCGCAGAGCGATGCTATTTTGTGCCGGTCTTCATGACAATGTAATGAGCCGGAAGAGTTATTCCGGCATGTGTTTTGAGTCCGGCAGAGGGTATAGGGGTTAGGGTCGGACTCTGTTTGTTTGTACCCACCCCTATTTTCACATTTCATCTGATAAATCAACCTGTTGGACGACTGTCACCGCAAATTCATGCTCCCCAGCGCCTAAGAAAGATCTTCCGTCTATTTTCGCGGCCCAGGGCCGAAAGGATCCTTGCCTCCCCCTTCGAATTCGCCTTGCGGGGTGATACCAATGCGTTTTCAAGTACGTGAAATCGGGGAGGAACTTCTTGCAAGTTGTTCCTCCCAATCTTACTTTTTTGAAAGCCCATTCGTATGAGACGGCTCTGCGTCGTCCGCAGCGCAGGAGTGCCCCCAGCCCTGTGCCCGGAATCGAGTTACCCGCAAGAAAGAGAATCCGTATTACCGATTTCAAGAACAGTGCACTATACGGATAGGCGTTGGGTTTGAGCTTCTTATACTATTTTATCCCAATTAATTCTTGACATTATGTTTATGCCAATGTTATCACATAGGAACCTACCAGCCATCCGGCTGCGCATGGTCGAAAACCCGGCGCTCCATCCTGACCCCGCTCCGGGTTTTCATTTTTTTTCTCGATGCCCTTAACAATTTTCCCTATACCATTCAATACTTTGCGCTAATCCCGTGGCCAGATCGTGTGTGGCCCTGAAGCCCAGGATCCGTTCCGCGAGACTCGTATCCGCGCTCGAATGCATAACGTCTCCTGCACGAGGTGGATCGAACTGTGGTTCGATGCTCGTGTGCAACAGTTCTTTCAGCGTGTCCAACAGTTCCAGAAGGCTTTCGCGACTCCCGCACCCGATATTATATGCCCTGCCGCACGCAGATATCGGCGCTTCAAGGGCCAGCATGTTCGCTTCCACCACGTCTTTGACGTACGTGAAGTCCCGCGTCTGGCGACCGGTTCCATAAATGACGGGCCTGTTGCCCGAAAGGAGCGCGGTGGTGAAGCGCGGAATGACTGCCGCATATTCGGACATGGGGTCCTGTTTGGGCCCGTATACGTTGAAGTACCGCAATCCCACCGTCTCGAAGCCGTACAAGTCCATGAACAACCGGCTGTATTCTTCATTGTTTTTCTTGGTCAGCGCGTATGGCGAAAGGCCGCGTCCTTCGGTGCCTTCCCGCTTCGGGAGAGTTTCGCTGTCTCCGTACACCGAAGAAGACGACGCGTAGACCACGCGATCTATTCCGTTCGCCCTGGCAGCCACAAAGATGTTGAGCGTTCCGTCAGCGTTTACGTGCTGAGTGGTCACTGGATCTTGAACAGACCGGGGAACGCTCCCCAACGCGGCCTGGTGCAAAACAGCGTCCATTCCCTTTGTTGCGGCAGCAACGGTGTGCGCATCGCGGATATCGCCCTGTATCAATTCAAAGTCCCTCTCCGCGTTCCAGCGACCGCGGCCCAGATTCTTCAGGTTTTCCATCTTGCCTGTGCTGAAATTGTCCAGGACTCTGACGCGATGCCCTCTCTCCAGGAGACCTTCCACAATATGACTGCCGATAAAACCCGCGCCGCCCGTCACAAGTATTCGTCTACCGCTCTTTCCGCCGGTCATGAATTGCTCTCCGAACCCGTTCATAATCCCCCATCTCGGGGAAGCGACAGAGTAACCCCGTTACCTTTTCAAAATCAACGCTATTTTCTCCGGCGGATCCGTTGGATTGCGGATGAAAAATGGCCGTCATTGCGAGCGAAGCGAAGCAATCTCAGTTTTTCTTAGTTAGAGATTGCTTCGGCCTTCGCCCTCGCAATGACGGTCTTCGAATCCTTTCGCGTAATCAAGACCGACATTACTTTTGAGAATCCCTATATTCGGCGACAACGATCCTCGGAGCTCGATCACGCACAGAACAAGAGGATTGTCGCGGAAAGGGAACCCACGGACAACAACGTGGAAAGGACTATGGCCGCGGTGGCCAACTCAACGTCGCTGTTGAGCTGGCCGGAGAGGATGTAATTTGCTGGTGAAGTGGGCAGCGCGAAATAGATCATGGCCACCTTGAAGGCACTTTCCGAGACTTGGAACATTTCAAGAAACGCATAGCCCACCAGAGGCAGCAACACCAGTTTGACCAACCCCGCGATGCCGGAATACGTGGCATAGCCCCTGAATGCAGCGAAATTCAGGGATCCGCCAATGGATACCAGCGCCAAGGGCAGAGCCAGCAAGGACATGAGTCCGAGCGTGTTATCCACGAACGCGGGAAAAGGAACGCGCAAACTGGAATACGCGATTCCCGAACCGCACGCGATGATCAAAGGATTGGAAAGAGTAGATCTAATGAGTATCCATGCCTGTCGCCCCCAGGAACAGGACTCACCCGAAAACCAGATGAGAGACGAAACCGCCAGGATGTTGATGAAAGGAATCGCGAACCCGATCAGCACCCCGAATTGTTTGACTCCCTCCTCGCCTGTGGCCCCAAGAACCACGGCCATACCTATGTACGTGCTGAATCTGTAGCAACTCTGAGTAAACGAGCCCACGGCAAAATTCGGCATCCTCAAAAGCTTCACGAGCAGCAGGCTCGCGACAAAGACGACGGCTACAGCGCTCAACACTGCACAGATCAATCCCCAATATATGCCGGAGACGGGAGCGGGCTTACCGATCTTCCAAAAGAGCAGCGCAGGAAAAAAAATGTAGTATATCAACCTGTCTGAAACGCCGATGAACCTCTCATCAATCATTCTCAGGCGTTTCAGCACGCCCCCCAACGCGATGACCGCGAAGATAGGGACGACACTGTTCAGAATCATGGCCACGTTATTATCTTTTTATTCGTAGATTTTCTCGTCTGGCGCATCGGCCGCTTCCGCGTCGGATTCGTAATCCCTCGGCCTGCGAATCTCATGGACTTTCGTGTACTCCTTATACCACTCATTGGCAATGATGGCCGACATAACTTCGTTGGTGCCGGTCCAGATGGATGCAAGCCTCAGATCCCGGAAGATTCGCTCGATGGGATACACGCTCGTGTAGCCGATTCCGCCCATCACCTGCATTGCCTTGTGCGCAACGGTCTGGCAGGATTCGGTGACAAATTTCTTGGTTTCAGAGACCATGCGCCTGATGACCGTGGGGTCGACTCTTGCGTCTACAGCTTTCGAGGTCGCATAAACCAGGGCTCTGGACGCATCCAGGAGCATCCGCGCCTCTGCCACCTGGAAGCTCACCCCCTGAAATTGGCTTATGACCTGGCCAAACGCTTTTCGTCTCGTGGTGTACCCGGTGGCCACATCCAGCGCCGGCCGCGCTGCTCCGATGGTCATTGCCGCGGTTCCCAGCCGTTCCGGGATCATCATGGTGTTGAACACGGCATAGGCTCCGTTCACCCTGCCGATGACGTTTCCCATGGGCACCTTCACGTCTTTGAACACGAGCCGTCCAGCACCCCCACCCCTGCATCCCATGAGTCCGTAGAGATACTTCGTATCAACCCCCTCGCTTCGATCCACTATGAAACACGTCAGGGCCTTGTGAGGCTCCGCAGTAGGGTCGGTGCGGGCGTACACCAGAAAGAAATCGGCGCCATCCGCTCCCACAATAAACCGTTTTTGGCCGTTCAGCAGAAAATATCCATTCTTTTCTACCGCAGTTGTGGTGCTCCCGAAGAAATCCGATCCCCCCCTGGGTTCAGTGAGGCATTCCGCTGCGAATATCTCCCCCTTGAGAAGAGGCTTGACATATTTTTCCCTTTGCTCGTCCGTGCCGTGCAGCATAATCGCATCGCACACCAGCTCGGCGCCGATGCCGAACGTGCACGAAAATATGTATCCCAGAGTGCCCACTTCTTCCATGAGCATGCACGTGGTAACCCAGTCCATGTCCCGACCGCCCCATTTCTTTGGATAGCGGCATCCGAACAAGTTTCTGCGGCCTGCTTCCTGGAGGAATTCCTTGGGAAACGTAATTTTGTCCTTGTCCATGTCCAGGATCATCGCCCGAGGAACCCATTTTACAAGGTCTCTGACTTCTTCCCGTATTCTGATCTGTTCTTCGGTCAGCAAAAAATCGAACACGTTACGCTCCTTTTTTTGGGCATTTCGGCATACGCTTCGCGGATCTCATCGCAACCGATCGTTGCAAGCGGTCCGACGCCTCGGCCTGAACGGTACACCAATGGGCTTGCCAACCCGAATGCGTGCGAACAATTCGCGGTATTCACTTCACTTTTTTAGCTGGGACAACCGGCTCCGGAGCTTCTGTTTAACGCTCAGAAGATCCTGTTCGAGCAGATGCAGTTCTTCTATCCTTTGCCGAATTTCCAAGAGTTTCGTTTCTCCGTAAGCGAGAGATTTTTCGATCTGCTCCACTTCGGCCAGTTCACCCGTTGTCATGCCTATCATCTCGGCAATTTCGTCGAGGGAATACCCGAAGCGCTTGCCCCTCAGAATGAGCTTCAGCCGTGCGCGGTCTCGTCTGGTATAGATGCGCTGGTTGCCGGCAGTCCGCTGGGGAGCAAGAAGTCCTTTCTCTTCATAGAATCGTATGGATCTGGGGCTGATATCGAATTCCCCGGCCAGTTCGGAAATGGAGAAGGTCCTTTTATCGAGGTGTTTGCTCATAGAGGGAATCGCCCGGTTCTATTTACGTTAACGTTAACGTTAAGTCTGCGTGGGTGTCAAGAAAAAAGTAGACCCGATTGTATCTATTTACGACCGGGAAAGGGCGGTCATTGCGAGCGAAGCGAAGCAATCTCGGCCTCTAAGTGTCGAGATTGCTTCGTCGTTTCACTCCTCGCAATGACAGAGCTTATACACTTCCCCCGAAAAACTGATTGTTTACACCCGATTATAATGTCTCTGTTAGGGGGAAAAAAAGCTGTCATTGCGAGTGAAGCAAGACAATCTCTTCCCTTAAACCAATGCGCCTTCACATGTAAGATTGGGGGGCACCCTTACTCTTGAAGGCGCATTAGTATTAGGTCAGTCATGGGGCGGACTACCAGGAATGGGAAATTGCCCCCTGCCTGCACGCCTGAACACAGGGGAGCGGAGGCTTGTTCGATACCGGTTTGCATTGGCCGCATGCGTATTTCATCTCCTTGTTCTTATCCTGAACCACTGTTGCAACTGGTTCTTCATTCATAGGATCGTTCGGGTCTTCGTCCGCCACCTCAAACACCTGTGCGGGACACGCTGTCACGCAATCCCCGCACCCATTGCATCGGTCCGTATCGATGGTGATGAAATATGCGCCCGAACCGTCACTGTATCCATAGTTGGCTTGCATCCTAGCTTTCCTGTTTTCTTGGTGATTCTTTCCGGGGTTCGTCGCATTCCTGTCGGCCGTCGCGTATCCATGGGCAAACGGGAAAATCCGTCCCGCTTCATGTGTGATGGAGGCTGCAGTCCTGAGGAGACGGGCTCGGGCGCCCGAACCTTTCCGCTCTCCCGCCTGCACGACAGACCCGAACAATGCGGGCCGTACGAATGGACCACGCTCGAACTTATTGTGCCCGTCCTTTTCCCTTCCGGCACAGAGCGTATCCGAAGAGGGCAGCGCCTGCCGCGCCCGCGAGTTGGGTGTCCCACTTGGTCTTCATGGGTTCCAGTCCCATTTTCTTCTTCAGCCGGTCGATGACGCCCCGGTTCTTCGCCATGCCGCCGGTAACGGCAAATTGAGGCTCAACGCCTACGCGCTCCAGGAGAGAATAGATCCTGTCCGCCATTGCTGAACAGTATGCAGCAAGAACTTCATTCGTCATCAGGCCCTTGCGAAGGAGGCCAGTCGCTTCCGATTTCGCGTACACGACGCACGTGCTCGACACCGGAGGGGGCTCCCGGTCTATCTGAAAAGATCTCTCGCCCACGTCGCCGATGGGCACCGACAGCAGATCGGCAAATACTTCCATTCCTCGGCCGGTTCCAGCCGCGCACTTGTCGTTCATCAGGAAGTTGGTGACTTTGCCTTTGTCGTCACAACGGATCGCCTTGATGTCCTGGCCGCCTACGTCGAGCACTGTTCTGACCTGGGACCCGTATATGAAGTTCGCCCCTCTCGCATGACACGCTATCTCGGTGACGGTCCTGTCTGCCATGGGGACATTCACCCGGCCGTAACCGGTACCGATGCAATAATCGATTCTTTCTTCGGTCATATCGGTGTGTTCAAGAGCGAATTTGAGAACGTTCCGGGCACTGTTCGGGCTGTCGGAACCTGTTCGCATGTTGCCGTAGGCAAAGAACCGTCCGTCCGCCATGATGACGGCTTGAGAACTCACGGAGCCTACGTCTATACCCAGAGTGATGATCTTGGCGTCCTGCCACTTTATATCGGGATTCACCCAGTTGGTTTCTTCCCACCTCCAGAATTCTCTTTTCGTTTCCTCAGCCATGTGTATATCCTCGGATCACATCGATCTTCTTCCGTTTCATCCGTTGCCGTCCTTGGCAGCAACCACGGCTGCGCCTACCGCCGCCCCGAACTCCGGACTCTCCGGGATGTAAACTTGATCTACTCCGAGCTCCCTTTTGAGAGCGGTCACGAATCCGGGATTGTAAGCCACTCCGCCGAGCATAACAATGTCCGGGTTCACCCCGATTCGGCGGATCATGGAAACGATTCGGCGTGCTATGGCGTCATGGATGGCTTTGCTTATGTCCTTCTTTTCGGTTTTCGCATGGATGAGGCCCACCACTTCGGATTCTGCGAAAATGGTGCACTGGGCATTCAGGGGAATGGGATTGTCAGATGACAGCGCAAGAAGACCCATGCCCTCCAGAGGGGTCTCGAGGGCTCGTGCCATGGCTTCGATAAACGTGCCCGCGCCGGCAGCGCATTTTTCATTGATCGCGAAGTCCACCACTCCGCCTTTCTCATCGCATTTCGCCGCGCGAGCCGCTTCTGCGCCCACATCAACGACGGTTCTCGCTGTCGGAAAGAAACAATGAGCGGCCATGACTATTGCTTTCATATCGTTCACTTTTATGTCAGCTTCTTGGATGGATTGAGCACCGGAGCCTGTTCCACCGATACGCTGAATTTGATCCCGTTTCATACCGGCACCCTCGAGAGCCAAATCCAGTGACTCTTTAACCGCTGCCGATTGGTCGAATCCCGTCAGAACGGATGCTTTTCCGATTATGTTTCCGTCATTGAGAATGGCTGTTTTCGTGTTTTTGGCACCGCAATCGATCCCTGCAGTGATCATAGTGAAGACCTCCTTCCAATCAGGGAGCCGATGATCCTGTGTACGCATACAATGTCACAAACTTAGTATTGCTTTTCGCAAGTTCGGTGCCCGATTTCATGGGCAAGAGAGATTGCTTCGTCGCTGCGCTCCTCGCAATGACAAGCCTGAGCAGTGTCATTGCGAGCGAAGCAATCTGCTCCGACAAAAATGTGCGACCTGATTCAAGAAAACCTGTATGTAGTACATGGCCCTGCGCGGGCATCCACCGTGAACGGAGAAACGCCGCCTTCCAGTTCCCACGCGTTTTGACACCATGTTGCATGCGAACTGCAGATACGTGGTGACCGTGCAAAACCGTGATTCTCGAGGGCGTCACGAATTCCCGGGGGACAGGCT
>Ga0187785_10000479_pt1 | contig 14994 bp, 10 predicted proteins | sample 0815_BV2_4_20_MG_FD_132466 | JGI IMG/M metagenome (GOLD analysis project Ga0187785, IMG submission 132466) | Tropical peat soil microbial communities from peatlands in Department of Meta, Colombia - 0815_BV2_4_20_MG | ecosystem: Environmental > Terrestrial > Soil > Wetlands > Peat | place...
CGTCCCAAAGGGCTGATACGAATGCGCTTTCAAAAAAGTAAGATTGGGGGGACCCTCTTTGTAACGAGTGTCAAGCCCGATTTCATATGCATTCGCAATAAGATTTATGAGATTGCCGGGCTGGGGGCTCTCCTGAGCGAAGTGATGAGACGGCTCTGCGTCGTCCGCAGCGAAGGAGTGCCGCCAGCCTGTGCCCAGAATCGAGTTACCTGTGAACAAGCGAATCCGTATCGCGTATTTGAAAGCGCCACGGTATGAGGCATTCTCGCTATGGCCTGCAATCAATACGCACATGCATCGAACTCAATGACCGAATCGGCTCTCCCAACCAGGCACAATACGCACCTCTGCGGGGCAACCTTCAGAGGAATGTCTACATGTCAAGACCAGGTCGGGTCACGAGTCTATGAATGCCCAGTGAATGTGGAAGGGAGCTTCAGGTGATGCGCAGGATGACACGAAGACTCTATGAAAATTTCTTCATGCCATGCAGGCTCCCGGAATACGCTGAATTGTTGGAGTTGGCACTGGGCAAAGGCTATGCTGTGCTCTCTGTTGAAAATTACCTGAAGATGCTTAAGAACCGGAGAACTGTCGGAAAATGCCTCGTGTTGAGACACGATGTGGACTCCGACGTGGAAACCGCCAGGCACATGCTGGACATAGAAGAAAAACTGGGCGTCCACGCATCCTATTATTTCAGGCTCCAGACTGTTGATAAAGGCTTCATGCAGCGCATCGTCCGAATGGGAGGAGAATCCGGATATCATTTTGAAGAGATTGCGACGTTCATTAAAATGTACGGATTGAAAACTCGAGCGGAAGTGACCAGGTTCCTACCCGCGATCCGTGATGCATTCAGCAGGAATCTGCTGTCGCTCAGAGCCGATACAGGTCTGCCGATCAGAATTGTTGCATCTCATGGAGATTGGGCAAACCGGCGACTGGGAATATTCAACTACGAGCTTCTAAATGACGAACTGCGCACGAAACTGGCAATAGAAGCCGAAGCGTACGACTTGCCCCTGACACAGGGAATCACGTCTCGAATTTCCGACAGCCCATACCCGGTCTTTTGGAACCCGATGGATCCGCAGGTACCGCTCAACGATGGCAGCCCGATAGTATACATTCTTACGCACCCGCGCCACTGGGCTTCCAACGTGGTTGAAAATCTGAGGATTGACCTCATGCGAGTGCAAGAGGCCTGCCGCTATCACTGGTCGACAAAAGTTCTCGGAACACGGCTTCTCAGGGACGACAGTCATGTGGTACCCGATGGGCCGGCATAAGTTCACTCGTAATATTTAGGCAACAATTTGAGCAGGCAGAGTAATTGATTTCCTGCGCTGAGGCTTTGCTCCATGAACAGCAAAGAGACCGAAAGATAAGAAATGGCGGTATTCAACGACCGTTGCCCTACGGTAATGGCGGTGGAACACCAGTATTCACATAGATCCCGAGTCCTTCACACGCACGTGAGACACCCTTTGTTGTGTCGTCAGAGGCTGTAAGGACTCTTACCAGGCTCTGGGAGAGAAATGAAATGAACTGGAAAGCAAAGGCTTTACTGCACTGGATGTTGTCGTATGCTCCTCTAGGAAACGAAATCCATTATGTGATTCAGAGAAATGTTACCAAAACGCTGCCGAGGCCTGCTTACAGAGTAGAGAATGGGCTAATGCATGCGCGTAATCATATGAAATCATTTTCGAGATACGCAGATCGAGACATTGAAGATGCTTCTGTCTACGAATTTGGGGCCGGGGCTGACATGTTCGTTCAACTGCTCTTGTACTCTTTCGGCATAAACCGTCAAGTAACTGTTGATCTCAACAAATTGTTGAAAACAGAATTGGTCAATGACTCCATTAGAAAAATTGAGAACATGTCGCCTGATTCCTTCCGGCGAACCCCTGAGAAACTCGTAGGCAACGATGGAGTGGAAGATCTGAGAAAATTCTACGGCATAGCATATCGCGCTCCTTTCGACGCGAGGAGCACGGGGTTGGCGGATCAGTCGGTAGATTTCATTGTGTCCAGCGAAACCGTGCAATTTATTCCCAGGAAAGATTTGGAGGAGATTCTCATCGAATGTCACCGAGTGCTCAAGAAAAACGCGATCGTCAGCCTGAGCATAAATTGTGACGACATCTATGCCTATGTGGATCCGTCAATATCGGTCTACAATTTTCTGCAATACTCGGATTCTCTGTGGCGGTTATACAATTCGCCAAAACACTATCAGAACCGCCTGAGACATCTGGATTATCTGCGTCTTTTCGCGAGTACGGGGTTTGAAGTCGTGGAAGACGACTGCGCCGAAGTCACGAAACAAGAGGCGGATGCGCTGAAAAAGATTACTCTTGATGCCAAGTTTCAGGATTACCCTTTAGAAGAGCTCGCGGTTCGCACGGCGCATTTTGTGCTTCGGAAGAACACCTGAAGTTCGTATTCAGACGCAAACGTGCATACCGAGGGAAAAAGGGGCCTACCTGATACGCGTCGCTTTTCCATTCTGCGAGCCTGACCGATTTAATTTCCTCAACGTCCCACAGTGAGCCGAAAGGGTAGGGGAAGGATTACGGGGATGAAGGTCTCCCCGGCACACTGCCGCTCAGCTCAAGTGACACGAATTTCGTTTCAAATCAGTATGGTCCGGAGATTATTCAATCGTTTTCCCTTTCTACACCTCTCTTGAGTGGTAACGTCCAAATGACTCAACAAAAAGTGGTTTTCCTGATCACATTTGACTATGAGATTTTTCTGGGCCGGAATTTCGGAAGCCCGGAAGCTGTTCTTTTCGAACCCACGCGGCGGATTTTGGACCTATGCAAGCAACTTAATATCTCCACCACTTTTTTTCCAGACGTTTGTTCGGTCTGGGCTCATCGCAACTGCGGTCTGGATGCGTACGCGGATGCTTTCGAGACTCAGTTGCGCGAGATTGCCCAATGCGGGCATGACGTGGGGCTTCATATTCATCCCCACTGGCTGTTTTCTGCCTATGAAACCGGAGAGTGGCATTTGTCGACGGATCGTATGTACCTGTCGGATTTGGGATTTGGCACGCATCCCAATTCCGCTGGCGAACTTGTACGGCGGGGCATAGCGTACCTGAATGAATTGTTGAAGCCGAGTAATCCCCAGTATGAATGCATGGCATTCAGAGCAGCAGGGCTGGCTTTACAACCAAAGGAGAGTGAATTGATTCGGGTGCTGCTGGAATCCGGCATACGAATTGATTCGAGCATCGCGAAGGGGTTGAAGCTGAACATGGACACGGTTTCCATTGATTACAGCCGCATCCCGAAATGCGCAACCTGGTACATGAGCCCCGAAACAGGCATACGATGCGAGAATGCGAAGGGGATACTGGAGTTTCCCATAGCATCATTTCAACTAGGCTTACCAGAGAGAGTCGGCTTCCTTGTACGTCGAGCCACATCTATAGGAAAGCTTCGCGGTATGACCATCTCTCGAAATTCCAAACAGAGCCGCCTGTCAAACCTTCATTCACTCATTCAGGAAAACTTGAGGTACTTATCGGGGAACCCATACTACATGCTTTCCTGCGATACCAAAGGAATGAACCTGGAACTTCTGCTTGAGGGTTTTGATTCTTACGTCGGTCTCCACGATGATGATGTCGTATACATGGCCATGATTAATCACCCGAAATTAATGTTTGACGAGCAGATCGATCTGTTGGGCCGCTTCGTGGAGCGGCTTACGGAAAGATTTGAAGGGGCAATATGCTTCCAGACTTTCCGCCAAGCCATGCAATCTTACCCCGGACAAGCCGCTTGAGAGAAGCCGCATATTTTTCAAAACCTCCGTTGGGCCTGCGTGCTCTCTGGTCTCGGGCATGTGGCATTCCGTCTCTGATGGGGTCGCATTGATCGGTTTGGGTTCCAAGTGTTGCTTTTCGCAAGTTCGGTGCCGGATTTCATGACCAAGAGAGATTGCTTCGCTTCGCTCCTCCCAATGACAGGCCCGGGCAGTGTCATTGCGAGAGAAGCGAAGCAATCTGCTCCGATAGAAATGTGCGACCTGATTTAAGAAAACCTGTATTACGTTGTTCGGTCGTCTTCAGGAAGGTGAGCGCAAATCATGCATTGGGCGGAGATACGGGCGATAGGAGGAAGCACGTGGACCTGAAGAATGTTCAAGCATCAGAAAAAATGGCTGATGCGCTGGTTGCCTTTCACAACAAATATTTCGGCGACAACAGAAAGCCGGAACACTGGATCTGGGAGTACAAAGTCAGCTACCCCGATCTGTCACTTTTCTCCGTGATGATGCAAAACGGCGATATTGCCGGCACTCTGGGAATGATCCCCATTTATCTGCGCGTTGCCGGGAAAAGAACTTTGTCGGCAAAGTGCGAAAATGCACTCGTGACGCCCGAACATCGAGGCAGCAATCTCTACCTTGATCTGCATGCCGCCCAGGAGTCTAATTGCAGGCGAAAAGGGTTTCAATTCCAGTGGGCTTATGGCCCTCAATACAAGTCCGGTCTGCGGTGCGGTTTTTCCGTCCACAAGAATGCCATTTGCAGTCTGGGAGCCGTAATCTCCCCTGCCCGCGTGTTGGCGGACACACTGAAATCAGGGAAAAAAGGTGTTCGCGAGCGCATGGTCGAAATCACGAGCGCAATGTTGCTCTGGCTTTACGGATCGGCGCGACGGGCAACAAACGCACGTCCAAAGAATCGATACGTTGTCAGAACGGAGCCATTGGGACAACGCGATATGGACGATCTTTATCAGCGCCTGCGCTCTCGTTTTCCTGACATGATCCATATCGACTTGGACCGAAATTATTTGAAATGGCGGATTTACGATCATCCTTTCATTCAGTATAAAAACTATTTTGTATACAGAGGTTCGCAACTGGTGGCCTACTCATTTGTCAATGCGCACAAGGAAGCTCGGGTTTATCTTACCGACTTTACCTACGACGATATCGACGCAGGAAAATTCCTGTTGTCACGCATACTGAAGGACCTGGCAGCGAAAAAAATAGGGCTGCTGATTTTCGTCGGAAATCGCGAAAATCCTCTGATAAAAGAGACGTTAAATTTGCTGAGGAAGCGAGGATTTGTGCACATCGGGGCAACAAATTTTCACATAAGAAACATCCAGTTTAAGTTCGACGAAACAATTTCCAAATTGGAGAATTGGTATATGACCGGAACAGCTTCAGAAGGATACGAAGTTTAGAAGAACCTGTAGTCAAATCGGCTACGTAATCGAATGGGCCACGAGATAAGGTTCAAGAGTGCTCCCAATCGCGGCAATCTTCAGTCGCGGAATAGCCTTGGAGGCGACAACGTTGTATATTCTACAGAGAGAACCCGTCGAGTATTGCGGCAGCTGTGCGAAGACGGCGAAGATAACCCACGCGGCACGGTTCCAAGGCAACAAGTGTACACTCGTTAGGGAACTGAAAATGATTCAAACTTCTTATTGGCTGGAACAGGGGAAGAAGAATGCTCCTCGACAGTACGCTAAGGATCGGCTGGTCATGGAGCTTCTTCGGCCCTATTTCGTTCCTGGATCGATACTGGAGCTCGGCGCGGGAGTTGGGCAACTTTCGTCCATATTGACCGGGATGGGATTTGATACTACTGCCTCGGATGTTGACCCTGAAATCGTGGAGTTCATGCAAAGTCAGCGAATTAAGTCAATGATCGTGGACGCCAGACACATCAGCCAATGCGTCCAGACGACTTTCGACAACGTCCTGGCTTCAGGGATCACTCCCATGATTAATAGGGAATTGGGAGTACAGGCTTTAGAGGATACGTATCGATCCGTGTTTGAGGTTCTCAACCCGGGCGGAAGATTTATTGTTATCTTGGGCACGGGCTATGACTACAAGAAGAAATTCATTCCCATAAAAGAGCATTTTCCCATTATACGCAAGACCGGATTTACACTCCTGCACTACTTCAGGAACCAGTTGTTCCCCAGTTCCCTGTACTCAAAATTCCCCAAAAAGTTGCTGGCACCCATGGAAAATACGGTCGCAAGATGGATCGGAACACGCTATGTCCTGGTATGCCAAAAGGGTCTTCGCGTGGAGGGATAGCAGGCATGTTCGTGCCTCATCCCGCCGGTTCGTGCGTTGCGGTGTGAATGGCGTAGATACGGAGAAGGAAGAAAGGCCTGTCACATTGCAAATATTGCTGCACATTGAACATGTTTGGTTCGGATCTACGTCAGCCAGGCTTTCCGTCCGGATCAGCGGGGCCACCTGGCTCATGACGTCATTCTTATTGCCCCGCACTTGTATGGTGTCCCTCAAATAGCTTTCAAATCACTGATCCGGCCAGCACGCGAATTAGTGTCGTTGCGAGGAGCGACGCGACGAAGCAATCTCCAGCCCATATACTGCGCCTACGCGAGATTGCCTCGCTGCGTTCGCAATGACAAAGCCGGGCTCCACCGCTCAATGAATACTTCGGGAGAGGTACGGATAGCCGGTTAAGTAAGTTTTTTGATGGACTTAACACGAGAGAATTGATTCAAATCGCCTCATAACACTAACACACATATTCCGTGCCACACGTTTATGGCTGCTCGGAAACCGGATGAGAGGAAATGAAAAAGAAAATTCTGACCATCGTAGGCGCTCGTCCCAACTTTATGAAAATAGCTCCTCTGGAGAAAGCATTCATCAAATACGACAACATTCATCATCTGTCCGTACATACGGGACAGCATTACAATCCGGAGATGAGCGACGTCTTTTTTAAACAGCTCGGGCTATCCGAGCCTGAAAAGAGCCTTGGGGTGGGTTCGGGCACCCACGCGGAAATGACGGGCAGAATAATGATAGAATTCGAGAAGGTCTGCCTGGAAATGCAACCCGACGCGGTGGTGGTAGTGGGCGACGTAAATTCGACCATTGCAGCGGCACTTGTGGCCCGGAAACTGTTTATTCCCGTTGCTCACGTGGAAGCGGGCCTCAGATCCTTTGACGAAACCATGCCGGAAGAAATAAACCGCCGTTTGACCGACTGCCTTTCAAACTTGCTCTTTGTTTCAGAGCCTGCGGGCATGCGCAATCTAAAGAATGAAGGGATAGATATGACACGCGCGCATCTCGTCGGAGACATCATGCTCGAAACACTCAATATGTTTCTTCCAGACATAACCCGCAGAAAACGATGGGAAGATTTCGGCCTCGAACGCAGTTCCTATGCGCTGGTAACCGTTCACAGGCCGGTCAACGTGGATGAGCCCGGTGCTTTGGAGGAACTGATCGGCATCCTGGAATCCATTAATTTTCCTACTCTCTTCGCAATTCATCCCAGGACGAGTAAGCGTCTGGACCAATTTGGTCTAGGAGGTCGTATTAACGCACTTCCCAACCTGAAGCTGATTCCACCTCAACCGTATATTGAATTCCTGTCTCTTCTCCAGGGATGCAGGATGGTGTTGTCGGACTCCGGATCGGTCCAAAGCGAGGCGAGCTTTTTCAACACTCCTTGCCTCGTGTGCCGGGAAAATACGGAACATCCCGTATACGTTGAAGAAGGGACGTCAACCCTGGTTGGCAGGAATAAAGATGTGATCGGACAGGTTGTCCGCCGAATTGAAGTCGGCGAGTATCGCTCGTCGAGCAAAGTCATAAGAGAATTGGGGAAGGACGTTTCCGGAAAAATTGCGAAAACGATCGTGGACTATTTTCATTGACGCGATACGTCGGGTGCAATGAACGCGAAACCGGAAAAAGAATTTTCAACCACTCCGTGCCTGTAGTGCTTCCGCACACATGTATAGGGATTCTCAAAAGTAGTGTCGGTTTTGATTACGCCAAAAGATTCGATGACTGTCATTGCGAGGGTGAGGCCCGAAGCAATCTCCAATTGACCAAAACAGAGATTGCTTCGTCGTTCCACTCCTCGAAATGACAGAATTGGCTCGTAGGAAGGTGGGCGAGAGTCACGAACGAATCCGACAGAACTTTCGAGAACTGCCCTAGCGCTCAAGTCCGTAGGACGTCGGAGATATCTTCACGGCTCCCGCCAGATAAGTATTACTGCTCTGCATGGGAAATCTGAAAACCCTCCTGGAATCCCATTCGGTACTACATCCCTCATCGAGTAGACCTTCCGAAGTCAACCACCTACGCACTCTTCTGGCGCCCCTGACCGTCTGACGCCCTTTCGCTTTCGAACACGTGCCTCTCCGGCCGGAGGCTCCACTCCGCGGATACGAAGCGAGTCGCTTCGATTCCGAGGAACTCTGCCGGGGCTTGAACATCTGAAATCGGATTACTCCGCAATCGGCTATGGAAGCTCTAGACATCGGATCCTTCAGATCCCGTACCGGTCATATACCAATTCTCGGGACGAGAAATCATTTCCCCGCTCTCGAGTTGGATATTCTGCGTGTGAAAGTTTGTTGAGCTAAAATGCGCAAAGCCCCATCGCCGCAGCAACTTAAACGTATTTTGGATCAAAACATTCTCAGCATTCCCTATGAAAATCAGTACACCTGTACTTTGCGCTTTCAAATCGTCGATCATGGTCGACAACAAGAATTTTGCGGCGCCGACATCGTCAAACGTGAAATCTGTCAGGAAAGCACGCGTTGTCTCTTGAGAATTCACGAATGAATACGCCTCCAACTGTGCCCCGCGGTAAACAAAGTAGGTCTTATACGTACAGAAGGGATTGGTATGAATCCGCCATTTCAAGTATCGTTCGTCCAAGTCTATATGAATCATATCCGGGAATCGCCTGCGCAAACGGCGATAAAGGTCATCCAGGTCCGTTTGGCTGGAAAGTTCCGACTTGAGCACGTAATCGCTGTTCGAGGATGTAGTGGATGCCCGGAGCCCGGCTCCGTAAATCCAGAGCAAGAGCCGCCCTGCAACCCCGGCGATTTTTGTCTTGAGACCGTGTTTTTTTGATTTCAGCGCGTCAGATACCGCAGAAGCGGGGCTAATCACGGCTCCGAGACTGCACATTGCATCTTTATGGACGGTATAACCCGCGGCTAAACTGGCCTTATACAGGGGGCCGTACCCCCACAGGCACTGGTATCCCCTTTCGCGCGCTACTGACTTCACAGAAACGTAAATACTATTATAAATGTCCCCACCTCTGAGGTCACGAGCCACCAGGGAATTCTCGGGCTTGCCCGACAGGATTCTTTCGCCTGCGGCGCGCAAGTAGATAGGTAATAGGCCCTGAGTTCCCGCTATGCGATCACGCTCCGTCATCACCGTGAAAATCGCCAGGTCGGGATAACATCCCTTGTACTCCCATATCCAGTGTTCGGGTCTTCGGTTGTCCTTAAAATGGCTGTTGTGGAATGACACCAATTGGTCCGCCATTTCTTCCGTCGCCTCAACCATTTTCAAATCCATGTCTCGCCTCGTTTTCCCAGTTCTTGGAAGGACTTTCTGTACGGTGGAGCACACACCCGTCCCGGATCGTCTACATTATGAAACGGGAGCATCAATACCGGTCATGAAATAATTCCCCACATGAGAAAGCAGTTATGCGTAATTGAATTGGAAGTTCACCACGGAAATGTGTTGCATTGAAATCCGCAAAACCTCGTAGCCAATAATTGGAATGCTCTCCTCACGACAAACGTATGCCTGCCCCGTAGTGACTCGCAAGGAACGCGCCATCGTACTTGCGGTCGGCGACGGCGCACTTACATACAACCCCTGTAAGCAGTTTTCGTGCCAGACCTGAAACAGGTATTCGGAGCCTAAAGGATACGCTTATTGCGCAGATTCCAAGGCCGGGGCCTGCCCATGCAGCCGTAACATGGAGGCAAAACACCCGAAGATTTGGCATTCAGTGTTATGTTAATAGGTTACAAGTGCTGATCATGAGCGGAAAATCCTCAACAGGGCATGCGAGCGGCTGCGGACGGGGAGTTGCAACCCTGCAATTTCAGCTGGTTATCCGGAAAATTGATGCCTGCACCCGTTTGAGCACTTTTTCTGCTCAGTGACGGAGAACAACGTTCATTCGTGTGCGATCGCGCCGGTAGTACGCCGGCAGACCTACGCTGCGCACGTCGCTGCCAGACTTGCTCCGGGGGAATGACTGATGGGTGGGACAGTCTCTTGTCATACGGATTCGCTTATTTACAGGTGACTCAATTCCGGGCACTGGCTGGGGCACTCCTTCGCTGCGGACGACGCAGAGCCGTCTCATCACTTCGCTCAGGAGAGCCCCCAGCCCTGACATCTCATAAATCTTGTGGCGAATGCGTGTCAGGGGATGCTCCACGAGATGGCACAGAACGTGCAAATATTCAACACGTGGTGTGCCGTTGCGCAGTGAATTGATCGTGAAGTGTTGAAATTTTCAAGTTTTCCAGAGCTCAACATGCGGCGAGAATTAATGCCGAGTAGTCTGTTTCTGAATGTCGCCATGCCGCTGAAAGAGTCCTGGTAGGCTCTAACGCACGGATAAAACAAATTACGCCAGACCCCCTTGTGTCTCGGAGTCACTGAAATTGCTGTTCCGTGGAAGGCTTACCGTGATGATGACCGCATTCCGAAAGGCCCGAGCCACACCTGTTTTGTCCACCGCATGCCGGAGGAATCACTGTTTTTCTATTTTTCCAATGACAAAAAAATTGATCGTTCGAGGAGGACCATATGAATACACAATTGCACTCCGGCGATGCCAAAGAGCATTGGCTCTATCTCAATACGCTGACAAATTTTGAGCAGTTTTCGCTCATCCCCGAAGAGGAACAGGTCTCACGCGCGGTGGAAACCGATCGCGTACGGGAATACGACATTCCGAAACCGAAACCCGAAGACCTTATCCGCAAGGCTTTCGCCCGCTTCACCGACCAGGAAATAATTCCCAGGGCACGCGAAATGGACGAAGCAGGCACGTTTCCCCGATTGATGTTCGAGAAACTGGCCAAGACGGGTGCATTCGGGATGAGGTACCCGAAGTCTCTCGGTGGGGCGGGCGGTAATACAACGCAGTTTTGTGTGATGGTGGAGGAAATCGCGCGGGGTTCCATGAGCTTGGCCGCAATCACAGCGATGCAATGCCTCATGGGGACAAACTTTCTCTACGAATACGGCACCCCCGACCAGCATGAACGCCTCCTGAAACCGGCCATAAGAGGCGAAAAGGTGGCTTCCTTCGCTCTCGCGGAAGCCAACGCCTCCACGGATCTGGGCGGAGTGAAAACCACTGCGAAAAGAGTGGGCGATCACTGGCTCATCAACGGTTCCAAGACCTGGATAACCAATGCTCCGGTGGCAGATTTTTTCATAGTGCTGTGTCAAACGGACAAAACAAAAAAGCTGAAAGGATTGAACTTTTTCCTTGTGGAACGAGATACCCCGGGTCTGCACATATCGAAGAATTTCGAAAAACTCGGGACACGCTCTACGGAAATTTCGGAACTCGCTTTCACGGACATGCGCATCCCCCTGGAAAACATGCTGGGCGAAGAAGACCGTGGAGTGGACAATCTGATGCGCATCCTTTCAATTATTCGGGTGATGACAGGGGCTCTGTCCTTGGGCCTTGCCCGTGCTGCGTGGGATAGTTCCAAGCGCTATGCAATGGAGCGAACGCAGTTCGGAAAAAAGATCGGAAGCTTTCAATTGGTGCAGCGAAAGATCGCTAATATGGCCACAGGTATCTGGGCCTCGAACTTGATGGTTTACCGTGCAGCGGAAATGATCGACCTCGGGCAGAGACCTTTGAAAGAAGCGTCAATGGCCAAGTACTTCGCTTCTGAAGTCGCGTGCAGGGCCGCAGACGAGGCTACCCGAATCTTCGGAGCGTATGGCTATTCCATGGAGTACGACGTTCAGCGGTTTTACCGGGACTGCAGATTTCTGCTCTTCGGAGGAGGGACTTCGGAAATTCTCCAGACGATCATTTCAAGAGAATACGGAGTCGCTTAGGCAAGAGTCCATGGGTGTATTTGCGGAAGACTCCGGAGCCTTGGACGCGAACGAACAAGGTCCCCTGTCCAGAGCCTGAAACCGGGGAAAACTTCTCCTCAGAAGTTCTCCCCGGAACCCCATCTCAAGGATTTTTTACAGTCGGCGACGAGTTCAGCAACTTTCACACTCGCACCCCACATCCCGGGGACCCACAAGGAAGAATTCAGTCGCAGATTGAGGATCTTCACACGCACACATATCGTCCTCAACCGCTAAGGCACAGCCTCTCTGGCTAAGTTCCACTTGTCGATCGCGCGCCCACGCCAGATCGTCTCTTGAAACCGAATCCACGTCCATGCTTTCGTCAATAGTTTTCATGGTAATCTCCCACAGAACTATTCTTGACGTTAAAGATGCCCAACGGGAAAAAAGGATTCAGGCACGAGAATCAGGGGACCCTCTAAAGAACCGGGAGTGTGGTTTGCCTCCGTTGACAGGTGAGTGCACCCGGTCTTAGAATTAAAACGGAATTGATGAGAAATGTCGGTTTGACAGTGGATAGCTATTGACGGGCACGTTGAAGAGAGCATGAGCGAAGTGCTCGGGACGACCGGATCTACCGTGAGGACGCACTTTACTGAAGTGCAGTCGAAGGATTCTACGGGCTCACGCTCCACAAACGGCATGGGGAACCTGGAATTGTAGTCGGACCGCTCATCCTGCGGCCGCTGAGCACTTGGGTCGGGCTTGGAATCGCCACGACTCTCGAACCGCTCCGGAAAGGGTTAATTCGTGCGGTTGGAGGCGTACGGCATGAAACGACTCTTGAAACCAGGGGGCTTTCTGATCGAAAGACCGGGAAATCAACGGGCCCCGACAATTTTTGGCAGAAGTGGGTGCGTTCCCACGGAGCCTGGCTCAAGCTCGTGCCGGCTCTCGAGAGGCGAATTAGAATAAGAAAGGGGGGGGCTATGAGTCGATGTATTTACAAGGAACGGGTGGGCCGTCAACACTCATGTACAGCTCGCGGACCAGCCGCGTTTCCCAAAAAAATTGCGTTTCTCGTCACATTATGTTTTTGTCTGGCGTTCCTTTCGATTTTCGAGGCGGAACCGGCAAGAGCGAACGCCCTCGAACTCCCGGCCACAGTCCAAGTAAGAAATGATGAATCTCCACCCGAGGACAATCCAGACTTTGCATTCCTGAAGGGCCGTTGGCGTCGCCCGGACGGTGGATATCTATGTGAAATCAAAAATATAGATGCTACTGGCAAGATGGATGCGGCATATCGTAACCCGAGGCTGATCAATATTTCGAGGGCCGAGGCTAGTCGAGAAGGGGTTACCACCAAGGTATTCATCGAATTACGAGATGCCGGATACCCCGGGTGCACCTATACATTGACGTACGATCCTCAAACCGATCAGCTCAAGGGCGTCTATTTTCAGGCCGCAATCCAACAAAGCTTTGAAGTGGTTTTTGTCAGGACCAGGTGAGGAACCATGAGGTTATTTCGGCCGACAGCCATGCGTTTGAGCGGCCGGGCAGATGAAGTGACTCACCACGAGTTTCCCTTTAACCGCGTCTCGACTTGTCCCGAAGGAGGTGGGGGCATGTGTGTCAAGAAACACGAGCTGACCGACGTGGGGCTGTGCCTTCGTCACAATACCCAGAGGAGAAAACACATGAAGACGAAAGTGGCGCTGCTGGCAATCCTGGCTCTTATAGGCACTGTTACGCTCTCTGTGCATCCAGTGGAGGCTCAGCAAACCACCGGCATCCTCGGCTCACCTTCAGCGACCACAACCATTGACGGAAAACATCTCCCAAACCCGCCACCCGAATTCGGCGGTGAAATCAACCTCAATGCCTACCAGTCCAAGCCGTGGTGGCCGCCCAGGGTGGTGCCGCCCAAAGGCGCGCCGAACGTGCTCCTGATCATGACGGACGACTGCGGCTTTGGCGCTCCCAGCACATTCGGCGGAGTCATTCCGACGCCTGCTCTTGACAGAATAGCCAATGCCGGGCTGCGCTACACGCAGTTCCACTCCACTGCGCTCTGCTCGCCGACGCGAGCGGCGCTCATCACCGGGCGCAACCATCATTCGGTGGGCTTCGGCCAGATCTCAGAAACGTCAACGGGATTCCCAGGCTATGACAGCATCATCACAAAGGACTCGGCGACCATCGGAAGAATCCTGAGGGACAACGGCTACGCCACCTCGTGGTTCGGCAAGGATCACAACACGCCGTCCTTCCAGGCAAGTCAGGCCGGGCCGTTCGACCAGTGGCCCATCGGCATGGGATTCGAGTACTTCTATGGATTCGTCGGCGGTGACACCAGTCAGTGGCAGCCGAACCTCTTCCGCAACACGACGGCAATCTACCCTTATATCGGCAATCCCAAATGGAACTTGATCACCGCAATGGCTGACGACGCGATTGCTCACATGAAGATGTTGAACGAAGTCGATCCAGCGAAGCCGTTCTTCGTCCACTATGTCCCCGGCGCAACCCACGCTCCGCACCACCCGACACCGGAATGGATCAAAAAAATCAGCGACATGCATTTGTTCGACAAGGGCTGGAACGAACTGCGCGACCAGATTTTTTCCAACCAGAAGAAACTCGGCGTGATCCCGCCCAACGCAAAGCTCACGCCGTGGCCGGACGACCTGTTGAAGCAGTGGAGCCAGCTCACCGCGGAAGAGAAAAAGATGTTTATCCGCCAGGCCGATGTCTATGCTGCGTATCTCGCCTACACCGACTACGAGATCGGCCGCGTCATCCAGGCCATTGAGGACATGGGCAAGCTTGACAACACGTTGATCATCTACATCAGCGGTGACAATGGTTCCAGCGCCGAGGGATCTCCCAACGGGACGCCGAACGAGGTCGCCCAATTCAACGGCGTGGAGGTCCCGGTCGCGGATCAGTTGAAGTATTTCTATGACGTCTGGGGCTCGGACCGTACGTACAACCACATGGCGGTAGGCTGGACCTGGGCCTTCGACACGCCATACAAGTGGACCAAGCAGGTGGCTTCGCACTTCGGCGGAACTCGGCAGGGCATGTGCATCTCCTGGC
>Ga0187785_10000480_pt1 | contig 14994 bp, 12 predicted proteins | sample 0815_BV2_4_20_MG_FD_132466 | JGI IMG/M metagenome (GOLD analysis project Ga0187785, IMG submission 132466) | Tropical peat soil microbial communities from peatlands in Department of Meta, Colombia - 0815_BV2_4_20_MG | ecosystem: Environmental > Terrestrial > Soil > Wetlands > Peat | place...
ATATGCAGGTGTTCCGGAACATTGTGGAGAATTTCCGGTAAATTCCGGAACGACGCTTTTTTTGCCTATCCACCGGTTCTTGTTAAAAAAAAATGTTTTGGGGGAGTCGGATACGATTGAACCGTTCGTACCGGGATCCATGAAAATCGGTTGATATCCGTTTTTTGCGAGAGGGTCCCTGCCTCAGGGCCTCTCCGAGGCATGGCGGGGCATGGTGGTGTTAACGAGAATCTTCTCACACGTCCCTGATCCCCATGGTGACGCCTCGACCCTATGGCCCCCCGGGAACAATGATTATCTCTTGCGTGGGTGGGACAGTATTCACCTAAGGGGAATCCCTGGCGCCCCCTAAGGGGCAGGGGCAGGCGCAAGAGGTGAGGAAAAAAGGTGCCAGTTTAAAGTCAGGGACCCGATGGATACCCCTCTTTTTTATGGATTTCACCACAGCAAAAAATGGAACTTCATGTCAGCCGGAAGATCTATCGCCTGGTTTTATCCGTAATTCTCTGGTGAAAAGAAGGATCTCCCCTTCACAGGGGAGTGAGGATGTTATCGCCGGGCAGGATGGTTGCAGGGGCCACCCATCGGTTGATGAGAGGATTGCTGTTCGATGGCCTGACAGAGACGGTGATCACCTGGTTCGGAACTACGGGAGATTTCGGGTTGATGCGGATAACCGCCTGCTCATCGAATTCAAGCCGGTTGTTGGACTTGCCTTTTTCATTGATCACGGTGACGAGGCTCCAGCCCCCCGGCGGGGGATTATCGCTCCGGACGCCGGTCATCGGCAAAAGGGTTTCTGTGCGAACTGCATCGGCATACACGATCGTCAGGTTGTCCATGTCGATGCTTTTTACCCCGGGGGCAAGGCCGATCTGGAACGTGATGGTGTCGATGGTGCCCCGCGGAACTCCCTGCAGGATGACCCCGTGACCGACGACATCTCCCATAACCTGGAGATCGACACCAGGCTGGGAAGCAGGACCACCCGCCGGTCCTGACGTATCTTCTGTTGTGCAACCAGCGATACTAAGAGCCACGATCGTGAGGATGGCAAGGATCAGATGTTTCCCTGGTTCCATGGGGAGGTATCCGTTGTTGCAGCTAGCGTGCATTCCGGTACTACAAAAACACTTGGGTCAGCGAATCCGGAAAAGGGCGCCAATATCGTGGAAAAGCAAGCACGAAGGGACTCGCGCGGACGGGATGAAACCGGAGGTTCAAAGAGGAAAATTCACCATTCCGATAATCAATGACATTCCCGAATCGGGACTGCCCCCGCAGCGGATGTCTGGAGAAAAGAACCAGGAAATTCCCGGCGAGTCGTTCCCTCCAAGGGCCCTGAAACGGGTAATGTACGGTCCGGCAATACCCTGCCAGGGGATTCTTATCCGGGAGACCCCCTGGACCATACATTATCACCGGGGCCCGCAATTCTTCCCGGGATTTACTTCTTCAGGAAGCCGAGCACTCCTTTCTTCTGTTTCCTCGGGCTCTTGCCGGAGGAACTCCCCTGGTCCGGGTCCTGATGCATCGGGGCAGGAGTCTCCTTCCCTCTGAGCTCTTCGGAAACGAGAGGCAGGTGTCCGTATTTCCGTTGTGGGCCAGCGCCCTGGAAGTCAGCAGCATCGCCCGGGCTTCGTGATGCGACAGGAGACTTCAGTGACGCGTACACCTTTTCGCGGCTCTGGACATCTCCTCCTTGAAAAGCCGTGACTTCCGGCGCGGCCGGGGTTGTCCGTTTCTGTGAAACGATAACCGGTGCCGGGTCATCCCTCACAGGCAGCGAATCCTGCCGGTTTAAGGGAGCTCCGCACCGGTTGCAGAATACCGAATTATTACCGGGATCCGGGGCACCGCAGACCTGGCATGTCAGGTTCCGTGGTTGTGCCCTGGGCTGAACCAGGGAACCGCACCGGGTACAGAACCGCGACTGGTCATCAAGTGCCTGGACGCCGCACGCACTGCAGACGAGGGGCGGGGGAGGGATCTTTGTCCCGCACCGGTTGCAGAACTGTGCTTCCGAATCGGAAACTACCGCTCCGCATGCCGGACAGACCGGGAACGGGGTCTTCGGTTTATCGGGAACGGCGGCACCACAGCGGTTGCAGAACTGGGCCTGATCATCGAGAGAGGCATTACCGCAGTTTCCACAGGTCTTGGTCATATCCTTCATTAATGGATAAAACAGGGTGGAGTATAAACACTCTGATCTTTGACGAAATCTGGTTGGCAGCCTGCAGAAGATGCCATGGACGATTCGTTTTCCCCGCGGACCGGCATCCTCAACATTTCTGCGATACTTCGTGATGTATGGGGTTGCGACAGGGCAGGGGAATCGCAGACCCCCATCCGCAAGCGCAGGGATCATCGAAGGGTGTTCACGGAGGACCGAACCAGGAGTCGCCATACCACGACTGGCCAGAAAAATAGGAGGTTTAACGGGAGGAATGATCAGACAGTCGTATCCAGGAGCGTCACCGGAGAACCTCCGGGTGCATAACCAATTGCGAGAACATGGGCACTCCCGGTGAAACTTCCCACGAACGTGCTGGTGGCAGAACGCTGGACCGGCGTGGTAGCCTGCCGGGTCCCGAGGGACTGCGTCTTACTGGTACCCCTGCTGTCTGTCACGGTGATCTCGATCTCCATCAGGTTGTCGAGCCCTTCGCCACCCTGGAAGTGAACGATGAGTTTTTCGCTGCCCACCCGCTCCACGGTCATGGCGGGGATCTTTTCCGCAGGGGTTACCGGTACTGTAGGCGCAGGCGGTGTGGTCGGAACAGGATGGTTTGATGGCAGGCCGGTGCAACCGGCAGCGATTGCCAGACTTATCGTTAAGGCAGAAATGATCAGGCCCATGGATAAAAAGGGGAAACGGGGGACCCGGGAACACATACCGGTACATCTGGTGGTGCAGGTAGAAAAAAATGGCTGATGGCACAGGTTCACGATATTCAACCCGTTAGATTCTTGATACAGTAAACTCCACAAAAAAGTACTGAGGAAACGTATGGCCGGGAGCACCATTTCCATCAATTCAGCTGAGATTGCATTAACGTCAGAGATGGAATCCCTCTCTGCCCGAAGGCTGAAGGCAGCTTACCTGCAACCCGCAGGAGAATTCGACAACGAAAGTGCACAAGCCCGGAGCCGAGGGCTCCTTCCAGTATCGAAAGAAAAATCCGGTCCCGATGCAACGGTATACCTGACGGTTCTTGCGGCGCGGGTGACATCCGAAGAACAGAAAAACATCCCCGGCCTTTCCACTCAAGACGGTGCTGCAGAAAAAACCGGCTCGGTTTTCATGATGACCGTCATCGCGGGAATCCAGCTCGATGATCCGGCAACGACCAGGTTCATCAACGCAACCCTGACGCTGGGGTTTTCTCCCGATGCTCGTATTCTCGCGTATTCACCCCACGGGAGGACCATTATCACAAAGATTATCCAGAGCGGTGCCCGCGGGATCTCCATCACGCCCCTTCTGGCATTTGGCGGGCTGGACCCGCAGGACCTTGCGAGCAAGTCACCAGGCTCTGTTCAGCATTTCGACGTCCGGGCCGGGCAGGACACACTCCTCCAGGGAACATACTCGGGGAAGAACGGGTTCCGCCTCTCGGTGCCTTCCGGATGTCTGCTGGAATACCAGGGGATGCAGAAAAGCGCACACCAGGTATACTGGGAATTATACTCCCCGATGATTCCGAGAGACGGGGATTGTGCCGGGAAAGAACATCTTTCGGTCTTCTCCCTCATCGTGCAAACCCCGAAGCGCCGTGCTCCTGCGATCGGTACACAGATTCAGGGAAGGGTCAAAGGAGATCTCTGGGGTGTCATCCGGCTGGACGGTTCGTCAACGATTTCCGTGGACACGAGGGTTCGACGTCCTGTGAAGGGAAGCTCGGGAGAGGATCCGGTTTCCGGGTAAGCCTTTGAAAAAAGTGCTCTTTAAAAAAAATCGTTCGTTTCTCAAGTGACGCTTCAGGGGCTTCGTCCCGCCGTTGTTTTGACACCCCGGTAGCGATTGCACGGTAGTACCGTATTTCGGGTGTTTAACGTAATTCGAAGAAATCGAATTGCACCCCTGCCCTCTCACGGGAGGGCTGGGCTGGAGTAAAGGGGGGAACATTCTCTCGAAAGAGGATTTTTAAAAGAGCTAAAAAAAGGCGATTTTTTTGTCCTATTCGCTTCGCAGCGCGTCGATAGGGTCCATGTTCGACGCTTTCCATGCCGGGTACAACCCTGAAGCGATACAGACCACAATCCCGATGATCATCCCGTAGGGGACGTACATGATGCTCTCAGGCATGAAGAAGTAGGCTGTGTTTCCGATCATGGCGCTGACCACGGAGTACCCGATCACGAGGCTTGCGAAACCCCCGACCACGGCACCGATCACGCCCAGGATGAACGCTTCATACAGGAACATCCTGCGGATCTCCCCCTTCTCAGTACCGATTGAGAGCAGGATGCCGATCTCCTGCACCCGTTCGTTCACGGACATCATCATGACATTGAAGATGCTCACCGCAGCGACGACGAGCGAGATACTGCCGATAGCGAGTATGAAGGAGGTAATCGTACCGAGCGTGGACGAGATACTGGAGAGGCGGGAGCTGGCATCCGTAATACGGACGACGTTTGTTTTCCGGTTGACTTTTTCATCGATGGCCGCCTCGGTCTGGTTGATCTCATCGATGTTTGTCATGATCACATTGACCTGGTCGTAAATGTCCTTATTCCCGTATTGATCGGTATACCAGGTGTCCGGAACAATGATCGCGTTATCGGTATTGATACCGTCGGAGGCAAAACCCCGGGCAGCGAGGATCCCGGAGACGCGGACGGTGGGCCGGGTCACCGATACATTGTTCTGCCCGATCTTGATCCTGCTCCCGACATTCATGTTAAAGTTGGTAGCGATGTTGGCACCGACAAGGGCATCGTTGGCCCCCCGGATATTGTCCCCCTGGTCAATAGTGAGGAACTTGGTGACATCGTTGGGATCGAGCCCATAGATCCCGCCCCTCCCGTCTGTGGATCCGATGGTGAACTGGGTGCTTGTGCGGTGAACCGGAATGACATCATTCTGGCCTGCAGCATTCTTGATGTCGTTGAGCGTACTTTTATCGATTCCTTCGGAAGTGACCGGAGTCCCTGCCGTCGACGTTGTCCTTACGACATCCGATGTTATCATGATGGTATTGACGTCGGATGAGAGCTGCTGTTTGACGGAGAGCTGCATGTTGGCCCCCAGCATGCCCATCGAAGAGATGGCAACGACGCCAATGACAATCCCGATCGATGCCAGGATCGACCGGAGAAAATTAAGCCGGACGCTCCGGATCGAGAGGTCGAGGAAGATATCTCTCATGAGGAAACAATCCTCCCGTCTTCGAGCTCGATGGTGCGGTGGGCAAATTCCGCGATCTTGGGATCGTGGGTCACGAGAATGACCGTCCTCCCCTCCTTGTGCAGGTTAATGAGGATATCCATGATGGCAAATCCGGTCTTCCGGTCCAGGTTGCCGGTAGGTTCATCGCAGAGCAGGATCTTCGGGTCGTTGACCAGGGCACGCGCAATGGCGACCCGCTGCTGCTGCCCGCCTGAGAGCTGGTTCGGGCGGTGAGCACTCATAGCACGGTCGAACCCGACCGCCCTGAGCATGTCCCAGGCCCTTCCGCTCTCGTCACGCTTCTTGTACTTGAGGATGAGCGGGTATTCCACATTCTCGTACGCGGAGAGCAGGGGAATCAGGTAAAATTTCTGGAAGATGTAGCCGATGACATCGCGGCGCATGTGCGTGCGCTCGAGATTTGACATAGCAGCGACATCCTTACCGTCAATAAAAAGATGACCGCTTGTCGGGACATCAAGGATGCCGAGCTGGTTCATCATCGTGGATTTACCTGATCCTGAGGGCCCCATGATCGCAACGAACTCGTTTTCGTCGATATCGAGCGAGACATGGTTGAGCGCGGTAAAGTCTCCACTCTCCAGATGGTACACTTTTGATACATCTGCAAGTTGTATCAGGGGCCGGGCGCTCATATGGTACTCCTCATCTCTTCTTCAGTTTTGCTGCAATCCATTTGCGTTTCATCCAGAGAACAACTGCGATGATGATGATGATACCCAGGCCGATCGGGAGATAGAACGCACTTAAGCCTCCACCGCTCCTGCTTCCGCCGAAACCGAAGATCCCCCCGCCGGGCGCGCCGCCACCTGTCCGTCCTGCGAAACTACCCCCCGCTGCTGCATTCGATCCACCGGAAGAACTGCCGCTTCTTGAACCTGTGGATGCCGTTCCCGATGCAATGCTCCGAAGGTCGAGCATGGAAACCTGCGAGAAGGAGTTTCCGTTCGCATCTTTCCACCTGACCTCGACTGGCACTGCCGAGAGATCAGCAGCGGCAAAGTCGAGCTCGAAACTCGAGAAATCATCTGATGCAAGGGATCCTATCGCATATTCGGTGTAGGGTTCCATGGGCCGGGCCGGTGAATCTACGGTAAGGACCATGGACTTTGCATCGGTAACCCCGGCATTCGTGACGTCACCTGTCAGGTGGTAGCCGGCACCCTGGGCACTCAGGGCGATATTATTGATGACCGGGACGGCTGCTGTCTTGTCCACCCCGACAGCAAGAGGGAGAGCAAGGTCCAGCGTATGTTTGTTGTCCCCGTTGCTGAATGTCACGTGGAACGTGACCGACCCCTGGCGATCGGGAGTTACCTGGAAGGGTACCTGGATTGCAGTTCCCGCTGCAAGTGTACCGATGTACGACTCCGACGGGCTGACATTTGCTCCGTCAACCTCAGGAACGATCATGACATCGGTGACATCCCCGTCACGCGGGTTGACCAGGCTTACGTTCACGGTATCTGTTTTGGAGATGGAAAATACATCTGGCTTCTTTGCAATGCTCGCCCGGATGTCTGTCGAATCCACCTTGACTTTGAGGGTCGAATGGATAGCGTTCCCGACCTTCGGGGAGACCGTGAAGAGCGGGAAGTAGGTGCCGTCGGGAGGATCCATGGAGACGAGGAAGGAATAATCCACGGTGGCACCCGGGCCGAGGTTGGTCATGGTGCTGAAAGCATCATGGTTCAGTACGTGAAGTTTCGGATCAATAAGATCCGGCTGGGAAACACCTACCGAGGCATTCGCAGCATTGGTTACGTGTACGGTTATCGTGCCGCTCTCGTACGGATAAAAAACCTGGGGATTCAGATCATATCCCGAAATATAGACAAGTGCTGCAGCATCCTGGGCACTGGTGGCGCTGACGACACTCGGTGCTGCCTGGACTCCTGCGGAAATCAGGATAAGTACGAGTATACCGAATAAGCCGGTTGTTATTTTCATGGGTCCTCCATTTATCTTTCTGGTTTGTAGTCCTGTGTTGTTATCGGGGCATCTTGCCGGAAATTGTAAAGAATATTTTACATTTTGTAATATATACCTTTTCATGATATCAGGATATTTTCCGGATACCTTATCAAGGATAGCGATACGTCGCTGTTCGCCGTGGCACCGGGTCGTACCGGGCGATGAGAGTGAGATAGGGAACACCGGGTAATAAAAAAATGGGATCGACACAAACTCCCTCGTAATTCCGCAGGGACAAGCACCCCGGCAACTAAATTGTTCGACGGTTGCTTACGGGAAAAAGGGATTTTTTGGTTCAGGAGACGTTAGATTTGAACCGGATGGCTTGCACTCGGAAGAGTGATCATGGTACCCTGAGCGTAAACTCCTCATAGGATCCTCGACAGGAGCGGAGCGACTGGTTTCTCTATCAGATTTACCACCTTTTTGCCACCCGCCCGTGTTCGGCGTTAGTGCCACCTTGTTTTTCTCGCTCTTCTCTGACAGGGAAGCGAAAGTGCTAATGAAAGGCACTCCCTGTTCCAAGGCCGGAATGGAATAAAAGGGTTATTCTTATAGTCAGGATTTCCCGGCAATGACGAATTAATCAACATCCACGGTACGCACGGAATCGCTGTACTGGAATACTTCTTCCACATTCACATTGAAATGCCGGGAAATTTTGAAGGCAAGGTCAAGGGACGGAACATATTTTCCTTTTTCTATGGCGAGGATGGTCTGGCGGGTGACTCCTGTTGCCTGAGCCAGGTCTTCCTGGGTGAGGTCATGCATTGCCCGGAATACCTTGATCTTATTCTTCATCGATCTCCCAGTCCCCGTATTTCCGTGCGTAATAGATCCTGAAACCGACGTACGTGAAGATCATCAGGCAGAGCAGGACCAGCTGAAGATATCCCAGCATCCTCGGGGGGAGAATCTCCGGCGGACGGATGGCGGACCGCTCACGGGGGAACGACGGGATGTACAGGATCTCCATGACCACCCCGATAGAGAGTGCGCAAAATCCTACCCAGAAGACCTGGAATGTCCTCACTGCAGCCTCTTCGGTGATTTTTGCACTGCGCTCATCCTCGATGATGTCTGTAACCGTCCTTCGCGCCAGGTAAACGATCAGGATGCCGATTATGAAGGCTACCTCGATCAGCAGCGGGGTGTGCAGTTCCACCGAGTACCAGAAGAGAGCAAGCAGGACAAGCGCCATGCATCCTGTGAAGAGATAAAAGGTATTTTTTTTCATGGTGTCTTTGTAGAGCATGTAAGATATTTTGTCGTATAAAGGTGACTATTTTGTTGAATTCTGTAGCTTCCTGCAGGTTTCCGGTGGAAGCCCGACCTGGGTCCGGATTCTCCGGTTGATCAGGTTAAAATCGGGGAGCGTTATGTACCTTCGCGATCCGGTACATTCCTCGATGAAGGACAGACCATTCCTGAAGTATCTGCGGCCATGCGTTTCTCTGATCGATCCATCGTCAAGGCCAGGATAATATAGTGATTTCCGGATTCCCCGGAAACCCGCACTTATACTGCTGCGTCTGTCAGGTGTTGATCTTCGAGAAGAACCGCCTGGGCTGCTGCGAGCCGGGCTATTGGTACGCGGGGACCGGAGCAGGAGACATACGTTAGTCCAATGGCATGGCAGAAGCGAATGGACGCAGGGTGCCCCCCGTGCTCCCCGCAGATCCCGATCTTCATGGCCGGACGGGTGTGGCGTCCCCATTTCACTGCCTGTTCCATGAGCCTGCCTACACCCTTCACATCAAGTACTTCGAACGGGTTGTCCTGCAGGATCCGACTCTGGTTGTACATGGGGAGGAATTTGTTCTCGGCATCCTCGCGGGAGAACGAGAAGGTTGCCTGGGTCAGGTCATTGGTGCCGAATGAGAAAAACTCCGCTTCCTCGGCAAGATTGTCCGCTCTCATGCAGGCGCGGACCACTTCCAGCATGGAACCGAACCGGAAGTTCAGCTGAACCTTATACGCCTTTTCCACGGTGGAACGGATCTCGTCAACGCACATCTTCACCCGTTTCAGTTCCTGGGCTGTGCAGACCTGTGGCACCATGATCTCGGGGTGAACCTCAATACCGGCTTTCTGGCATTCGGCAGCGGCTTCCAGGATGGCCCGGATCTGCATGGCGTAAATCTCCGGGAAGGTGAGGCCGAGGCGGACCCCGCGGTGGCCGAGCATGGGGTTGACCTCATGGAGAGCCCTGACCTTGTTGAGGATGGCCTCTTTCTTATGAATGGCTTCATCAACGAGGGCCGGATCGGTGAAGTGCTGGACCTGGGTCTGTTCTTCCCTGGTGCGGTTGAGGAATTTCACCGATTCCGAAAGGACCTGCATGCCCTGCAGGACCTCGCGAAGGTTCCGCAACTGGGCAATCTCGTCGACAAGAAGCTGCTCCGTGGGGAGGAATTCGTGAATCGGCGGATCGAGCAGGCGGATCGTTACCGGCCTCGGGGCCATGACCGTGCAGATATCCATGAAATCCTTTCGCTGGATCGGAAGCAGCTTGTCAAGGGCAGCCTGGCGATCTTCGCGGGTTTCGGCAACGATCATCTCCACCATGATCGGGAGGCGTTCCGTGCCATTGAACATCCGTTCTGTCCGGCAGAGGCCGATACCCATGGCCCCATACTTCAGGGCACGCGCGGCATCTTCCGGTGTATCGGCGTTGGCCATGACTCCCAGGTGTGCAATCTCGTCTGCCCACGAGAGAATGACGCTCAGCTCGTCGGAGAATTCCGCTTCAATCATCGGGATTTCGCCCAGGTAGACCGAGCCGGTGGTTCCATCGATCGTGATAAGGGTCCCTTCCCCGAACTCCTGATCGCCAACGCGCGCCTGCCGGTGGCGGACGTTCACGTAAATTCCCTCGGCGCCGGAGACGCAGGGTTTTCCCATGCCACGTGCAACAACGGCTGCGTGGGAGGTCTTGCCACCGCGACTCGTCAGGATTCCCTGGGAAGCGAAGAAGCCATGAATGTCCTCCGGTTTCGTCTCTTCGCGGATAAGGATGACGCGTTCCCCGGTCCTGCCCAGCTTCTCGGCCCGGTCAGCGTCGAAGACCGCTCTCCCCACGGCGACACCGGGTGAAGCGGGAAGACCCCTGGCAATGGGCATATGACTGTTTTTCGGATCGATGCGGGGGAAGAGCAGCTGATCCAGCATCTCCGGCTGGATCCGGAGGAGTGCTGTACGCTTGTCGATGAGCCCTTCGCGAACCATCTCCACCGACGTTCGGACAAGTGCCGAGGCGTTCATCTTGCCATTTCTTGTCTGGAGGCAGTAGAGGACGCCCTTCTCGATGGTAAACTCAAAGTCCTGGACTTCCCGGTAGTGTCCTTCCAGTTTGGAACGGAGGGCGAGGAGTTCGGCATGGAGTCCCGGCATCTCCTCGGTCATGGCAGATATCGGTTTGGGAGTACGGATGCCGGCAACGACGTCCTCTCCCTGGGCGTTGACCAGGTACTCTCCAAACAGGATATTTTCCCCGGTGCCGGGGTCCCGGGTAAATCCGACCCCGGTTGCGGAGTCGTTTCCCATGTTGCCAAAGACCATTTCCACGACGTTCACAGCAGTTCCGTTTGCCATTTCCGGCGTTATCCGGAACTCCCGGCGGTAATCGACTGCCCGTTTACCCATCCAGGACCGGAAGACCGCCCGGATGGCTATCTCCAGTTGCCGGAACGGATCGGAAGGGAACGGTTTTCCGGTTGAACGGTGGACTACCTGGAGGAACCGCTCGGAGATCTCGGCGAGATCGTGGGAAGAGAGATCGACATCATGGCGTGCCCCGGCCTTCTGCTTGATCGCCTCGAATTCGGCATCGAACTCTTCCTCGGGTACGCCAAGGGCCACTTTGCCAAAGAGCTGGATAAAGCGCCGGTAAGCGTCGTAGCAGAACCGTTCGTTTCCCGTCTGGTCGATCATGCCCTGGAGAGTGTCGGCATTGAGACCCAGGTTGAGAATGGTATCCATCATCCCCGGCATGGAAACTGCAGATCCCGAGCGGACCGAGACCAGCAGGGGGTTATTGCGTCCGCCGAATACCCGGCCGCTCTTCTGTTCGATGGCCGCGAGGTGCGCATGCACCTGGTTCATCATTCCCTGGGGGAAAGCCTGCTTTGCGTCCGAGAGATACGCGAGGCACGCTTCGGTCGTGATGACAAAACCCGGCGGCACCCGAAGACCGATTTGCGTCATTTCGCAGAGATTCGCACCTTTGCCGCCCAGCAGTTTCCGGTTTTTCCCATCGCCTTCGGTGAAGGCATACACCCATTTCCTGTCCATAGTTCATCCTCACACGTGTGCCCATTCAAATCCCCGAATGACAGGAGATAACGGGTGGTTTCTAATCTTTACTCATTTTGGTATTGACCTCATTTACATATAGTGTCTGCGTGACCGATCAATCCGGTTTTTTGGGTTTTTTTTAAAAGGAATTTTCCTGTTCTGTTCGGCAAAATAAGCCCGTGCCCTTGTCCGTTCCAGTGGAAGAAAAGGGGTATATATGAACATTGTGATTTTGCTGGATTGGCAAAAAAATGGCTGCTGTTTTTATACATCGGAAAAACCGGCCCTGGACAACCGCGTTTTCCCCATGGATCGATTCCTTTCCCATCCAACCCGGAGCATCCGGGCATTTTCTTTGTCAAGGTCTGAACCGAACCGATTCATCCATGTATCTGTCAAACCCAGAGAACTGTGGAAAAAATGAGGGCTTTTACCGCAAAAGGGATCGGGAGCATTTTAGACGATTACCGGAATCGGGAGTTACTTCGCTGATGGTTTTAGGTCCAAATCTTTTTTTGAGAGGATCGGGTATCGGACCGGATTACGCAGGAACCAGCGGCCGGCCCGGCTCAGGGACTTTCTTCCCAGCGGATCATCAGGGAAGCGACTGCCCTGACGACCGTCTCCGTGCTCTCGGTCCTGGCAACAGGTTCCATGAACTGGTAGGAGCCGTCCTCAGCCAGGGCAAGCTGAGTAATCTGCCACATGCCGAAAGGATCCAAAGAGACGGAAAGACCGTCGAGGAATTTATTGTGACCGATAAGAAAATGACCGTTCCCGTAGTTGATGACAACGCCGGGACACCTGCCTCCGGTGACAAGGGGGATCATCTTCTCATGGAGATCAAGCGGAGTCAGGACATTGTAGATACAGTCTGCAAAATCCTTTTTCGTCAGCATACTACCGGGTTATTTTTTGGTATGATAATACTAATGAACATGCGTAATTCCCCCGGCCGAAATAACCGGCTCTGCAAACGGGAGTCCGGTTCTCCATTTTGTGAGGAACATGGTACGGGACCAAAACCGATGCCCGGGAAGATGCACCGGGTCCTGACTGACAATGCTCCTGAAAGATCCCCCCACCCCACAGGAGGGTTGATTCGGGATCACAGACAATACCGGAAAAGAGGCGAGGAATACCAATGACTCACCGGATGGAAAAACTGCTTGATGCGCTCAGGGTTACCCCCGGTAAAAAGATCAACCTTCGAACCGACTACGACCCGGGATACAGCGCCCATTTTTTGTCAAAAGAGGATGCTGCCGGTGCGCTCGGGGAAGATATCCGTGAGCTCTCCCGTCAGCAGGACATGCTCTTTGCCCAGAATACGTATGCCCTTCTCATTAACCTGCAGGCGATGGACGCCGCGGGGAAGGACAGTACCATCAAACACGTTATGTCTGGCGTCAACCCCCAGGGCGTACAGGTGACAAGCTTCAAGGTTCCCAGCGCTGAGGACCTCGATCACGATTATCTCTGGCGGAATTTCAAAGCCCTGCCGAACAGGGGTGGGATCGGCATCTTCAACCGCTCGTACTACGAGGAGGTGCTGGTTGTCCGCGTGCACCCGGAATTCCTGGAACGGCAGCAGCTGCCCCCGGACCTCAAGGACAAGGATATCTGGAACCGGAGGTACGAAGAGATCAACAACTTCGAGAAATACCTGACTTCCAATGGCATCGTTGTCCTGAAATTTTTCCTCAACGTATCAAGGGATGAGCAGAAAAAACGGTTTCTGGAACGGGTTGAACAGCCGGAGAAAAACTGGAAGTTTTCGGGTAATGATATCCTCGAGCGAAGACACTGGGACGCCTATATGGACGCCTACGAGGAAATGTTCAACCGGACCAGTACGCCCCATGCCCCGTGGTATATCATCCCTGCTGATCACAAATGGTTTACCCGGTTTGCCGTGGTCTCGATCATCAACCACACCCTCAACAGTCTCAACCTTTCGTATCCTGTGGTGAGCAAGGAAGAGAAAAAGGCCCTGCTCGCTGCAAAGGAAGCGATGGAAAAGGATGATGCCGGTGAAGGAAAGCGATCGCGAAAAGAGCGCAAAAAATAGGTTCACGCCAGCGGATGAACTTCATTTCCACCATCTGCAGGATCGTGCCGGAGGGAAAAGTCTTCTCCCGGTACGGCCCGGACTCGACGCCGTCAACAAGCACGTGGCAGACCGTTCGTTATTCTCCAGTCGGGGGATCATGCCCCCCGCGGAGTGGGGCGGAAGATCGTTTCTTCATTGGCGGGAACCGTCAAGTACTTGCCCGGATAAATGATTCTTTCCGGGAGCGGGAATCGTGACATCCGGAAGCAGGAATACCCAGCTGGATACGATCCTTATCGTTGACGACAGTTCCTTCATAGTCGACGGGCTCGCTGCCATCCTCAGGAAGACCTACCGCACTCTTGCTGCCTATAGCGGTGAGGACTGCCTCACGATCCTCCGGAAAGAGACGCCTTCTGTTATTATCCTCGATGTCGTGATGGAACCCATCGACGGGTGGGAAACCCTTTCACGGATCAGGGAGGACCCGGCAACCCGTCAGGTTCCTGTCCTCATGTTCTCCGCAAGAAAGATCAGCCTGAAAGATGCAGGGAAGCATCAGGTCCGGCTCGATGACGTTATCCAGAAGCCCGTATCTCCCCAGAAGATCATCGAATCGATCGAGAGGGTGCTTGCCCGTCGGGATATCAACCGATATGTCAGGGAAAAATGGCAGCGGGCCGGTATCAGCGGGGAAACAGTCGATGAGTACGTTGCGCTCACGATGAGCCTTGAGGTGGATCTGAGCCTCTGCCAGAACATGAAACTCCAGCAGGATCTTACCCCGGCGGGTGATATGACCCAACCGGAGCTCCGGTCCCTTATCGCTGCCATTGAAGATCGAATCAGTGAAGAACGCAGGCACATTGAAGCCATGGAAGAGCGGATGAATGCTCCTGCGGATTTCCCGATGACCGGAGGTCCCGGGGTGGAGCATGGGGATGATGACAATGCTCCTGGTCGGGTCTCATCGGGAGCTGCTCCTGTCCCGGCAGCACTCGCCCCGGGATGTGTTCCCGTGTCGATGACGGAGAGACCGGATCCTGCCATGGAGTGCCAACCTGCCGTACCCTTCACACAGGAACCGGAACCTTCAGGTCCGGTCTCCACCCCTTACGGCACAGACGTCGAACCTGCTGAGGGCGCAGATGCAATGATACCGGTGCCGGAAGAGTATTCTCCAAAAAGTCCTGCAGGTGTTCTCATGTTCGAAGATGAACTGTTCGAAGGACAGCCTGCCGAAAGCTCCACC
>Ga0187785_10000481_pt1 | contig 14987 bp, 7 predicted proteins | sample 0815_BV2_4_20_MG_FD_132466 | JGI IMG/M metagenome (GOLD analysis project Ga0187785, IMG submission 132466) | Tropical peat soil microbial communities from peatlands in Department of Meta, Colombia - 0815_BV2_4_20_MG | ecosystem: Environmental > Terrestrial > Soil > Wetlands > Peat | place...
AAAAGGAAAGCGCATAACTGGCTTTACAAACGGCGAGGAAGAAGAGGTGCACCTTACCAAGGTTGTGCCATTTCTCGTTGAAGATGAGCTGAAACGGCTTGGAGCCATCTTCGAGAAAGTGCCAAACTGGGAGCCTTTTTCCATCGTTGATGGCCGTCTGATTACCGGCCAGAATCCCGCGTCTTCGACCTCGGCTGCCCAGGCGCTTCTTAGAGTTGTCGCTGCGGAAAAGGCGGCTTAGAGGGGTTATCGAAAGTTGTGTCGGTTTTGATTACGGCTCTCGATACTCGTGGCAACCCCCTCTCGAACAAGGGGTTTCGAACTCCTCTCTGAACCGGGAGAGGGCGGGCCAACGGGTCATAACATCAATTGGTTAACCAGATTTCCTCAATTCAAGCCCCCACTCAACGTCCTTCAAAATAACCCTAAGTACAGGTTTTTTCAAATCAGGTTGCACATTTTTGTCGGAGCAGATTGCTTCGCTTCGCTCGCAATGACACTGCTCGAGCCTGTCATTGCGAGGAGGGCAGCGACGAAGCAATCTCTCCTGGTCGTGAAATCCGGCACCGAACTTACGAGAACCAATACTAATACGGATTCGCTTTTTTACAGGTAACTCGATTCTGGGCGCAGGCTGGGGGCTCTCCTTCGCTGCCGACTACGCAGAGCCGTCTCATCACTTCGCTGAGGAGAGCCCCCAGCCCTGCAATCTCATAAATCTTATTGCGAATGCGTATAAGTCACTCGAGATTCCTGCAAAACGGGGCAAAGCGGGGAAAAGTCCAAAAGCGCGGTGGTACATACACTATTTCGTATCCCGCCAAGAGCTATTCCTTTCTCAAGACCAGAGCGAACATGCTTCCCTATTTTTCCAGGAGCGTCTCCACTCCTGTCCAATCGGGCGGAACGCCGTTCACCATGTAGTTGGCGCAGCGTTTAAGATATATTCGCGCAGCCAGGTCCCGCGGATTCTTCTCCAGCACCTGGTTGAAATGAACGCTGGCTTCGGAAAATTTCTTGCCGTAGTAGAGCTGAATGCCGCTTTCAAATGCGGGTTTCGTATGCTCTTTCAGGCTGGCTAGGCTCTCGGGATCTCCCTCAAATACCTCATAAACGGTGACAGAGTCCTCTCTTCCCATTACACGCACTTTGTCGATGAAACGATGCCTGTATCGGTCTGATTCTTTCATCGCAGAAAGAGTCTCGTCACTCAGGCTGACATAGGAGCCGTACATCTTGTTCAAACCCTCGATGCGTGCGGCAAGGTTCACCGCATCCGCCACCACGGCTCCTTGCATACGTTCTTCACTACCGATGACGCCCAGCATGAGATCGGCACGGTGGAGTCCTATTCCAATTCCGATGGGCCCAAACCCGGCTCTCTCGCGTTCCTTGTTGTACTCGGCCACTGCCTCCTGCATCCGGACGGCTGCTCTCACGGCATCATCCGGTGTTCCCGGGAACAGGGCCATCACCCCATCTCCATAGTACTGATCTATGAACCCATTGCAGTCCTTGATTACCGGACTGACGCGTCTCAAATATGCATTGATGAAACTGAAAGCCTCCTCCGGGGTCATTTTTTCCAGCAGGGCGGTCCATCCCCGAATATCTGCAAACATGACGGTCATTTTCCGGCTCACCTGATCGCCCAAACTGATTTCGAGAATACTATTCTTCTGCAGTAAATCGATGAACTCCCTCGGCACAAAACGCTCATAGACGTTGTTCAACGATGCCAACTCTGCGGTTCGTTCTTTCACCCGTTCTTCCAGGAGTTCGGTGTACATACGGAGTTCGCTGTTCTTCTCTGCAAGATTCTGTTTCAAAAGACTCATGGTGAGATGAGTATTGACCCTCACATGAACTTCTTCAGGTTGAAATGGCTTGGAGATGTAATCCACGGCCCCTGTCGCGAACCCCTTGACCTTATTGGCGGTATCATCAAGGGCTGAAAGAAAAATGACCGGGATATCACGAGTCTCCGGATCAGATTTGAGCCGACTACATACTTCAAATCCGTCCATTCCCGGCATCATAATATCGAGGAGAATGAGATCCGGCCTTGGTTTCGCAACAGCCATTTTGAGAGCTTTCTCTCCGTTAATAGCCGCCACGATAGCGTATTGATCTTTCAACGTGCCCATGAGGACCTGAATGTTTTCCGGGGTATCATCCACAATGAGAACTTTGGGTTTTTTCTCACCCTCCAGCATCTTAATGCCTCCTTGTGATTCTCGTCCGCTCAGGAAAATTGAGGACCCTCGAATCCGAGGGAACGCATCATTCAATCCCTATGCAACTATGGCCTGGAGAAGATCCGCCCAATGGAGCAATAATGCTCGTTTCTTCAGGGTATCCTTATCTCCAGAACAGAGAAATCATCCTCAAGAGTTTCTGAGCCTGCAATTTGCCGTACGTGCGCCCATAGATCGTCCATGGTCGATTTGCCCCTGTCACCCGAATACCCCAGGTATGCCCTCAGGTCGTCGAACTCCCAACAGGCACCGTTTTCATTCATGATCTCATATACGCCATCGCTAAAAACATAGAGTCTGGCCGCAGGTTTGATCTCAACCTCGTCATATTTGAAATCTATGCCGTCCAAGCCACCCAGAAACAGGTTCGGCGTTCTTAGTTCTCGGATTTCTGAGCCGTTCCCGGCTCTGCCCTGTATCAACAGAGCGGGTGGATGGCCTCCGCTGGCATAGGTCAAAAGGCGAGAAGAGGGCTTGTACACGCCGTACCACATGGTAAAATACATGTCCCGATGGCATTCCATGGGAAAAACGGCATTGAGGCCAGCTAGAACCTGTTCCGGCCTTCTAAAATCAACATTCGGCAAGTTCCTGGAACGAAGAACATTGAGCACAGACACTGAATGGAGTGCTGCTCCCACACCATGTCCGCATACGTCAATCAGGTAAACCGCTAACGAATCTTCATCGAGCCAGTGATACCCTAACGCGTCTCCCCCAAGGGTAGTTGATGGCACAAAGCGCCAGTCTGCCATCACTGGTCCCTCTGTCATGGGTTGCGGCAGGAGGAACTTGACATAATCTGCAGCCTCAGCAAGTTCGCTGTTGAGCATCCCAAGGACTGTTTCAAGCTTCGCACGCTGAATTGCCTCGAGGTCACGCAGCATCTTCAGCTCCAGATGGGCTTTGACCCTCGCATTCACGACAGGAATGCTGAACGGCTTGGTAACATAGTCCATTGCACCCAGCTCAAACCCCAGGGTTTCGTCTTCCACCTCAGTCTTGGCCGTTACGAAGATGATCGGGATGTGTTGCACGTGCGCGTCAGCTTTGAGTCTACGGCAGACCTCGTATCCATCCATTCCCGGCATCATGATATCCAAAAGAATGAGGTCCGGCCTCGGTTCCGCCACAGCCATTTTGAGTGCCTTCTCCCCGTTGATTGCTGCCACAATGGTATACTGATCCTTTAACGCCTCCATCAGCACCTGGATGTTTTCCGGCGTGTCATCCACAATCAGAACTTTGGGTTTTCGACTGCCTGCCACCATGTTTTCCCTTCCTATAGCTCCATTTCTAGCTTGCTCGCGATGGTTTGCACGGTTTTCAAAGCAGTGTCCGTGTCGAAGCTTTCGACTTGCTTTTCCAGGCGTTTGAATTCCTCATGAACCGACGAATTCGCCAGGTGGCAATTTAAAGCTTCCAGTCGGTTCATGGCTTCGGTCAGATCGCTCTCCAGGAGCTGAGCTATTTCCTGGAGCAGAGTTCTGACTGCTTCCCTGTCGACCTGCACCTCCACCCCGGAATCGTCAGGTTTTTGTTGTGCGGTCAGTCTTTCCTCGACCATTTTTATCGCATCCATCACCAATCTTAACTGAGAGTCGAACTCTGCCATGGTGAGATCCAGGTTCTTGCCTTCCCTGATGGCCTTCTCCAGCTCGGCCGAGGCCCGGTATAGATTATCCCCACCGAGGTTTCCGGAGACGCCTTTTACCGTGTGAGCAAGCCGGGCTGCCGTTTCCACGTCGCCCACGTGGAGAGCAGCTTTGATTTCCTCAACTGCGTTTTCCTGCCCGTCCTTGAACTTGCAGAGGAGCTTCGTATAGAGCTGCTTGTTTCCGGCTACCCGGCCAAGACCGGATGTTATTGAAATGCCGGGTAATTCAGCAGGCAGGACGTCATCCACCTTCTTGATCTTACTTGACGACGCAGGCATGCATTCAGATGTATCCCGATCGTCCGGCTTGATCCATTTTACCAGCGCGGATATAAGCTGATCCGGGTCAATGGGCTTGGTAATATGATCATTCATGCCGATCTCAATACTTTTCTCGCGATCACCCGCCATGGCGTGTGCGGTCATGGCAATGATGGGCAAATCTTTAAACCTTTCATCCCTTCGAATCTCCTGGGTGGCCTCAAATCCCCCCATCACAGGCATTTGTATATCCATAAGCACCACGTCGAAACTCCCGGACTTGACCATCTCCACTGCCTCTTTGCCATTGTTAGCAATTCGAACAACCAATCCAGCTTGTTGCAAAATTTCCTCGGCAACCTGTTGGTTGATTTCATTGTCTTCGGCCAGCAACACCATTGCCCCGCGAATGTGTGTTAGCTCTTGCTCATCTCTGCCGCTCGCCCGTGTCACGGCCTCACACTCTTGGGATTCCTCCCCAAAAGCGATCATGATGGAATCAAAAAGTACGGACTGACCTACCGGTTTAAGGAGGAAACCGTCGACCCCCACTTTCTCGGATCTCTGCATGACCTCTTCACGACCATATGCTGTCGCTATGATTACCTTGGGTTTCTGGAGGAGACTCGGAAGATTCTTGATCAGTTCGGTTGCCTTGATCCCGTCCATACCGGGCATCTTCCAGTCCATCAGGATGAGTCTATATGGACGGGTGTTTGCCTCTTTTTCCAACTCCGCTATTCCTTCCTCGGCAGAAGCTGCAACGGTTACCTGAAAACTCATTGTTTCCAGCAAAGATTGTAGAATTTCTCTGGAAGATGCATTGTCGTCTATGACCAACACCCTCATTCCCCGCAGATCGACTGATGGTTCCAGATGCCTCCTTGAGAATTTCCGGGCCAATCCGAATTTTGCCGTGAATATGAAGTCGCTTCCTTTTCCAGCTTCGCTTTCGACCCAGATCTCTCCTCCCATCATGTTGACCAACCGCTTGGAGATAGTAAGCCCCAGGCCCGTACCTCCATATTTTCTCGTTGTGGACATATCTGCCTGGCTAAAGGCCTGGAACAGCTTCCCTTTCTGCTCTTGCGTCAAGCCGACGCCGGTGTCTCTAACAGAAAACTGAAGCATGACCCATTCGTCTTGTTTTTCCAACAGCTTGGTAGAAATAACGATCTCGCCTTGTTCCGTGAATTTCACAGCGTTATTGCATAAATTTGTCAGAACTTGACCCAGCCTGAGCGGGTCACCTACCAGAGCAAGGGGCACGTCCTGCGAGGTATCCATCAAAAATTCCAGCTCTTTTTCATAAACTTTTACTCCCACCACGGTGGACACGTTGTCAAGGACTTCGTCCAAACTGAAATCCACCGCCTCCATCTCCAATTTGCCTGCTTCGATTTTGGAAAAATCCAGGATGTCATTTATGATTCCCAAGAGAGAGTGTGCCGAGCGCTGTATTTTCGTCAGATAGTCCGCCTGCTTGGGGGTCAGCTCAGTCTGCAGCGCCAGGTGTGCCATTCCTATCACCGCATTCATGGGAGTCCTGATCTCGTGGCTCATATTGGCCAGAAAGTCAGATTTCGCTTTGGTGGCTTCCTCAGCAATTTCCTTTGCGCGGCGCACCTGCTCTTCCGCGAGTTTCCGAGCCGTTATATCGGTAACGAGTGCGAAAGAGCTTTTTTGAATTCCTTTCTCGTCAAGAACGGGGGTTGCATTGAATAAGCAGGGCACGTTCACTCCGTCCGGCCTTTGCAGGCAAATTTCATAGGCTCCTGATATTCCTTTCTTTCTTAGTTCCAGCTGGTTTTGAAAAACCTGGAGGTTTTCTTCGTCCACGAAATCAAAAATTTTGTGCCCGAGTATTTCTTCCTGCGGTCTGCCCAGGATCCCGCAGAGAGCCGGGTTGATAAGCATGGTTACGGCATTGTCATCCACCATCCAAATGCCCTCGATCGCGGTTTCCAAAATTGTGCGTGTCCTGCGTTCACTTTCAGCAAGGGCCTGTTCGGCCCGACGGCGGTCGGTGATATCGCTGAAAGTGAGCACAGACCCTACGAGAGAGCCGTCCTTATGGACAGGGTTGCTGGAATACGCTACGGGAAAACACGTGCCATCTTTTCGCCATAGCACTTCACTATCGACATGGCTGGCGATTCCACCTGAAATGGACTTGTGCATAGGACAATCTTCTATCGGATATGGAGAACCATCCTCATGGGCATAGTGAATGAGGCTGTGGATCTCCTTGCCTTCGAATTCATCCAGCGTATATCCGAGCATCCTGCAAGCCGCAGGATTGATAAACGTCATCTTGCCGTCTACGCTCACACCGATGATCCCCTCGGCTACCGATTCAAGGAGAAGTCGGGTGCGTTCTTCCGAGACTCGCAGCTCTTCCGTACGATCTTTGACCAACTGCTCCAAATGATCCCTGTATCGAGCTATCTCGCTGCGGGCCATTTCTGCATCCTCGGCCAGGCTCAAAGCCGCGGCCTGGCTGCGGCGCAGTTCTTCGGCTCTCCTTTTTATGTCCTCTGCGGCCTGTGAAGCGCGAATTCGGTCTAACGAGAGGGAGCCCAGGATCTTGGCGAAGCCTGACAAGAAGCCCAGAATGCTGGGCAGCTTCTCCGCGGACATGATTGGCACTTCCTTGATGGATGCCAAGTAATCCTCTTCATCGTAACCGAGGTCTCGAGCCTGACGACGGAAGAAGTCCAGATCAGGTTCCTGCAAGTGGAACTGGCCGATAAGAATATTGGCCAGATGTTTCCCATCTATGATCAGCGGTGAAGCAGCATCCGTCAGGCCATTTTTGCATTGATAAATAGTGAAATCCTGACCCTCCTCGAGTCTGGAACCCAGAATTGCGTCGCTTTCGGCACAGCGTTGCGAGGAAATGTCTCCAACACGATGGAATTGGGTGCAAGCTCGACGAAAATTTGCGAATGCCAGCAGGTTGCCTTTGAGATCTGATATGGCTGAGGCAACCCCTACTGCGTTGCAGAAGTTGCCGAGAAGACGCTGCAAGTCCTCGACATGAAACAAGTCCGAAACCTGCAATTCTTCAGGCCCCGAGAGATTCCCTTCACCATGATCCGCTCCGGATGGGGCCAGATCGTCCACTGCTTCATCTTTTTCCATCCGGTCCAGGGAGCGGTACGGCACGGGTTTGCCGGCAGCCCGGGCCAGTTCGTTAGCCTCTCTCTTCAGGTCGAGAATCCGCTGTTCCCTGGCCATGACCAGGCGATTGAATCGTTCGAATTCCAGTATTCTTTCCTGCAATTCAGATTGCGCAGGGCCGTCCCTCTTCTGTGCTCTATCGCCAGAATCTTCCGCGTCAACGGCCAACGGCTTATTTACAAGAAAGCGGTCCTGTTCAGTCATGGTGCACTCCGAAAATTGTTCGACGATTCACATGCAATGATGGGAAGTTGTCAGAGTCGCTGCTTATCAAGCCCTGTTGGTCGCCCACAGGCTGCACACATGTCGGCAGAATGTCAGCCGGGCAGCCCCACATCACCTGCTTCTTTGTCTTCTTCTTGCAGATATCCGGTAAATTACGACATAAAAGAGCGGAATAAAGAAGATCGCCAGGGACGTGGCGCTGATCATGCCGCCCAGGACGCAGGTACCAATGGCCTTTTGCGCTCCAGCGCCCGCTCCGGTGGCCAGAGCCAGGGGGAGAACTCCAAAGCCGAAAGCAAGAGAGGTCATGACGATCGGGCGAAATCGTAATCTAGCCCCTTCCAGAGTGGCTTCGAGCAATCCCATCCCCTCTTCCAGTTTGGCCTTCGCGAACACGACGATGAGTATAGCGTTCTTGGCAGTCAATCCTAAGGTTGTGAGAAGCCCGATCTGGAAATACACATCATTGGGTAGCCCCCGGAATGAAGTGGCAAGCACGCCGCCAATGGTGCCGAGAGGGAACGCGAGCATGATCGAAATGGGCACGGCCCAACTCTCGTATAGAGCTGCCAGAACAAGAAAGATCACCAACACCGAAAATGCATACAGGGGAAGCGCCTGAGAACCCGCCAACCTCTCCTGGTACGAGATGCCCGTCCAATCAAAGCCAATCTCCCGGGGCAATTTCCTGACGAACTCTTCCATCGCCTGCATAGCCTCACCGGAACTTCTCCCGGGTGCGGGTTCACCCCAGAGGTTTATGGACGGAAAGGCGTTGTAACGTTCCAACTGGGGAGCACCATACGACCAGTGTCCTGATGCAAAAGAAGAAAATGGAACCATCTTGCCTGCGCTATTACGCGCGTATAGTTTTTCCAAATCCTTGGGCAACATACGGAAGGGAGCGTCCGCCTGGACGTACACTCGCTTTACTCGGCCCCCCTGAATAAAATTGTTGACATAGTCGCTGCCAAAAGCCGTGGATATGGTGTTGTGGATGGCAGTAATGGGGATTCCCAGTGCGCCGGCCTTTTGCCAGTCCACATCCACCCGGTATTCGGGCACGTCTTCAAGCCCGTTAGGCCGAACCCTGATCAATCGTGGGTCTTGCGCGGCCATCCTCAGGATTTGGTTGCGAGCGTCCACAAGGGCAGCGTGACCCAGGCCGCCCCGGTCCTGCAGCTGAAAGTCGAAACCCTTGGATTGTCCCATCTCGATGACCGCCGGCGGCGGAAAAACGAATGCCATGGCGTTGCGAATGTGCGAAAAAGTCTTCATTGCTCTGCCGACCACGGCGTCAGCCCTCAGATCAGGCCTATCTCGAAGGTGCCAGTCCTTGAGCTTGATAAATGCCAGGCCCACGTTTTGTCCCTGTATGGTAAAGCTCCGCCCGGGAATCACCATTATCGATTCCACGGCATCTTTTTCTGCAACCAAAAAATGGTCCATGATTTGACCCAGAACCTTCTGGGTTTGCTCCAGGGTCGAATTCGCGGGAAGCGCCGTCTGGACATACAGGACCCCCTGATCTTCATCAGGGAGATAAGCAGTTGGCATCCGCTGAAACAAGAATCCCATGGCAGCCGTGATCAGGAGGAAAATGAGCACATACCGCAATTTCGTCGAAACAGTGTGTTCAACCACTCTCAAGTACAGGTTTCTGCCGCGAAAAAATGAGCGATTAAACCAGTTGAAAAACGGACGCAGGAAAAAAACCGCATTTTCCGACGGCTCATGTCCCTTTGGCACGGGTTTGAGAAGCGACGCACACAAAACCGGCGTCAGGATCAAGGCTACAACCACGGACAGGAGCATGGAAGCGATGATGGTCACGGAGAACTGGCGGTAGATGACGCCGGTTGAACCGCTAAAAAAAGCCATGGGGCCGAATACTGCTGACAGTACCAAACCGATCCCGATCAGAGCACTGGTAATTTCGTCCATGGACTTGGCTGTGGCTTGTCTGGGCGAGAGGCCTTCGTCTCGCATAATCCGTTCCACGTTCTCCACCACCACGATGGCGTCGTCCACAAGGAGACCAATGGCCAGCACCATGGCAAACATGGTGAGCATGTTGATGGAGAACCCTAGAAGCCCCAGGACAGCGAATGTCCCCAGAAGCACCACCGGCACAGCGATCGTGGGAATCAGGGTGGCCCGGATATTTCCCAGGAAAAGGTACATGACCAGAAAGACCAGCAGGATGGCTTCGAGAAGAGTCTTGACCACCTCTGCGATAGCCGCTTTGACAAAGGGGGTGGTGTCGTAAGGGTAAACGACCTTCATGCCAGGCGGGAAGTACCGGCTCATGTCTTTGAGCTTCGCTTTTATGGCATTGGCTGTATCCAGCGCATTTGCACCGGGCACCTGTCGGATGGCCAAGCCTGCGGCAGGTTTGCGGTTGTAAAAATTCACGACATCGTAAAATTCGGCCCCCAATTCTGTCCGTCCCACGTCCTTGATCCGCACGATGGAGCCGTCCGGATTCATCCGGATAGGGATGTTGGCAAACTCTTCCGGTGTCTTAAGGAGATTTTGGACGACAACCGAGACATTCAAGCGCTGACCTTCGAGTGCCGGGGCCCCACCGAATTGGCCTGCGGAGACCTCCACGTTGTAGGCTCTCAGAGCCGTGGTGACATCGTCCACGGTCAACTGATAATCGTTCAGCTTGTCGGGGTCAAGCCAGACCCGCATGGCATACTGGGATCCGAAGACCATAACCTCGCCGACTCCGGGCACGCGACCCAATACCTTGAAGAGAACCGAATGGGCATAATCTCTTAGATCATGCCCATCCATACTTTCGTCTTCAGATATCAGGCCGACGATAATCAACCAGTTCCTGGTGGATTTGCTTACAGCGACGCCCTGGCGTTGCACCACGGCGGGCAGGCTGGCCGTGGCCAGCTGAAGCTTGTTCTGCACTTGAGCCCAGGCAAGATCTGGATCGGTTCCCGGCGCAAAGGTCATCTGGATGCGGGAGGCGCCTGCAGAATTACTCGTCGCGGAAAAATACAGCATGTTGTTCAAGCCGGTCATCTGCTGTTCGATGATCTGGGTCACGCTGTTCTCAACCGTCTCGGCAGACGCCCCCGGATAGAGGGAATCAATTGCGATGGAGGGTGGGGCGATTGGCGGATACTGTGATATGGGCAAGTTATAGATTGCCAATCCCCCCGCCACCATCATGATAATGGCGATGACCCAGGCAAAGACCGGACGATCAAGAAAAAATCGCGATAACATCTCGATGCTCCGTTAATTCGCTTTACCGGCCGGTCGACCCGTATTGCCAGGTTCCGCATCAGCCTTCCGAGTGGCATCAAACTGGATAACGTTCACACAGGCTCCAGGTCGAACTTTTTGGATACCCTCGACGACAACGCGGTCACCGGCTGCAAGACCGGACGATACCAGCCATCTGTCGCCAATGGCGCGATCGAGAGAGAGCCTCCGCTGTTGAATCTTTTCTTCGTCGTCTATGATCAATGCTATGGGGTTACCCTTGGGATCACGCGAAACTGCCTGCTGGGGAATGAGGATGGCGTGCTCGTTTGTGCCTTCTCGCACCACGGCACGAACGAACATGCCCGGCAGGAGAACCCCGTCCGGATTTGGAAACACAGCCCGCAAGACCACTGAACCGGTAGTGGGATCTACCGTGATGTCACGAAACTGAAGGCTCCCTTTCAATGGATATTCTGTGCCGTCTTCCAGGATGGCCTTGATGGTATTCTGGTTCTTCCCTTTTTGATGAAGGTGGGTGTCCTCCAGTCGACGCTTCAATCGCAGCAGTTCAGAGGTTGATTGAGGCACATCCACGTACATGGGGTCCAATTGTTGTATGGTTGCAAGGGACAGACTCTGATACGCTGTTACGAGAGCGCCATCCGTCACGTTGGACTTGCCGATTCGTCCCGAGATGGGAGCGGTCACGCGCGTGTAGTCCAGATTGATACGGGCTGTTTCGATGGCTGCCTTGCAATACTCGATATCGGCTTCGGCTTGCTTCTGCGCGGCCTCCCTGTCGTCATAATCCTGCTGGCTGACTGCTTTTTCAGCGAGTAATGCCTTGTATCGTTCGCACCGCAACCGGGTGGCAAACAAATTGGCCTCTGACTTCAGGAGGGCAGCCTTCGCGCTATCAAGCGCCGCCTGAAAAGGAGCGGGATCTATTTGATAAAGCACCTGGCCGGCCTTGACATCGGAACCTTCCGTAAATAGGCGCCTTTGGACAATGCCGTTTACCTGGGGCCTGATTTCCGCGATGAGGTAGGCTGAGGTGCGGCCCGGCAATTCAGTGGTCAGCACGAGGCGTTGAGGCTGGACCGTCAGAGCCGCCACCTCTGCGACGGCAGGGGCAGAGGATTGCTGCCGACGGTCGCATCCGGCCAGACAAAGGCCGGTTAACAGACCGATCAAGACCGCACTCCATTGAAATACTGTATGAGCAGGTTCACGGACTTGCATCAGAGACCTCGCACATAGCCATTGTGTGGATTGAAGACGCAAAACCTCAACGTTTCTCCGGGGGCACTCTCATAACGGGGGAACCGTCCGAACAATCTGAAGAGACCGAAAAAATCCTTTTGAGATTGTCTACGATGACGCGGCGTATCGCATCCAGATTCTCAGGCCCAAAATCTTCCCACTCCAGTGTGCGCTTGATCGCGCTGGGCGAGATATTGAATATCTGAATTTGCCCCATGATGGCAAAAACTCTAAGTTTGACTTCCTGATCATCTCGCCCCGAACCCATGATATGTGTTGCCAAACCAAAGAGAGACTCCTCTAAAGGTCTCATGAAGCCTTCAAACAGAATTCCAAAAGCGTCAGTGGGACACAGTTGCTCACGGACGATAATATTGAGCCATTTGGCGGTCCGGGGACGGCCGAGAAAATGCGTAACAAGGAATTCCATTAACTCGCACAGGAGCCGGAAGCTCTGTTGCCCAGAGAGCTCCTTTTTTTTCAAGGCCTTTTTTACTTTGGCAAGTCGAGGTTGAAGCAGTGCCCCTATTTCTTCGGCGATGTGGCCCGCGACAGCCAGGTAGAGCCCCTCCTTGCTTCCGAAATAGTACTTTATGGAAGCGAGGTTTACCTGAGCCCGGTCTACCAGCATGCGTGTGCTCGCCCCGTCAAAGCTGAACTTACCGAACAATTCGAGGCCTGCTTCGATGAGTCGCTTTTTCGGTTCGTCCGCGGGCATCCCTTCGTCAGCGCTGTGTCGCATTACGACAGAAGGCATTGAGGCACCTCCGAAATACAGATTGCACAGCGACCGTGGCAAGCATTCGTCCGGCCGACGAGGCCGCCAGGCACATTCCTTTCCTGCTTCATTCAAAAATAGGGGAATAGTGCTTTCGCCGCACGATGCCACGAAACAGGTTTCAGGCTCGAGCTGCAATCCCGCGAAGCTTCTTGACGCGGCTCGCAAGGAAAAAACCGGGCCCGCACCGCTTTGTTAACTCTCAGAAAAAGAGCCGAGATGGCGCGTCTATGAGCGCTATGAGCAGCGTACCACGTTAGCATGCACGCGGGGGTGTGTCAAACGTTTGTTTAGTTCCTTGTTGAAAAGTAGCTGTGCAACGTCTGAAGATTTCCGTCCCCCTGCCTCATCATGTCTCTCATCGCAATGATGCTGTGGTATTGCGAATTCTGGGGCGTTTGCCTCAGAATCCGTTCACTCCGCTGTCCTTGTGGCACCGGGAAGGACTCCGAACGGTCCTTCAAGAGGCAGGAGTACGGCAGGACCGTGGCCGTGATCCCTGGTTAATCTGCTCACCATCGCATGTGTCTCTCCGAACCCACGTTTCCAGGGATCCTCCGTCCTTTTTTGTTTCATCTATCTTAACGTTTGAATGCTCCGGATTCGCGCACGTGTGCGTGTTCAGGGCGAATCCCATTTCCGATAAGATACCCCGGTATTCGACGTAACATTGGCCACGTTCCCAATAATTTAATCAACAAAGGCGGCGACATCCGTTGATTGCTCTTGAGGACATGGTCAATTACCCGATTCTGAATGAAAATTTGAATTCTTTGCACGATGCGTGTCGGCAGTTCTCTGCGGCGTTGGATTTTTTCAAGGTGCTCAGTGGATAAATTAGAGCCTCGCAATGGATCTGCTAAAATATTTCCTGCAGCCACCGCATCTTGAATAGCCAAATTTACTCCGACTCCGCCAATTGGAGACATGGCATGAGCGGCATCACCTATACAAAGAAGACCAGGGCGAAACCATTGATGTAACCGGTCGACCATGACCGTCAATACGTGGACATCGGACCAATCATGAATTTCAGTCATCCGGTCACGAATGAAGGGTGCTGCGGTCGCAATATTGTCATGAAGAGCATTCAAACCCTGCTGCCGGATCTTTTCAAATCCTCCTTTGGGTATCACAAAGCCGCATTGATAGTAATCGCCACGATCGATCATCACGAGGACTTTGCCATAGTCCATCCGAAGAAAAACTTCTCCAGGATCATTTGGAAGTTTAGAGATCCTCATCCAGAGGACATCCATAGGAGCACCGAGTTCAAGAACATCCAATTCTGCTTGCTCCCTTACGGTGGAGTGTCTGCCATCCGCTCCAACTACGAGGTCACAATGCACCTCTAGTGTACCACCGGGAGTATGTGCCTTTAAGCCAATAACACGGTCATGATCAATTATTAGTTCTTTGGCTTCCGTATTCAACCTGAGATGAAACGAGGGATATTGTTTGGCATTTGTTGCAATGAAACTCAAGAAGTCCCATTGCGGCATAAATGCAATGAATGTGCAGCGAGTCGAAAGATGACTGAAATCAACAACCTGAAATTCGGCATTTCCAATGTGTGCATGAAGTTGCTGGACTTCTTGGTGAGGTAATTTCAAGAAATTATCGAGTAAACCGAGCTCGTAGATAATTTCGAGTGTTGAGGGGTGTACAGTGTCACCGCGGAAATCTCGTAAGAAATCTGCGTGCTTTTCCAGCACGAGGACTTCAACACCCGCACGAGCGAGAAGAAACCCGAGCATCATTCCGGCGGGTCCTCCGCCTGCTATACAGCATTGAGTATTGAAAGTTTCGACTGCATTGTTGGAATGAAGCATGGCTTGTCCTGAGATTCACGTTTACTGAAATCTGACACTTATCATTGCGGCAAGTTTGCTCGAGCAAAGTCTGTCGTTAAAGAACCTGAATGGGTTTTCATCATGCAGTCGAAGTTGACCCGGACGCCACATGCGGCGTATGCTCCATAGTGCGAAGCAAGTAATCCTGAATCTATCTAGAAGTGGTTGCAAAACCTCATAAACATTTCTTCAACGTTACCATGACACAAGCGAGTTGGAAGAAGGCCACGAACATACTGAGATGATTCTCATATCTGACAACAATCCGTCGGTAGGTG
>Ga0187785_10000482_pt1 | contig 14973 bp, 15 predicted proteins | sample 0815_BV2_4_20_MG_FD_132466 | JGI IMG/M metagenome (GOLD analysis project Ga0187785, IMG submission 132466) | Tropical peat soil microbial communities from peatlands in Department of Meta, Colombia - 0815_BV2_4_20_MG | ecosystem: Environmental > Terrestrial > Soil > Wetlands > Peat | place...
GTCGTGCATGTAACCATAGGCCAGATCGCAAAGAGCGTCTTTATCTATCTTGGAATACCCTTTCTCGCCGGGATGCTGACCCGCTTCGGCCTTCTGAAGATCAAGGACAGGCAGTGGTTTGAACGGGAATTCATCCCGAGGATAAGCCCGCTGACCCTTGTATTTCTTCTCTTTACCATCATCGTCATGTTTTCACTAAAGGGAAATTATATCGTCAAACTACCTATGGATGTCGTGCACATTGCAATACCGCTGCTTATCTATTTTGTAGTGATGTTCCTTGTCTCGTTCTATCTCGGCAGAAAGATAGGCGCTGATTACCCCAAGACGGCCACCCTCTCATTTACCGCAGCGAGCAACAATTTCGAGCTGGCTATCGCAGTCGCCGTGGCGGTCTTCGGGATCAATTCGGGTGCGGCCTTTGCGGCGGTCATAGGACCTCTCGTCGAGGTTCCGGCATTGATCGGACTTGTAAATGTAGCCCTCTATTTTCAGAGGAAATACTTTGCGGACCAATATTGCAAGGTTACAGGTGCTCGTCCTCATTAATACTGATTGCAACGCAATGTTGCACCATATTTTACTAAATATTTCCATTCATCATCCGATATGAGTTATTATACGTTCAATCAATCGATTAGATAACTTACTATGAGCATATTCCCGGTCGCAAATACAAAGGATCAGGCGCTGAGGGCAATGATGGATGAACTCGGCATCAGGGAGGCTGATATAGAGGAGTCTTTCGTACGTTCGGGTGGTCATGGGGGACAGAATGTCAACAAGACCTCGACCTGCGTATATCTGAAGCATGCGCCCACCGGCATCGAGGTAAAGTGCCAAAAAGAGCGTTCTCAGGCACTGAATCGCTATCATGCCAGAGTGCTTTTGGTAAAAAAAATCGAGCAGATGATGAAGGGGATCGAAAGCGACGAGGTCCAGAGGATAGAAAAACTGAGGCGTCAGAAACGCAAACGTTCGAAGAGGGCCAAGGAAAAGATGCTTGCCGACAAATCGGCCCTCGGAGAAAAAAAGAAATTAAGGGCCGCAGTGTCACCGGAGGATTATTGATGGGAGGGAATGGTTTTATGCAGTTGTTATGCAAGGATTGCAACAGTAAACTGCGGCTTGTAATCGGCTGAGCGCGCGTAATATTGAGCTGCACGTCGTGCAGCAACATATATAACCCCCTTGACTACAAGGAGGCATTCGATGAGGAAACCTGGAACATGATCCAGCGGAGGAACTGCAGGGTAGGCAGCGCGTGTGAGCGGTAAACCTGCCCGCGGCTTCAGTTGTGCGGATGACGAAAAGGTGCAACCGTGGCTGAGGCTGCTCCTGGATGCCTATGCGGTTATAGATGAAGGAGTAGCTTCCGGCATAGCGGAAGAAGTGAAGAAGCGCGGCTTCAGGCTTGCCTGTTCAAAGGGCTGCGGCAACTGCTGCGCCACCCATCGTGATATACCTGTTTATCCGCTGGAACTCATTGGAATTTACTGGTTTGTTATCGAAAAAATTGGTCGGCCCCTTCGCAGCATCGTAAAAAAACAGCTACTCGAACATCGCAGAGGCGGAATCTGTCCGTTTCTTGTTGATGCCGCGTGCTCTATACACCAGATGCGGCCCGCCGCATGCAGGCAGTTCAATGTCTTCAACAAGCCCTGCGAGTCGGGCGAAGACCCTTTCTATACGAGAAGGGCAGATGTGCTTACGCCGATCAGCCGTTATATTGATAAGGCGTTTTCTATCATGCTGCCATTCTACGGCATAACCGATAAGCGCGAGATCAAACGGGCATCGGCGACGAGGCTCATCAACTCTCTGGCCCGCCCGCTGCAGCTCTGTCCGTGGCACGAGTTGCCGGCCAGAATGGACGAATTCGACATATCCAAAAAATAATACGGCTTAATCCTGATTTCATGAGCAAGCTTACTTAAACCACTCAAGGGCTAATTCAGCGCGCTGCAATCCGGATACCTCTGCCTGACCGCCAAAAGAACGGAATCTTTGTAATGTTTGCCAAATCAAGTAAAATACTGACATCATAGTTTGCCAGGAGGGTTCGGCCATGGACAAAGCCGATGCGGCCTTTGCCAATGACATCAATGTCTGCAAGCTGTGCATGAGCGAGTTGGCGGATATCTATGCTGACTTGCGTCTGTCCTCCGAGGAACTCGAGCTGCTCAGCGTCCCGGACAGGTCGTTCACTGTGCACTTCCCGGTCAGGATGGACTCGGGCCGGTCCAGAATGTTCATCGGATATCGCGTACAATACAACGACGCCAGAGGCCCCGCAAAAGGCGGCATCAGGTTCCATCCCGGCTTGAACCTTTACCACCTTAGAGACCTCTCTTTCCTCATGATGCTCAAGTGCGCCGTGGTGAATATCCCATTCGGCGGGTCCAAGGGCGGGGTAGTCGTCAATCCCAAGGAACTTTCAAGGAATGAACTCGAACAGCTTACCCGCGGATATGTCCGGGCGATAGCCGACTACATCGGCCCGTTCAAAGACATCCCGGCTCCCGATGTATATACCGACGAACAGATCATGGCCTGGATGCTGGACGAATATGAGAGGATCAAAGGGATGCATGTGCCTGCTGCGATCACGGGCAAGCCGGTCGAGCTGGGCGGTTGCGCTGCCAGGGGCTATTCGACTTCTTTGGGTGGCGTCTACATTCTGGAGGAGGCGCTGAGGCGGATTGGCAGAGATAAAACAGCTGTCAGGGTCGCTGTACAGGGATTCGGCCATGTAGGGTTTAATGCAGCTCGTATTCTGCACGAAAAGGGATACAGAATCATAGCGGTCAGTGATTCAAAGGGGAGCATTATGGATGAAAGCGGACTCGACATCTCTGGCGTCATCGAGCACAAGAGGCGTACAGGAGGCGTAGCCGGATTCCCCGGAAGCCGGAATATTTCCGGAGATGAGCTCATAACATGTGATTGCGATGTGCTCATACCGGCTGCACTCTCTGACCAGATAAATGAAGATCACGCCCGTCAATTAAAGGCCGGAATCGTATTGGAACTGGCCAATGCCCCGACTCTCCAGCAGGCTGACAAGATACTCACTGAACGCGGTATGCTCATCATCCCTGATATTGTAGCCAATGCAGGGGGGGTCGTAGTGAGCTACTTTGAGTGGAGCCAGAATCTGGACAACGACTACTGGCAGGATGAGGAGGTGCTCAGAAGACTAAATTCGGTCATGATAAAGGCCTTCAACGACGTCTATTGGGTCTGCTCATCGGAGCCGTGCAGCATGAGAAAGGCTGCGTACGCGCTTGGCGTCAGGAGGGTCCTCAGCGCCGAACGGCTTCGGGGGCGATTATAGGACTTACTTGCTGGGTTGAGCTGCTGCAATCTCAGCCGTCAGAGTCAGCGTAACCTGCGTCCTTGACGGGTCATTGCTGTAAATCCGAACAGATTTGACAAAGCGCCCTCTTTCATTGCTGGAATTGATTTTTACCGTAATGCTACTCGTTTCTCCAGGCTTTATCCGGCTCGAACTGGCCAGAGCTGCCGTGCAGCCTCAGGGCGCCTCAATCCGCCTGATGATAAGGTCTTCGCTCCCGCTGTTGCGGAGTTCGAACACATGCTCCAAAACAGAATTTGCAGCGACAATGCCGAAGTCATACGTCTCGCCGTCAAAAGCTATCTGAGGCTGAGCCAATGCAGTCGCAGGGATAAGCACGACAACTGCAAAAATAAGTATTCTCGTCAGCATGATATCCTCCTGTAAAGATCGTTTCCCTTGTCATCTACAATAATAAACGCCGGAAAATCCGCAACTTCGATCCTCCATACGGCTTCCATGCCGAGTTCCGGATAATCGATGCAATCGACCTTCCTGATGTTCTCCTCAGCGAGTAAGGCCGCCGGTCCGCCGATCGAGCCCAGATAAAAGCCGCCGTATTTCTTGCAGGCCTCGGCAACCTGACTGCTGCGGTTACCTTTTGCTATCATTATCATCGAGCCGCCCATGGACTGCAGCAGATCGACATATGAATCCATACGCCCTGCAGTTGTAGGACCGAAAGACCCCGACGGTTTGCCCGGAGGCGTCTTTGCCGGGCCTGCATAATACACGGGGAAGTCCTTCAGATAGTTAGGGATGCCTTTTCCCTCGTCGATGCGCTCTTTGAATTTCGCATGGGCTATGTCACGGGCGACGATGAGCGTGCCCGTAAGCGACAGCTGTGTTCCAACATCATGCTTTGAGAGATCGGCAAGTACCTCCTTCATCGGCCTGTTGAGATTAATCCTCACCCCCTGATCGTTCCTTGAACGATACTTCTCCGGTATGAAACGTCCAGGGTTGCGCTCAAGCTCCTCCAGCCATATGCCGCCCCTGTCTATCCTGGCCCTTATATTGCGGTCGGCTGCGCATGAGACCCCTATTCCAACAGGACACGAGGCCCCATGTCGCGGCAGGCGTACTACACGTACATCTAGCGCAAAGTACTTGCCGCCGAACTGGGCGCCGAACCCGAGATTATGAGCTGCTGCCAGGAGTTTCTTTTCAAGTTCAATGTCACGAAAGGCCTGGCCGCGCTTATTGCCCGCAGCAGGCAGCTCATCGTAATATTTTGCTGACGCCAGTTTGACGGCTTTCAGGCAAGCTTCACCCGAGGTACCGCCGATAACGAACGCAATATGATAAGGGGGGCAGGCCGCTGTCCCCAGCGACCTCATCTTTTCAACAAGAAACTTCTCCAGCGATTCCGGATTCAAGAGGGCTTTGGTTTCCTGATAGAGCGCTGTCTTGTTAGCCGAGCCTCCGCCTTTCGCCATAAACAAGAATTTATATTCCATACCATCGGCAGCGTACAAATCGATCTGCGAAGGCATATTGTTCCCAGTGTTAATCTCATTATACATGTCCAGTCCAGCGGTTTGCGAATACCGGAGGTTTTCCTCCATATACGTCTTCATGATGCCCCTGGTCAGGTATTCTTCGTCGTTGCCGCCTGTCCAAACCATTTGCCCCTTCGTAGCGAACACTGTTGCAGTGCCCGTATCCTGACAAAGCGGAAGTACAAACTGCGAGGCGACCTCCGCATTGCGTAGCATGGCTACAGCCACTCCGCGGTCATTTAGAGAAGCCTCCGGGTCCGAGAGTATTGCCGCCATCTGCTGAAGATGTTCAGCCCTGAGCAGGAAAGAGACATCTCGCATAGCCTGATTTGCAAGGAACGCGAGCCCCTCGGGATCTATCTTAAGGACATCTGCTCCCTCGAAGCTTGCAGTCGATACATAATCAGCAGTCAGAAGGCGATATTTAGTCTTGTCTGAGCCAGAGTGGTAAGGGGTTTGCTGAGCGTTCCGGTATTCTTTCATCTGACTAAATTAATTATATGCCGCATGAACGCACCAATACAAGCCGGATTTAAGATAACTACTACACGTATGAGGAGGTCATATCTACAAAATCGTCGGAATTTGTTGTGCAAAGAAAAACCGTATGATATAGTTGAATAACATGGACACAGAACAATACCATATCCTTGTAGTAGACGACGATCCTAAAATAAGAGCGCTGGTGCGGGCGGTTCTCGAACGCCGTGGATGGGCTTCAAGGGAGGCCTCTGACGGCCTCAAGGCCATTGAGATGTGTGATGCCGAAAGACCTGCTGTTGTCCTGCTCGACATGCGGATGCCGAAGCTTGACGGCCTTACAACCCTGCGCGAGCTCAGGAAAATTGACAGCGATCTGCCTATAATAATGGTCTCTGCACACGCAGATGTGCAGGACGCCGTAAACGCGATAAAGCTTGGCGCGTATGATTTCATTGTAAAACCTCCGGACTTTGACAGGCTGACAATCGTCATCAGCAGGGCCCTGGAACAGAGCAAACTGTCCCACGGCTTTAAGAAACTCGACGCCACGATCGACCATTCCCTCGAAAGCTTTCTGGGAAGCAGCAGCAGCATGAGAAAGGTGGTCGAGCAGATAAGGCAGGTCGCTGCCACCGATTTCTCGGTAATCATGCAGGGCGAGACAGGCACAGGAAAGACGACCGTGTCCCGGATGATTCACAATATGAGCAGGCGCTCGCTGGGTCCTTTTGTCTCGGTCGATGTTGGAAGCATGCCGGAAACGCTAGTGGAAAGCGAACTTTTCGGCCATGAAAAAGGGGCCTTCACTGGCGCCGAGCACAAGAAGAAAGGGTTCTTCGAGGTGGCCGCCGGAGGGACATTGCTCATAGACGATTTGCAAAACGTTCCGCTCCATGTGCAGAGCAAGCTTTTGCGCGCGGTCGATGACAAAAAGATTTATCCGATCGGGGCGTTGGCGCCGGTCGATATAGATGTCCGCATCATTGTCGCCACTAATGTTGATGCGCGCAAGGCTGTGCACGAAAACAAGCTGAAATCCGACCTCTTCTTCAGGCTGTGCGAATTCATGATCGACATCCCGCCTCTAAGGGAGCGGTCCCATGATATCCCATACCTTGGCCGCAACTTTATGCTGGAAGTTTCAGCGGAACTCAACAAACCCATGCGCGAAATAGCATCGAAAGCGATAGAGCATCTTAAAAGATATGCCTGGCCGGGAAATGTCCGGGAGCTGAAGAATGTCATGCGCCGCGCCGTGCTTATCGCCGAGAGCGATGTAATAACGGACGCGCATCTGGAGTTTCTGATAGGCGGGGGCTACGGCAGCAAGATATACGCGCCGCTGCTCCAGCGCGAGCTGCCCACCATGAACCTGAAAGAGCTTGAACTGATCGCCATAAAAAGGGCCCTTGAACTGTCAGGTGGCAATAAATCCGAGGCAGCGTCCCTTTTGAATATTGACTATTCCACCCTCCACAGAAAGATCAAACAGATGAAGTCATTGCAAGATTAGCAACCGCCCCGCAGACACCCTTCGCTCGATAGTCGTATTGCAAACTGCCTATTTATTGCAATCCCCCATACTGCATTCGAGGATTATCTGCAAAATTTAGCTGTAAAATCAGCAAAATCATAACGGGTATGCCTTTTGCATGCTCAGAGAGGCTCAGAAATACCGCCATGACTAGAATATTGAGACATATATTGATTGTGGACCGTGACCCGGAGGCGAGACTTGCAATGTCGATAGCCCTGAGGCATGCCGGCTATAAAGTTAGCTCGGCCAGGGATGAAAACGAGGCTCTGTTGCAGATCAATTCCCCAAGAGGCAAAAAAACGACCTTCGATCTCGTGATTCTCGACATGGATCTTTCCGGCCATGAAAACAGAAAACTGGCCGATGCGCTGAACCATGACAGCGTGAGCACCCCCTCCCTTGTGATATCAAATTTTTCCGACAAGGCCTTTTTCATAGACATGATAAGCCACGGGCACATGGAGTTCATCGACAATTTATGCCACAAGGGACAGGCTGAAATGCGCATTTGGGAAGTCGTTGAGCCTGACGGTTACAGAAGAGCCGCAGCGCTGCCCGGAATCAAGCTGATTTAACCCAGATATCCGTTCAAGTTTCCCAAATGAGGATATGCCTCCTTATATAAGGCCCGCGATTCCGCGCCCTTACCTCTTAACCTATTGATAATCAATAAAACTATTTTGCGTTGCAGGCTGGCATGATGGTTGCTTAAAAATAAACCGATAATTAGTACTTAATCCAACATGAAAAGGAGGTGAATTGAATGAAGAAGGTACTCGCAATCGTCGTATGCATCCTGTTCGCTCTTTCCGTGACCGCGGTTTTCGCAGCTGACAAGGCCATGGACAAGCCGGCAGCTCCTGCAATGGAGGAGAAGAAGGCTGACGACAAGAAGATGGACGACAAGAAGGTAGAGAAGAAGGCCAAGAAGGTTAAGAAGGCCAAGAAGGTCAAGAAGGCAGAGAAGAAGGAAGAGAAGAAGGAAGAAGCGAAGCCCGCAGCTGAGCCGGCAAAGAAATAATCTTTGCGATCTTTCTTTAACAGATAAAAAGGCAGGTGTTTCGGCACCTGCCTTTTCTTATTGCATGATTTGAAAGTATCAGTAAAGCAGATATTTTGCCCTTGTGTCGCGAAACATTTCCAGCCGTTTTTCCCATGATAGCGCGATTGATTTCGGATCACGTCCCTTTCTTATGTCGTCCAGCACACTTCTTGATCCAACTAGCCCCAACGTATCATTCAAATCAAAGTCCCTGGGATAAAGCCTGTGAAGCGCCGCCATTATCTCCACTCCCATGTAGACAGGATCAAAAAGCAGACGATCAATAAGAACAATCCTCACACCGTAGCAGCGGCGCTTTTTGAAATTGCTGGAAACGGGTGTGAACTCAGCCTCTTCAAACTTAACTCCGGCAATGGCTCTTGCATTCAGATAGGAAGCCAGCTTCCCGGCATCAATCCATGGTGCTCCAAGAAGTTCGAATGGCGTGGCCGTTCCACGTCCTACGCTGACGTTCGCCCCTTCAACCAGGGCAACTCCAGGGTAAAGTATTGCCTCCAAAAGGCTCCTTATATTAGGTGACGGATTTAGCCATTTCAAGCCTGTTTCGTCATACCACTGCTCACGGCAATAACCTGACATCTTGATAACGTGCAGGTCTGCTCCGATCCTGTATTCAGCATTGAACATCTGCGCAAGCTCTCCGACGGTCATGCCATATCTCACAGGCATAGGGAAATAAGAGGTGAAAGACTTTGCAGCAATGCTGTCTGATACCGGTCCCTGAACAACTGATGCGGTGATCGGATCAGGCCTGTCGAGCACATAGATCGGTATATTTTTTTTTGCTGCCGATTCCAATGCATAACCCATTGTCGATATATAGGTGTAAAAGCGGACACCCACGTCCTGTATGTCAAAGACCAGGGCTTCGATTCCCTCAAGCATCGCATCAGTAGGCCTTACGGTAATACCGTAAAGACTGTAAACAGGCAATCCGGTCTTACCATCTTTTGAGGAGGCGACCTTTGCATCAATGGTGCCGTCGATACCGTGCTCGGGGCTGAAGATCGCTTTAAGCCGAATCCCCGGCGCGTTAAAGAGCAGGTCGATTGTTCGGGTTCCGGTTGAGTTGACACCGGTATGGTTCGTAACCAGACCGACATTCCTGCCCGCCAGAATAGCAAATTTGTCTCGACTGAGAACGTCTATGCCGGAAAGGGTCCTGCCCTGATCCCTGAGGGCATCCGGCACAACGCCTTCTCTGCGACCGAAAAAGGGGGCCAGCAAAAAACGGCGTTCAAGCATCCGGGAAGTTGAAACAGGCCCCATTCCAGCTGAAACGACTGCCTTTATGGCGGCGCGGAGGTCTTTCACATCACCGTGACCAGCCGGATGCACCCTGTTTGTCAACACAATTATAAAGGTCTGCGTAATCGGATCGATCCACAGTGCAGTGCCGGTATATCCGAGATGTCCATACGCGCCGACCGGCGGCAATTCACCCGAATTTGAAGCGAAAGGCGGCTCGATGTCCCAACCGAATCCCCGCAATCTGCTTTTCCCCGGGGGGGACTGAGGCAAGGTCATTTGATCAACCGTACCGGCCTTCAAAATATGCGTTTCCCCCAGCGTCCCCCCGTTAAGCATCATACGAGCGAATATGGACAAGTCGGATGCCGTAGAGAACAGCCCGGCATGCCCTGAGACCCCACCCATGTTATAGCACGATGGGTCGTGCACCTCGCCGCACAGCTGCCTGCCGCCTCTGTATTCGGTCGGCGCGATGCGCGATTGCAGTGCAAAAGAAGGCCTGAAGCCCGTATCTTTCATCCCAAGCGGTCTGAAAATGTTTGTGGCGCAATATTTATCCAGCGGCAGTCCCGATACCCGCCTCACAATCTCGCCTAGTATTTCGAAATTGATATCGCTGTATATAAAGACGCTGCCCGGCTTTTCAACAGGTTTTTCAGCAACTATCCTGCTCATGGCAGCCCGGTATCCCTGCCATTTCGGCTTCAGGCTCAAGTCCGGCTGCAGCCCCGAATAGTGGGTAAGCAATTGCCGCACTGTAATCCGTGATTTACCGTTTCGCCCGAAGGCAGGCCAGTACTTTGCCGCCGGATCGTCAAGCCTGATTTTCCTCTTCTCGACAAGCTGCATGACTGCCGTAGCGGTTGCGATAGGCTTGGTAAGTGAGGCTATATCGAAAATAGTGTCTTCAGTCATCAGCGCCTTCGCAGGCTCGACAGAACGATACCCGAAAGCCCTGCTGAAATAGATGCCGTCTTTATTTCCGATCGCAACAACGGCACCGGGCGTTTTATGGTTTTTTATAGCGTGGTCGACAATATCGGCAATAGGCGCGAGTTGACTTTCTTCCAGCGTCGGCGGGGGCGGATCAGCCCAACCCTGGGTGACGAAGCAGACGAAAAAAAACGCCCACAGGATAGCTGAAAGGCGTTTAGGAGGCTGCCAAAAGGTATGAACTATCTGGACCCTTTCCGCCGGCTGATTTCGGCACGGTCTGAGATTACAGGAACAGGTACTCTTGAGCCATATACCAGCGGGTTTTCATTCCTGCCGGCAGCGTTGTTTTCCGATTTCCATATAAGAAAATTAATCCACAGCACAACAGGCGTTGTCACTACAAGCCACCACATAAGATCGTTGTACATATTGTTCTCTCCCTCCGCAAATCGACTTGCCTTAATCCTATTATCCCAAAATGCAACCGATAATGATAGCCATAAAGTGAGGAATCTGCGTATTCGGTGATATTGATCACGAGAGAGAAATTCCGTCTGGGGCAGAGTCCCTTGTCTTCTGCGATAGACCTTGTGACCCGCCTATCGCGTCAGCTGGCGGTATCTGATCCGGTGCGGCTGGTCCGCGTCATCCCCGAGACGCGCCTTTTTGTCTGCCTCATATTCCGAGTAATTACCGTCAAACCAGTAAACCTTGCTGTCTCCCTCGAAGGCCAGAATGTGGGTGGCTATACGGTCGAGGAACCAGCGGTCATGGCTGATGACGACTGCGCATCCCGCGAAATTTTCGAGCGCCTCTTCGAGCGCCCTCATAGTGTTGACGTCCAGATCATTGGTCGGCTCGTCGAGAAGCAGCACATTTGCGCCTTCTTTCAGCATACGCGCCAGATGCACCCGGTTGCGCTCGCCGCCCGAGAGCATCCCTAATTTTTTCTGCTGGTCCGAGCCCGAGAAATTGAACCTTGCAACATAGGCCCGCGAATTGACCTCCCTCTTGCCGAGAGTGATCAGGTCCTCCCCGCCAGAGATGGTATCCCAGACCGTCTTTTCGGGATCAAGGATGTCGCGGCTCTGATCGACGTACGCAAGCTTTACCGTCTCGCCTTCGCGTATGGTGCCCGAATCCGGCTTTTCCTGACCGGTGATCAGCCTGAAGAGGGTCGTCTTTCCGGCGCCATTCGGACCGATTACTCCGACGATGCCTCCGGGAGGTAGAGAAAAGGTCATCTCTTCAAACAGGATGCGGTCGCCGAACGCTTTGCTCACTCCGTTGGCCTCAATTACAACATCGCCGAGCCGCGGTCCCGGCGGAATATAAATTTCGAGGTCCTTAGATCTCTTTTCGCTTTCTTGCGCCAGCAATTGCTCATAAGACTTGATACGGGCCTTGGACTTCGCGTGGCGCGCCCTGGGGGACATGCTGATCCATTCGAGCTCTCGCTGGAGAGTCTTCTGGCGATCGGTCTCGGTCTTTTCCTCCTGCTGTAACCGGTTCTTCTTCTGTTCGAGCCACGAGGAATAATTGCCTTTCCACGGTATGCCCTGCCCGCGATCGAGCTCCAGTATCCAGCCGGCCACATTGTCGAGAAAATAGCGGTCATGGGTAACTGCGATTACGGTCCCTTCATAGCTTTGCAGGTGATGTTCGAGCCATGCCACCGATTCGGCGTCGAGATGGTTCGTCGGCTCGTCGAGCAGCAGAATGTCAGGTTTCTGAAGCAGCAGGCGGCAGAGGGCGACGCGCCTCTTTTCTCCTCCTGACAACACCTTTACCGGCGTGTCGCCTGCAGGGCAGCGGAGGGCGTCCATGGCCATTTCGAGCCGCGAATCGAGCGTCCAGGCATCGAGAGCTTCAAGTTTTTCCTGGACGACGCCCTGCCTCTCGATCAGTTTGCTCATCTCGTCGTCCGACATCGGCTCGGCGAACTTATCGTTGATCGCGTTATATTCGGCAAGGGCGTCCACAACCTCCTGCACGCCCTGCTCGACGATCTCGCGGACGGTCTTTGCCTCGTCGAGCTTCGGCTCCTGTTCGAGAAAACCGACCGTATGTCCCGGAGAGATGACCGTTTCTCCGACGAAGTCCTTGTCTGCTCCGGCCAGAATACGTAGGAGCGAGCTCTTGCCTGCCCCGTTCAGTCCGAGGACACCGATCTTTGCGCCGTAGAAGTATGAAAGATATATGTCCTTCAGAATCGGCTTCTTGTCGTAATATTTGCCTACTCCCACCATGGAGTAGATAATCTTGTTAGGCTCGTTGCTCATATATTGAAAACCTCCGTGATTTGTTGATTATGCCGAAAGCGCTGCCGTCAGCGGGGCAAAAGGGTCATACCAGTGACAGTCATTTTACCTTATTCGGGCCGTCTTTTGTCATCAGCAGATAGTCAGGTTGTAACCGTGTCGCGGGCCGCGGCAGACAATGTCGGCTATAATTAACCTATATGATCAGCGAACTGCTCACCTATCTGATGACGCCATGCCCGAACTATGTGCGCAGCATGGGATATCTTTATCAGGCCATAGCTCTCAGGGGCAGATACCGGAGACGCCGTGAAAGCTGGCAGCGCCATCTCGAAAACACGCAGCAGTTTATCGGCAGGACTGCGGAAAAATGCCGGAACAGGCGAAGGGTTGTTGTAATCGGTTCGGGCATTCTGCTTGATGTGCCGCTCGACAGGCTGTCGGAAATTTTCGGAGAAGTTGTGCTTGCGGATATCGTCCATCTGCCGGAAGTGAGACGGCGCGCCGGACGATATCCAAACGTGCGGCTCGTGCAATGCGACGTCACCGGCCTGGCTGAAGCGCTCTTCAGTAATGTCCTTAGCAGAGTGACTGAGTTTCCTGTCAGCAAGCCGTTCCTGCCGGACGTCGATCAGGACACAGGACTTGTGGTCTCAGTGAATATCCTGTCGCAGCTTGCAGAGATTCCTCTCGAATATGCATCGAAAAAAATGTCGGGCTTGGATGAAGCGGGCGTAAACAAATGGTGCGACCAGATCCGTGCGGCCCATTACAGGGCGCTGAAAGAGCTGCCATGCGACGTATGTCTGGTTGCGGATTATGCCTTTGCGAGAAGGGACCGGGATCGAAGGGTTGTGGAGGAAGGCAGCACGGTGGGTGAACTTATGCTGCCCGAACCTGATGAATCATGGACGTGGGAGATTGCGCCGCTGGGCGAAGAATCAAGGGATACGTCGAAGGAGCTACGCGTTGGCGCATGGCGGATGAGCAATAGATAACGTGCCGAAAATCGCGCGCAGCTATTACGCCGAACCAGTAGAGCGCTTCGCCAGACAGGTTGTTTGTCGTGCAATTTTCAGTAGACTACGCAGGGCCTCATTGACCGATACATCATCTGGAAACGCAGCCGCAACATCAGGGCTAAGAAGGATGATATTTGTTCCTTTCTTATATGCCTTAAGGTATTTGCCTCTCGTCCCCTTACCTAAATCTTCTCGTTTGTAGGTCTCTCTCATTTCACTTTTTTTAACCGTCTTCATATATTTTCCTCTCTTGTCTGGTTGCACGCCGTGCGCTTATTATTCTGATTTTTCCGCTCCGCTCACTATGAGCAACTACCAATAATCGGTTTGATCTTGAATGACCAAATGTTAAAAATGCGCGACGGCATGGCGCGCTTTATTGCCACGTCCGGGACAGCCATTGTTATGTGTTCTTTTAGGCATTGCTATCTTCGAAATAGTCATTTAGCCGCCGAATAACGTTGGCCAACGCGTTATAATAATGGTGAAAGATCAACAAAGAACCCGTCAGCGCATTAACGCCTGTTTTTAAGGTTTCCGTCTTGAGTTTGTGACCAAGTTTCAGTTTAAATTGTTTTTTGTCGATTTTGCCGAATGCTCCGAGCGTCCAGACCAATTAGGATGGGCGTATTCTGAAAGTATGTCATAAACAGAACGAAACCCAGGATGTCCCTTGTCGACGCGATCAATCAATGTAAGCACATTAATCGCTTTGTGCAGGTCAGGCTGTGTTCGCGAACTTAACAGGCAGCTCATGAGGAAATCATCAAGGGCCTTAACGTCTTTGTCGTTCAGAAAACGCTCAATACGCTCATGCAAGCAAAAAAGAAATGCAACCGTTTCAGCAACAGAGCGAGTAAGAACAATCGCTGGTATGAACTGTTCTTGTTCAAAAAGATCAACAGCTGGCTTCGCGAGCGCCGAAACACGATGAATTAATAGCTCCCGAATTGAGAGAGCTTTAAAGGGTAATTTGGAATTCAAAGACAAAGCAGCAATCTGAATAGTGTGCGGCAACGACGCTGCCACGGAATCGGCGATCCGTCGAGCTTCCGAAAGTATCCGATTATTCTTAGACATCTCTACCCATACCCTTCAACAGATAACACAAAAGCTCTCCCACTACTTTTTCGATGTTTTCAGTTTGATAGCTTCCCATACATTGTCTGCAAAAGAATCCGGAATGACAGCTCTCCACACAGGCGAACTGATGGAGTCCGATGACTTCTTAGGATTCTTGCTCATTGTGTCGTAGACTATTGCGGCAATGATTGCCATTTCTTGACCATGGTTTCTGAACAAGTACTTAGCGATGGTCTCTTCGTGCCGCTTTGGATCAAGAATTCTAACCCAACATGCCCAAGCCTCAAACCGTTCTCATAAGCTATGGATTGTCCGTCCACGAACAGTTCAGCGCCGTTTGACGAGCCTGCTATATATACCCAACGACCATCATCAACGTCACCAAGTTGTCGTGCATGCAGAGGACCACACCATAGAACCACAGGTATAATTAGGATTGCAAAGAGCCTCAAAAACTTCATAATGATCCTCCCGCTA
>Ga0187785_10000483_pt1 | contig 14938 bp, 11 predicted proteins | sample 0815_BV2_4_20_MG_FD_132466 | JGI IMG/M metagenome (GOLD analysis project Ga0187785, IMG submission 132466) | Tropical peat soil microbial communities from peatlands in Department of Meta, Colombia - 0815_BV2_4_20_MG | ecosystem: Environmental > Terrestrial > Soil > Wetlands > Peat | place...
AAGAAATACCGCCTCATATGCGGACAGGGCGGCCACGGCCTGTTCGGGGAAATACGGAAGCCTATCGACTGCGGGAATTCCTCTGCCCCGTTCCATGTGAGCAGGCAGGGTCTCACAAAAGAGATCGCATCCCGTGGCTGACCGAATCCTCGCAGCAGCTTGCAATCCGCGCTTCTGCAAGGTTTGTCCGCCAAGCAGGATGACCGATTTCGGAACGCTGCGAAGGAGCTTCACTGCGTTCCCAATCGCGTGCTCATCAACGGATTCGACGGGGGTCATGGTTTTGCTTATCGTTTCATCTGCACAGTCCGTCCACTGGAGGTCATGAGGAACTATCAGGCAGACCACTTGTCCTCGTAGAGACGCGGTCACAGCGTCTGCGGTGTCGGAGGAAAGGTCCGTGACCGACTTAGACGTGCGCTGCCACCCGCAAACAGTAGCCGCCAATGATTCAATGTTCATATTCAACGGGGGGTCTGAAGGGCGATGCCAGGTTGCGTGCTCTCCTATAATATTCAAGACGGGAGAGTGGCCGCGGCGGGCATTGTGAAGATTCGAGATGCCGTTGGCCAGACCCGGTCCGAGATGCAGGACGGTCATCGCGGGTTTACCTGAAATCCGCCCGTACCCGTCTGCTGCACCGGTACAAACCCCCTCAGACAAGCAAAGAATTGCCCGAATACCGGGAATGGTGTCCAGTGCCTCGACCAGCGGCATTTCAGTCGTTCCGGGATTTGCAAAACAGAGTTCGACCCCTGCTGCATGAGCTGTTCGTATGATCAGCTCGGCTCCGTTCATCAGGTCTCCTTTCTTCACCGTTCGGATGCATCTTATACCATTGCGCTTTCAAAAGAGTAACATTGAAAGGCTAGTTCACGGCCTGTTCTGCCAGATCTCCTCCGCAACGAACGGCGCTGGCTGACATCGCTTCGGAGACCCGCCAGGACAGGCTTCACCCATCGTCACTTGTCTGATCGCGCATTGGTATGACCCGGTCTGCAGGTGCGTCAGGATAATGCATCGCGAGTGGCGAGAAGCACGATTGGCGTGGTACGTAACTTTCCGTAAAAACGTCGCGACATGTAATCGTTCGGTTACCCGGGGGAAGTGCCTAACCTCTGTCCTTGCAAAGAGTAAAACGCCGAGCTCCATCACGTGAATACGGCCGGACGAGCATATAGCAGTTATCGAAAGTTCTGTCTGATTCGTTCATGACTCTCGACTACATTCAAACGATCCACTCATGTCATTGCGAGGAGCGGAGCGACGAAGCAATCACAGTTTTGGCCGGTTGGAGATTGCTTCGGGCTTCGCCGTCGCAATGACAATCTTCCAATTTTTTCGCGTAACCAATACCGACATTACTCTTGCGAATCCCTCTTATCTTCCGGAGACCCGACACATGGTGGGAAGTTGACCCGTGGGGAACAACCCGCACGCCACGGCTTCCGGTCTGCTACCCGGCGTGAAGGTGCAAAGTTCGCCCTTGGCGGCCTCTGTTGGAGCCTATTTTTCTTTCTGTGCTTTCAGCGCCTGATCGATCTGTTCAGCCAATTCCATGCCTTTTTTCTGCCCGATTTCCATCGATTTTTGTGCCAGTTCGGGAGATTTCTCTACGTACTTCAGGCCTACGGGCGATTTGAAAAAGTCTATGAGCGCCTGTAATTCTTCGGCGGAAAACATCCCCGCATACAAATTGACGTAGTCCTGTTTCAAATTCTCCCAGGTGAACCCCTGCGCAAAAGAATCGGATATTGTCTTGATCAACGCTTGAGCCTTCTCCGGCTGACCCTGTAATTGTCCTTCTATTATCGGGGGAATCAGAGCATTGACCATCATCTGCCGGAGCACGGGCATGTTCTTGTCCACGTGCATGGCAAGGAGAAGTTCCTCAGACAATTGACGTTGTTTCGCCTCGTCCGCGCGTGCCGCCTGAGAGAAAACCAGCACAAGAATCAGTATCATCGGAGACAGCTTCTTCATATCATTACTCCTTCTCAATTTTCATGGGTGACACCGGGGGCCCGGTGTCTGCGGAAAATTATTTCCCTTTCGCTTTGGCATTCTTGCCGCGGATCGACACAAGAATCGGCTTGCATCCGGCCACACGCCTCTTGTAGTTCTCCAGAGCCTGTAGGAGGTGGAGATTGGACACCCCCTCCCAGAGTTCAGGATTCTTACGTCTTGAGATATCTGCCGCAATAAACAGGTTCAATTCAGGGTCCTGTCCGAGATCCGCCAGGATGGTCTCTCCAGGCGACCCGTCGGCCCCTTCCACCGTCTTGATCAGCACATGATTGTCTTTTTCAACTCGGATGTACATCTTGGTTCTCTGTCTTCTTGCAAGATTCCCGCACGTGCGTTGGAAGTTCCTCTCGATTTGCCGTCCATCACACCGCCCAGTGTATCGCGCTATGAAGTCCGGCTACAAGGAGTAAATGCAAGTCGACCATCGGAATTTTCCGGAATCGTCTCGGCAGTGGTTCGGATTCACAAATCGTGGATTCATGACGGGAATTCGGGTATTCTGATTCTGGAGGGGAGTGTTTTAAGAGACATCCTACGGGAAAACGAAAGTCAGTTCGATCACGGGAGCTGCTCGTATGGAGAGCTTGCTGGCGGCAACACGAACGACGCCTTTGCACGACAACCACGTGTCTCGCGGTGCGGCAATGGTGGATTTTTCCGGCTGGAGCATGCCACTGTGGTATCCATCCGGGGCGGTCGCGGAGCACCAAAGGGTGATAACCGCCGCAGGACTCTTCGACACCAGCCACATGTCCTTTGTGACGGTCTCCGGATCCGAGTCTCTGCAATTGCTCCAGCTCTGTTTTACGAGGGATCTCTTTCGATGCACGGGAAACAACCGGGTCCCGTTGAGTCCTGGAAAATGTGTGTACGGAGTCTTCCTGAACGAAGAAGGTAACGTTATAGACGATGCCCTTGTGTATCAAGTCGACGCGGACGGGTATCTGATCGTGGTAAACGCGGGAATGGGAACCCACATCACGGAACATCTCCGGAGCCATGCCGTATCCCGGGATGTTTTCGTGGCGGATATCACGGGAAAAATCGGAAAGATGGACTTACAAGGTCCTGCTTCCGGGAAGGTGCTCGTGAAGATGTTGAAAGATCCGGAGAGCACTTTGCGAGGGATGCGCTACTTCACCTTCAAAGGCTCTGTTGATCCGAAGTCCGGCGCGGTCATTCGCCTGGATAACGGCATTCCCCTTATGGTGTCACGCACCGGATACACAGGTGAGTTCGGATTTGAGCTGTTCGTGGAATCCGAACGCCTCGGAGAAGTCTGGGAAATGGTTTTGCGAGCAGGTGAGGATGTGGGAGTCATTCCGTGCGGCCTTGCAGCTCGTGATTCGTTGAGAGCGGGAGCTTGTCTTGCCTTGTCCCATCAGGACATAGGCCCCTGGCCTTTTATCAACAACCCGTGGCACTTCGCGTTGCCGTATAATGAGACTCGCACGGGGTTTACCAAGACATTTATCGGCGACTGTGTCCTGGATTTGCGGGAAAGCGCGGAGCATACGTATGCGTTTGTAGGATGGGACCCACGCAAAGTGTCCAGCCGCGATCCGGGAGTTGTACTCGATGCTCGGGGTAATCGCATGGGAACGGTCTTAACGTGCGTCGCGGATATGGCCATCGCGCGGTATGATGACCGGATCTACAGTATCGCCAGCCGTGACAAGCCTCCCAATTTCAAAGCGAGGGGCTTGAGCTGCGGTTTCCTGAAGGTCAGTTCCGAACTCCATCCGGGAATGGAGGTTGGCCTTAAGGATAACCGACGCACCATACAAGTGACCATTGTCGATGACATTCGTCCCGATCGGACCGCACGCGGGCCGATGCAGGATATGATCTGCTGAAAGGAGGAGAGTTCGTGAAGGAAATCAGTGAAGTAAATCTGCCTGAGGACATCCGCTACAACGAGTCTCATGAGTGGGCCAGGCTTGAAGGCGATTCCGTGCGGATAGGTATCTCAGATTACGCACAGGACAGCCTGGGAGATATCACCTATGTGGAACTTCCCCAGGTAGGCGATGTGTTTCACAAAGGTGAGGAGTTCGGAACCGTGGAATCTACGAAAGCCGTTTCGGAACTGTTCATGCCCGTGGGGGGTGAAGTCACCGCTGTGAACACGGATCTGGCGGAGGCGCCTGAATTGATAAACCAGGATCCGTATGCTGCGGGGTGGCTTCTGGTAGTGAAACCCGAGGCTCCCGAAGAAATGGAGTCGCTCCTGAAATCCGAGGCATACCGGGAGATGGTGGGAGGACTTGAATAGATGCGCTACCTGCCTCATACCGAGGAAGATATCGAGGAAATGCTCAAGACCGTTGGCGTCGCAAATCTGGACGACCTGTACGCTGCAATTCCGCCCGACTGCGGCAGCAAGCGCGAACTCCGGCTCCCGCCTGCTTTGACCGAGTGGGAATTGGATAGCCACATGGCAGGGCTTGCCGCTAAAATGGCCGCTTCCTCGGAATACAAGGTGTTTATCGGTGCAGGCAGTTACGAGCACTACATTCCGGAATCGGTGGTTCAATTGCTTGCCAGGTCTGAATTCGTCACGGCGTATACCCCGTATCAACCCGAAATGAGCCAGGGAACTCTCCAGGCCATTTACGAATATCAGACGCTGGTGGCCCGTTTTTTGGGGATGGAAGCGGCAAACGCGTCAATGTATGATGGAGCTTCCGCTCTGGCCGAAGCATTGCTCATGAGCATTCGCATAAGTCGAAAAAACACGGTTGCGCTGGCCCGCACCGTCCATCCCGCATACAGAAAGGTGGTGCAAACCTATTTTTCTTCCACGAACTACCGGGTGGTGGAAGTTCCTTACCTGGGAAACGGAGGAATAGACCTGTCGGTGCTTCCCGCTCAAGGCGATCTCGCCGCAGTCGCAGTGCAGTCGCCGAATTTCTTCGGATGCGTGGAAGATCTCAAGAGGATCGGGGAAGCGGCACATGAGGCAGGGGCGTTGCTCGTGGTATGCTTTTCCGAGCCGCTGGCCTACGGGCTGCTAAAGAATCCGGGCAGCCAGGGCGCGGACATCGTATGCGGAGAAGGGCAAAGTTTCGGCATTCCCCAATCCTTCGGCGGCCCGGGACTCGGCATGTTCGCAAGTAATATGAAATTCGTTCGGAACATGCCGGGCCGCCTTGTGGGACTTAGCAAGGATCGAAACGCTAGACGTGGATTCGTGCTTACCCTGGCTACCCGCGAGCAACACATACGCAGGGAAAAAGCGACTTCGAACATTTGCACCAATGGGAGCCTGTGTGCTCTCGCCGCCGCAATGTACCTTGCGTCGGCAGGCGGAACGGGGTTACGGGAACTGGCCGAGCTGAACCACGACAAATCCGAATATCTGAAATTTGAGCTCACGCGAGCCGGGGTGAACCTTCCGTTTTCTGCTCCGACATTCAACGAGTTCGTGGCGGAATTTCCGGCGGGATTCGCTTCCACGCACGAACGTCTTGTCAAAAAGAAAATCGTCGCCGGTCTTCCTCTGGCCGCATTTTACCCCGAGCTTGAGAACCACTACCTCCTGTGCGTGACAGAGACCAGATCCAAAACGGATATGGATCTGCTGGTCCGGGAGGTGCGGCCATGAAGGAATTCCCGGGAGACACCGGTTTGATACTCAACGAGCCGCTTCTCTGGGAAAAGGGAAGGCGAGGCAGATGCGGAATGAGTCTTCCCCGCAGAGATGTTCAACCGTCGCCACTCCCTGACGACCTGATTGGTGAGGTTCCCGATCTGCCCGAATTGAGCGAAGTTGAAGTGGTGCGGCATTACACGAGACTTTCCACCTGGAATTTCGGCGTGGACACCGGCATGTATCCCCTCGGATCGTGCACGATGAAATACAATCCCAAAACGAACGAGAAGCAAGCAGCTCTTCCGGGGTTTGCCGGAGCGCATCCGTTCTTGCCCGCTCGTCTCGCTCAAGGCGCTCTGACGCTCATGTACGAACTTGAGCTGCTCCTTGCGGAAATAACCGGCATGGACGCAGTTTCGTTGCAACCCGCGGCCGGCGCTCAAGGTGAGCTGACGGGCATGCTTATCTTACACGCATATCACAGGAATTCGGGATCACCACGCACCAAGATCATCGTTCCTGACACGGCCCACGGAACGAATCCGGCCAGTGCGGCACTGTGCGGGTTTTATCCCGTAAACGTGAGATCAAACGAGCAGGGGATACTTGCGCCGGAGGCCATTGCAGCAGTGATGGACGAAGATGTGGCAGGCATTATGATCACAAATCCAAACACGCTGGGCCTGTTCGAGGAAAACATCCGGCAAATAGCTGAAATAATACACCGAAAAGGTGGATTGGTGTACTGTGACGGCGCAAATATGAACGCGGTCATGGGCACTGTCCATTCAGGAGATTCGGGAATCGACGTGCAGCATCTGAATCTCCACAAGACGTTTTCCACGCCTCACGGGAGCGGTGGCCCCGGTTCAGGCCCGGTATGCGTCCGAAAGGATCTTGAGCCCTTCCTGCCCGTCCCGCGAGTGATCCGGCAAGGCGACGAATTTGCCCTGAGCGACGATTTTCCATTTTCTATCGGAAAGCTGCACGCGTTTTACGGAAATTTCGGGGTGCTGGTAAAGGCGTACAGCTATATCCTGAGCATGGGAGCGGAGTTGAAAACCGCCAGCAGCTATGCCGTGTTGAATGCGAATTACGTGAAGGAAAAGCTCAAGGATGTGCTGCATCTTCCCTATGACAGGCCATGCATGCACGAATGCGTCTTCTCGGACAGGTTTCAGAAAGAATGGAAAGTCAGCACGTTGGATATGGTCAAACGACTCATGGATTACGGATTCCATCCGCCCACGATCTATTTTCCGCTGGTGGTGCCCGGGGCTATCATGATCGAACCCACGGAGACGGAATCCAAAGAGGATTTGGACCTCTTTATTGACGCGATCAGGTCGATCGTCCGGGAGGCGGAATCGAAGCCTGAGTTGATTACGGAAGCGCCGAAGAGGTGCAGGGTAGGGCGGATGGATGAGACCGAAGCGGCACGCCATCCCTGCCTGACAGGATGACCATCGGGTGCTGGTGCTGACGTGTCCGGCCGCGCCATCCCTCTTGGGGGAACCAGGAACTCGTCGCTAAAATTCCCTGCCTGATACCTGAAATCGGGGAACCCCTCTCCCTGTCCCTCCGCGTCTTGCAGGGTCCCCCGAACCCCACCCCACATGTTTCTCACATTTCCCGAAAATGATCGAATGACATTGCCTCTACCCCGGACACGGAAGGCGTACGCGCGTATGTAATCATTCCGTTTCCCGAAGGAACCATTGTTTCCCTGTCATTGCGAGGAGTGAAACGACGAAGCAATCTCGATATTCAAGGACAGAGATTGCTTCGCTTCGCTGGCAATAACAGCCTTTTTCCAACCCGTAACTGAACGGATACGCGGGTAACATGATTCATGTGGAAAATTGAAAGAATCCGGTATACAAATAGGCCTCTCAATCACCTTCATTGCCCGTCATTCAGGGGCTGCAAAACATGGTAAGCGGAAACATACGTATGACTGTCAAACCGGGCCGCAAGCAGAGCGCCGAAGCGCCAACGGGCACATCGTTCTCGGGATCCGGCTCTAACGGTACACGCTGGCTTATCCCCGTGTGTATCGCATGTGTCGCTCTCATGGGATGCGGGAGGGCAGACAAGGATCGGAAGAAGGAACAGCCTCCCGTGCCGGTTGAGATCGGCCAGGTTATCCAGCAGGATGCTCCACTATTCCTGGAAGCAATCGGCAACGTGGTGGCGTTTAATACGGTGGACGTGAGATCCCGGGTCACCGGGGAACTCATCGAGACTTTCTTCAAGAGGGGAGATCTCCTGACCAAAGGACAACAGCTCTTCACCATCGATCCCGCGCCGTTTGAAGCCAAAATGAGGGAATCGGAGGCTAGACTGAAACAATCCAAAGTGCAGTACGAACAGGCAAAGAGGGAATTCAACAGATTTCGGGTCCTGTTCCAGGAGAAAGCGGTCAGTCAGGAGCAGTTGGAAACCAAAGAGGTGGATATGAATTCCAAGCTCCACCAGGTGGAATTGAATCAGGCGGAGCTCGAAAGCTCCAAACTCAACCTGGGGTATTGCTTCATCGAATCCCCTCTGGACGGCGAATCTGGAGACATATACATAGACAATTTCAATATCGTCAATGCCAACCAGGACAAGATCGTGACGATAAAACAAGTGCGGCCCATCAAGATAAAATTCTCAGTTCCCGGAAAATTCCTGGATGAAATCAGGAAATATTACGAGCGTGCGGCAATGGAGGTGGAAACGTCCGTTCTCGGCAGCGATAAACCGGAGACAGGGTTCCTCACCATGATCGACAATTCCATCAATCCCCGTACCGGTATGATCATGCTCGAAGGCACCTTTGAAAACAGGGAAATCAGGCTGTGGCCGGGCCAATTCGTCCAGGTCAGGCTCAAGTTGACCGTCACCAAAGATGCTGTGCAGGTTCCGAGCAGGGCAGTGAACGACGGGCCCGAAGGCCAGTACATCTGGCTCGTACAGCAGGATCAAACCGTGGCGATGCGACCGGTAAAAATAGATCGCAGAAACGGAACCATGTCGGTCATCTCGGAAGGGCTGAATCCCGGGGATACGGTCATTACGGACGGACAGCTCACCCTGTTCCCGGGCGCCCGGATTATCACCCGAGAGCAGATGCAAAAATTGAGAGAAAAAGCCACCCAGCGAAAGGCCGCGCAGGGAAACAGCCGAGGGAGTACAGGTATTCCGCTGTCATGAGCATGATCGAGCTTTTCATACGGCGCCCTGTCATGACCACTACCCTCATGGTGGCAATGATGTTCTTCGGAACCATAGGGTACCTGAATCTACCGGTTTCAGCATTGCCTCAGGTTGATTTTCCCACACTGTCCGTCAACGCGTCCCTCCCCGGAGCCGATCCTGAAACCGTCGCTTCGAGTGTGGCAACACCCCTGGAAAAGCAGTTCTCGTCCATCGAGGGGCTGCGAACCATGAATTCGACGAGCAGCCAGGGGAGAACCACTATCAATCTTCAGTTCGAGCTGTCCCGCAAGATCGATGCTGCGGCTATGGACGTTCAGGCGGCGATCACCAAGGCAAGCGGACTTCTCCCGCCCAACATGCCCAACCCGCCCACGTTCTCGAAAATCAATCCTGCCGAGCGTCCCATCTACTACATGGTCATGCACTCTGATGCCATGCCTCTGTACCAAGTCAACGAGTACGCCGAAACATTTGTTACCAACACGCTCTCGACAATTTCCGGCGTAGCCCAGGTGCTCAATTACAGCCAGCAAAAGTTCACGGTGCGCGTGTACATCAAGCCCGACCTGCTTGCAGCGAAACAGATCGGCATCAACGAAATACGGAACGCGATCGTTTCTCAAAACGTGAATCTTCCGTTGGGGACCCTTGACGGGTCGTACCAGACCAGGACCCTCAAAGCATCCGGACAGCTCATGGATGCAAAGGCGTACGAACCGATCATCGTTTCCTACGTGGAAGGACAGCCGGTACGACTCGACGAGGTTGCCGAAGTTCGCAACAGCGTTTATGCGGATAAGGTGGCCTGTTTTTATAACGGCAAGCAATGTGTGGCCCTCGCTGTGCAGCGTCAGCCGGGATCCAACACGATCAACATTGTGGATGAAATCGAGCGGCTCATGCCCACCATCAGGGCTTCACTGCCACCGACGGTCACTCTTGAAGTCGTCTACGACATGTCCGAATCCATCAGGGCGTCTGTCCACGACGTCAAGCTTACCCTCATCTTGGCAGTCATTCTCGTTGTCACGGTCGTGTTCATGTTTTTGCGAAACCTGTCCGCGACATTTATAGCGAGCATAGCAATTCCGCTGTCCATAGTGTTTACCTTCGCGCTCATGTACATGCTGGGTTTTTCACTGGACAACCTCTCGCTTATGGCCCTGGTGCTGTCTGTCGGGTTCGTGGTCGATGACGCAATCGTAGTCCTGGAAAACGTGGTGAGGCACCTGGAAATGGGCAAGAAACCTTTTCAGGCTGCAGTGGATGGAGCCAAACAAATTGTGTTCACCATCGTGTCCATGACATCAAGCCTTGCCATCGTTTTCGTTCCCATCATGTTCATGGCCGGAATTTACGGCCGGGTGCTCAACGAATTTGCCGTCACGATTACCGTGGCAATACTGATTTCAGGGGTCGTGGCACTCATGGTGAGCCCTATGTTGAGCAGTCGTCTGTTGAGGCCCCAAAGCAGGCTGGCGGAATCGGATCCCATTTTCGGGGCCATGTTGAAATTCTACCAATGGAGCCTGGGGCTCGCGGTCCACCATCGAAGTATCACTCTGGGGTTGGCGGGGGTGATTCTTGCGGCAAGCATTTACCTGTTCCTGCTTATTCCCAAAGGGTTTGTCCCTGCGGTGGACATGAATTACCTGATCGGGTTCTGTGTGGCAGGGCAAGACATTTCACCGGGCTCCATGGAGCGGAATTTACAAGAATTGGGCCCCATGGTGAGATCAAATCCCAGTGTAAGATCCGTCTTGAACGTGTCAGGGTATCCGCAGCGAAACCAGGGATTCACCATAGCGTTCTTGAACGACAGGCCGCCAAGAAAAATTCCGGCCCAAAGAGTCATGGCCGAGCTTGCGCCCATAGTCAATTCCATCCCCGGACTTCTGGCCTTTTATTCGGTGCCTCCGCTCATAGAAGTCAGCACGGAAATTTCAGCCAGTCCTTACCTATTCATTATGCGATCGGCTGACACCAGGACTCTGTTCAAGAACGCTCAAAAATTCACCTACGCGATGTACGGGACGCCACAGATCGCGGGAGTCAATTCTAACCTGTACATCCAGAACCCTGAGGTCTACGTCAATATCTTGCGGGACAAGGCGAGTTCCCTGGGAGTAAGCGCTGAAGATATAGAGCAAGTTCTCTACTCAGCGTACGGGGATCGCGAAATCTCCAACATTTATGGAACCACCGACACATACAAGGTGATCCTCGAAATTGACCGGGCATACCAGCGGCATGCCGATCAGCTTTCGTCTCTGTACCTGAAAAGCACACTGGGTGAAATGGTCCGCCTGGATGTGGTGGCCGACGTGGTGCCTCACGTGGGGCCACTCACAGTGAACCATTACGGCCAGTTGCCGTCTGCCACCATATCCTTCGACACCGCTCCCGGCTTCTCCCTGGGGGAGGCTACACAAACTCTCAAGGAAATGGCCGAGCACATGCTTCCCCAGTCTATCATGCACAAGCTCGGAGGCACGGCAGAAGCGTTCGAGACGTCCATAAGAAGTCTGACCGTATTGCTCATCGTCGCGCTGGCGATCATATACATGATTCTGGCGTGCCTGTACGAGAGCTTCCTGCATCCCATCACCATCATTGCGGGGCTTCCGTCCGCTGCTTTCGGCGGTCTCCTGACCCTATGGGTCTTTGGAATGGAACTGAACCTGTACGGGTTTGTCGGCCTGTTCATGCTTATCGGGATTGTCAAAAAGAACGCAATCATGGTAGTGGATTTTGCGCTTGAAGCGCAGCGCGAAGGCAAGACACCGCTGGAAGCGGCAGTGGAGGGGTCGCTGGTGAGGTTCAGGCCGATCATGATGACCACGATAGCTGCAATTGCAGGAATGGTGCCTATCGCAATAGGATACGGAGCAGGAGGGGATTCCAGACAGCCGCTGGGTTTGGCCGTTGTCGGCGGACTGCTGCTGTCCCAAGTCGTCACGCTGTACCTCACACCTGTGGTGTACTCGTTTCTGGCGGAGTTCCAGGAATGGCTGCATAAACGCAATGCCGCGAAACGGGAAATGCTGGGTATCCCTGAAGACATATGATACGGATTCGCTTTGTTACAGGTAACTCGATTCCGGGCACAGCCTGGGGGCACTCCTTCGCTGCTGACGACGCAGAGCCGTCTCGTCACTTCGCTCAGGAGAGCCCTCAGCCCTGGAATATCATAAATCTTCTGGCGAATCGGTATGATACGAGTGCGCTTTAAAGTAAGATTGAGGCGACCCTCTTTAGTAAAGAGTGTCCCGCCCAAACCCCCTCCCGGAAACTTCTGTCATGCGCCGGCATCTGCATTTCCTCAGCGGAAATGCAGATGCCGGCGAGTGTTAAAAGTTCTTGAGGTGGGGTTCGGGGAGGAACGTCTTACAAGAAGTTCCTCCCCGATTTCACGTATTTGAAAACGCATTGGTATGAGGCATACGGGGATACGTGAAGTGCAGGAGACATATAGGGATTCTCAAAAGGAGTGTCGGTTTTGATTACGCGAAAAGATTCAAACACTGTCAATTGCGAGGGCGAAGCCCGAAGCAATTTCCAACTGACCAGAATGGAGATTGTTTCGTCGTTCCACTCCTCGCAATGACATGATTGGATCGTTCGAATGCGGGGGAGAGTCATGAACGAACCCGACAGAACTTTCAGGAACTGCTATGAACACTCTCTTATACGTCTACGCATATGCCATGACGAATCGATGCGGATTTCGTTTCAGGGGAACATATATGAAAACATTGATCACGGTCGGCGTCTGTTTCATGCTGCTTGTACTGGGAACGGCACTTGTTTGCACGGGTCAGGATTCGGGATCGCAGCGAGTGCGTTGCTGCGTACGAGGCAAGTGCATGGCCGCAACGAAGATGTCGTGCGACAAGTTTCGCGGAATCACCGTCAAGGACTGCACCGAGTGCCGCTAACGTCACGGTTGCCAAAGTCAGGCTTCCTCAAGGTGCATATAGGGGGTTACTTTACCCGCAGACTGTGGAAAAACGTAATAAACGAGCAGGCGGACTTTTCCGGAATGGACGGTATGCTGTCGGTTTCTCGGAAATCATGTGAGCCAAAGGCTGGCGGAGGGGCTGGAAGTCTTCGTTGACCAGCTTGCATCGAACATGCTCGGGGGTCATTGCGGGTCAGGCGGCAGGCTTTCGAATTCGAACTGGCACGGAACGCCGAATTCACCTACGGGCGTGTCGTAAATCGTTCCGGAAAGCTCGGATCCGTAGGATAGATCCTGACCGGCATCCAGAACGAATCTGCCGGTTCCGCAGTTTTCACCGGTATCGTATTGAATGACGAAATCCGGCGGGTCGTACGCGAAGATCTCCCATCTGTGGCCCTGAATATCATCAACCCACCAGTTCTCAATGGCTCCTTGCATCGGACCGGTAGTGTACCGTTTTATGATCAGAGCTGCTTGCATAACCAAACCTCCGTTCTTCTAAGATGCTCACCGGTCTTGCTCCAGTCAATCAGGTTCGTTATCACCGGCTGGAAACCATATAATGCTGCGCATTAGGAATGCGTCCTCCAGCCGGGTGTCCACTTCGCTGAGGACGGAAAGCACCAATTTCAATGCGCAGCAATATAGTATCCCCGGCGAGAAGATAGAGTTCCTTCCCTTCTGGGGTTCGGTCATGGAGCGTTGTCACCAGTAATTCCGGGTCTTCGCGAACTAGGGCGGGGCCCCCCTCAACGAATGAGTACTGGAAATGATCCCTCGGTTGAATCCTGAAACTGCTGGTTTACGACGTAACCTTGTCCGGGCACGCATGGCCGCCGGAATATTTCTTAGATCCAGGATTCAGCTTCGGTCACCGTAGACCAATTGAGCGATACCATGTCAATCTTCTGGCAAGGTGAAGCGTACTTTCAGCTTTCCCCGGTCCGCCGGGACAATCTTTCTCACTTTGAAGTCAAGAATTTTTGACTCCTGTGCGGCAAACTCGCGAAGTTGGCTGACATCCACCTGAGGCGCTTCCGCTTCCACCAGGAGATCTATCGATACGATCGACATTGCATCGACTTTCTTCTCGGGTGTCTTGCTTATTCTAGCGGGCTTCTCGCTTACGCTCGTCGCTTTACTGAGGTATGCTCCTTTTTGAGCCCTGCTGATCCGACTATCCTTAACGAGCCTACCCAGTGCTGCAGTGGTGGCTTTAGGATTGGATCCGATTTTTTGAGCAATCTCTTTCACAGAGAATCTCTTCTCGGGAGCCTGGTCCAAGAGTCTCACGATTCTGGCCCTTATGTCCATCATCTTCATATTAGGTATGCCTCCTGTCACAAAAAGTAGACGACCAAGCGCGTCGCCGATGAAAGAATGTATGGCAATATTCGTTACAAATCAAGATGTTCTGCGATCGCAAAAAACAGACTCAAGAAGCCAAACAGCGCTAATTCGTGATTCCATCCCGTTCAGGAAAGTCGCAGTTGTGCAGAAAAACGCGTAAAAAAGGGGGGCAACATGCGCCCTTTTTCTACCCGAACGCGGTAGTAGTCACCTTCACCCTAATGGACTCCAGAACGGTTAGCGGGATGTCAAAAGTCCAGCGCCGTCTGTCCATGATGGCTCTCCACAGGCTACACGGCGGGGTTGGCCGGTCCAGGCGCTCGGTCGCTTCAGCGACTCACTCTTTGCGGGGGTACAATACTGCTGCGCACTAGGAATGCGTCTACCAGCCAGGCGTCCTCTTCCTTTCGGACGGCCTGGCTTACTTGCGTTGCGACGACAACCTGGCTGACTGCGGAGGGAAAACACCAATTTCAATGGGCAGCAATATGCCCAAAAAGCCGTTTCATACCAATGCGTTTTCAAATACTTGAAATCGGCGAGGAACTTCTTGTAAGACGTTCCTCCCCGAACCCCACCTCTAGAACTGTTAGCACTCGCCGGCATCTGCATTTCCGCAGAGGAAATGCAGATGCCGGCGCATGAAAGAAGTTTCTGGGAGGGGGGGTGGGCGGGACACTCTTTACTCAAGAGGGTCCCCCCGATCTTACTTTCTTGAAAGCGAATTCGTATCAGTCGGCACCGAGCAAGTTCTCTCCGCATCGGAAAAACGAGCGCCCACATGGTTTTTTTGCTCT
>Ga0187785_10000484_pt1 | contig 14905 bp, 10 predicted proteins | sample 0815_BV2_4_20_MG_FD_132466 | JGI IMG/M metagenome (GOLD analysis project Ga0187785, IMG submission 132466) | Tropical peat soil microbial communities from peatlands in Department of Meta, Colombia - 0815_BV2_4_20_MG | ecosystem: Environmental > Terrestrial > Soil > Wetlands > Peat | place...
ACAGTTCGAGCCGGAATTGGAACGAATTGCCGAGAAGGCGCAATCGGTGATGCGATTGTTGCTTACCATCACCGAGCCTGCACGAAACACGTTGATCCCATTGCCGTTTTGACCGCTGCCGCCGCTCTTTGCGGTGATGCGCTCGATGCGGTTGGCGGTGACGATGGTGCCGTCCTCGCCGACGGCGGAGCGCCAGACGAGGATGCCGTTGTCGCCGCAGTCGCGCACGTGGTTATGGCCGATCTCGAGCCCCGTTGCGTCCTCGCTGAAGAGGCCGGCGCCGCGGATGTCGCCGATCTCGCAATCGGTAATGCGGCCCGAGACTTTGCGGAGCACGACGCCGTCCGCAGCGCTGCCGACGATGAGGCAGTCCGATAAACTGAGACCTTTGACGCCCTCGGCGATGAGCAGCGCGCCGCCGTCGATCGGCTTCGCTTCGCCTGCAAGCGTGAGGCCAGTTAAACGAACGCCCTCTGCGTTCTCGATCGAGATCAGCGCGCCGCCGCCATTATAGCGAAGCGCGGATTTCCCTGGCACGCCCTGGATCTCGGTTCCTGATTTCAGCTCGAGCTTCGTGGTCGTATAGTCGCCTGGCGGCAGAAAGAGGGGCGTACCGGATCGCGCGGCCTTGTCTGCTGCCTCCTGGAGGCTTGCGGTCTGATCGATGCCGCCCCCGGGCACGATGCCATAGGTGCTGAAGGGCGCCGGCATCTCCGTCTCCTCGTGCGCGGCTCCCGCGCGAGGACCTACCGCAGCGGCAAGGCCCACACCGATCCCACCCAACACCAAATCGCGCCGGCCGATGGTCATGGCCTCGCTCTGCCTGGCACCGAGATACGCAACGCGAGACATTCACTCCTCGCCTTCGCGGCGGCGACGGCAAAGCGCAGAATAGCCTCCGCGCCGTCAAGCAGCTCTGCCTCGCTCAGCGAACCGCCGTGGACGGCGAAAGGCGGCACGTGCACGAAGAGGACCGAGGCACCTCCGCTCTGCCGCGCCGCCCAATCGAGCGAAAGATAATACAGGAAGTTACAAAGGTAGCTTCCCGCCGAGTGCGACGGAGCGGCGGAGATGCCGCGTTGGCTGAGATGAGCGGCAAGCGCTGTTGCCGGAAATGTAGTGTTGAGCCGCCCGGGTCTTTGCGGGAGGATGACGTGGCTGCGCGGCAAAGCGCCCGAAGCGTCGGCGCGGAGGCTCGCGCGATTATGGGCCGAGCGCTCGATGCGAAATCCCTTCGCGCGATGGCTCAAACCAAAGTGAACTATCACATGCGGTTGGAGCGTCTCGCGTAGTTGCTCCGTGAACGCCGCCACGGCCTCCCACTCGGTGGGAAGGATGCGGGCATCCACTTCTTCGTCTCCTGCGGAGAGACGCAATGGCAGCATCTCGGCCAGCCATGCCGAAGGATTGACGGGAGCGCCAGGGAAGGGCCCGAACCCGGTGAGAAGGACGCGCACCATGACCTCGCTTACTCGCCGGAAGGATTAGAGGGAAGCGATTTTGCCCGTAGCGGTTAGCCGTGTTCCTTGATCCCGGTCAGATGGGCAAGCTCCCGTGCGGCGGCACTGGGCGTCATTTTGCCGTCGCGCACCTTCTCCTCGAGCTCACGGAAATGCCGCGCGGCGCGTTTGCCGCCCTTGAAGGCTGCCAGCAGGCGCTGTTCGAAGATCTCGCGCATCCAGGAGACAGCCTGCTCGGCGCGGCGTGATCCCAGCGCGCCGGAGTCGCTCAGTGCCCGATAGCGCTCCCTGATCTTCGTCCACAGCTCGTCGAGGCCACGATTGCTCCGCGCTGACAGCGTTAATACCTGCGGATCCCAATTTGCATGACCGGCGGAGAGGATATGGAGCCCGGTGCGGTACTCGACCGCCGCGCGATTGGCGCGCTCGACATTGTCACCGTCAGCCTTGTTGACGGCGATGAGGTCGGCGAGCTCGACCAGGCCGCGCTTGATCCCTTGCAGTTCATCGCCCGCCCCGGGGATGGCTACGATCACGAACACGTCTACCATGTTGGCGACGGCCGTTTCCGACTGTCCGACGCCGACCGTCTCGACTAGCACCACGTCATAGCCGGCAGCCTCGACGAGAGCGATCGTCTCGCGTGTGGTCTTGGTTACACCGCCCAAGCTGTCGCCGGCGGGAGAGGGGCGGATGAAGGCCGACGGGTCGGTAGCGAGCCGGCCCATACGCGTCTTGTCGCCAAGAATCGAGCCGCCGCTGCGCGATGAGGTCGGGTCGACGGCGAGAACGGCGACCTTGTGGCCTTGAGCGATGAGGTTCAGACCGAGTTGATCGATCAGGGTGGACTTTCCGGCGCCGGGCGGGCCGCTAATGCCCACGCGGATTGCACTGCCGGTATAGGGGAGGAGACGCTCAAGCAGCTCGCCGGCGCGCGCCTGGTCCTCCGGCTTGACGCTTTCGATCAGGGTGATGGCGCGGGCGAGCGCCACCCGGTCCCCCGAGCGGATGGCCTCAGCGGCCCGGTCGGCATCTCGTCTCGCTTTGGCCTCGCCCTGCATGGAGCAAGCGGGTAGGGGCAAATACCCCAAAGTGCAAGTTCGTTGTGAGGGGGTCGCTAGCGAACCGTGCTCGGCTCGCGCGCTCCGCGGGCAAAACGCATGAGGATGGCAATAGTTGCTAGCGTGGCGAGATAAGCGAGCAGCTGAAGCCCGGTCGGCTTCGCGGTGTAGCCGATCAAGACGTGGAGCATGCGACCGGCGATGCTCTGGTCGGACAAGAGCCAGGACGTATCCCACAGGCGTGTCTGGAACGCAGTGACAACGCCTGCCGCCTGGAGGAAGCGAATCGCCTGCGCCGCCATGCCGGCCGCGAGCAAGGCGAGAAGCACGCTCGTCACCTGGAAGATGTAGCGGGTGGGGATCGCAATCAGCCCGAAATAACTCAAGGCGGTCATCGCTGCTCCGGCGAGGAGGCCGAGCAGGCCACCGGTGAGCAGCGACGTCGTCGACGTGCCGGCCAGCACAATCCCATAAAGGAAAAGGACAATCTCAGACCCTTCGCGCATAACCGCGACGAAAATGACCACAGCGAGCGCGGTCAGCGGCTTGCGTCCCGCGCTGACGTCGACGCCGACTTGGCGCAGCTCGGCGACGAGCTCGCGGCCGTGCTCCGCCATCCACACGTTGTGCCAGGTGAGACTGATCACGGCGATGATGAGCACGCTTGCATTGAGCAACTCTTGGCCCGAGCCGGCAAAGGCATTGGAAATGGCGCCGGCGAAGATGGCGACGATGCTCGCGCCCAGCACGCCGACAAGGATGCCGAGGCTAACCCACCAGGCGCGGCCGGTAATACCGCGGGTCGCGGCGAGCACGATGCCAATGACGAGGCCGGCCTCGACGACCTCGCGAAAGACGATGATCAGAGCCCCAAGCATGGCCTATTTCGCGACGAGAGCTCCCTTGGCTGTGTCCTCGTGATACTCGCCGTAGAACTCGTAGCGGCCAGGATCGAGTGGACCAACTTTGATCACCGCGCTCTGGCCGCCGGCGATCACTTTCTCCGCGTCGAAATCCTCGCTCTCGAACTCCTCGGCTGTCGCGTCCCCATTGGTGACGTTCAGCGTGAGCTCCTTGCCGGCAGGAACTTCAAGCTCCGTAGGCGTGAAACGGTGATCTTTGATGGTCAGGGAGAAATCGTCTGCGAGCGAAGGCGAGATCATTGCCAAGGAGACAAGCAGGGCAAACCAAAACAGACGCATTCGGTCCTCCTTCGGACTCGGTAGAGTGCGACGTTGCTTTGCCCAGCACCCAACATTTACGCACCGACGTAGGGGGCGCAAGCCCCGTGAACGGCGGCTCTGACGATGCTAATTCACCCTGTAATGGTTCCAGACAGCGATATCAATGTAATTGATTGAATCGTCTACTATTTCTGCCATTGCAGAGATCACGAGATCCTGCTGTTGCGGCGAACCGACGCAAGACTAAGCGTTCAGCGGCGCAGGACGCCGATCACCTTGCTGGCAAAGCTCAAGCGCTCGGCCATGACGCCGACAACGTAGGTGAGAAGCGCCTGGGCGAGATCATCGTTCTCGCGCTTGATACGCTCATAGGCTTCGGCGCTCAGCACATAAAGGACGCTTGGGACCTCGGCCTGGATGGTGGCGCTGCGGAGCTGTTTGGAGATGAGCCCCATCTCGCCGGTCGTGGTGTGGGGTCCGAGACTTCGCACGCGGACGAGACGCCCATCGTCCATCTTGACCAGAATGTTGATGCGGCCTTCGAGAATGAAATGCATGGAGCGCGCCGGTGTGCCCTGCTCGGCGATGATCTCGTCCTTGCCGACTTCGAGCCGCTGGCAAAGCGCCGCCAGCTCCTCTCCTAGTTTGGGGCTGCCGAGCGCACGGTTGAGCCAGTCGCGCAAGGTGCTCCCGCCGCTTCCCTCAGCGAGATGGGCGGCGATCACCGCCTTCTCGCAAGATTCGAGCGCGCGATCGAGATCGTCGGCGAGGATGACATCGCCGGTGATGAAGCGGCGGGTGCGGAACGCGTGTTCGAGCTCGCCCGAGAGATTGACCAGCACTAAGCGAGCGCCAGCTTCCTCTGCCGCCCGCTTGATCTGGGTGAAGCTGTGCATCGCAGAAGAGTCGATCCCGGTGACTAGGCGAAAGTCGAAAACAAGGAAGCGGCACGCGGGCACGCGCGCGAATAGAGCTTTCACCTGCTGGAACAGGCGATTGGCTGAGCCGAAGAACAGATAGCTTTGCAGGCTCATACCCTGGATTTGGCGCCCATGCTTGGCAAGAATCGTGAGCTCCTCGGGCCCGCGGTCGAGCGTCGAGCGATACTCGGAGCCGTCGAAGCTGAACTTGATCGCATTGACCCGACTCGCGCTGACGGCAAAGGTGGCGCAGCCGATGATCACACCGATCAACACGCCGGCGATGAAGCCGACCTGCAAAATCAGCAGGGCGATGGCAAGGAGAGAGACGTACTCAATCGGCAAGATCCGCCGCGCCGAGTCGATCAGCCACTCGTAGACAAGCTGGGCGCCGAGATAAAGCAGCAGCGCGCCAAGCACCGATTTGGGCACGTAGCCGAGGAAGCCGGGATGGACAGTGAGCATGAGCAGCGCAACGGCAGCCACGGTCAGACCGGACAACCGCCCGCGTCCGCCTGCCACGTAGTTGAGCGAGGTGCGGTTCAAGGCGATGGTGCTGACATAGCCGCCGAGTGCCGCAGCGACCAAATTGGCGACGCCAACCGTCTTCAGATCGCGCTGGAGATCGGCTTCACGCTTGGTAACGAACTCGATGCCAGTGGTGTTGAGCAAGGTACTAATCGCCGTTACGAACATGACCGCGAAGAGCTCGCCGCTGAGGCCGGGTAGATCGTGCCAGGGAAAAGAGCGGAGATCGTTCACATCCCATGTCGGTGTGAGACCAACAGCGGCCGGCGGCTTGAAAAGCCAGCCCTGGCCTTGCGCATCTGCGAGGCTCATGCCAAACGCGGCCAGTGCGAGTTGAACCACGGTAAGCCCGCTCAGCAGGATGACCGGCAGCACATAAGGGCTGTCCTTGCGCCAGCGAACGCCGAAGTAGATCGCGACGGCGATCACGCAAGCCGGCAGAAGCTTGGCGAGGGAAACGGGCTCGATCAAGGCGTCTAGGTTCGAGAGCAGTAAGCCGTGGTCGGTGATGACGCGCACAGCCCCACTCACCATTAGGCAGCCAGTCGCGCCGAGAAAGCCGCCGATAACGGGGTAGGGAATGAAGCGTATCGCCCCGCCGGCGCGGGCAAGGCCAAGGCCGAGCAGCAAGATGCCGCTCAATGCAGCAGAAAGCGCCATGATGATGACAACGGGGGCGAGCAGATCGTCGGGGGCGCCTTCTTTGGCGAACCTGGCCAAGAGGGCCGTCACGAGAGTGGCCGTGACGGCTACGGTGGTGGGATCGGGGCCGGCGATGGCGAAAGGGATCGAACTGCGCGCGGCCACGATCGATCCGCCGACCGCCGTGGTGATGAAGGTCGCCGCGAGCCCGTAAGCGATCCAAGTGCTGAGTGGCGGAGCGAAGATCAGGGCGGCGAAGGAGAGACCGTAGGCAATGGCCAGGACGCTGGCGATCAGGCCGGAGAAGACGTCGCGCGACCAGGCTGCGAGAAGTGCCGCAATCCTACGCCTCGCGGTCCCTTCACCGTCCTTGACCGGCATTGAAAATTGCTTCTGCAAGTCCTCGAGGTTCCGCCGCTATGTCTCTTTTCACCGCGCGAAACTGACCGCTTGAGCATTATCGCGCGGATTCGGCGCCCACCGATAGGCGCGAGATATGACAGTTCGCTGACGCGCTCCAGCGACTAACGCGCGCGTGGTCAAGAAAGGTCTACTCGGCGGCCTGCTTTGACTTGCCCCGGGTGTCGCAGCCGAGCTTGCCAAGCAGGTCGATTGCTGCATCGGCGATCGAGGTACCGGGGCCGAAGATCGCCTTGGTTCCAGCCTCGTAAAGCGCCGGATAGTCCTGCGGCGGGATCACGCCGCCGACCACGATCATGATGTCACCCCGCCCTTGCGTCTCCAGCGCCTCGCGCAGGGCAGGAACGAGGGTGAGATGGCCCGCCGCGAGCGACGACACGCCGACAATATGCACGTCGTTCTCGACCGCCTGGCGGGCGGCCTCCTCGGGCGTTTGGAACAGGGGACCGATGTCGACATCGAAGCCGAGATCGGCAAACGCCGAAGCGATCACCTTCTGCCCGCGGTCGTGTCCGTCCTGACCCATCTTGGCGACGAGGATACGCGGGCGGCGGCCGTGCTCGGTTTCGAATTGGTCGATCAGCTCCTTGATCCTGTTCAAGCTTCCGTCCATGCGACCGATCTCCGCCTTGTAGACCCCGCTGATCGCCGAAACGTCAGCGCGATGGCGGCCATAGATCTTCTCCAGCGCGTAGGAAATCTCGCCGACCGTCGCTTTGGCACGGGCGGCTTCGACGGCGCCTTCGAGCAGGTTTCCGGTGCCTGTCTCTGCGCTTCGCGTGAGCGCGTCAAGGGCTTGCTTGACCTTGGCCTCGTCGCGCTCGCCCTTAAGGCGCGTAAGCTTATCGAGCTGCTGGCGGCGCACGGCGCGGTTATCCACCTTGAGGATGGCGATGTCAGCGTCGCTGGCGGAGCGATATTTGTTCACTCCGACGATGGTCTGCTTGCGGGAATCGATGCGGCCTTGCGTTGCGGTCGCGGCCTGCTCGATCATGCGCTTAGGGATACCGGCCTCGATCGCCTTGGCCATGCCGCCGAATTTCTCGACCTCTTCGATGTGGGCGAGTGCGCGGGCCGCGAGGTCGTAGGTCAGCCGCTCGACAAAGAAGCTCCCGCCCCAGGGATCGATGATGCGGGTGGTGCCGGATTCCTGCTGCAACATGAGCTGCGTGTTCCGGGCGATGCGCGCCGAGAAGTCAGTCGGCAGCGCAAGCGCCTCGTCGAGCGCATTGGTATGCAGCGATTGGGTATGGCCTTGAGTTGCGGCCATGGCCTCGACGCAGGTGCGCACCACATTGTTGAACACGTCCTGCGCGGCGAGGCTCCAGCCGCTCGTCTGGCAGTGGGTGCGCAGCGTCAGCGAGCGCGGGTCCTTGGGCTTGAACTCCTCGGCCATCAGCTTCGCCCAGAGAAGACGTGCGGCGCGCATCTTGGCGATCTCCATGAAGAAGTTCATGCCGATCGCCCAGAAGAAGGAGAGCCGAGGCGCGAAGGCGTCGACGTCGAGCCCGGCTTTGACGCCGGCGCGCACATATTCGATGCCGTCGGCGAGCGTGTAGGCGAGCTCCAGGTTGGCGGTCGCTCCCGCCTCTTGCATGTGGTAGCCGGAGATCGAGATCGAGTTGAACTTCGGCATCTTCTTCGAGGTGTAGGCGAAGATGTCGGAGACGATGCGCATCGACGGTGCGGGCGGATAGATGTAGGTGTTCCGCACCATGAACTCTTTCAAAATGTCGTTCTGGATCGTGCCGGAGAGCTGCTCAGGCGGCACGCCCTGCTCTTCGCCGGCGACGATGAACAGCGCGAGCACGGGGAGCACCGCCCCATTCATGGTCATGGACACGGAGACCTTGTCGAGCGGGATGTGGTCGAACAACGTGCGCATGTCGTAGATCGAGTCGATGGCGACTCCCGCCATGCCGACATCGCCGGTTACGCGCGGATGATCGGAGTCGTAGCCGCGATGGGTGGCGAGATCGAAGGCGACGGAGACGCCCTGCTGTCCTGCGGCGAGGTTGCGCCGGTAGAAGGCGTTGGAGTCTTCGGCGGTGGAGAAGCCGGAGTATTGGCGCACCGTCCAGGGTCGCTGCACATACATGGTGGGGTAGGGGCCGCGGAGATAAGGCGCGATGCCCGGGAGCCCATCAAGGAAATCGAGGCCCTTAAGATCGCCCGCGCCATAAGCCGGCTTCACCTCGATCCCTTCCGGCGTCTGCCAAGAATTGGCGCTCGCTGGTGCGGTGGCGTCAGTGCCGCTTGCGGCGTCGAATTCCATCTCGGCAAATGAAGGGATGCGCGTCATCTTAGGTCGATCTCGTCATAGGCGGCATTCAAGATCGCAAGCGTATCACAGCCCTGGTGAAGGAACGTTCTAACGCCGGCGCCTTCGAGCGTGGGGCGGTCAGCGCCGGGCTTGCCGGCGAGATAGATGTACTTGGCACCGGCTGCGGCGAGAGCCTTGACGGTCTCGAGCGCCTTGCTCGCATAGACCTTGTCGGAAGAGCAGAGGCAGACCAGCGCAGCTCCTGAATCCTCGAATCGTTGCGCGAGGTTGTCGCCGCGTCCTTCCACCGCTTCGATGCCGCCCGATTCGAACAGGCTCTTGGCGAAGGACGCACGCGCGTTGAAGTCTGCGGGGCGTCCGAGACAGGCAAGGAAGATCTTGGGCCGCGTGCCGTGCTTGGCGAGATAGGCATCGCTCCGCTGGCGCAGACGCTCGAAGGGCTCGGCGACCCGATAGCGCGGGAGCGCGCTCCCGCCCGGAGCCGCCTCCGCGCGCAGGGGTGCGAACACCGAGACTGCATTCTCGGAAAGATCGGGGAAATCGCTCGTGCCTATGATCACGTCCCTGCGCTGGGCGACGCTGGCCTCGCGCTCGGCACGGACTCTTGCGACGACACGCTGGATCAGTCCGCTCTCCAAGGCTTGGGCGGCACCGCCGGCCTTTTCGATGCGCTGGAAGAACCACCAGGCCGTCTGGCAGAGCGCATCGGTCAACGCTTCGATAGCGCCGGAGCCCGCGGCAGGATCGGCGACGCGATGCAGATTCGATTCCTCGATTAAGATCGTTTGCGTGTTGCGGGCGATGCGGCGGGCGAAGGCGTCGGGTGCCCCGAGTGCCGCGCTGAAGGGGAGCGCGGTCACCGCGTCGGCGCCGCCGACAGCAGCGGCGAGGGCCGCAATGGTGCTACGCACGATGTTCCCGTGCGGATCGCGCTGGGTCATCATGCGCCAAGCCGTTTCGGCACAGACGAAGGCGGGGCGGGGGGTGAGCCCGCACGCCTTCTCGATGCGCGCCCACAGCTTCCGCAGAGCGCGGAACTTGGCGATGGTGAAGAACTGGTCGTGATCGGCCGCTAGGCGGAAGAAGATCAGGCGGCGCGCTTGATCGAGTTCGAAGCCATGGGCCTCGAGCGCGCGCAAATAAGCGAGCGCGTTAGCGAGGACGAAGGCGAGCTCCTGTGCCTCCGAGCCGCCGGCAGCATGCACCGGCCTTCCGTCGGCAACCGCGAAGGGTCCTCGGAAGCCTTCAGCCACGAGATCGCCGATCAGCCCAGTCACCAGAGGCGCGAGCTCGGACCAAGGCATCGGAAACAGGCCGCGTACCGCTCGTGCGCCGAGCGGATCGAAGCAGAAGCGCATATCGAGCACCGCCGGCTTGAGGCCCTTCGCCGCAACATATTCGGCCATAAACTTCGTGACCTGCCGCGAGGGCGGACCGAAATCGAGCTCAACCGCAATGCCGGCGTCGAGATAGACGTTGTCGAGCGTTTGGGCGATCTCGGCTTCGGTCGCCGGCAACGTATAGCCGTAGTCGCCCACAGCGCCCTCGAATACGAGGGTTAGGCCGTTCGCGCCGTTATTCAGGTCGTCGAGGGCTTGCGCGTTGGCGGCCTTCGCATCTGGCAGATCGATGCGCTGCATGACGGACCATGGGGCGGCTGCGGCGCGTCCGGCGATGCGCGCAGCACCTTGCGCGCGCGCGTAGAGGGGCTCGATAGCAATGCCGTCATAGCTCTCCGATCGCAGCGAGGCCAAAGGCGCGCCCTTCAGCGCTTCTGCCACAAGGGCCTTCCACGCCGCCTCGTCGGCGGGCGGGAAGTTGCGGGCAAGTGTCAGTTCCACCACTCTCCTCAAGCTCCAAGCGGCGCAAAGCCCCTCCTAGCATGAAGGCGAAGCGGCACGGAAGCGGTGCAAAGCAAGACCCGCGTCTCGGCCACCTATGCGGGGGCCGGGCCAGAAGCTAGAGTGCGGCTCCGAGTTTCCAAGGAGGGGCGGCGAATGGCGAAGCGCAAGACGGCGGCGCCGAAGGACGATCCGGCGGGGAGCGATGTGCCGCAAAGCGCACCCTCCGACAGCGTCTATATCGGCAAGAGCATCAAGCCGGAGTTCATCCTGCTCCGCCTTGCCAATCGCCACGGCCTCGTCACCGGCGCGACAGGTACGGGCAAGACCGTCACCTTGCAAGGATTGGCGGAAGGCTTCTCCGATCAGGGCGTCCCAGTGTTCTGCGCCGACGTTAAGGGCGATCTTTCCGGCGTCGCCGAAGCAGGCGAGATGAAGTCCTGGATCGAGGCGCGCGACAAGCAGATCGGCTACACGCAGGATTTCAAGGCCTATCCCGTCATCTTCTGGGACCTGTTCGGCGACAAGGGTCTCCCTATCCGCACGACGGTCTCTGAGATGGGGCCCCTCTTGTTGTCGCGGCTCATGGACCTGAGCGATGCGCAGGAGGGCGTGCTCAATATCGCCTTCAAGATCGCAGGTGAAGCGAACTTGCAGCTCAACACCCTCAAAAACTTGCAGACCATGCTCGAGGGATTGGCGGCGCGCGCCGACACGCTCACCACCCAGTATGGCAATATTACTAAGGCGTCGGTCGGGTCGATCCAGCGCTCGCTTCTGGTGCTTCAGCAGCAAGGTGGCGAGCATTTCTTCGGCAAGCCCGTCCTCGACATCAACGACCTGATGCTCAAGACCCGCGCGGGACAGGGCTATATCAGCGTGCTCTCCGCCGAAAAGCTTATGGAGTCGCCGAGACTCTATGCGACCTTCCTCCTGTTCCTCCTCTCGCAGCTGTTCGAGAAGATGCCGGAGGTCGGCGATCCCGACAAACCAAAGCTCGTGTTCTTCTTCGACGAGGCACATCTTCTCTTCAAGGATGCACCAAAGGCGCTGCTCGATAAGGTCGAGCAAGTCGTGCGTCTCATCCGGTCGAAAGGCGTCGGTGTCTATCTCGTGACGCAGAATCCGCTCGATATTCCCGACACGGTGTCGCGGCAGCTCGGCAATCGCATTCAGCATGCTCTGCGCGCCTTCTCGCCGCTCGAGCAAAAGGCGGTGAAGGCGGCGGCCACCACCTTCCGCGCCAACCCCGCCTTCGACACCGAGAAGGCGATCATGGAGCTCGGCACCGGCGAGGCGCTCGTCTCGACGCTCGACGATAAGGGTCAACCGACCATCGTGCAGAAGACATTGGTAAGACCGCCGAACTCGCGCGTCGGGCCCATCACCGACGCAGAGCTCGATAAGGTGATAGGGGGGAGTCCGGTACAGGGCAAATATCCGGACAAGCCCTCTGATAGTGAGGCTGATCAGGAGGCTATCCAGGAATGGGCTCAGGGGGCGGCCAAGGCCAAGGCAGCCCAGGCCGAGCAGAAGGACGCGAAGAAGACGACCGGCGGCGGCGGGCGCAGCGACAGCTTCGGGGAGACCGTCGTCAAGCAGGTGGTCAAGTCCGGCGTGCCGATGCTGACGCGGGTTCTGGAAAGCTTCCTCAAGAACCGCAAGTGAGACGTCGGCGTGCTTGTTGTTGACGACGTCTCGTTCCGTTTAGGCGGTCACCTCATACTCGATCACGCGACGGCGGCACTGCCGCCGAAAGCCCGGGTTGGGTTGGTGGGCCGCAACGGCGCCGGCAAATCGACGCTGCTAAAGTTGATCGCCGGCATGCACGAGGCCGACGCGGGCGGGATCGAGGCGCCCTCGGGCACGCGCATCGGCTATCTCGCTCAGGAAGCGCCGGGCGGTCAATCAACGCCGTTCGAAACTGTTCTCGCGACCGCGATCGAGCGCGCCGAGCTTTTGGCTGAGGCCGAGCGCATCGATGATGCGCACCGAATCGGCGAAATTCACGAGCGGTTGAACGTGATCGACGCGCATGGCGCGCCGGCGCGCGCATCGCGCCTCCTCGCCGGTCTCGGCTTTGGCGAGGAGACGCAGCATCAACCGCTGTCTTCTTTCTCCGGCGGCTGGCGCATGCGCGTAGCCCTTGCCGCTCTGCTGTTCTCGGAGCCGGACCTATTGCTGCTCGACGAGCCGTCGAACCATCTTGATCTCGAAGCTGGCCTGTGGCTCGAAGCGTTTCTCAAGTCCTATCGCCGCAGCCTCATCGTTGTCAGCCACGAGCGCGATCTCCTAAACAACGTGGCCGACTACATCCTTCATCTGGAGCGAGGCGGACTGACGCTTTATTCCGGCAATTACGACGCTTTCGCGCGGTTGAGGCATGAGCGTCGCGCGCAAGCCGAGGCTTTCCGCGCTCAGCAAGAGGCAAGGGCCAAGAAGCTCAAGGCCTATGTCGATCGCTGGCGTTACAAGGCGCATACCGCGCGGCAGGCGCAAAGCCGGCTCAAGGCGCTTGACCGCTTAGAGGTGGCCGAGCCTGTCGTCGATGAGACTGCGCTGGTGTTCGATTTTCCGAGCCCCAAGGAGCTGCGTCCGCCGCTGATCGTCCTCGACAATGTCTCTGTCGGCTATGCTCCCGGCGAGCCAGTGTTGACGCGGCTCAATTTGCGCATCGATCCCGACGACCGGCTGGCTCTCGTCGGCCGCAACGGCAATGGCAAGACGACGCTGGCGAGGCTGCTGGCAGGTCAGCTCAAACCGATTGGCGGGACGGTCGCCGCGAGCGGCAATTTGCAGGTTGGCTATTTCGCTCAACATCAGATCGAGGAGCTTGTGCCCGACGCGACGCCGCTCCAGCATATGGAGCGCCTGCTGCCGGGGGCTAAGCCCGGTGAGCTGCGCACGCAGCTCGGCCGTTTCGGGTTCTCTGGCGACAAAGCCAACCTCGCCGTCCGCGAGCTCTCTGGCGGTGAGAGGGCACGGCTGTCGCTCGCGCTCATCACCCGCGATGCACCGCATATCCTCATCCTCGACGAGCCGACCAACCATCTCGACGTTGATGCGCGTGACGCGTTGGTCGAGGCGTTGACCGAGTTCGGAGGCGCCGTGGTGGTGGTCAGTCACGACCGCCATCTGCTCGGGCTGATCGCCGACCGCTTGGTACTGGTTGTCGACGGCACTGCTAAAGAATTCGACGGCAGCCTCGACGAGTATCGCGATCTGGTCCTCGGAGTCGGCGAAAGCCGCGCCGGCGCGCGCGGAAAATCACCAGCCCAACCCGACCGCAAGGAGGCGCGCCGGCTCGCCGCAGAGGCGAGCGAGCGTGTCAAAGCATTGCGTAAGGTCGCTACCGTGGCCGAGGCAGAGCTCAAGCAACTGTGGCTGCGGAGGGACGAGATCGACGCGGCACTATCCTCACCGCCGGCGAACGGCGCTAAGCCGGTCGGCGAATTGTTGAAGATCCGCGCCGAGATCGAGCGCGATGTCAAAGCCGCGGAAGAGCGCTGGTTCGTGGCGAGCGAAGCCGCGGAGCAAGCCAAGGCGGGCTAGACCGCCTCGCTATTTCGGCGCGAGCGTGTACATCTCCTCGACATGGCTCCAGTTGATCAGATGATCGAACCAGGCCTCGAGGTATTTCGGCCGCTCGTTGCGGTAGTCGATGTAGTATGAGTGCTCCCACACGTCGACGCCGAGGAGAGGCCAGCCACCCTGCACCAGCGGGTTCTCGCCGTTCGGCGACTTGGTCACCGCAAGCTTGCCGTCCTTCAACGTGAGCCAGGCCCAGCCCGAGCCGAACTGGGTCTTGCCTGCTTCGATGAAATCGTTGCGGAACTTGTCGAAGCCGCCAAGATCGCGGTCGATCATAGCGAGCACGGCGCCGGGCACCTTCTTGCCTCCGCCGTCCTTCTTCATCCACGGCCAAAAATGGATGTGATTGAAGTCCTGGCCCGCGTTGTTGAAGATGCCGGGATTCTTTCCGAAGCTCGCTTTGACGATCTCCTCGAGAGGCTTGCCTTCGAACCCTGAACCCGGCAGCAGCTTGTTCAGATTGTCGACGTAAGCCTTGTGATGCTTATCGTGGTGGTATTGCAGCGTCTCGGCCGACATATAGGGCTGAAGCGCGTCATAGGCGTAAGGCAGCGGGGGAAGTTCGAAGGCCACGGGCGTTGCTCCGGCAGATTTTGAGGTGAAATGCTGGCCGAAGCTAAAGGTTCCGGCTAGATGAGGCAAGCCGCGGGGCGGTCGCATCTTGCTGGTTGCTGGAGGGGTGGGCGCGGAGTCCCTGAACTCCGCGCCCGGTGCCGAGGAAGGTTCGCTATGTCAGTGCAGGGATCTGACGCTTGCGACGTTGCGCTAGCCTGGCTGAACCCAGCATGAACCGATCATGCAGCTTTGCTTAAGGAAGCCACGCTCGCCATTCGCGCACAGTTAATGCGTCTTCGATTGGCTTAGTGCACGCTCGGCGTCGGTTCTGATCCGCTTGGCCATGGGCATGAGGCCATTCGAGCGTTGCGGCGGCAGGTGCTCGGTGAGATGCAAGCGGCCGAGCGCGTGATTGGCGT
>Ga0187785_10000486_pt1 | contig 14881 bp, 17 predicted proteins | sample 0815_BV2_4_20_MG_FD_132466 | JGI IMG/M metagenome (GOLD analysis project Ga0187785, IMG submission 132466) | Tropical peat soil microbial communities from peatlands in Department of Meta, Colombia - 0815_BV2_4_20_MG | ecosystem: Environmental > Terrestrial > Soil > Wetlands > Peat | place...
ATCAAGGTGTCGTTGAACTGGCCATTCTCATCGAAGATGATCTGTCTGCCCAGCTCGTTGTTTGTGATATATCCACCCTCTTCACCCGATGACGAGACATATTGTCCGCCTGACGACGAGGCGTCCGACCAGTAGCCTATCAGCTCCGCATTTCCCGCCGTACGATCGTCTTTGCTGTTATCGCCATAGTCTCCGTCACTTAGCCCCGGTTTGCAACACGCGCAGCAGCCGCTCAGCGCCAGCGCCATTAGGACGATGACTACCAGTAAAACACTTCTGTGCATATGAACTCACCTGAACTACAACAATCCCTAAATACTCGATTATTTGCTCTAATATGTGACGTGTAGATAAATGTATCGATACACGATGTGAATGGATAGGGGTGCCTCGTGCCGTGTATAGGCATAGCGTAGTATTGAAGAAGTCAATAATATTCTGGTATATGAAATGATTGGGATCTCATGTAGAATCAAGCTTTAGCATTGGAACCGCTGAGCTGGGTGTTTGTTTGGGTTTCCGCTAGCTTAGTTTCCTTCTCTATTGTTTCTGGCTGTTCCAGTATTCTTCCATGGCCTGTTTGTTATCTTGGTAGTTATTTCTGGCGACTAGGTCGAATTCGTCGGCGTTCAGTTCTATCGCGTAGGCGTTGTCGTGGTCGCCTCGTGCTCCTGAGTCCGCAGCGTCTCGCATGAATGCGGCCGCGTAAGCGTATTGCTCGGCGTTGGATGACATGTCGCTGGCGATCTTCTTTTCTTTGCTGCTTATATTTTGTTTGGAGATCGTCTCGTATGCTGCCTTGTTGTCCTTGAACTGGTTGAGGGCGTCGATGAACTCTGCTTTTGCTGGGGTATAGTTGCCGTTTCGGTAGAGGTCTTTGGCGTGGTTGTAGAGTTGGACTGTTGAGTCGAACTTCGTTTCTTGGTCCTTGAAATTGGGCGGGGCTGTGCCTATGCCGAAGCATCCGCTCGCGGCCGTCACAAGTACTGTGGCGAAAAGCAGGCATAAAGTACGTGTCCACATCTGCTGTCTCCCGCTGGTCAGTAACATATTGCGGCAGCCGGGATATAAAACTCACACAACTTTCTATATATTTTATCGATAACGAGTACGGAGCGAGAGAAAACCCCCCCTTCTTCAAGGCGGCGTTGAACCGAGTCTTCTCAGCCTATAGGCATTTACATGGAAACCGCTATTACCTACCAGGTTACAGTGGCCTTTGCGCGTCTTTCGCAGGCTGCAAGGTGCTGGCGGTTGTAAAACATTTTGTGTGGGGGAGCGGGCAGGGCACGGGAACAAGGGATACTTGGGGCCGGTTCTCGGCCCGGGCCGGAGAGAAATCGGAGTCTGGGGGGAGATTAGCGCCTACCATCAGTGTGGCGAGTGCTTTTCAATGAAGCAGGAGGCCATATCCTTCAGGGTATGGTAGTTCACTGAGATCGGTGAGTTCTGGGGTTGCAGGTTGCTGTCTCATCAGCTTGAGGCGAACTTTGACGTGAGCCGTCTTGAGCGAAATTAGATCAGTCACTGGAGCAGGCTGGGCGAACAGTGAATCGTCCAGCGTGGTGATTGTCTGTCGAGTTACCTTGCCCTGAGAAGTTAGGCATTCCGGTGTTCTCCGGCCCCGGTATTCATAGCGTATTGTGGGCTTTCTCCTACATTCCGTGAAAGATGTCGCAAACCGATTTAGCCCCACGTGGAAACTTCTATACCATGATGGTTCCTTCGAGAAAAAAAGGACGTTACATCGTGAAGTCTCCGGATGGGCAGGTAGACGAGATCTTTGTTATGGTAGATGATGCAAGGCTTCCGGTTGATGAGTCCGAGGATGCACAGCGTCTGAGCAAGTTCGACTGAACAATGGTCGCCTGCACATACGTAAAGCCCATTTTCTGAAAATAGGTGTCGTCTGCTGTTTGATATGGTTACCTTCCGGCATGGGCGATGGGGCCGTGTGTCCTCGATAGACGGTGACGTCCTCTCTGACCCATTTCCTCTCTGACCCATTTTATCATATTTTTGAATTGTGGGAAGTAGGTTTGTGGGGGGAACTTGGTTGGTTGTTTTAGTGCTGGGTGGATCCGGTTCCTTGAGGTTCAGCCAATTATTTAACCTTTAATCTCTTTCTATCCCTGGTTACAACGATGTCTTTGAGTGTCTTTCGCAGGCTGTGAGCGCTGGCGGTTGTACAGGGCGGGGGACTGGCGTTAGCCGGGGGGAATCACGCCTCTACGATTCATGGGGTGGCAAGTGTTTTTCTGTGAAACAGGGGGCTATAGCCCTCTAGGGTATGGCAGTTCGCGATCTTTGGGCTGTGGGGTGGAGGAAGTCATGGTTAAAATTGTGGGGGATCTGCCCATCAACTCCTATTCAATATCTTTATATTGTATTGTAACCTATTGCTGTTGTACGCCTAGGCTACCAACAAGCGTATAGGGGCTCCGGTCAATGAGCCTATTGTGTTCCGTTCCGAAAGGCGTGTGGTAGTACGAAATTTGGAGGAGCAAGCCAACGATTAGTCGTTGGTGGTTGACGATGTGTAATTGATTATCGGGCAATTGTTAGCTATTGTCTTACGGAGGATTTCAATGCCTTATAAGGAGTTTGAGAAATTCGAGAAGAGGATGGGTTATGTGCCCCAGCTTCTGGAGTTAATCAAAGACACTAACCCAGAGATGTACGATACGATTAACGGTCTTGATGAGGTGATCCTTAAGGATGGGGCCATTTCTGCCAAGAATAAGCGGTTGATTGCTATGGCGATTACGGCGACTCAGCAGTGTTCGGCTTGTGTGGATACTCATGCTAGGGCTGCTCTGTATCTTGGCGCTAAAAAAGAGGAGATTATGGAAGCGATTTTCGTGGCTTTTCTTGTGGGTGGTGCTCCTAGTGTGGCGGCGGCAAGGGGCACGATTCGCTTCCTTAAGGGTGAGATCGACCCGCTGGAGTTCGCGGGGGAGTAGTATTGTTGAATTTGTTTTAGTACTCCGCGATATGTGTGTCGTCTGGTGCCAGCTATTGGCACTATGATTTTCTCATTTTTGCTGTGTAGGTTGGGTTGGGTTGCTCGGGTGTTATTTTGGGGCTCTCCTGACTCTCGATTAACGATCGCTGTTCTCACGGTATATTGCTGATATAGCTGTTTTTTATACGGTATTTATGCGCTATCATCCGAATAATAGCGCAGTTTTCGCCGAAATATACACTAATATATTTATTATTGCCTGCTTTAGTTGGACATGTTGTTGTGGGGGTTTTGTATGATTAAGGTGAGTAAGGTATATGTTTTAGTTGCAGCGGGGCTGTTGGTCGTGCTGATGTCTACTGCAGCCAGTGCTGCGTTTGGGTTTAGTTTCCCGTTGGGGACGATTGTTGGTGGTCCTGGGTTGGCTGCGGCCGGTCCGTCGACTTTCAACACGTATTTTAATGACGCGACCATGGCTAATGCGGGCGCTTCGACTGATGCGGCTGTCAATGGTTTTGGGTCGGGCGTGCCGTTCGGCGTGCCTGGGTTGCCTTGTCTTCCTTGCGGGGGTGGCTTTGGCTTCTCTCCGTTTGGGGTGGCGAATGCGGCTAATGCGTTGACCGCTAGCAACTGGGGTGAGAGCAACACGTTTGCGACTAGCTTCAGCTCGGCCGGCGGGTTGGCCGCAGGGTGTCCGGGGCTGGGCGAAACTCATTTTGCGGGCTCTTTCCCTGAGTTTGGGTTGAACCTGTACTAGAGTGTATGCGATAGATAGATCTATCGGTAGGTGGTGGGTGGGCGGTGTCGGTCCCGGTGGGGGTTGAGCCGCCTGATCTGCTGCGTATATTTGGTTTTATTACAGCATATATTTGGTTTTATATTACTTTTAGACAATTTTTTCTAATTTTTGTCAACGTTGTACATACAGCTATGTTGTATTGATTTAAATATCAGTGGATAGTATTAGGGTATAGAGCGGTGAAACTTAGGGTGCATCGTTAAAAAGCTATATACCCCCCCACACTAAACCATGCATCCTAAGTTCACGCAGCTTCAAACCTCCAATCGCAGGTGACAAGATGGATACCACAAAATCCCAATCATGCTCCATGGTCCTTGAAGTCCTGATCATGCTGAGCCGTGGACCTCATACATTTGATGATCTGTCAAATGAGCGTGCCATGAATGCCGAACTCTTGAGGTCTGTTATGTCGGCGGCAGTAAGTGCAGGGCTCATTGGTCTGTCCTCGGGCAGCTATCAGCTGACCAAAAAGGGCGCTAGGACGGCAATCTATCTGCTCGCGGTCAACGAGTGGATGGACTTTTCCACCCTGGAATACCGGGAGCTTATGCATGCGCTGGACCACCAGCTGCATTCTGATGCCATCGAAGCCTAAGGGTAAGGGCTAAGGGGCTACGAACCTTTTTTTGCCTTCTTGAAGAGAATTGATCCAGTAACGCGCTATGGCTTCGCCTGTGTGATCCCCGATTTGTTGCGCCGTCTCCAACGCTCGGTTGTAGTATTCCAACGATAGGTCCATGTTGCCGATCAAACGATGCGTGTATCCGATGTTGGCGTATAGCACTCTGATTCCATAGACGTCGTTCGCTTGTTCCGCGATTTTCAGCGCGTCCTGGAACAGCGCCATGGCTTCCTGGTGTTGTCCCATGTTATTGAATGTGCCGGCTATGTTGTTCAGACAGATTCGTTCTCCGCGCGGGTCTCCAATCGCCTTTGCAAGCTCCAGAGCTCCCTCAAAAAATTTCATCGATCCCTTATAGTCGCCCATGTTGACATGGGCGACTCCTACGTTGGTCAGCGAAGTCTGGGCCCAGTCGTCCAGTCCCTCGTTATATGACATCTCGAGCGCCTCACTATATAGCTCAAGGGCGCGCTGAGTGTTTCCCGTGCGCAGGTATGTGTTGCCCAGACAGTTCAGGATCGAAATGATATCTGATTTCTCCTCGGCCAATCCTATTGCAGTCTCGAACGAGTCCTGGGCCTGTTCGAGCCTGCCGTTCTCCAGGTATACGACGCCCTTGAACTTATATGTGTAGAACATGTCTTTATCATCGGTGAGGAGCGCGTTATTGAAGCACATCAGCGCTTCATGGGGGTAATCATGGAGATACCATAATAGGCCCCGGTAAAAGTTGAAGTATGACATATCTTCCTGCAGTTCATACTCCTTCATCTCCAGCTTCGCAAGGTTTTCAGCACCTTTAAAGTTGCCCCTGCGGCGCTGTCGCTCTATATCGTCCATCATCTCATGTAGCCGGGTCATGTGTAAAAATAACATTTCATAATTAAAATATTAATGTGCTTTTATAGCTGACAAAAAGGCTCCCAAAATATAGCGATCCACCTGCAAAAAATACCACGCCAAATGCCGCCAAAAAGAAACGATTACACTAAATCCCGCAAGAGACGATCCATTGCAGCAGAACACAGAGTTCAGCATCATATGTAGAATGTGATGGTTTGATGGGCTTCAACTTTCCCTTATCATGTTTTCATACTAACCGAGAGAACCCATAAGAGCAGGATCACACGATCACCATGCAAGTATAATCACCAACACGACAATCACACGAAACTGTATCGCACAGACCCCTGTTACAGCGTAGCGATCGCACCGCTGCGACGTGTTAATATACGAGCCGGACACGAGGCGAATAAACTCTCAATCAACATGGTTTAAAATCAAAAATGAGGGGCTGCCCACCCCCAGGCTAAGTAAAGGCCGGGGTCTCCCGCCCCCCTCCGCGCTCACCGCCTATAAACGGGGTGGGCGCAGGTGTGCGTTCACGCCCGAAATTCGGTCCTGCCCCACTTCCTGTCGATCTTCCCCAGCAGCAGGTACGCGGCGACCCCTAATAGTGCGGTCGCGATAGTCTCGAGTATCAGCATGGATGGGTAGAATGAGAGGACTATCAGGACAATGAGTACCGGGACTACGGCCAGGGCGTAGATCGAGAACACCTTATAGTCGAACATTAGACTGTTGGTGAACACGCCGGTCATGTATGCTGTGAGCACTCCGATGTACCCAGAGACCATGAACATGGTGAAGAGGCCGAACGGTAGCAGCATGAGTTCGCCCCTGCTAAAGCTGATTAGCCCCAGGTAGGCGACGGAAACTACCGCGTTCAACACTACAAATAGTATGAGCTTTGCCTTTATCACGTCCGTCATGGACACCGGGAGCATCCTGTAATTGGCATTGTTATCTATGTTATTCAGCCACCCGTAGACCAGTGAGGCGAAAAACCCGATGATAATCGAGTAGAAGATCGTGTTGAATGGTAGGGTGATAGTCTCGCCATCGCCCATGAACGTTATCATGTTCGACATCATCCATAATAGTCCCCATAGGAACAGCAGCGGCAGCACGAAGGAGAACAGCACCGATCCTATCCCGCCGCTACGCATCAGGTCGATCCATTCTTTGGCCGCCAGCGTGGCGTAATGTCCGAAAGGCTTAAACCGGCCCTGTATACCTCTAAAGTTGCTCTTGTATCGTTTCTCGATCTGGTGCGGCATCTCTCTGGTAAATAGTAGCGAAACGGCCGAAAGGACGATGAATACGACGATCGATATTGCGACGTCGGGCATCGACATGCTAATATATACTCCTACGGTCGGCATGAACCTGCCAATGCCGTACAGCGCGCTGGCTTGACCGATAGTCGCCAGGTATGATAGGACGACGATTACAAGGAGCGAAACGGCGAACAGCGATCTGCTGCGCACCGCCACCGTGGAGAGCGCGAAGCTAACAGATACGCCGATCATAAACGATAAGATGAACGTCAGCGCCGCCAGCGGAAGGTTGATATTAATGCCGGTGACGAACGTCGAGGCGTACAGGCCTAGAACGACCGGGACGACGTTCATGCAGATGTAGTAGAGTATGTCTTTGAAATAAAAGTGAGTGAACACACGCTTATTGGATATGGGCAGGGTCATGGGAATGTTCAGCAATAGCCTTATGCCGCTCATCCGACGTTCCAGGATCGTTTCCTGGAGCATGGCCATTCCGCCGACCAGCATGCCCGACATAAACACACCCACCTGTGCCAGTGTGATCAGCTCGTATGTCGAGAGCGACATGCGCATCGGCAATAACATCAGTCCCATCAGGCAGGTCAATACAAAGATCATGACCGGGTACATCAGGAAGGAGCTTCTGAACATGGATGACTGGGCTCTGTACTCCTCTTTGATGAACAGCCAGAACATGTTCGCGCTCATGCCCCTTCCTCTTTCACCAATCTCATGAAGACATCTTCCAGGCTCTCCTGGGACTTCTTGAGCTCGGACACTTTGCCGGACGCGATCAGCCTGCCGTTGTAGAGGATGCCCGCGCGGCCGCAAAGCTTCTCAGCGATCTCCAGGATGTGGGTGGATAGGAAGACTGTGCCGCCATCTCTCACATACGAGCTCAGGTACTCCTTCATGTTGTGCTGGACGATCGGGTCCAGATCCAGGAACGGCTCGTCCAGGAATAGCAGTTTGGGCTCGTGGATCAGCGCGGCAGCGATGATCACTTTTTTCTTCGTGCCTTTGCTGAGATCTTTGCAGAGTGTATCTTCCTTGGACTTCAGATCGAAAAACTCGATCCACTTTGCGATCCGAGGTTCTGGATTCTCAACGTTACGGATACTACAGACCATGTCCAGGTATTCGCGGACAGTCAAAAAGCTCGGGGGGTACTCCATCTCCGGCACGATACCGATCATTTTCCTCGCGCCGATCGGATCCTTCGCCACGTCTATTCCCATTACTGTGGCGCTGCCCGATGATGGTTCGATCGATCCTGTCAGTATACTGATGGTTGTGGACTTGCCAGCGCCGTTCGGGCCCAACAGACAGAACGACTCCCCTTCCTGTACCTCGATGCTCAGTTCTGACAGCGCTTCCAGCTTACCGTACTTTTTATTCAGTCCTCTGGTTATAATAGCTGTCATAAAGATCAAAAACAAATCAACCTAAATAGATAAATACTTGGCCTTATAAATATGAAACAATAAGAATATACATAGCAACAGTTTTGTTAGTTTAGCGACACGACAAGAAGACACGACAAGAATAAAAGATGCCGTGCATCTACGCCCGCGTATTTACGCGCTATCCTTTTTATGCCCGCAAACGACGATCATACTGGGTAAGATCATGCCTGATGTTACTATCTATACACAGCCGTCCTGTGGATACTGCAACCAACTGAAAGAATACCTGCAGAAGCATAACGTCAAGTTCGAGGACAAAGATATCACCAAGGATCGCTCGGCGTGGGATGAACTGATCAACAAGCATAAAATTCGCGCAACCCCCGTATTAATCTACGGGGATAAAAAGATCATCGGATTCAACCCGGAAGACGTGGACAGAGCGCTCGGTCTAGGCTCATCCGAGGCAGCGGAGACCGCGGACGCTAAATAGCATCTGTTTACGGGTACAAAGATGGATCATCCGAAGAACCGCCGCAATACCTTTTCATGTAGTCTGCACAGGATCTGTAAGCATCCAGGACCTTGCTACGGCTGACGCCTGGCACACCACACGAGACCAATCGTATATCCCGGGTCGAACTCGTCACGCGAGTATCATCAGAGTCCCGATAAGGGTATATCGCGACGATCCTATCTCCCTCATCGGCGATGACCACCTGATTTGTCTTCAATACGGCCCGCTTCTCCATCCCAATCCCGAGAAACGTTTCGCCATCCCTAGCGAACCGCATAGTCAAGACCCCGCACAACAGGTTATCATCGAACGCTGCGATAGGGACGCCATTAGAAGCCGACGCTAGGTTGTACGCATCCACAGCCGCATTGATCACGGGCAAGGACTTGCCCGCAAGCACCCTTCTCACCAGCGCCTCCGATGCAGGCCGAGTTTTGGTCGGATCAACACCAACACCCCAGAAAAAATCCCTATACGCCCTGAACCCCGGATCATCCTTCACGTTTTCCAGAGTATAAGACGACCTGATCCGACCAACGATCTCCATCCTCAACCGCTCCAAATCTTCCGACTTTCCCCCGATAGACAGGCCATGCACGACACCCTCCGCCACGCAAAGGCCAGGAAACTTCTCGACGATCCCCTCAAACCGCATAGAAGAACAATTACCGTAGATGTATTTATCGATAACGAGCACAGAACGAAAGAACCCAAAGGCGACATTGAACCAAGTCTCATCGACTCGCCAAGCATTTAACACGTAAGCGCTTACCAACTATCAGGTTACAACGACGCCATCGAACGTCCAATTCACAAGGGGGCTGCAAAGTGATGAGGTCGTAAAAATTCAGAGACGAGTAGGCCGGGAGCAAAATAATCGTATGGGGACGGGAACCGGCCCATGCCGGAGAAAAACCGGAGCCTGAAGGAGGGATTAGCACCTACCATCAAATGTGGCGAGTGCCTTTCAGTGGAACAGGGGGCCGTGTCCTTCAAGGTATGGTAGTTCACTGGTTAAGCACTTGCGAATCCATAGAACTCAGACCAGGCCTAGCTTGGCGTCGATGATCGACAGGATCTTCTCCAGAGTATCGGGATTGGGGAACATGAGTACGTAGCCTTCGAAGATGTGCTCGTCATCAGCTAGGTCCGTGCGGAATATGATCACTTCATCGGCCATCATGCTAATCTCGATCAGTGTGTTTTCGACGATCGAGTCGGCCATGTCGCAGACGAAACTCGGCGGGCTCGGGATCATGGTGATGCCCAGAAAGTCGGCGACCGCGTCGCAGAACGAGGAGGTGATAATGTTCCCCACTTCCATAATAGCGGACTGGCTCATTTCATCCAGATCTCTTGTGGTGCCCGACTCTAGCCCCATCAGTCGATCGACGATCCGGAGGGCGCTCGATTCGGGGAATAAATTGTAGAGGAAGCCTGCGGTGGCGTCCCCATTCTTGAGCTCGAGGAGGAGGCCTACCACCTTCAACTCGTTCATAAGGCTGGATATGTTGCTGATGCTGACCAGCTTTAGGTGAGGCACCGACATGTTGATCGGGCTTCCCACCAGCTGGGAGAGCGATGTGGCGGCATGCGACGTGCCGATGTTGCCCACCTCACGGAGCGCGTCCAGATGCACTTCTGTCATGCGATTGTCCGGGACCATGACATCAATGTTAGGGTCAGATATCGTCTGTATCACCGGCGCAGGTGAAGCTTGATTAGCCTCAACGCCCACGCCCGGCTCGTTTATAATGGCCGTATCCGGAGTTGCTATCGGTTGCTTGGTTGGCATGGTCGTGACGATCTGCGCGGTTTCACCCTGGTTGACCGGTGCGTCCGAACCGATTGCTGGCTCGGCCGCCGGCTCAGCCGCTGCGACTGGTGGCTGAATGTCGTGATCATTCCCATGCTGTTCCGCGGTCACTTTGGCAGCGTTTTCAGCGGCGGCAGCGGCGTCCGCGGTCTTGGAATCGCCATTGCCGTTGAAGACTCGTTTTAGGTCCATGATGATCAAGATGCGATCTGGCAATTTGCATATGCCGGTAAACAGGTCATTGTTCAAGGATCCTCTGATAATGGACGGCACTGGAACGATCGACTCTCCAGGCATATTCTTGACCTCGCCTACAGTGTCAACGATCAACCCGAAAACAGGTTTTTGATCGACGATAAGCACGCGGGTGTCTTTATCCGGGCTCTTGTACGGGATATCCGTCAGGCTCCGCAGGTTGATCAGCGGTACGATTTCTCCACGGACATTGATTATTCCCTCCACAGCCTTGCCTGACCCGGGTATACTAGTTATAGTATCTAGCCGAATTATCTCTCTAACATCGCGAATGTCCGCGCCATACTCGGCTTCTCCCGAACGGAACACAACTACCTGATATCCTTCTTTGCTCTCCATGTTTAAATAGAGATTTTGTGTGCCTTTATAATAGTTTTTTTGAACCAAATTTATAATTACTGAATTAAAAGGCTGCCGAGAGTAGGAAAAGATTTCAGGAAGGTATTCGGAGCTCAAATTGCATATTCTGGTCTTTAGTGTATTGATTTCAAAACTGTGGCCGCCTGTGATCCAGTCTCAGTGAGCCTGTAGCCGCCCTTCTCCTTTTTCACGATGTTCTTTCCGGTCATTTCCTCTACCATTTTCTCGATGGCGAGTCTCGGGATGCGGGTCAGCTTTGCCAGTGCCTGTACATCTTCGGCGCCATTACTCAGCGCCTCGATTATCTGCTTTCGCCTTACGTTGCCGCTGATGTAGCCGACTATGGCTTCTACCGTGTCATCTGCCATTTGATCACCATGCTATATTACCTGCTATCCACGCATATAGTTTCGCACGAGAATCGAGATTATCGCCTAACGTAACAGAACATAACTCTCTACCCCCTTATATAGTGATCAAACGTGAAATTGAGTCTAATTTACATATAAATGTTAATATCTATTAGAATATGCTGTTTTGTACAAATATGAGTCAAATTATGCAAACGATGCAGAATTATTTTGATCTCAGGGCGAACGTGGTAGATCAATACGGCGAAAACCGCTCGTTCGAGGAGCAACTTCGGAGGTTTGAGACTTATCTTAAAAACCATAAAATCCCTCACAGCGTCTCGGATGTCACACTCAAAAACAAGATGGTAGTATCAAGGTGCTGGTAAATAAGGCCGGCCCCTGTGATTTTACGTCTAATTGGGCGAGCCTGCAAGGGTGATACTCGAAGGTGAAAACAATTTCGAAAATAATCGAAGTGATATTACGATTTTTTATGAATAAATAGGAAAGCATTGGCTATTACCATTTTGAAAATTTTAATAATGAAATAAGAAAATATTTAAACAATCCGTCAACAACGGATCTTATAGTAAAACTATGGTGATTAACATGATGAACGCCAACGAGTATTTCGATATGGGATTAAAGTTCCATGGGCACAAATGCCCGGCTATGCCCCTTGGCATGAGGGCCGGGGCTGCAGCGATGAATGCGCTTGGAGTAAATCGCTCTGTTGACAAAGAGCTTGTTTGCCTGGTCGAAACCGGCGATGATCACGCTGCCGGCTGCTTCACTGATGGCCTGATGGTGATCACTGGCTGCACTTATGGTAAGAGCAACATCAAAAAGTTGTACTACGGCAAAATGGGTTTCACGCTGATCGATACGGCCAGGAAGAAGGCTGTCCGAGTGTACCTTAAGCCCGAGTTCTTCGGCAAGATGCTCAACTCGCCCTTTGTCCAGCAGCGGAAGAAAGGTGCACTGCCTCAGGATGTCCCTGCAGATGTGACTGATCCGCTCGTTAGGAACGTTATGGGCATGAAAGAGGAGGACTTTCTTGTCATCAGTCCGGTTTTCGACTACGATTACCAGAAGGTCAAAGGTAACTTCGAGACGGATCTCTGTAGTGTCTGTGGTGAGCGGGTCTTTACTCACAAGCTGCAGGACATTGGCGGAAAGACGGTATGCATCCCCTGCTCGAAAAAATAGCTTGGTGTAGAAGTGGATAAACCGGTACTGGATGGGATCGTTAATGATGGTTGAAATCTGGGCGGGAATAGCCACCTTAATCGCCACAGCTATCCTTACGATAGCTGGTGTTGGGGCTGCGTTTATCCTGATACCGGTCTACCTCTTTTTGGGTGTAGATCTGCTGACTGCCATGAGCACTGCACTGTTGCTCAACGCTATAGCGATGGTCTTTGCTTCTGCCACTTATGCCAGGGAAAAATTGATCTTGTGGAGAATAGCGCTGCCGATCATAATCATAGCGGCGATCCTGTCCCCTATAGGAGCTTATACAAGCGTGCTCGTCCCGAAAACCACGCTCCTGATACTATTCATCGGGTTTCTGCTGTTTGCGGCTACCATGATGCTATTTTACAAGCCTAAGAACACTATGACTGATAAGGATATCCAGAACCTGAAGCCCGCTAAAGTGCTGGGCGTCGGCGGGGCGTTCGGCGGCGTTGCAGGCTTCGTGGGAGGCTTGCTGGGGGTCGGCGGGGGTAACATCATCCTGCCGGGGCTGGTTTGGCTTGGCATACCCCCTAAAAAGGCTTCAGCAACGACAGCCTTCATAGTGATCTTTTCATCCTTCGCAGGATTCTTGGGCCGTGCATCTGTATCAAACCTCAACCTGAACTTGTTAATCCTGACCGCAGCAGGATCTATCGGTGGAGCACTGATCGGTTCATGGCTGATGAGCAAAAAGCTGGAGAACAAGCAGGTAAAAACCGTGATTGGCATCATACTATACCTGATAGCCCTCAAAATGATCATCGACATGATTTAGATATCTCCATATCTGGAGGCTGATCTTACAGATGGTCTTCCTCCTGAGTTTCCAGTAATAAAAGACTATTTGAGTAATGTGTGAAAAAAGAGTTGATACTGATTCAGACGATATAACCTGCGACAGTGATGGCCAAAAGTAGAGGTAAGTATGGAAGATCAAGCCCAATCGTTTAACCTATACCCCATGTCAAAGAGGACTAGGCTGGCTCTGGAAACGATCAAAAAAGACGACAGCAAGCCTTACGCGGAGCTTTTTAAAGCCATATCAGATCCGGCCAGGTTAAAGATCATCAAAGCCTTGGGCCAGCGTGAACTTTGCGTTTGCGTCTTGGTCGACCTGACCGGTGTCCAGTACTCTACCCTATCCTATCACTTGAAACTACTGAGGGACGTTGACTTAATCGACTCGGACAAAGACGGAAGCTACATCCTCTACTCACTGACAGCGACCGGAAAAATGGTCTACAAATTCATCCAGAAGCTTGCAGATACATGTTAGCCGATCCATTTTCCGTCTCAACATTCTATGTTACCTCATGAAAATCTCACAAAGAACATCGCCAGCAGGTAAACCCCCATATAGAATAACTAATACTCCGAAGACTTTTTCTCACGAAGATGGATATTGTTAAAAAGTTATCGCAAGGTGGTTTGTCTAAAGTATTTCTGCCTCCATCGTAATGCAACGTTCACTAATAGGATCATGACTGGCACTTCGATAAGTGGTCCTATGACTGCTGCAAATGCTTGACCGGATGCGATGCCGAACACGCCTACTGCAACGGCAATAGCCAATTCAAAATTGTTACTCGCCGCTGTGAATGATAGCGTACAGGACTGTTCATAGTTCACGTCCATGTACCGTGATATTGCGAATGACGCTACGAACATGATGATGAAGTAGATTAGTAGTGGTATTGCTATGATTATCACGTCGAGCGGCTGGGATACAATGTACCCTCCTTTCAGCGAGAACATCACGACTATGGTGAAAAGTAAAGCAACCAATGTGATGGGGCTGATGGCTGGGATGAACCGATTATCATACCAGTCTTTACCGAGGCGAGGGCGCAGGATAAGCCGGGTCAGCACACCGGCTGCGAACGGTAATCCCAGATAAATCAGAACCGATGTTGCCACTTCTTGTATAGTTATATTCACAACCATACTCTGCATTCCGAGCCACGAGGGTAACAATGTAATGAAGACATATGCGTAAATTGAATAGAAGAGGACTTGGAAGATGGAGTTAAGGGCGACAAGTGCTGCAGCATATTCCGAGTCGCCGCAGGCCAGCCGATTCCATACGATGACCATTGCGATACACCGTGCCAGCCCTATCAGGATGAGTCCTGCCGCATATTCAGGATAGTTCCTCAGCAAAAGAACTGCGAGAACGAACATCAATATTGGCCCTACCACCCAGTTCTGGAAAAGGGAAAGCGCCATAACCCGGACATTACGGAACACCCTCCCTATCTCCTCGTACTTGACCCGTGCAAGCGGCGGGTACATCATCACGATAAGACCAATAGCAATGGGAACGGAGGTAGTTCCGATTGAGAACCCATTAATAAAATTAGCTACTCCCGGGTAAAAGTACCCTAATCCTACACCTAATAACATAGCGATAAATATCCATAGCG
>Ga0187785_10000488_pt1 | contig 14869 bp, 11 predicted proteins | sample 0815_BV2_4_20_MG_FD_132466 | JGI IMG/M metagenome (GOLD analysis project Ga0187785, IMG submission 132466) | Tropical peat soil microbial communities from peatlands in Department of Meta, Colombia - 0815_BV2_4_20_MG | ecosystem: Environmental > Terrestrial > Soil > Wetlands > Peat | place...
AATAGCATTTCTCTGCGTGCTTTTTTTGGGATTGCTCAGTTTCGGAGCGGGAGCCAAGAGCCAGGTGTCCGCCCTTTTTGAAAAGGGCCAGGAGCATATTCAGTCCGGAAAGTACCGCGAGGCGGTTGAAGCTTTTTCAGAAGCGCTGGAATTCCTCGAACCAGATGAAAAAAATGCTCATGTCGTAATGCTCAGCCGAGCTCGTGCGTACTATCACTTGGGTCAATTCGACAATGCGCGCAGAGATGTTGATCGGGTTGTCGAATCCGGTGCCACGGATGGAGAAAACCAAGCTCAGGGATATCTCTTGAAAGGCATGATCGCCCGACGCGAAGGAAATGATACGCGGGCGCTGTCGAACTTTACTGCGGCCATAAAAACCCGTCATGAAAATACGTCCTTGAGATCATCCTCCTTCACGAACCGCGGGATTGTGCACCTGGATATGGGAGACACTGATAAGGCGCTCAGCGATTTGAATAAAGCAATCGAATTGGATTCCACATATGCCGCCGCATATGCTGCTCGAGGCTTAACGTATTTGCGGCAGGACAGAATAGAAGCAGCGCGCAAGGATGGAGAGCGGACCATGCTCTTGAATCCGGACAAGAATGCGGAAAAGATGGCTCGCACCATTTTGGATGAATTGTCCATTGCTGCAACGGGTCCTCAAAGCGTTTCCGTGCCCATGAACGATCAAGGACATATTTTCGTGCAAGTGCGGTTCAGTAAGACCGGAAAGCCGCGCAGATTTCTCCTGGATACGGGAGCGACATATTCATTGATAGATAGCACGCTGCTCGGAGAAATTCAGAAGGAAACCGACGTCAAGACCGTGGGAAAGTCGAAAGTGAAGACCGCTGACGGCAGAATTCACACGGTTACCCGTTACAAAGTCGGCACGGCCTTCTTGTTCAATATGCCGTTGGGTGAAATGGAGGTTCATGTGCTTGACGGCCAGGGGCAGAAAATCACGAATCTTCTGGGTGTGAAAAGCCTGCAAGGCATTGCCGTGTCGTTGGACAATTCCGAAAAGAAGGCGGAACTAAGGCGCAGGACCCCTGGGGACGGTTCACATCATTGACGATGGAATGCCGAATCTATATGAATACAGAGACCGGAAGCTCATCAGTGTGACAATCCATGATTTGCAATCGTGCATCCCGGGATTCAGCGGTGCTGTCCGGGGTTCGAGAAACGAAGTGTGCACAGCACCATACCGTCTGACCGGGGAGGTGGAGCGTGATAGATTTTCATACCCACACTTTTTTCAGTGATGGAGAGCTGATTGCGAGTGAATTGGTCCGCAGGGCGGGAATTCTGGGATACCGCGCGATCGGATTGGCCGATCACGTGGATGCATCCAACCTGGATTTCGTCGTGCCCAGACTGGCAAAGGTTGCACACGAGCTGAATCGGTTCCAGGACACTTTCGTCATTCCAGGCGGGGAGATCACCCACGCACCGCTGGATCAAATACCGGAATTGATTTCAGCGGCAAGAAAACTGGGTGCCGTCTTTGTCGTCGTGCACGGAGAATCGCCTGTGGAGCCTGTAATGCCGGGCACGAATCAGGCCGCTATAGAGGCGGGGGCCGATATCCTTGCCCATCCGGGATTCATCACTCCCGACCAGGCACGCCTTGCTGCAGAAAACGGCGTTTTTCTGGAGATCACCGCGAGATCCGGCCATAGTCTCACGAATGGACATGTGGCAAGAATCGCATTCGAAGTCGGTGCCCGGCTTGTGATCAACACGGATACTCATTCGCCGGAAAATCTGATAACCCGGGAAATGGCAGGCAAAGTCCTTATGGGCGCCGGTCTTACGGAAAGCCAGACCGCAACGGTGCTGGCAAACAACCAGGATTTGTTGAACGTCTTGAAGAGAAGAGCAGGCGCTTAGGAGGATCGACGTCCATACGCAGTCAGGCTCGCGGCCTCACAATTCCGCGATTCTTCCCCTCATGACGCGAAGTAAGAGTGAAACATAAAGATCCGTTCATGATTTCGATGTTCAGGCGGCCACATTCCGGGTTCAACCCCCTGCTCACCATACTGGTGGTGGGAGTATGGGTCGTGCTCATGGGAATGCTCGTGCGCGACCGGTACTTCCCCAGCGTCGCGACCATAGGTGAAGGATTCCACATTGCAGCGACCGAAGCCGACGACTGGTTCCTCCTGCGCATCGGAGGGGCGTATGCGGGATTCGGCCGGTCTCGTCAATTTCGTGGTGACGGCGAGTGGATACTCCGGGACGATCTTACGCTCGCGCTCAATCTGCAGGGCCAGGTAAAACCCGTAAAAATTGCGAATGAGTCTCGCGTGGACAATGAGTTTCGGCTCATTTCGTTCCATATGAAGGTATCCTCCGGGATCATTTCCTTTGAACACAAAGGTAGGATGCAGGACAGGGACCTCGTCCTGGAAATACCCCGTTCCCAAGGAGGAGGCACAAAACGGCTGAAACTGCACGAGAGTCCGCGGATGTCCAGGTCTCTGGGATTGCCCGTGCCGCTCACCGGACTGCATGTCGGCGAAGAAATTCGTATTCCCGTTTTCGATCCCCTGGACGGCAACAAATGGGAAGCCGTTATACAGGTCCTGGAAAAGGCCGAGACGGAGATTTCGGGCAAGAAGTTCCCTGCATGGCGGGTCCGAGCCATATTCAGGACCGTAGAGCTAACCATGTGGATAGACGACGACGGAAGACTGCTCAAAGGCCGGATGCCTTTGAACATCACGGTCTCTCGCTCGGACAAGGCGGAAATCTCGAAAGAGATGAATACCCGTAGTGAGCTTCCCGATCTCGTGTCCATGACGTCCGTGCCACTGGAAGGTTCCCTACCGAATCCCGACGATATCGACTTCATTCGACTCCAGGTTCAGGCAGGCCGGCAGTTCGCCATACCTACGGACGAATTCCGTCAGAAATTTGCTCATTCCGAGATCACGGTTTCACGGGAAAAAGATCCAGCTGCGACGTACGCTCTACCCTGCACCGATGCCAAGATGGGGCAGGACCTCGTTGCAAGTCGCTTCATTCGGAGCGATCATCCGGACGTCATCAAAAAAGCGCGGGAAATCATTGGGGAAGAGAAGGATCCTGTAAGAGCGGCTGCCCTGATCAAGACCTGGGTATTCGAAAATGTCAGAAAAGTGCCGACCCCTTCCGTCCCCGACGCGTTGACGGTTTTGAAAACCCTGCAGGGCGACTGCAACGAACATGCGGTCCTGGCTGCAGCGCTCGCCAGGGCTGTCGGCATTCCGGCCCGCATTGCCGTAGGACTCATTTATGTGGACGACGGGTTTTACTATCACGCCTGGGTTACGTATTGGGCGGGCGAGAGGTGGTTCACGGCCGACCCCCTCACGAACCGCATGCCTGTAAGCCCATCATACGTAACTCTTCTGTACGGCGATGTGGACAAGCACGTTAACGTGATATCATATTTGGGCCAACTGAAGCTGAAAGTGCTTGAAGCCAGGGAAAGACTTCTTCCGGAGTAATCACACGACTCATGATCCGAATCGAAAATCTCACGAAACAATTTAATAAGACAGTGGCGGTCGATCACATAGACCTTCACGTACCGCCGGGAGAAATCATGGGCTTCCTCGGCCCGAACGGTGCGGGAAAAACAACGACCATCAGGATGATCGCGGGGCTCATGAAACCTGACCAGGGAACCATTGTCTTGGACGGCAACGATCTCGCCCGCGAGCCGGAGCGTGCAAAATTTGTGACCGGTTTTGTCCCGGACAGGCCATATCTGTATGAAAAGCTGACCGGGTGGGAATTCCTGGAATTCAGTGCGGGTCTGTACGGAGTGGACCGCAACGACGTGAACCGACTCGGAATGCACTATCTGGAAATGTTTGAACTGATGGATTGGAGAGACGAGCTTATTGAAGGCTATTCCCACGGAATGAAACAGCGGCTTATCATCAGCGCAGCGTTGCTCCACAACCCCAAAATCTTCATAATCGACGAACCGATGGTGGGACTGGATCCCCGGGGAGTGCGCCTGGTCAAGGACCTGTTCACGCAGATGGCCGAAGCAAGAGGAATGGCTGTTTTCCTCTCGACCCACACACTTGCGGTGGCCGAGGAAATCTGCTCCATCATCACCATCATTCACAAGGGAAAAATTATCGCATCGGATACGCCTGTGAACATAAAAAACACCATAGCAAGGACCGGGGGCAATCTGGAAAAGGCTTTTCTCAAACTCACCGGGCACGAGGAAATGAACGGACTGAAGGGGAGCCTCGGTATGGGTGAAATTTCCGTTGAATAGGGAGGTAGCTCAGGATCATGCAAAGGAGTCCCGTATCAGAGCTGGAAAAGATATTCAAGAACGCAAATGGATCGGCAACTGAATATGCAAGGGCTTACACGGACCACCTGATGTCGGTATTGACGGGGCTAGATTTCGAAGCCGTGGGCCGGGTGATAGATCTGTTCCGTAAAGTGAGGGCCAAGGGCAACACGATTTTTTTCCTGGGAAACGGAGGAAGCGCTGCCACAGCCGCTCACTTTGCCAACGATCTCGGTTTCAGCGCATCTCCCGAAGGGAAGACGCCGATCCGTTCGCTCAGCTTGACCTGCAACAGCTCGTTCCTGACCTGCCTCGCAAACGATATCGGGTACGAAAACGTCTTTACCTGGCAGTTGAAGAATCTCATGCGGCCCGGGGACGTGGTGGTAGCGATTTCCGCAAGCGGAAATTCACCCAATGCGGTCAACGCCCTTGAATACGCGGGCAGATGCGGCGGTATTCCCGTGGCTTTTGTAGGATTCGACGGAGGAAAACTGAAGGACCTTGCGGAATATTGCGTTCATGTCAACACCAACAAAGGTGAATACGGGCCGGTAGAAGACGTGCACCTGGTGCTGGACCACCTTATTTCAACCTTTCTTGCATTTGACGCTCAATAATCAGGGAGATTCGAATTGGAGACTCTCGATTTTTTAGATGGCTCCGGTACTGACCGCATCAGCAATGATTCGGTCTCGCGGGGGAACCATCGTTTCAATGTCATTGCGAGGAGTGAAACGACGAAGCAATCTCGCTTTGGCGAACGAGATTGCTTCGTCACTACGCTCCTCGCAATGACCTGCTTCGACATTGAACGTGCATGGGAGGCTTATCAATCCGGCAATACGTTCGAGAATTACAATACGTGCAGAGATTGCTTCCCTCTGCTCGCAATGACGGACTTTCTCCACCCGTGACAGAATGGAGACCCACATCGCGGGTTTGATCGTCCGGACGAAGTGTTCTGGATGTTCAATTGAATTCCCGGCGTTTCTCCGGTCGTTTCGTTACCGCAACCTCTTTACCGTCCTGGGGCGTTCGAGATGGAACGGGCATGCGCTCCTTCTCTTTCCAGAATTTTCAGCAATTTCTTCGTGAGTTTCTGAGTCAGTGCCTGCACCTCCTCTTCCGTCATACCCGCCACGGAGATTTGTCCGCCTGCCATCTCTTTGTGTCCCCCTGCGGAACCGGCTCTGCCAATAATCCGCTGGATAACTACTCCGGCCTGATGTTTTCGGGAGGTAGATCTCAACGAAATGATCAGCAGGTCTTTTCTCCTGCCAATGCACAGGGACCAGTACACGTCTTCCAGTCGCAGCAGCAGGTCCGCTAGCTCGGGCACTATCGCCTCGGAATGAATTCTGCCAATGTCCGCGACGGCGACGTCCCTGTACAGGACAGTCCGGGAAAGCCCTTTCAAATAGTCCTCGAGATATTCCAGCTTTAATGCCGGACGCTCTATTCCTCCCAATACTCTCGGGTTCGTGAAAGGTGAAAGGTAATTGAACACGGTGAAATCGATCTTGCACGATCCCCTCATCAGGGAGTGAGTATCCGCCTTGATGCCGTACAGGAGCGCGTTGGCAACCCTCCGTGTCGGGCGCAGACCCGCAGCCGTCAAATATTCGGCAATGATAGTGGAAGTCGCTCCGTATTTCGTACGTATATCGTAAAACTCGGATTTGAGAGAGGCCTTACGCAACGGATGATGATCTATGACGATCATGGGTGGAGGGGACTTGGGGGCGATGAGATTGTTCCCGGTGCCGGGTTGAGCGTCGATGAGGGCTATTCCGTGATACCGGGAGGGGTCTACCCGCATCAGCTGCGTCATCTTGATTCCAAGGCGCTGGACCATGGCCTTGTTTTCCGCACGGGTCACCACTCCGCCGTACCCGATGACGGATTTGACGCCGAATTTTCTTGTCAAGAGAAACTGAAGACCGCTTGCACTGCCAATGGTGTCAGGATCGGGGTTGTTGTGGCACAAAATGAGGATTCGACGCTTTCCGGAACCCTTCAACACCTCCGCGAGCATGTCCAGCTTACAAACGGACTTGCTGACGTCCCATTTGAGAGAACTCGAAAGAGTGTTTCCGTATGGTGCAACTTTAGTCAACTACGGCTATACAGCTCCTCCTCGTTTCGGATTTCCGAGAAAGGCCACGAAGTTCCTTGTACCAGAGGAAATAATGGCAGTCAAGAATCGAAAGGAGCAGCGACACTACCTATATGAAAGCCGGTTGCCTCAGTCGTCCTCATCGTCGCCGTAAAACGAGGACATCATTTTACGCACCACGCGCTCGCTGAGCACCATACCCCTGATTATGCCCCTGGATCGAGCGTATCGGTTCTCGATGGTTGCTTCCAGAGTGAGGTTTCGTTTTTCCGGAATGCGGATGACTCCCGTGATGGTCAGCGTTTCCCCCGGAGGAGCCATCGTGTTCAGATCGGGGAATTCCGTACCCGTCAAGATGGGCAGCAGCCGCTTGTCCTTGAAGAGTTTCAGAATCATGAACGTGCCGAACTGGGCTACGGCCTCCATTTGCAAATGGCCGCCGAAGAGAGGCATCCCCACAAAATGGTCTTTCAGGATGGGATTCTGTTCCGGCGTAGGCACGGTGAACTTTCCGATACCCAGAAATCCGTCACGAAAATCGGTGTCTTCCATCATGACTCGATCCAGGAAGAGAAAGTTTTCGCCGTACATGCTCAGGGTCCGTCGAATTTCGTCTTTGTCAAACCAAATCCATTTGCGGCCTACGTTCGGTTTCCTTTCCTTGCGCTCGCGTGGCGCTGCGTGGGCTATCGAGGTGTCCCCCAGGAGATCTCTGTAAAAGAACTGCCTGACATCCCCGGATTCATATTTGTTTTCCGCAATGAATTCCCTCGTGAGGATCGCTCCCGATGCGTCTCGCACAAAATCCGAAATGATTTCCACCGCCCTGCGTAAGGTGGTGAATGTCCCTTTATTCCTGAGCGACGCAAACAGGTCCTGTACTATCCGGGACAGATGCCCCAGATCCGAAGAATCGGTAATACCTGACCATTCCCGTTCCATGAATTGCTGCAAATCTCTCAGGAGAGCCTCGAATCCGTCCAGTTTGCCGATAGACCTCTCCATGGAGTTAAACGCGGATTCCACATCCGGGCGAATGTTTGTGCGGCCCCTCAAGAATTTGAGATAGTTGTGAATGACGGCAATTTCTATGCCGGTAAAGAACTGCGACGATTGCGTCCATGCCTCGGGCAGGGCTGCGATCAAGGTCCGTTTTCCCTTGTCGGCCTGACGGGCAGCAATTTCTTCCAGATACTTCTTTGTGGGTGCAATGAAATAGGGAAGGCTTCCTCTGTACGTGAGCGCAAGGTATTGAGTCTGTGCGTGGGATATGGCGGAAAGGGCGTTAATCGTGTCGTTGAACGAGCCTGAATTGACGTAGTACACGTTCCGTTTCACCGCAGTGGCCATGTCGAAAAAGGTTTGCTTCCCTTTGAGGATATCCCCCACTGTTTTCATGACGGACGGCTGCCTCGGAAATCCGCCGGCCACAGTATGAACAACCGTATCCAGTTTCTCTACGCCGTTTCTTCTAAACCATTGCTCGATATGTCCGAAATCCTCGAAAACCCTATCTCTACGGCAGATGTCGAACCTCAGGGGGACGTCGATGAGAGTGGTGCCGATCTCCGTGAAAAAAGCCTGCTCTCGGGGATCATGGGGAGTGAGTGACGTGCCGAAAACTCGAGCACCCGCCTTGTTCGCCGCTGCAGCGATCGCTGCTCCATAGCCGCCTGCCCTTGCTCCAATTACGAGCACATTTTTGTTTCCAATCATGGAACGCGTTTCTGCTCCTGTCCAAAATTGGCAGTAGAAGACACTAAAACTACATTATGCATAGCGGTGAGTCAAGCACGGCCGCACGACACGGCCCATCGGACCGGACAACAATTCCCTTGACACGTCACGGGATTTGCGTGACCGTTCGTCGTTAACCGGACTCCCCTTGAAATTGTGTAGCTCGACACCAAGGAGAAAATCGTCATGGCATGGGCCCAAGAAAAAGAAGGGGCTGCGCGGGAAATCCTGAGACTCCTGTATGAGAACAGAATGATCCGCACGTTCTATCGCGACAAACCCGATGGTTGGACATTGATTTCCGGCCTGTACAGCCCTCTGTACATTCAGCTCAGACCCCTTGCGTCGTACCCCGAGGTTTTTGAGAAAGTGTGCACGGCCCTCGTTCGCATGGTGGCCGAGGAGGCGCCACGCGTGAACCGAATTGTCGGGATTGCGATGGCCGGCGTGCCCATTGCTGCGGGCATGTCGTTGGTGGGCGGGATTCCTGCCGGGTTCACGCGGAAAATGGAGGGCGTTAAATCATTGGATGCCTTTCGGCAGGCGATTGCAAGCTACGGTGAGCACGCCACCCTGGAAGGCGAATTTCATTCCGGAGACAGAATCGGAATCGTGGACGATTTGGTTACTCGATTCGACAGCAAGCTTGTCGCCCTGGAACAAGTGAGATACGAAATCGGAAAGCGGGGTCTCACCGACGTTGAGTGCAAGACAGTTATCGTGGTGCTGGATCGCGAGCAAGGAGGAAAAGAGGCTGCCGAAAAAGTGCAGTTGGACCTGCTGAGTCTTATACCGTTCAAGAGCGGCGGACTGCCCCTCCTGAGAGATGTCATGGATAAGACCGAATGGGAGACTCTCTCCCACTATTTGGAAGACCCGGCTTATTTTCAGAACAAGGACGTCCAGGATCGCGTGGCCAAACTGGCGGCAAAGCAATAATACCAATGCGTTTTCAAATACTTGAAATCGGGGAGGAACTTCTTGTAAGACGTTCCTCCGAACCCCGCCTCAAGAACCGTTAGCACTCGCCGGCATCTGCATTTCCACTGAGGAAATGCTGATGCCGGCGCATGATAGAAGTTTCTGGGAGGGGGTTTGGGCGGGACACTCTTTACTAAAGAGAGTCCCCCCAATCTTACTTTTTTGAAAGCACAAGCGAACGGGTACTACCTGAGGCCGTCTTCTTTCTTGGCTTCTTCCTTCTTCAGGCCGCCGACTCTCGGAAGAGGCCTTCCCGAATCAGTTACCACAACGACCACGACTATTTCGTCCCCACGGGGAGCGTCCTGAACTCGAACGGGCATCGCGTCGAAATGGCTACGAACGAACGCTGCATCCTTGTAGTGTACGGGTACGTCTATCTCCGTACCCGGTCCGCCGACTTTCTTTGCAGACGGTATAATGGCTTTACCGCCGCCCACAGCTTCCCTCAAAGGGCCGCCCAGCTTCGGATGAAGGATTGCCGCGGCATGTTCAAGCTCACCCCTGGGCCCCACTATTGCGGCCTTTCCGTAACTCTCCGCCTGATCCGGTCTAATTCCCAGGGCATCCACGGCCATTTTTCCCAGTATGCCGCCGAGTTTTTCTCCCGTGGAGATCAGTTCTTCCAGGTTTTCCTCATATGTTCCTGCAAACGGATTCTTTATTACAGCGGCGGCGGCAGCGCGTCTCGTCGGGGGGCTCACGGATTTTCCCATTTCCAAGCGGTTCTCTTCCACAATGGTGACAACTTTTCGAATCTCCATGCCCAACTCCTTCCTGTATTTCGTGTCGGCCGATCAGACTATTTCTCCGGAAATTCCGTTATTTCGCGTTATCGCTTCTAGGGCCGACCAGCAATGCAATGCCTCGGGTGCATTCCATGCGGCCTTTTACCGCGACGCAAGCGCCCCGAATAACTTTTCGCCCCACGAGCTCTTCAGCTTTACGGATACCTTGCATGATCGCCCTGTCTATCTCTGAGGGCGTCAGTTCGCCCACAGCAGTGGTGATCTCCACTCCCGTGAGGTCCGTATTGGGATCGAAGTAATCGGCCCGGTTGCGACGGACCGCAGGGCTGACTATAAGGGTCGCATTGGCTACACTGGAGGCCGCCGCGTCCGCAATCGCCGCACTACTTGCCAAGATGGTTGCAGCAGATGCAATCCCTCTCGTGAAGCTTCTGCCTCCCAGTCCGCTGGTGCATATCCCGCCGACGTGCATCTCCGGGGAAACGGTAATCCGGTGAGTGACCGTGGGCTGATTCACGTCGGGCCGTATCCCCACGGTAGCTGTTTCATTGTCCTTGAGGCGCAGGGCTACGTCTCCGCCGTTGTTGACCACTATTTTGGTCAAGCCCCTCGTTGTCAAGAAATCCGCTACCGCGTCCGCCAGGGTTCCTGCAACGGCAGCCATAGGGGTCAAATCATCGTCCCCCACCCGTGCGACGGCCTCCCACATGACGTGGGTCAAGAGCTGTCGCGGTGGTTCGCAAAGAGCAGAAAAAGGCGCTCGAATGGAATCCCTGTTTGCTGCGATCTCTTCAAAAAAGGCCACAGCCTTTTCAGCCGCTTCCGCGCATATCTCCTGCTGTTGAACCCCGCGCACCGATCCGCCTATGAACATGCGCATGGGACCGCATTCAGCCAGAACCGTTCCGTCGCCCAGGAGGAGTATGCGGTTTTCCATTCAGGTGCTATTCCTAGGATTCAGAAACATGACCTTGCCACTTCCTATCCAGGCAGCGTGCTACTTCTTTCGGAACGGCTTGATCGCCTCGTCGTGTCCTCCCATGTCCCGAAAATCTTCCAACGTCATGGTGTATTCAATAGGGCAGACGATTGCAGGTGTGGGAACCCACGTGAACGCTCCGGGCATGACCTTTTCCACGTCCACCATGAAGTTGATTCCACCGCCCGGCAGGACAAATGTGGGAGCTCCGCCAACCGTGAGTCTCGCCTTCATGAGATGAACGGCATGCGTAAGCTTTACGGGATAACGAGTGACCCCGGCTCGCGCGCTTCCTCCCGAACCTCCGCAGTACACGGCCGAAACTCTGGCCTCCTGGCAGGTAGCGGCCAGTTCGGTGACAGCTTTACGAGCCTTGGCATTCAGGCCAATGTCTTCGAGGGTGCCGTCGGCCTTCACCCGGAGCAACACGGCCTTTCGGCCTGTGGTCTCCGTAATGAGAACGGTCATACCCGGCCTGGCAACGCTCATATCGATATATTGAATAATTTCCTTCGGGTCCGTGATGGACGTGCCTCCCCAGCCGCCTCCGTGATCGCCGAAGTACCGGCCGGGAGTGCTCTTCTTGAAACGCAGTTTTACTCCGGTCGGTTGCGCACCGACGTATATTCCGGCTGCATGCTCGCTCAGAAGCCCAGTGAGATGTGAATCCAAGACAATGGTCTCGTCGGCTACTTCTTTGAACGTACCGGCGAAAAGCCCGAGGGTCGCGCTGCCGCAACCCACTCGCATGACATCGTCGATTTCGCCGTCTATGACGGGTGAGCTGCCCACTTGAACTTCCAGACGGCTGCCCCCCTCGATCTTCAGTTTGGCGCTCCGGCGGTTTGCCAGATCTGCGACGAGTCGAGCAGCCGTCAAGCCGATGCCGCTCGTCAACAGATTCACTCCTCCGAGGGAGAGCATTTTTGAGCCGTATTCTTCTGTTGTGAGGTGCCCCACCTTCTTCTTGCGGAAGTAGACTGCCGCTCCTTCTTCACCGACATAACGGTCCGTGTCGATCTTCACTTTGATGCCGGAGTAACTCAGCGGTGCTTCGGTGACGACCGTCACCACATCGATCCCTTCTACCCTGGACTGGACGATGTGAGGTGCAGGTTTGCAATCCGGATAGGTCGTTCCTGCGCCAATGCCGGTGACGAGTGGTGTGCGGATCGCCGGTTTCCAATCCGGACCCGCAAGATGCTTCACCGCTTCGAAGCTTTGCAGGGAAATGGTTCTCTCAAGGACTCCCTTGCGGTTTATGAACCGCTGACAAGCGCCCGTGTATCCTTCCTTGATGCTGCAGCGGATGGGGCACGCTTCGCAGGAGACGGCGTTTGCAGCAGGTGCGTCCTCCGGGAAGAGTGCGTCCTCCGGACACGTTTTCAGGCATGCACCGCATTGGGAACACGCCTCTCCTATATGAGCCTTTTTCTTCACGAGCCTTATCGCGGCCTGAGGACAATCTTGAACGCACGCACCGCACCCTTTGCATTTTTCGATTCTTACCAACATGTGAGTCTTGCTCTATCTTTTTGTGGATGATCGAATCACTCCACTTTGGCCTTTCTTTTTGCGGGCGGAGTGTTCCTGCTCGTCTTCACTTCAATTTTTCCGTCAATGATAACGAGGGAGACTCCCGGTATATCTCCGGCTTCAATAGCTGAGAGAGCGTCTTTTCCAACCGATCCCATGGGAGCGTCCATGGCCACCAGATCGGCCGACAGGCCCTCCTGCACGAACCCGGTATCCAGACGGAACACTTTAGCCGTATTGCCGGTGGCCATACAGATCGCCTGTTCCGCTTTGACCGCGGTAAGGGACGCTGCCATGCAGATCACCCTGAGGATGCCCAGAGGCACCACGCCCGTTCCCGATGGAGCGTCGTTGCCGATGATGAACCGGTCCAGAACATTGTGCTGGAGACCCAAGTTCAAGGCCTCGATCATTGCCTTGGGGTTGCCGCAATGGACGAGCTCCAGCGTATAGGAGGTGTCCGCCACCAAGTTTCGGATTTCCTCTGGAGACATCGCGGTGGGGCCGCCATTCACGTGGCACGCGATGTGCGGATCCACGGAAATAACCTGGCCCGCGGTGACCGTATCGCTGCCCGGAATCGAGGTTCCCCCCGTGTGCATCATCACCACCATGCCGTTCTTCTTTGCCCATTTGACCATGGGCGCCGCATCTTCAGCGAATTTGACCGATCCCAAGCCTATTTCGCCCACGATCCTGACTCCCTCGCGGGCCATTTCTTCGAAATCCACCTCGGTCAGGCCCTTCTCGAGTATTACCGAGCCTCCGATAATTTTAGCTCCTCCGGGCCTGAACGCGGCGAAGGACTTGGCTGCCACGATTGCAAGGGCTTTCGTTCCGGCCGGATCTTTCGGCCTTCCGGGCAGGTGGACTTCGCCCGCCGAAATGATAGTAGTGACGCCACCATGAACCTCGCTCTCCAGAAATCCCAACTGGTTTTGGCGAGGGGTAAAATCTCCCAGGACGACGTGGCAATGCGAATCGATCAGGCCGGGCGTGATCGTGCTTCCTGCTGCATCCACCACGACGTCCGCTTTGACGGATCCCAGCTGGGTTTGCTTGCCTATTGTGTTTATTTTCCCATCCTGTACCAGTATTGCGTCCGCATCCAGAATTGGGGTTCTCAGGTTGCCACTTACAAGAGTGCCGATATTTTTGATAAAAATGCTAGCCATTCATACCTCCCTTCATCACCGGGTATATATGCAACCGGGCCGGAGGCGGTTCCGAGCCCGGCGCTTCACGAGAAGGATACGTGGGTCCGCCGAAACGCCTTCCTCTTTCAGTATACGTGCCGATAGATGTTCTCATACGAATGCGCTTTCAAAAAAGTAAGATTGGGGGGACCCTCTTTATTAATGGAGTGTCCCGCCCCGATTTCACGTATTTGAAAGCCCAACGGTATCAGTCGAAAGTTCCCCATCGGTTTGGGACTATCCCGAAAGTGCCGGGACGCGATTTTCAACATCCCGAATTCATGATGGAAGCTGCCTTCAACACCCGTTCCAGGTTTGCGGGAAGATCGTAGATACGCAGTCCCAACGCGTCAGCCAGAGCGTTCAGAATCGCAGGAGCCGTCGGTATGAGCGCGGGCTCTCCCACCCCTTTCGCTCCATACGGTCCTGTCGGTTCGGGATCTTCCACGATGATGGGGATGATCTCCGGAATGTCCGCGGCAGTGGGAATGTGATAATCCTTCATGGATTCCGTGCGGCCCGGCGCGTATTCCTCCATCAGGGCAAATCCCATGCCCATGGCCACTCCGCTGTAAATCTGTCCGTTCACGTTTTGCGGATTAACCGCCCTGCCCACGTCGTGAGCCGCCACCACTCTCAAAACCCTTACTTCCCCCGTGAGAAGATCCACTTCCACTTCCGCAGCGTGGGTTGCAAACGCGTAGGTCGCGTACGGGATTCCCCGTCCGTTTTCCGGATCGAGTGGAGTCGTCACGGGATCGAAATACCCGTGCCATTTCAATGGCACCCCTGTCCTGTGCGCTCTGAGGGCAATCTGTCCAAAAGTGACCTGCCGATCTGGATTGCTCCCTGAACGAACCATCCCCCCCACCACCACCAGGTCCGAACGGTTTGTTTTCAGGATGAATGCACCTTCTGTCAGGAGTACTTCTTTCAGTTTTTTCACCGCGTCCAGAACCGCGTTTCCTGATATGTAGGTCTGACGGCTGGCAGAGCTCGCACCCGCCGAAGACGTGTACAGCGTGTCCGCCACCACCGTCCGGATCTGGGTGGTGTTCAAGCCCAATTCCTCGGCTGCGATCTGAGTCAGCGCGGTAGTGGAACCCTGTCCCATGTCTGCAGCTCCCGTGAACAGAATCACTTCACCGTCACGGTTCAATTCCACGGCGGCAGTAGATGGATTCTGTACGCCGGTATTCCCGATGCCGTACATCATTGCACCCACACCGACCCCCCGCTTGACGTACGGAT
>Ga0187785_10000489_pt1 | contig 14862 bp, 18 predicted proteins | sample 0815_BV2_4_20_MG_FD_132466 | JGI IMG/M metagenome (GOLD analysis project Ga0187785, IMG submission 132466) | Tropical peat soil microbial communities from peatlands in Department of Meta, Colombia - 0815_BV2_4_20_MG | ecosystem: Environmental > Terrestrial > Soil > Wetlands > Peat | place...
GATCTACACGGGCGCGCAGGTCTACGACAACGTCTTCAACAAGCTGATCGACCTCGATCCCTCGAACAAGTTCTACGGCCAGCTCGCCACGAAGTGGACGAACCCGGACGACAAGACGTTCGTGTTCGACCTGGTCGACACCGCGACGTTCCACAACGGCGAGAAGTTCGGGCCGCAGGACGTCGTCTACACGTTCGAGCGGATCCTCGATCCGAAGACGGCCAGCTCCTATGCCCCGCTCTACGACGCGGTCGCGAAGGTGGAGGCCAGCGGACCCACGCAGGTGACGTTCCATCTGAAGACCCCGTTCGGGCCGTTCCTGTCGAACCTCGCGAACAACGGCGAGATCGTGAACCAGAAGGCGATCGAGTCGAAGGACCCGGCGCGCAACGCGATCGGCACCGGGCCGTTCGAGTTCGTCGAGTGGGTGCAGGGCGACCACATCACGCTGAAGAAGAACCCGAGCTACTTCCTGCAGGGCAAGCCCTACCTGGACGGGATCGACTTCAAGTTCCTGAACGTCGACCAGAGCCGGATCGACGCGCTGCGCTCGGGCGAGCTGAACTGGTCCGACGCGGTGCCGCTGCAGCAGCTGAACACGCTGAAGACCGACCCGGACTTCAACTACGTCACCTCGGCGAACGCCGGCATCCCCGACTACATCGCGATGAACACGAAGCAGCCGCCGTTCAACGACAAGCTGGTCCGGCAGGCCGTGTACTGGGCGCTGGACCGCGACGAGATCCGGCAGGTGGCGTACTTCGGCGCCGGCGAGTCCGGGATCGAGGAGGTTCCGACCGGCTCCAGCTGGTTCGACGGCTCGCCGCTGGTGACCCCCGACACCGACAAGGCGAAGTCGCTGCTCCAGCAGGCCGGCGTGACCACGCCGCTCCAGGTCGAGTACCTCGGGCTGCCGCAGTACCCCGAGCTGCTCAAGACCGGCGAGGTGATGAAGGAGCAGCTCGCGGCCGTCGGGATCACGTTGAACATCAAGCAGGTGCAGGTGGGCGTGTGGTTCGACGCCTTCATCAAGGGCAACTACCAGATCACGTCGGCGTACCAGGAGCGGACGATCGACCCCGACAACTTCTACGCCCTGGTGATCCACTCCGGCGGCGACATCAACACGACCGGCTACTCGAACAAGCAGGCCGACCAGCTGATCGACCAGGCGCGGACCGAGACCGACACCTCGAAACGGTTCGACCTGTACAAGCAGCTGCGCCAGATCGTGTTCGACGACTCGCCGATCGTGTTCGCGCACTACGAGACGATCAACTACCTGATGCAGAAGAACGTCGTCGGCTCCACGGTGAACCCCACGCTCGAGCTTCGGATGCAGGACGTGGGCTTCGTCACGCCGCCGTCGTCCTAGGCGAGAGCGGGCCGGCCGCGGGCCTCCGGGCGCGCGGCCGGCTCGCCTATCATCGCCGGCCATGAGCGGGGAACGGCGGCGGTCGCCGACCGAGGGACCGGAGCGCCTCGAGGCGTTCAGCGACGCCGTGATCGCGGTGATCATCACGATCCTCGCGCTCGGCCTTCGCCCGCCGATCGACCCCGGCGCGCATGCGCTCCGCGACGCGATCCCGGGCCTGCTGATCTACGTCCTGGCCTTCGTGTTCCTCGCGATCTACTGGAACAACCACCATCACCTGCTGCGCGCGACCCGGTACATCAGCGGCGAGGTGATGTGGGCGAACATGCTGCTGCTGTTCTGGTTGTCGCTGGTCCCGGTCTCGATCGAATGGATCCGGGACACGTTCAAGTGGGGATGGCTCGACCAGCACCTCCCGGTGGCCGCGTTCGGCGTCGTCGCGATCGGTGCCGCCCTCGCCTACGCGTGGCTCGTGCGGGCGATCATCCGAGCGAACGGACGCGACTCGGAGGTGGCCCTGGCGATCGAGCGAGACTTCAAGGGGAACGTTTCGCTGGCGATCTACGCGGTCGGGGTCGCCGCGGCGTTCATCTCCGTGCCCGTCGCCTACGCGTGCTACGTCGCGGTCGCGGTGATGTGGCTGATCCCCGACCGGCGCTTCACGCACCCGCACGAGGACGCGGGAGCCGATCCAGGAACGGGACCTGCGCCGGATTGATCGCGATCCGGGCCGCCGCGTCGTCGAACCACGCGACGCGGTCGATCTCGGGGAACGCCTGGATCCGGCCGGATCGTGGTGGCCACTCCAGCTCGAAGGTGTTCGAGGTCGCGAGCGCCGGATCCAGCTCGCCCTCGACGGCCCACGCGACGACGCGCTTGCCGCCACGCTGACGGATCTCTCCGAGCTCCATCGCCGGACCCTCTGGGAGCGGGAACCCGGTCTCCTCGGCGAATTCCCGCCGGGCAACTGCCAGCAGGTCCTCGCCGGGCTCGACCTCGCCCTTCAGGACGCCCCACGCGCCCGCGTCCTTCTTCGCGAAGAACGGACCGCCGGGGTGGCCGAGCAGGACCTCGGTCACCCCATCGCGATTGCGCCACAACAGGATGCCGGCGCTGATCCGACCTCCCGATCCCGCCTGCGATGGCATGACGCCACCCATCCTGCCACGGGCCACCGACCGAGGACCTAGGTCGAGCGGTCACGCCAGGTCTCGCCCTCCGCCGCTTCTGGGCCGCCGGTTGCCCGACCTAGCATCCCGTGTATGGGGTACAGCATCGAGCGGAGCGAGCGATGACCCTGACGGTCGTCCAAGCCTGGCTCCTCGCCGCCGCGGTCGGGATCGGCACGATCCATCTCGCCCGCCTGAACCGCAAGGCCCCCCGCTCCTAGCGATCTCTTCCCGCGGCCACTCCCCTCGGCCGCCGCGCGTCGGCGCGCACCTTGTTAGGTTGCGCCGATGCGCGCGCCCGACGAGCCCGTCCGTTGGGGACTCCTGGGCGCCGCCGGCATCGCCGAGGGCGCGTTCCTGCCGGCGCTGCGCGAGGCCGGCGACGGCCGGGCCGTCGTGGTCGGCGCTCGCGACGGCGCGCGCGCGGCCCGCTGGGCCGAGGGGAACGGCGTCGAGCGCGGCGTGGCCGGCTACGAGGAGGTGCTCACCGATCCCGCGGTCGAGGCGGTGTACGTCGCGCTGCCGAACGGTCTGCACGCGCCGTGGACGATCGCCGCGCTCGAGGCCGGCAAGGCCGTGTTCTGCGAGAAGCCGCTCTGCGGCACGCCGGAGGAAACCGAGCGGGTCCTGGCCGCTGCGCGGGCGACGGGCCAGCCGCTCTGGGAGGCGTTCGTGTTCCCGTTCTCGGACCAGATCTCCGCGATCCATGGGCTGCTGGCCGAGGGCGCGATCGGCGAGGTGCGCGAGATCACCTCGCGGTTCCACTTCGTGCTGGACGATCCGACCGACATCCGCGTGGACGCCTCCCTGGCCGGCGGCGCGATCCAGGATGTCGGCTGCTACCCGATCCGGTTGGCGCGGCTCCTGTTCGACGCCGAGCCCGACCTCGGCCGGACGATCGCGGACGCGGTGTGGTCGTCCGACGGCATCGACCTCGAGCTGTGGGGGGCGCTCGCGTTCGCGGGCGACCGCCGCCTCGTGTTCTCCTGCGGGTTCCTGAGCGCCTCGGACACGTTCACGCGGGTGCACGGCACCGAGGGCGAGCTGCGGATCACGAACCCCTTCCATCCGGGCCCACAGGACACGTACACCGTCGTGCGGGAGGACGGCGCCGGCGCGAGCCATCCCGCGGCGCCGAGCGGCGAGCGCTCGTTCGCACCGGCGCTCCGCCACATCCACCGGGCGATCCGAGGCCTCGAGCCGCCGCGGCACCTCGCGATCGACGAGGCGATCGGCAACGCGACCGCGATCTCGTCGCTGCTGGACGCCGCCCGGCGCCCCGACCCCGCCGGCGGGTAGGGTTCCCGCATGCGTCGCACGATCCTCGTCCTGACCGCCGCGGCGGTATCCCTCTTCCTGCTCACCACCCCCGTGCCCCTCGCGGCCCGCCCGCACCCGCGTGCCGCCGCCGCCGTCCGCGGCCTGACCGCCGCGCAGATCCTGCGCTCCTCGCCGTACGAGTACCTCGGGTGGGGGAACCCGCCGCGGATGCGACGCGTGATGCGGGCGACCGGCGTCCGCGCGTACACGCTGGCGTTCGTCCTGTCGGATGGGACCTGCGCGCCGGCCTGGGATGGCCAGCGGCGACTGCGCGGCGGCCGCGACCAGACGGCGATCCGCCGGATCCGGGCGGCGGGCGGGGACGTGGTCGTGAGCTTCGGCGGCTGGAGCGGCGCGAAGCTCGGCCAGGTGTGCACGACCCCCCAGGACCTCGCTGGCGCCTACGAGCAGGTGATCGACGCGTACCACCTGAAGGCGATCGACATCGACATCGAGCACACGGAGATCGCGAGCGCAGCGGTGCGCCAGCGGGTGATCGACGCGCTGAAGATCGTCCGCGCCGACGGGACACCGGGGAAGGAGGTGGCGATCGCGATCACGATCGGCACCGGTCTGCACGGCCCGGCGGGTCCCGAGCTCGACATGATCCGGCGAGCCGCCGCCTCGGGGCTGCAGGTCCGGGTGTGGACCGTGATGCCCTTCGACTTCGGACAGCCGGTGGCGAACATGGGCCGAGCCTCGATCCACGCGGCCGAGGGGTTGAAGCGTCGCCTGATGACGGCGTTCGGGATCTCGGCGCGTGCCGCCTACGCGCGGATGGGCATCTCCTCGATGAACGGTGCGACCGACGAGCCGGACGAGACGGTCACGCTCGCCGACTTCCGCCGGATGCGCGCGTACGTGCGGACCCACCACCTGGCGCGCTTCACGTTCTGGGCCGTGAACCGCGACCGGCCGTGCGGACCGAACGGCTCGCCGGACGCGTGCAGCGGCGTCCCGCAGGAACCGTGGGCGTTCACGACCGTGATCGCTCACCCCCACGGCTGATCGGCGGCCGGGAAGGAGACACGACGATGCCCAAGAGCTCGCGGGAGGCGTGGAACGACGTCGGCGACCGGTTCTCGGATTGGGGCCGGCGTCTGCAGGACCGCTACAAGGAGGCCGGCGACACGGCCGGCGACGCCGCCACGGAGTCGCAGCGCAAGCTCGAGGAAGCCGCGCGCGAGATCGGCGCGCAGCTGACCCGGGCGTTCACGGCGCTCGGCGACACGATCCGTGACGAAGAGGCGAAGTCGGCGCTGAAGGACGCGGTCGGCTCGCTCGGCGAGGCCGTGACCGCGACGGTCGGCGAGGCCGGCGACGCGCTGCGCCGGATCGGATCGTCCGCGCCGCCGAGCGATCCGCCCGAACGGCCGGACGATCCGACCACGTGACCCCTACGACTGCCGGCAGTCCGCCGGCACCGGCGCCCCCAGGTACGTCGCGGTCATCGCCCCGGCGAGCATGGACGACGTCCCGCCGGGCGTCACGAGCCGCCACTGCAGCCGGAAGATGTGCTGGTGCTCGGCCGGGCTCGAGCCGACCCACGTGAACGAGAACGGCGTGCGGACCGCGGTGGCCGGCACGATCCCCGTCGCGCCCGGCGCCATCGTGAAGGTTCCGCCGACCGACGCATCGCGCATCCGTACGCGCACCGGATCGCCGGCGAACGAGCCGCTGACCTGCACCGCGTAGTTCAAGGCGTTCAGCTCGGTCAATCGGAGCCCCGGCACGTTGCGCCAGGTCGTCGATGTGGTCGAAACCGGTGCCGAACGGGACACCCAGTCCAAGCACGACGCACGGCTGCCGCCCGGCGCCGACGCCGAGCCGAGGGCCACGCCCACCGTGCCGAGCGTGACCGCGACCGCGGCGCACACCGCGGCGATCTTCCAGGTCCTCACCCTGACCACCTCCTCGGGTCACCCCCATGCTGACGCGTCTCGCGTGGAAAGGGTTGCCCGGCGCGCGCGGACCGCCGGCCCCGGGCGGCGGCGCAGCGACACCTCACCGCCGCAAAGGGCCTAGGCCGAACCCCGGCAACGATCGAGACTTCCGGCCCCTGCCCAGCGCCGGACGGGGGTCGTACGATCGGCGGCGGATGGACGCGAAGGCAACGTTCGTCGAGCCCCAGGCTCGCATCCAGACGCTCGAGACCCTGCTGGCGCAGTCGCGCGCCCGCGAGGAGGCCCTGACCACCCAGGCCTTCAAGGACCGCGAGCAGATCGCACAGCTCGAGGCGCGCGCCACCGAGACCGCGACCGCCGCGGCGGAGTCGGAGCGGAAGCTCGGCATCATCCGCCTGGAACTGGAGGCCCGCCGCACGGAGGTCGAACGCCTCGGCGCCGCCAACGCCGATCTCCACCGTGAGCTGGAGTCGGTGGCCGAGGCGGCCTCCGCGGCGGTCGGCCGGGCTCGCGCGCAGCGGCAGTTGCGCGATCGCGAGGCGCCGGCGCCGGCCGCGCAGCCCCAGGTCGTCGACCTCTCCGAGGAGCAGCGGCCCTCCGGCGCCGCATGGCGAACGACTTAGGTCCAACCGCCTCGACGTATCGCCTTCCGACGTCTATGACCCCCCGGGTGCCGGACCTAGCATCGGGCAGATGGACGACAGCGTTCCGGGAGGGATCCCGTCCAGCTCCGAACCGCCGCGGCCCAGCGCCACGTCCGAACTGCGCGCGCGGCTGCAGCTGAACGCACCGGCTCCCTCGCCCGAACCCGTCGCCGCGGTCACCGACGAGCTCCGCGTGGCGAAGGAGCGGATCGTCACGCTCGAGACCCTGCTGACGCAGTCGCGGGCTCGCGAGGACGCGCTGACCACACAGGGGTTCAAGGACCAGGCCACGATCGCGCGGTTCGGCGCCAAGAACGCCGAGCTGGCCGCGATCGCCGCCGGCGCCGCGACGAACGAGGCCGCCCGCCGCGAGGCCGAGTCCGCGGCTGCCGAGGCCGATCGCAGCAGGCAGCACGCCCAGGAGGAGCTCGAGGTCCGCCTGGTCGAGCTGCAGCAGCTGCGCGACCGATGCACCGAGCTCCAGACCGATCTCGCCGCGCTGGCCGGGGAGACCGCGAAGGCCGCGATCGCCCGGGCCGAGGCCGACCGGATGGCCGCCGAGCGCGATGAGGCACGCGGGCGGGCCGAGACCGAGCGACAGCTCGCCGCGCAGGACCGTGCGCGGGCAGAGGCGGCCGAGCGACTGGCCGCGGCGCTCCAGGGCCGGGCCCTTCCCGATCGCAGCGGCGGCGTGGGCGATCGCCGCGGCGTTGCCCCTCCGAAGCGTTCGATGGCGCCGCCGGTGCCCAAGCTCGTGGGCGCCACCCCCCCGTGGATCGAGCTGCAGCGTGGGTCTTCGGCGGCGCCGTCGGCGACGGTGCTCCCCTGGCCGCCGAAGGAGAAGCTCGCGGAGAAGGCCGCGGCGGGCGAGCCGGCTCCCGAGGACGCCCCCGAGCCGTTGGAGACCACCCCGCCGGCCGCCGAGGAGATCATCGACCTCTCCGACGGCTGATCCGCCCGTGTGACGACCCTGTTGCAGCCCCGTGAAGAACGGGCCGGGTGCAACAGGTTCGGCCGATCCGGCCGATATACAACAGGTATGGAACGCAGCGAACTCTTCGAGCTGGTGTCCACGGCCTCGTCGCTGAACCAGATCAGCTCCGTGACGGCCGGCGTCCGCGCCTGGCTCGCCGATCATCCCGACGACGACGAGATGCGCGACGTCTTCCAGCAGCTGGTCCGCCGCGAGCGCGAGCTGCTGACCTACGCGCGCGGTTGAACCGGATCCGGGCCCCGGGCGACGTCCTCGGCGGCCCGCATCACCCGCAGCACGTTCCCGCCGGCGATCTTCGCCCGGTCCCCTTCCGAGTACCCCCGCTCCGTGAGCTCCGCGAACAGCGCCGGATAGCGCGAGACATCCTCCAGGCCCTCCGGCATCGGTCCCGCCCCGTCGAAGTCGCTGCCGATCCCGACCGCGTCGATCCCCGCCACCTCGCGCACGTGGTCGACGTGATCGGCCACGTCGCCCAGCGTCGCGTGGACCAGGTTCGCCGCGAACCAGGCGTCCAGCGCCGCCCCGACGGCGTCGGGATCGCCGGGATGCTCCCGTTTCAGCCGGCGCCACTCGTCCATCCCTCGCGCGTTCGTCTCGGCCCCCTCGCGGGTCAGGAACGCCGGCACGAACGTGACCATCACGCAGGCGCCGCTGCTCCCGGCCAGCTCGAGCACGTCGTCGGGGACGTTCCGCGGCACGTCGCACAGGGCGCGCGCGGAGGAATGCGAGAACAGGACCGGTGCGCGCGAGATCGCGATCGCCTGCCGCATCACGTCGTCGGACACGTGCGAGAGATCCACCAGCACCCCGAGCCGGTTCAGCTCGGCCACGACCTCCTCGCCGAACGCGGTCAGGCCGCCGTGCGGATGCTCGCCGGTCGCGGCGTCGCCCCACGGCGTGTCATCGTTGTGCGTGAGCGTCAGGTACCCGGCGCCGAGACGAGCCAGGATCCGCAGCACGCCGAGCGACCCTCCGATCGCATGGCCGCCCTCAACCCCGATCATGCTCGCGACCTTGCCCGCGGCCGCGATCCGCTCGACGTCGTCGGCGGTGCGCGCGAGCTCGAGTCGGTCGGGATGCCGGGCCACCAGGCGGTACAACGCGTCGATCTGCTCGAGCGTGCGGAGCACCGCGACCTCGGGCTCGAGGTCCGAGGGGACGTAGACCGACCAGAACTGCCCGCCGACGCCTCCGTCGGCGAGGCGTGGCAGGTCGGTCTGGACCACGTCGCATCGCTCGCCGACGTCTGGCTCCGGCTCGCCGCGCTCCCGGATCGCGCGCAGCTCCCAGAGCAGGTCGTCGTGACCGTCGATCAGCAGCACGCGGCGGATGCTAGCGCCTGCGGTCGGGACGCTCAGACCGGGGTCGGATCCTCCGCGGGTTCGGCGGCATCGTCACGCTTCCGCTTCTGGCCCGCGTCCCAGACCAGGGCGAACGCGATCGCACCGCCCAGGCATGCCAGCGGTAGCGGAGCGTGGAAGAACCCCAGCACGCCGCCCAGCATCGGGATCCGCACGGCCGGGGTTCCGAGCACGTCCTCCGGGTGGGGCCGCCAGTCGTCGTCGGTGGCGTTGTTGTCGCCACGGGTGACGAACCCCTCGTCGGGTGACCCCCCGACGATCCGGTGGATCACCACCAGCCCGGCGCCCAGGTCGCCCTTCGGCACCTGGTACGCGACCACGTCGCCGACGGCGTACGACGGCCGACGCTTCACGATCACGAGATCGCCGCTGCGGAACGTCGGCAGCATGCTGTGGCCGCGGACCATCACGTAGTCGGCGGGGCCGCCCAGCTGCTGCGGCCGTAGCGTGAGCAGCCACGCCAGCACCACGACGAAGAACACCCCCCACGCGATCGTCCGGCGGCGACTCACGGCACCCATCCGATCACCAGCTGCGGCACGCGGCTGTTGTTGCCGGCCTCCCGCGACGCGAACCGCGCGTTGTCCGTCGTCGCGGCGTTCTCGGCATCGTCGCGGATCATCCAGCCGAAGTTCGTCCGGGACCCGGCGACGAACGCCTGCACGTCCGTCGTGACGGTCCAGCCGTTCACGTAGCCGGTCGCCGTGTTCGTACAGGTCCCGCCGCCGATCGTGATCGCGTCCGTCCGGGTCCCGCTCGCCGGATTGTTCACCGCGGTGCCGAACGGCTGGGTGTTCCACGTGATCGTGTTCTCAGCCCACGTCGAGGGGACGTCGAAGACGTCGTACGTGTGGCACGCGGTCGGGACCTGCGTGGCGTAGAGCCGCAGGGTCGCGAACCGCACCGTGGCGCTCGCGGGGATCGCGGGCGTGCAGACCGTGAGGTCGAACGTGAGGTAGCCGCGCCGGTTCCGCGCGGAGCCGGTCTGGACGTCGATGAAGTTGCCGGTGCCGTTGTTCGTGGTCGGGGCGTTCTGGTCGACCCACGCATCGTCCTCGGCGGTGCTCGTGGTCGGCGTGGCGCTGATCACGCAGGTGCGCTGGGCGGTCAGGTTCTTCGACGTGACCGTGAGGCCGGCGGCGAAAGCGACGCCGGCGATCAGCGAGGCGACCAACAGCGGCGTCGCGAGGGCCGCCGCCAGGCGCAGGCGGCTACGGGCCCGTGATCGCAACGTCCACCTCGCTCGCCTGCCGGAACGGCACGGTCGCGGCCAGGGTCACCGTCATCGAGCCGCCGCCCGCCGGCACGGTGCCGGTGCCGGAGGAGTTCGTCGTTCCGTTGTTCACGTTCACGGACAGGACACCGGTCGCGCACGCGGCGGCGATCCCACCGATCGTGACGCTGGAGACGTTCGCGGCCGTGAGGTTCAGCACGATCGAGAACCCGCCGGTGTCGCAGGAGGGGACCGCGGTCTTGCCGGCGCCGAGCGTCCGCGACGTCGGGGGCAGGGAGGCCGCGAACGCGACGGTGGTCGCCGCACACGCGACCACCACGAGCGCCGCCGCAACCGTCACCACCCCGCGTCGCATCCCGTTCCCCCCTGACCCCCGGAGAACCGACGGAGGCGGCCCCCTGCGCGGGGACCGCCTCGTCGGATCCGTTCCGTGTGCCGATCAGCCGGTCAGCACGATGTGGATGCCGGTCACGCTCGCGGCCTGCACGTTGCTGGCGCTGAAGTCTGCCGTGAACGTGGTCGCGGGGCCCGCCGGCGTGGTGCCGGTGACCTCACCCAGGGAGGCGTTCGAGACGCCCGGCCCGGTCAGGGTGACCTTGAACGGCTTCGAGTTGCAGCCTGCGGCGAGGCCGCTGACCGTGACGATGCCCACCTTGTAGCCCGGGACCGTCGAGTCGTACGACGTCGCGTAGCTCGCGGTGAGCGGGGTCGCCTGACAGGCCGCCACCGACGTGCTGCCCGCGCCGAGCGAGTTCGAGTTCACCCCGAGGCTGGCCGCGAACCCGTACAGGGTCGCGAACACGATGCCCCCGATCAGCAGTGCCACCAACATGCGCTTCACGCTGCCGCTCCCTTCCTCCGTACCCGATGTCTCGAAGGGGATATCGGCGGGAACGCGCGCGACCTGATACCGGAAAGCCAGGTTCCGGCCTCCCCGATCTCGGGTAGGTCAGGCCGGCAGGAGCGGCGAGCCGTCGGTCGTGCGGAGGTCGGCCTCGCGGGCGTCCCAGCGGATCCTCGCGAAGGCCACCGAGCCGGGCTCCGACGCATCGGCGCTGGTCAGAGCCCCGACGATGGCGCCGTCGGCCTCGACGTCGACACCGGCCTCGAGGGGGGCGTCGCTGCGCAGACGAAGCAGGATGCGGCGCGGTCGGCCGGTGTTGCGCACCCGCGCCACCGCCTCCTGGCCCAGGAAGCAGCCCTTGTCCCGGTCCACCAGGTCGTCGAGGCCCGCCTCGACGGGGAGGTCCCCGTCGGTGATATCGGTCCCCACACGAGGCGCCCGGTGCGCGATCCTCCACGCGTCGCCGGGACCTTCCCCGGGCTGCGGACCGCCTTCGGCGAGGCGCACGTCCGCCGACAGGACGTAGCGTGCCAGCAGGTCCCCGATCGCGCGCGACTCGCCGGGGTCTTGGAACAGGAGCAGGCCGTCGTCCGCGCCCACCACCGTGAAGGTCGCGAGGACCGCCCCGGTCGGCGAGAGCAGGAGCGAGCGCCGGGCCTCGCCGGCGGCGATCCCCCGCAGGTCGGCGGTCACGAGCGCGTCCAGCCATCCGAGCGCATCGCCGCCGGTCACCGCGACCGTGCGCATCCGCGCCGCGTCGACGAACCCCGGATCGATCGCGTCGCCCATGTCTTCGGAGCGTACCCGGGTAGGCTCGGTGCAACGACGGAGGAGGTCGGATGCGGTACCGGACGCTCGGCGGGACCGGCGTGGAGGTCAGCACCCTGTGCCTGGGCGCGATGATGTTCGGCGCCTGGGGGAACACCGACATCGACGCCTGCGTGCGGATCGTGCACGAGGCGATCGACGCCGGCATCACGTTCGTGGACACGGCCGACGTGTACTCCGCCGGCGCCTCCGAGGAGATCGTCGGGCGCGCCCTGCAGGGGCGGCGCGACCAGGTGGTGCTGGCGTCGAAGGTGCACGGGCGGATGGGCGAGGGCCCGAACATGCAGGGCAACTCGCGCCTGTGGATCACGCGCGCGATCGACGACTCGCTTCGCCGGCTCGGCACCGACCACCTCGACCTGTATCAGATCCATCGCCCCGAGCCGCAGACCGACATCGAAGAGACCCTCGCCGTCCTGACCGATCTCCAGCGGGAGGGCAAGATCCGCGCGTTCGGATCCTCGACGTTCGCCGGATGGCAGATCGTCGAGGCGCAATGGGTCGCGGAGCGACGCGGCCTGGCCCGGTTCCGGACCGAGCAGCCGCCGTACTCGATCTTCACCCGTGGGATCGAGCTGGACGTCCTGCCGGTCACGCAGCGCTACGGCATGGGTGTGCTGGTCTGGAGCCCACTCGCCCGCGGCTGGCTGACCGGCCGCTACCGACGCGAGGCGTTCGACCGCTCGCCGGAGGCCCGCGCGACGCGGGTCGCGAGCCGGGGCATGGGCTGGCAGTTCGACGAGGGCCGCGCCGAGGTGCAGCGGAAGCTCGACCTGGTCGAGGAGCTCGCGAAGATCGCCGCCGAGGCGGGCGTGTCGATGACCCACCTGGCGATGGCCTTCTCGGTGGCCCATCCGGGCGTGACCTCGGCGATCATCGGACCGCGGACCTCGGAGCAGCTCGCCGACCTGGTCGCCGGCGCCGACGTCACGCTCGACGCCGACACCCTGAACGCGATCGACGCCGTGGTCCCGCCCGGGACGGTCGTGGACGAACGGGACCGCGGCCTGGACCCCTGGTGGCTCGAGCCGGCGGCCCGCCGCCGCTGATGGGCTGCGCTCGGGTCTGATCCTCCGCCGATGCGCCGATCGATCCCCGCGACGGTGGCGCTGCTGGTCGCGCTGAGCGCCTGCACGCTCGGCGGTCCCCGGCGCGACGCGAGGACGATCACCACCTCCGCCCCCCTGCCGCCCGGCGTCACGATCGCGGCGTGCGGCCCGGCGCACGCGGACCGATGCGGCACGATCGAGGTTCCCCTGTACCGTGACGGCTCCAGCTCCCGGACGATCGACGTCCACTTCCGAGTCTTCGAGCACACGGATCGCACCGCCCCGGTCCAGGAGCCGATCGTCGCGTTCGAGGGCGGCCCCGGCTACAGCACGATCGACTCGGCGCCGTACTACGAGTTCCTGTTCGGGCCGCTGCTGGCGACGCACGACCTGATCCTGATGGACCAGCGCGGCACCGGCCGCTCCGGCGCCATCGCCTGTCCCGAGCTCCAACAGCAGACGGGAACGGTCGAGGACGCCTCGGCGGCGTGTGCGCGCCGGCTCGGCGATGCCGCGAACGCGTACGGGTCCGCCGCGACCGCCGACGACCTGGTCGCGATCCTCGACGCGCTCGGCGTGTGGCGGGTCGACCTCTACGGCGACTCCTACGGCACGTACCTCGCGCAGGTGTTCGCGCTGCGGCACCCCAACCGCACCCGTGCCGTCGTGCTGGACGGGACCTACGACGACTCGTTCGATCCGCTCGCGCGCGACGCGGCGGCGTCCCTGCGGCACTCGTTCGCGACGGTCTGCGCCCGCGCCGGGACGTGCCCGGGGATCCTCGCGGGGATCGCACGCTTCGAGCGCCAGCTCGAGGAACGGCCGCTCGTCGGGCGGAGCGAGGACGCCGACGGCACGCCCGTGGACGTGCGGCTGACGCCGGCGTCGCTCGCGCAGCTCCTGTACGACGCCACGTACACGTTCGTGATCTACCGGGACTTCCCCGCGGCCCTGGCCGCCTACGAGCGGGGCGACGACGCGCCGATGCTGCGCCTGGCCGCCGAGGATCTGGGCTCCACCGGTCCGGGGAACGACGTCGAGGCCTACTCCGAGGGCGCCGACATGGCGGTCTCCTGCCACGACTACCCGGTCGTGTGGGACCGGGCCGCCTCGCCGGCGGAGCGCCAGCGCCAGCTCGACCAGACGCTCGATGCGCTGTCGCCGGCCGCGTTCGCGCCGCTGTCGAACCAGGCCTGGCTGAACTCGACCTACGAGGTGGAGCTGGTGGACGGCTGCCTGCGCTGGCCGCCGCCTCGCCCCGGCGACGACACGATCACCCCCACGAAGGTCCCCCACCCGCATCTGCCGGTCTTGGTGCTGAACGGCGAGTTCGACATCACCACTCCGCCGTCCGACGCGCGCGCGGCCGCGGACGCCTGGCCCGACGCCACCTACGTCGAGCTCGCGAACGAGGTCCACGTCACCGCGATGTACGACTACGAGGGGTGCGCGTCCGCGATCGCGCGCCGCTTCCTGCGCACGCTCGAGACCGGACCGACCTCCTGCGCGCGGCGCACGCCGCAGATCCCAGTGGTGCCGGTCTTCCCGATCACTTCCGCGCAGGCGCCGAAGGCGATCTCGAACGGCCCCGGCGACGCCTCCACACCCCAGGACCGGCAGGTCGCCTGGGCGGCCGGCGAAGCCGTCGGGGACGCGCTGACCCGCTGGTGGAACCTGATGTACGGCCCCGCCGGGCACGGTCTGCGCGGCGGGACCTTCACCGTGCAGGGCCCCTACCTCAGCTACGCGGCGCCCCTGCGCCTCACCCTCGACGGCGTCCGGTTCGTCGATGACGTCGCGGTCTCGGGCACCGTGATCTGGCACCGCCGGGCGGGCCGGGTCGAGGCCACCCTGACCGTCGAGGCGCCCAGCGGTTCGGGCGACGTGACCCTGACCTTCGGCACGAACCACCCGACCGACACCTCGCAGCTGCGAGGGGTCCTCGGCGGCCGCCGGATCTCGGTGCGCCTCCCCCCGCTGTGGGCCACGTGATGGGACGGAAGTCCCTTGTCGCACCGCGGCCGGTCGGCTAGCGTCGGCCGTCGAACGACCGCCTGCCCGAAGGAGCGTGTTCCGTGCGTCACCGGATGTCCCGCCGTTCGATCTGGGCCCTGCTGAGCGTCGCGGCGCTCGCCTCGAC
>Ga0187785_10000490_pt1 | contig 14854 bp, 13 predicted proteins | sample 0815_BV2_4_20_MG_FD_132466 | JGI IMG/M metagenome (GOLD analysis project Ga0187785, IMG submission 132466) | Tropical peat soil microbial communities from peatlands in Department of Meta, Colombia - 0815_BV2_4_20_MG | ecosystem: Environmental > Terrestrial > Soil > Wetlands > Peat | place...
TGATAATATATAAAGCTCTTGGAGAGGTGGCCGAGCCGGTCGAAGGCAGCCGCCTGCTAAGCGGTTGTAGGGGTAACACCCTACCCAGGGTTCGAATCCCTGCCTCTCCGCCATCTTAATGCCAAATTTATCCGATCGCTCGAAAGCGTGAATGCGGCTTCAGCAGTCTTTGAAATTCATGTGATTGTCTGATGAAACCGAAGGGGGAGATTAATCAGACTGTCAGGGAACTGTTAAAGCGGCCCTCGACCAACGGGCGTCGGGAACGTTTTTCAGATCCTGCAAAAGGTGCATGAACCTTTGACCTGACAGGATCAATGCCGATAACTGCCCATTTCCTTTCAGAATATCGATAAAACCTTCTAATCTTGCCGTCATCTATCAGACGTTGCAGCGTGATATCTGATATCAGATCGTAAACATCGTTACGGTATTGAACCCTTATGATCATCTCTGTTCCCTTGAGTTTATAAAAAAACTAAAGTTTATCATTAGTATAAAAGCAACATATGTGCCAAAATTAGAACTGTCTGAAATAAGGGATTTAATAGTGCCAACTAGTTTGGAATGAAGAGCGTCTGTAAAAGATTCCGACATTGATGAGTCATAAACATACAGATAAGCAGTTTTTTTCATACACGTTTTTCTTGAATGCCTTGCTGTAATTGCGTTTCAATTTACTTTTTTGATTTCAGGCAGATATAATGGAAACAGTATAGATTTGCTTAAACGAAAAGTAGTGCATTTATTCTGAAGGCATCCCGAGTTGTATGCCTAATTATGTCTTTGATATCGTTCTCGATTTGGAGGTTTTATATGATGAAGCTTATGGCGTTTTGTGTTGCAGCATTGAGCATTACCTTTTTACTTGCAGCGTGTCAGAAGAAAGAGGAACAGCCGGTTCCTAAAGTTACTATGCAGTCACCAATGGCCACGCCGTCAGACCTGGCCCATCCGGCACGACCGTCCGAAGGGATGCCCCAGGGCCAAATGGCAGCTCCGCACGGCGGCATGAGCTCGCCTAAGGCTGTGCAAGTGCCTGATGATGTAAAGAAGACCTGGAAAAAGGTCACGCTTGTTTTTGCTGACAAGACTGCCAAGAAAAACAAAGATTATACTGTCGACATCAATTCCCAGTTTGAGATTCAGGGAACCGACCTCAAGGTTGTTGTAGGGGATTTCCTGCCGGACTTCAAGATGACTGGATCCAATATAACTTCCGGCAGCAATGATCCGGTAAATCCAGCTGTGCGTGTTGAAATAATGGAGAAGGGCCAGAGTATTTTTAAGGGTTGGCTGTTTGCTAAGATGCCTGAAGTTCATCCCTTCGAAAGCGATAAGTATGGTCTGATCCTTAAGGAAGGCGTCAAAAAATGAGGAAGGGCAAAGATGTCTAATTATATCGAACTGGGACGAATTCCTACGAGCCGGGACGACCGGCAGTCATTGATCGCAGAACAGGTAGCCAGGGAAGACCGTGTTGCAAATATGGGTGTAGATAAGTTGCGTTCCATGGTCGCTGAATATCTGACATCTAATAAGGGTTATCTGAATGAAGAGATCGAGACCGAAAGGGAGTTCCGAATTGAAGTTAATGGGGCTTCATTTATAGTGAAGGCTGATGTCCTGGTCAAGGTCGGAGACAGGAATTTTATGATGGTAAAATGCGCCATGAGTTCGCCTGCATCCTGGGAACGATATTCAGTTGCGCTGTGCAGAGTAGCCTGTTCGGAGGCCATCCCCTTTTGCCTGGTTACCGACGGGGAACAAGTGCGGATGATTAATGTTCAAACTGCAAAATCAATATGCGAAAACTTCGCACAGATTCCCACCCGGCAGGCAGCGCTCGACATATTGACGGAGATATCGAAAAAGCCGTTTTACTGCGCCAGACCGGATCAGGAAAAAAGGATTCTTTATGCCTTTTCAGGTATCGGCTGTCCAACCAATGAGGGAAAATCAAGTCAGACTTAGCTTTGCATATCTGATGTAGCTCTAATCAGTGGCACAGCTTGCGCTATAAGAAGCATTTGAAGCACCCTGTATGATGAATCTTAATCCTCACAGTTGATAACATTTAGATAAACATTCATTGTCAAATTCTGCAGACTGGATATATGCTCAAGGGAGCAGACAATGACTAAGAGCAGATCTAACCATATCGATGTTGCTAAAGGAGTGGCCATAATACTGGTTGTGTACGGCCATGCCGCGGCTCAATTGCAGGGCTATCCGGTATATAATGAATATCTTGATGCTTCAAATAGAATTATTTTTTCCTTTGTAATGCCTGTATTTTTTATGGTCTCAGGCGCGTTCCAACGGATAAGGCTTGAATCCGACAAGTTCAATGAAAAAATTTATCTGACAAAAATTACAAAATCAATATTACTGCCGTATTACTCATTATCGCTTCTCTTCATGGCCATAAATATCGTTTTTAGTAATGTGTTGAATGCGCCTTCAATAAAGGAGATGCTCTGTGCCCTGTCAATCCAGCAATCGAACAGTGACTGGTTGCCGTCAGGGGTTTTGTGGTTTTTATTCACATTATATATATTTCATGTAGTAACATTTATTTATATAAAGAAACTTAACGCAAACATACTATACCTCGTTGTTGTTGCGCTAATTTTAAGGTCGGATATTAATATCTTTCATCAGTATCACTACCTCGCCTTTGATAAAGTATCTCATTTTTTATTATTTTATTTATTCGGATTTATCTTCGATAAAAATATCACGGAAGCTCCCCCTAAAAATCCTGTCATTCTCTCAGCGCTTCTCGTAGCTTATCTGGTACTTACATACATACAACACTTATCCAAATCAAACGAATTAGCAAATATTCTATTTATCGCGATGTCAATGATTGGTGCTGCTGGTATTGCTTTGTCGTTACTTACCATTGGAATATCGCATATTATTTCATCAAAATATAATGCAAGCATTGTCGTTAAAGTGCTCGCCTATTACGGCATGTTCTCAATTCTTGTTTATGTTTTTCATATGCCGACAATCGCGATTTTCAAAAAAATAGCATTATTGCTAAAAGTCAACTCCGATTATTTATATCAGCTGCTTTTGTTTATCCCTGGCATTATCTTGCCATTTATTTACGGAAAGATATTATCCTATAATCGATTTATTTATAAAACCCTGCTGGGACGCGAACCTGTCTAGAACCTGTCATATAATCGTCTGAAATGGATTTTAGAAGAAGTCGGGATCATGCCAGTCAGTGGCTTCCTTTGGCCGTAGGCGATCAACAAAGCGGCGCATTTCACGATTTGAGTAGTGTGACAATAATTGCGACAATACGCGTATAATGATCGATTGTCTTGGAATTAGTTTGGAGGCACCGAAATGCGCGAGCAGGTCAAACTGACGGTACGCTGAAAGAATAATATGTCCTTTAGGACAGTTTATTCGATTAAGACGCAAGTATAATGCGTCGCCGTGAAGGATTTGACCACCATAGGGATGAGCGTATTGCGTCTTGTTTCGCCAGTATGTACGCCTTATTCCTCTGAGCAAAAAACCCTGCTGACGCATGTAAGAATCTATATCTGAAAAAAGAGCCTGCCCTTCATATTGTGGTACAAACTCAACCTCCAACTCGACTGCGAGAGCATTGTCTAACAAATGTCCAGCACCATGAAGTATATCCAACTCCGTTCCTTGCGTATCTACCTTTATAACATCAGGCTGGAAATCAGTACAAACCGTATCCATGCGGGTTAGGGTCATTGGTATCTGATTTATCACTTCCATTTCTTTTCCATAAGGATACGCACTGCATAAGCCAATATTAGGTCTCAGGAGACTTGAACAACCAGCCGACTTGCAGATGAATAAGGTTGCTTCCTCTTCATCATGAGCACCTAATGCTACCGGCAGAAAGGTAACTGAGTACGGAAATGTTTTTGAATTAAGAGCCCTGCATTCCTCAGGATCGGGTTCGAAAGCTATAACCTCAAGATTATGAAAAAACGGCATCCAGCGTGAATCAATTCCACCTCTGGCACCGACATCTATTATTCTTACTATGTCGTCCATTATTTTTCGCTCATATTGAATTAAATTCTGCATAACAAGCTGCAGTGGAGAGCTGAATGTCCAGTCTTAAGTTATGCTGTTGTTAGCTCTTCTATAACCATCACAAGCGCATCTCTCTACCGATTTCGAGACCGATTAGCTATTACCCTCGCTTTTTCTGATGCTTCAGGAATATAATCCAACCATGTTGCATCATTCAGATGGGCATCTTTATATCCCATTCCAAAACGATATTCGCACACAGAACAATATGAGAAGTGTTTATGAAGAGCATTATCGTTAACACTACGACGTAAGTACTGATATTGAGAACTATTCCAAAGTTCTTTGAATAATTTGCCGTTTTCACCATATAGATTGCCCATACTTATCATTCCCCATGATTTATAACACGGCAATACTCGTCCATCCGTGTCTATCATCACAAATCTCCATGGCCAATCACACTTTATAGGTGTATGTAGTTTTGGCTCTTCTTGATCAATAGGCGGCGGTAGATTAACAGTTAAATGTGGATAGTGAGATGCGACCTCTCGCGCATCGTTAAAGATTTGTTTCATTAAATCCTGATGAAAGTAAAGACTTTCTTGATCGGCAATATTATTGCAAAGAGAGAGATAGGAACAATTCAAGGTATCGACACCCATTTCACCCCAATATTGTACTGCATCTGGCAATTCAATGATGTTAGAGTACATAAGCGCATAACGAATTACAATGCTCGGTTTTTTTTTGCATTCTTTTTCTCGGATGCGCATTAGCATTTTGATATTGTTTATGATCACGTCAAAATTTGCTCTTACACGTATTGCCTCGACTGTTGATGCTTTGATCCCATCAACCGAGAAACCATGTCGCGAAATTAGTTCTTCTGTAATGATTGCTCTTATAAGATCTTCTCTAAGCAGCATACCATTTGATAGCAGCCATGTTTCCACTTTGTACTGCCGGGCAATTCGTAACAAATCTATGAGCTGCCTGTGCAAGTATGGTTCCCCACCAGAACAGATACTTACTAAGCGAGCTGTTGGAAATAACTGTCTGGCCGCCATTTCAAAATTTCTCGTAGAGACATACTTATCTCCAGACGTTTCATAATCTTTACAAAATATACACTTAAGATTACACATCTTAGTTAAGACGACATCTACGATCTGCGGTAACGACCGTAGCATTGACGATTGTCGACTGATCTCAAGTTGGTTAACGGCTACATTAAGTGCCGATTTTATGGTCATATTCCTTACGATGTTTACAACTCTTTTGACACTCGAATAATGCACATTAACCTCCTTTTGGTAATAAGACGCTTTTATAATTTCAGCAACTAAGCAATCAGGTTGCGAGATAACCCCATACTTCAAATATTTTATTCAGAGGAGTCTTCGCTATAAAAGTTGATATGCTACTCCAATAAACAAGATCTCCAGTTCCTTTTGAGCGTTAATAATTATTCTAATTCGATGATCAAGCGTATCAGTTTGCGGACACATTGTCTATTGTGGAAAATACGTAATTATAATTGCGAAAACCTTTAGGCTACTAATATTCTGTTTTATCATGAGTCGTTCCCCGATAGGATCAACGAACGAAGGTGCCACTTCAAGGATGAAAGGATTCTTCAAACAATTTAATTGGACTGCAATTGGATGCATTCTTCTGTGAAGCGTTCGAAGAAAAGATCTACATTTCGGTCTAAGGACTTTAGAGCGATCCTCGATTGGTGAACGTATCGACGTAACGTAGAAACTCAATAAAAGGTGCACCGTTCGGTGAGTTCTAATCTTTCGTGTCAGGCATTCATAAGAAACGAAGGAACTTGATCTATTACTGCACTAAAGATTTCAGACGCAGTAAATAAAGATAATCGCAGTTAAAATTACATACATTCCACAATAGCAATCTTATCAACAATGATGTATATAAATAGCATGCCCGTATTTTTGAAAGATAATTAAGATATCTTCATAATATTTTAATCAAATTTTCATGCAGCGGAGGTACCATAGCGCATACCATTAGATAAGTAGTTGTACATATATTAATATATAGCGCATTTAGGTAGTGCTACTTAAAATTAGGTTAACAACTGTCGAACGTGAAAGTCAGAGATAACATTGAATTGCACCAGATGACGAAAGTGGCCTCTAACGCTGCATATTGGAAGCAGAGAGTGGGACCTGCTAAAACGATTCAATCCAGAAATCAAGGGGTTGCCATTAGAAGTATCATTTTATTTATGGTTTTGCTGCTCTTCTGTACATGTGTAGCAGATGTTTTCGCCCTGGATTGTTCATACATTGATGAGCCAAGCTTTTTTACTGCAAATGGGATAGAGCGATTAGGCAAAGTCAATGTTGTGAATAATCAATATGGACGTCTCTTTGATACGCTTCTTGTACTTGCCCTTAAGGGTAGATATTCATTTGACGAATCTGAGTCAGAAATCATCGCGCCATCCGATCTTAGTGCTCAGTATTCTAACCAGTCAGAGCTTAAAATGCTATCACTGATTCTTTATACCCATAGGCAAGGCTTTATGTCGAAATCAGCGTTGGTTAATGTTATAGGCAGTTCTTTTATTAATACTACCTTTTTTGATGGCGTCCTTGCGACATCCTCTGCTACAAAACAGATGTTTCTTGCAATAATCGGGGCCTGCATCATTGCGCTCCCGTTTCTGCGGAGGTTGAAAAAAGTTTTTGGACAGGCGCGAATGTGCTGATCGACGAGAAACACAAAAGATGAATTTAAGGAGAAATGAAGGTGCACATTAAAAGATTGCCTTTTTTTTTACTGATTATCTGCTCAGTTGTGCTTGTATGCCTCCTTAATTTATTGTCATTTGCTCAGGACTACACGCTTGGCAGCCAGGATGTTCTCAAGATTACTGTATATGAGCATCCGGATCTTACCACTGAAACGAGAGTCAGCGAAAATGGCAGGATTACTTTTCCGCTGATTGGCGAATTAGATGCAAAGGGCCTAAACACGCTACAGCTGGAAAAAAATATTGCCGACAAGTTAAGCAATATGGGTTATATCAAAGATCCGCAGGTTTCTGTCTTTATTACGCAGTATGGAAAGCGGGTAACTATTATCGGGGAAGTTGTAAAACCGGGCCAGTATGAGATTCCAGGGACACCTACAGTTTTGGATATGATATCCACTGCGCTCGGCCTTGGTCCTAATGCGGGTTATACGACAACCGTATTCAGAAAAGAAGTTGGTCAGGACGGAAAAGTGAGGACGAGCAATATCATCATAGACCTCGATAAGCTGCTGAACGGAGGCGATCTTTCGCAGAACATAGAGCTTCGGAGCGGAGATGTTGTCTATGTGCCGAAGGCTGTTTTTTATGTTTACGGCGAGGTCAACAAACCGGGCTCTTATCGCTTAGAAAAGGGCATTACAGTAAAGCGGGCCATAGCTATTGCCGGAGGGCTTACTTCAAAGGGTACACAGAACAGGATTGCAATTACGCGCAAGCACGGAGAAAAAGAATCGACCCACGGCGCCGATGTCGACGATATCGTGGAAGCCGATGATGTTATTCGGATTAAGGAGAGCATTTTTTAGTGGCTTCGAGAAACGTGAGGGGATAGGGAATCGAAATGAATTTATATGACTATTGGCGAATAATAAAGAACAGAAAACAGATCATCATATTAGCTTTCATCACTACGGTGCTGACAACTCTAGTCGCTTCCATGCTATGGCCTCCGAAATATGAGGGCATTGCTACAATTATGCTGGACTACGACAGCGGTAACCCTATGAACATCGGTGTGCCTACCACTGGTGCGCTTCCACCCTCAGCAGAATACATAAACACTCAAATTGCATTAATTCAAAGCAGGCGCATTGCAGAGGATGTTGCATCTATGCTTAATCTGGACAAGGCACCGAAGATCATTGCCGATTTCAATGAGGCAAAAGCCGGTAGCAGTATCTTTTTTTGGAAAAAACCGATGAAAATGGATATTAAAACATGGCTTGCCGACGAACTTCTGTTGAACCATTTGAAGGTGGATGCTGTCAGGGATTCGCGTTTCGTAGCCATAAAATATTATTCGCCTGAGGCGGAGTTTTCAGCGGCCGTTGCCAATGCCTTTGCTAAAGCCTACACCGATTACAACCTTGAGCTTAAAGTTACACCGTTTAAGGATGCAGAGAAGTGGTTTTCTGAGAAGCTCAAGGACGTAAAGGGTGAGTCGGATAAGGCAGCGGAAGAGTTGAGGAAATACCAGCAGGGAAAAGGTATAATCGGAAGCTCTTCCTCGCAGGGAGGCATATACGATGACACCGTTCAAAGACTTGACCAAATCAATCGGGAGCTTGCCACGGCCAAAACCAAGCAATATGAGACTAAAGTTGCTCTTTCCAGAGTTGAAAGAAGCAAGGGAGAATATGATAGCCTTCCCGAGGTCATAGCTAACAGCTTCATACAGAGTCTTAAAGCTGATAAGATCAAGATCGAGACCCAGATAACTGAGCTTTCTGCTAAGGTTGGTACCAAGCATCCTCAATATGTGAGGCTCAATTCAGAACTGCAGACTGTTAAGGCAAAGCTGAGTGCCGAGATGTCGAATATTGTGAACGCAATACGCCAGGATCAAGCTTCCGCAAACCAGCGAGTCAACTCACTGGAAATAGCTGTTATGGGCCTTAAAAAAGAAGCCGCTAAAGCCAACCTATCGCGATACGAAATGGATTCCATTAACCGGGAGTCGGAGGCTTATAAACAAATATACGAAGGTATTCTCAAGAAGTACAATGAGACATCCCTGCAAGGAGATATCAATAAAACAAATGTATTTTTAGTTGATGCGGCTGTTCCGCCGACGAAAAAATATAGCCCCAAGATAATTCTTAATCTGATCCTAGCCATGTTTATTGGATTCTTTTTGGGTCTGGGGCTTGCTTTTTTCTTCGAATATCTTGACGACACAATAAAAGATGCTGGAATTATAGAAAAACAGTACGGCGTGACCGTACTTGGAACAATTCCTGTGACTGAAAGAGAACTGGCATGGACCTCCCGGAAATAGCTGAAAATTTTAAACCGGGTTTACAAGGTGCTGCTATAGGCGACATTCTGCTTGCCGGCGGGCAATTGAGCGCAACTGATCTTGCCAGGATAATCGCACTTCAAAGGAAGGAGAATATCCTCTTCGGAGAGGCTGCTGTCTCACTTGGAATTCTTACTGAAGAGGAAGTTCGTGCTGCGCTGGCAAGTCAGTACTCATATCCTTGCGTCAGCTCCGATAATGCAGCTTTTTCACCTGAAATGATTGTGGTTCATGACCCACAGAGTTCGTCTGTTGAGGCATTTCGCTCTATTAGAAGCAGCCTTATGCTTTTGGGAGTCGGTAAGATCATTAGGACTATATGCGTTCTAAGCCCTGAAGAGGGCGATGGCAGGACGTTTGTAGCAGCTAACTTGGCTATCGTCTTTGCCCAACAAGGTGCCAGAACCATGTTGGTAGATCTTAACCTGAGAAGACCACGCATTCATGAATTATTCAAACTCAAAAACAACTGCGGTGCGAGCAGCCTTATAATCAAAAGGGCACTATATGAGCAGGCAGTAAGTAAGACTTCAATGCAATCCCTTGATGTGATGACCTCCGGACCCAAGCCGCCGAATCCCCTTGAACTGCTTGGATGGAACGATACCCAATGGATGGTTGACTCGCTGAGGGAAACATACGATATTGTTCTTGTTGATACGCCGGCATGTAGTAAGAATTCAGATGCTAAAGTCATTTCGACGATGTGCGACGCCTCAATACTTGTAGTCCGAAAGGGCGTTACAAAGCTCAAATTATTCGATACATTTAAAAAACAGCTCGATAGTTGTGGAGTGAAAGTCCTCGGATCAGTTATCAACGAAGGCGTGAATAATCGGAAGAAATGATTTTGCCGGACTTTTGCGCTCAGCTATTTTCTCCGGCAGCAGATTCATTTCACAACCTGCCGTTGGCCGGAAGATATGCAAGCCATTTTAGTTGGAATATCACTTTTCATGACTAAACGGATTGACATGTTCATATATTATTCAGGCGTTAGCGAAGCCAGAAAGGTAAGTGCCTTTATAGCATTGGCAATGATTTTAATGTCTGGCTGTGAACGTAATGAGGCACCCCTGTCAAGTCAGGTTCTTGCGCGGGTCGGCGAAAAAGAGATAACCGCTGCATATTTTGAAAGCCAGCTGGCAATCTTGCCTGATGCTATTCAGAGACTTTCAGCGCAGAGTAGCGGCAAGAAGGCAATTTTGGAGAGTGTAATAAACAGGGAAATTCTCTATGCAGAGGCGTTGAGAATGAATCTGGATAAGAATGCTGAAGTTGAGAGAAGGCTTGAATATCTGAGGAAGGATTTGATCATAACCAAATATCTGCAGGAACAGATAGTGAGCAGGATTAAGATTGATGATAAAGAAATCGAAAACTTCTACGATCGCAACCCATCGGAATTCAAGAAACGGGAAGAACTGAGGATTAGCCAAATCGTAATTCGTGATGCTACGAAAGCTGAAGAGATACTCGAAAAATTGAGTATCAAAAGAGATTTTGGCGATCTTGCTCAGCAGTACTCTACCGACAAAAAGAGCTCGAATAACAAAGGAGATGTTGGATATTATACCTATTCTATGTTGCCTGAAGCTGTAAGAGATGAGGTAATAAAAATGGAGCCCGGCGATGTCAGCCGGCCGTTCAAGATAGCTGAGAGATATGAAATATACAAGATTACCGACAGACGGACGATTTCTTATTCTCTTGATCAGGCGAAGGTTGCTATCAGGACAAGGCTGTTCAATGAGAAAGTTGAAAAGGAATTGAAGGTGTTGCTTGACGAACTTAGGAAGAAGACAGAAGTTCAGATGAACGAAGCTTTGCTTAAATAGATATCAGCACCTTCCGTTTGAACAATCTGCTTGTAAATCCTTCTTAGTTGCCTGTGACTGAGAGGGCGGAGCAATTCGATGAGAAAATTAGCTTGGTTGCCTAGGTGGTAACGAGACAGTATCTTTCTTTATTTTAAGGTCACTTTAGATAAGGGTGCTACTGAAACTATGAACCATAGCGTGTTGTCGATCACAGGGCTTGTAGTTATTTAATAATCTTCTAAGTATTTCTTATCAGGTGAAATTCAGAGACTTTTGTGACCTTGAGAAAAAAAACCCTTGCAGGACTATTGTGGGCCGCTGCATCTCAAGGCGGCAAGCAGTTGAGTCAGTTTGTTATTGCGGTCATACTAGCGCGATTACTATCGCCCAGAGATTTTGGGCTTATGGCTATGGCGATGGTCTTTATCGATATATTTACGATTATCGGCGAACTCGGAATTAGCAGCGCTTTGATCCAAAAACAGGATGTAACTGACATACATTATTCATCGGCTTTTTGGCTAAACATTGGAACGGGAGCCTTACTGACAATGTGTTTTTCAATTAGTGCTCCCTTTATTGCCGCCTTTTATGGACGGCCTGAACTGAGATTTATCTTAACTTTGCTATCCTGTAATTTCCTCTTATCCTCTCTATCCCTCATGCAGCAGACTATCCTAATGAAAGAATTGGAGTTTAGAAAGTTGGCTATCAGAGATATTATATCAGTCATACTTTCAGGCCTTGTAGGAATTTATATGGCTATGTCGGGCTTAGGTGTTCTAAGTCTCGTCGGGCAAACATTGAGCTTTGCCTTAATAAATGCTGTTTTATTGTGGCTTGTTTCCAGGTGGAGACCAAAACTGGTTTTTTCTAAAGCGCATATGCGAGAAATATTTGTTTTCAGCGCCAATCTCACCGGATCTTACATGGCAAATGTTATAAGCAGGAATATAGATAAACTCTTAATCGGCAAATTTTTGGGAGATCAGGCTCTTGGTATATATTCATTGGCTTATAAACTAATGCTATATCCGCTACAGAATGTTTCCTGGGTAATAGGCAGGGTTATGTTTCCGGCCTTTTCAAAAATACAAGATGATATGGATAAAATACGCCATGTCTATATGCAAGTGATTAGAATTGTGTCTCTTATTACTTTTCCTATGATGGCCGGCTTGTTAGTAATAGCACCTGAATTCGTTCACCTGCTGTTTGGGAGTAAGTGGGAATCTGCAGTAGTTATTATCAGGATTTTTTGTATATGCGGTATGTTTCAGTCTATTTCAGCAACGGGGGGTACTGTTATTCTCTCGCAAAATCGTGCTGATCTTCAGTTTAAACTGCAGATATCGGGATCTGTAACCATGCTTTTTGTAATAATTATTGGTATGCAATGGGGGATTAATGGTATTGCGATCTTATATGCTTTTCAATCATGGCTTTTTTTGTATGGCACATTTTACACCATTGGGAGGATAGTTGATGTAAGTTGTCGTAAGTTGCACTTGCAGCTGATCAATTCTTTTGTTTATAGTCTTGCAATGACAGTAGTCATACTGGCAATTAGACAGGTGTTGGAACTACCTGATTCATTTAAATTGAGTATTATTATACTGAGTGGTATTGTTGCATATGTCCTAATTTTAATTAAGGCCAAAGAAATCGCTATTGAAAATAAGAAATTAATCTTGCGAGCTTTTTCCACTTATTAGCTCCAAACACATGATGCTATTTAGATGAATATTTATAATGCAAGCGATCTGCATATCTTAATGGTTGTGTGGTCGTTTCCACCCGATTTCGGCGGTGCTGGAATTCAGGCGGCTTATCTTGCCAAACAACTTAAGGATTCGGGCATTGACGTTGAGTTTATTGCTAATAACAAGGAAAAAGGGTCGCAGCATGATAATTATAACGGACTGACCATTTATCGTTATTCAACTTTTGCGAGAAATCACAAAATCAGCGAAGCACTATTTATTATACGTATTTTAATACATATTCTTCGAGTGAATAAATATCATATTATACACTTTCATTCCATGGAGGGATTGGAGGCATTAATTTTTCCGATTTTGAGAATGTTGAAGAAAAAAATTATTTTTAAAATGACTTTAGCGGGGTCCGATGACCCTGCTTCCTATAAAAGACGAAGATATCTTAGCAGTATTTATTCTCTAGGGCTGAAATATGTTAATTGCTTTATAGCAATCTCATCAAAACAAATTGAATTGGTTGAGAAGGGCGGAATTTCAAAAAATAGATGTGTTTATGTGCCAAATGGTGTGGATATAGACAAATATAGGGAAGTCAATAAAAATCAAAAAATTATATTAAAAAAACAACTTGGATTGATTGAGTTCAATAAGATATTTTTATCGGTTGGAAAAATTGAAGATCGAAAGAATTATATCTTTCTATTAGATGTATGGAAGATACTGCTCACTAAATATCCTGCATCTGCACTAATTCTGGTTGGTCCCGGTAATACTGATGAAAACGAATATTATCGCAAACTCAACCAGAGGATTCAAGGTAATGCACTGTCAGGAGTGATATTTACAGGTCAGGTTGATAATGTTGACTTATATATGAAGGTTGCCGATACATTTTTATTTGCGTCAAAGATGGAAGGTTTTGGGACTGTGTTGATTGAAGCCCTGACAACATCGCTGCCTGTTGTGGTAAAAAATATTGAAAAAGTAACAGAAGATATAATTGGTGAAGAAAGCAAAGAAATTGCGCGCATATGTTATAGCAATTCTCCAGAAGAATTTGCATCATTGGTTATTGATTTAAATGAAAATAAGGATGTAAATGCTCGGAAAGAAATTATCCAGTTATACAGGGAGAAATTTGCTATGCGAAATATCAGCTCTCAATATACTTCACTTTATTTAAACCTCTTGGCGGAAAGCTAATAGGAATGAAAATCGTTTCTAAAGTGTACCGTGCTGAAGTATTTGGATATGATTTTAATGCATATACCACAACAACGATTCTGTTAAGTTTATTCATCGGGTTAGGAATATCATTTATCCCGCCCATCTATATGGGGGCGGCTTTTTTTGCGCTTTTTTTCTGTGCATTTTTTATTTTTTACACAAAAATATTCATTTATTTTTTTATTTTTCTATATCCTCTTCTGGGATTATTGTATAGTTTAACGTCATTCGGAAGTGATTCCGCTGCGCTAAACATTGGCGGCCTGTTCAACATAGGCATTATATTTGTCAGTTTACTGCTTTTTGTGGTTGGGAGAATAAAGATCGGCGGAAATCAAATCATGGTTTTACCAATGATTGTTTTTCTAAGTGTTATTGGCTGTTCAATATTATTGTCGCCAGAGAAGCTACTTAGCACAAGAGAGTGGATAAGATATGTAATGCCGGCTATGTTCTATTTTTTGGTGGTCAATTTTCTAAAAGACGACAGCGATATCGATGCATTGCTTAAATTGATGTTATACGTATCTGTTATTATTCCAGTTGCTTTCGGTATTTATCAGTTTGCTATGGGAGACAGTAGCTTCGTAGTTCCTTACATGGGCAAGAGCAGAATATATGGCACATTGGGACATCCAAACTCATTAGCAATGTTTCTATTGATTATGTCATTACTTGCGATGCATTTGACGATTGTGGCTGAATCTAAGATCAGATATATTAACTTCGGACTTATTGTCATTTTCTTCATGCTCCTCTTTAAGACATATGCTAGAATCGGGTGGTTCAGTTTTGTTGCAGCGGCATCAGTATGGGCTCTTTTAAGGAGCAGGAAATCATTTCTTTTAGTCGCGTTATTCTCTATCATTGTATTACTAGCAATTCCGGGATTAACAGAGCAAATAGTTGCAAGAGTGCAGCCGGAGGGATCGCTGCTCGGTAGATATAAATTGAA
>Ga0187785_10000491_pt1 | contig 14819 bp, 14 predicted proteins | sample 0815_BV2_4_20_MG_FD_132466 | JGI IMG/M metagenome (GOLD analysis project Ga0187785, IMG submission 132466) | Tropical peat soil microbial communities from peatlands in Department of Meta, Colombia - 0815_BV2_4_20_MG | ecosystem: Environmental > Terrestrial > Soil > Wetlands > Peat | place...
GAAATCTGTGCACGCGCAATCTCGTGTGATATTTTGTTTTGCACATGCATAGGTCGAAAGCGGATGCTACTTGACAGGCATGCGCTTTCAAACGAGTACGATGGAGGAGACCCCCTTTGTAAGGAATGTCCTCCCAGGATTTTCTTCTTGAAAACCGCTCGTCGGATTTCTTTTCTGGAGGTTTACATGCGTATCGCAGTATTCGGAGTTGGTGGTGTGGGCGGTTATTTTGGCGGCCGTCTCGCACAATCCGGCGAGGACGTTTTCTTTATCGCACGCGGAGAGCATCTGCAGGCTCTGCGGGGAAACGGGCTCTTGCTGGAAAATCCCGATGGTGGGGTGACCGAAATTCCGGCTAAGGCCACGGACGATCCAGCGGAAGTGGGTCCGGTTGATGTCGTTATTCTGGGGGTCAAAGCATGGCAAGTCCAGGAAGCGGCCGAGCGCCTTCGGCCTTTGATCGGTCCTGACACGTTCGTGGTTCCGCTGCAGAACGGGGTTGAAGCGCCTTCACAATTGGCTGCCACTCTGGGCGCTCGGCATGTATTCGGAGGTCTGTGCTATATCGTGAGCTTCATGGTAGGGCCGGGAAGAATTCGGCACGCGGGAATGGAGCCTCGTGTCGTCTTCGGCGAATTGGATAATCGGCCGAGCGATCGGGCACAAAGGCTTCTGCAGTCATTCGCGAATGCGGCGTTGCATGCAGAGATTCCCCCTGACATTCAGGCGGCGATATGGTCAAAATTCTTATTCATCTCCTCGCTCAGCGGCGTGGGAGCGGTAACCCGCGCCCCTGTGGGAGTGGTGCGCTCGATCCCCGAAACGAGAAACATGCTCAAAGAAGCGATCGCGGAAGCGGCCGTAGTCGCAAGAGCCCTAAAAATAGGGCTGAAAGAAAATGCGGTGGAATCGACCATGGCGGTGATTGACGCACTGCCTGCCGGAACGACTGCTTCCATGCAGCGGGACATCATGGAAGGAAGACCGTCTGAACTGTCAGCGCAGAGCGGTGCGCTCGTGCGTCTCGGCAAGGAAGCCGGCCAGGCTGTTCCGCTGAGCCTTTATATCTATAGCAGCCTCCTGCCCCTGGAACTGCGTGCCCGCGGTAAGGCGGAATTCTGACACGGAGAGGATTCTCAAAAGTAGTGTCGGTATTGATTACGCGAAAGGATTCGAAGACTGTCATTGCGAGGGCGAAGCCCGAAGCAATCTCCAACTAACAAACGATTGAGATTGCTTCGTCGTTCTACTCCTCGCAATGACATGATTGGATGTTCGGAATGAGGGCGAACGTCATGAACCAATCCGACAGAATTTTCGAGAACTGCTACAGCCTCCGCTGCCGAAATTAACCTGATGAGAGTGTTTCGCCGGGCGCACTTTCGGAATGGAACACGGGATTGCCTGAAGGGAGTACATTTCATGAAGAATAGAATCATGATCGGTTTTTGGCGGTACATGATCAATCTGCCGCCATTCGTATGGGAAAAGGAGATTTCGAAAGCCAAGAGGAAATTTGAGGCGGAGCTTGGTTTTATGTCCGACGAACATCGTCTCGTCCACCATTTCGTGGTGAAAGAACTGCCATACGCCGGGGAGCCTTTGTCTCCGGAAGTCGTTGCAAACAAGGTCGATTTGCCTGTTCAGCGGGTGAGTGCCATTCTGGATGACTTAGAAAAGCATATGACATTCTTGTTCAGGGACAATCGCGGCAATGTCGTCTGGGCATATCCCGTAACCGTCGAAAAGACCCCCCACCACGTGACGTTCAACACAGGCGAGGAGCTCTACGCTGCTTGAGCGGCAGACGCGTTCGCGACGCCCTTCGTGCAAGGGCAATTAAGGAAAACAGACCTCACGGTTACAGTCAGGACTGAATGCGCCCACTGCTCTCGGCCCATGGAACTTCACATTGACAGCGATCTTCGCGTCACGGTCAAGAATGAAGATTGCGAGCCTGTTGTCTTCGTGCCGCACGTCGATTTGTTCGAGATCAAGGATGAGAGCATAATCAACTCGTTTTGAAAAGAAAGTGTGTTCTTCTGGTCAGAAGAACATGCGAAAGAGGATCGCAAGAGCGGAAGAAGAACCCGCGGGGCATATTTTGATGCGGCACGAATGGCGAAGGGCACCAGAATCCTCCAAAGTGCGATCTTCGGATTCGGGCAGCGTGATTGAACCAGAATGTCTGAAAATAATTGAGGGACTGTGAATTCAGGTTTGGCGGAGAGAGAGGGATTCGAACCCCCGGTGCCACAAGGACACAGTTGATTTCGAGTCAACCCCCTTCGGCCTCTCGGGCATCTCTCCGCCGGGCGTGCAGACGAGTCAGTCTGCATCATGCCTCAGGTTTCTGAAGAACTCCTGAAGCAGATCCGCGGCCTCTTTTTCCAGAACACCGGAGACCACTTCGATCTCGTGATTCAGTCTCCTGTCGTGGGATAAATCAAAGAGGCTCCCCGCTCCTCCCCATCTACGATCCCTGGCTCCGTACACCAGTCTTTTGATCCGGGCCAGAACGAGGGCGGTCATGCACATTATGCACGGCTCCAATGTAACATAAACCGTGGCCTGAGGCAATCGCCAACTACCGCTGTGTTTGGCCGCTTCGCGAAGGGCAATCAATTCCGCATGGGCCGTGGGATCGTTGTCCGATTCGACTTTGTTGTGTCCCGTTCCGATAATGATTCCGCCCTGCTCCACTACCGCGCCCACGGGCGTTTCCCCGAGTGCCCCGGCCGTTCGGGCGAACCGAAGTGCGGCGACCATGTATCGTTCTTCACATGTACGAACAGTTTGTGTATGCATGTTGCCAAACGAAAAGAGAGATTTACTGCACATCCGGGAACCGGTTCCATAGTACGAATTCGTTTGTGCGTGCGCAAGTGTCTCTCTTGCGAGAGGACCGGAATTCTGTTAGAGTTTTTCATCTTCAAGGGAATTGCTGGACCAACTTATTGGTATAAGTGAGGATACGAGGAGAATTCGATGAAGAAGTCAAGAACCGGATTGGCCATTCTGTTCATGATTTTTCTTGTAGTATGTTTTGTTGTGGTTGTGGTCCTCATCTCCATGATTTCGGAAATGGACAAAGAGGCGTCCTCGTGGTCCGAGGTGCTGGATTTCGGAAACAAGATCGGCGTAATCAACCTGGAAGGCACTATCACTTCTTCCGACGACGTTTTGAAACAAATGCGGAAGTTTCGTAAGAAGTCATCCATAAAAGCCATCGTCATCCGTATCAATTCTCCGGGAGGCACGGTGGCGCCGGCACAGGAAATATACCGGGAAATTACCAGAATAAAGAAAAAGAAACCCGTAGTCGTTTCCATGGAAACAGTGGCCGCTTCTGCGGCTTATTATATCGCGAGCAGTGCGGATTCCATCGTATGTTCGCAAGGAACGATAACCGGTAGTATCGGGGTGATTATGATGCTGCCGGACATACATAAGGTCATAGAAAAAATCGGAGTGGGTGTGAATATTATAAAAGCCGGGAAATATAAGGACATCGGAACCGGCGTACGGCCTCTGACTGATGAAGAAAGAAACATTCTGGAAACCTTTGCAGCCGAAATTCATGAGCAATTCATCTCGGATGTCGCTGAAGGCCGCAAAGGCAAAATAGAAAAAGACAATCTACGTACCATCGCTGACGGAAGATTCTTCAGCGGAGAAAAAGCAAAAGAAATGGGGCTCGTGGACTCCATCGGGAATTTCTACGATGCAGTGAAGATAGCGGGAAAACTCGGTCGGATCAAAGGCGAACCCGAGCTCGTTTACCCCAAGAAGAAATGGGACTATCTGGACATGTTCATGGAATCTGCTGTGGGAGTGGTCAACAGAGTGGCTGACCGGGTACGAATCGTTCAGCCCGAATTCCCTTCCGTTCGCTGATCCGTGATTCAACCGGAACTCGCATAATCGCAATTCGCTTCTTCAGAATGGAGATGATTGAATGGTAATAAAGGAATCTCTTACCTTTGACGACGTTCTTCTGAAACCGTGTTATTCGGAAGTGCTCCCTTCCGAGGTGGACGTCCAGACTATGTTTACAAGAGAAATCTCGCTCAACATTCCGTTGATCAGTGCGGCAATGGATACCGTCACCGAATCCGAGATGGCCATAAGCATGGCCAGACAGGGAGCTATGGGAATCATTCATCGGAATCTCTCTGTCAAGGATCAGGCTCGGGAGGTGGATCGAGTAAAACGATCCGAATCCGGCATGATCGTGGATCCCATCACCATAAATCCGGATCAGAGAATCTCCGATGCTCTCCAAATCATGAAAAAATACCACATATCCGGAGTCCCTGTAACGGTAAACGGGTATTTGAAAGGCATTCTCACGAATCGGGATCTTCGATTCGTGGAAAACCTGGATTTGAAAATCGAACAGGTGATGACCAAGGAAAATCTGGTCACCGTGGACGAGAAGATAGGAATCGAAGAGTGCAAAGCCTTGCTTCACAAGCACAGAATTGAAAAACTTCTCGTCGTGGACAAGCAAAATCGGCTCAAGGGCCTGATCACCATCAAAGACATCCAAAAGGCCATTACGTTTCCCAGTTCCGCAAAAGATCCGTTGGGCCGATTGCGAGTCGGCGCGGCAGTGGGAGTGGGCCCGGATCGAGAAGCCCGGGTTTCGGCTCTCTTGAAACGTGGAGTAGATGTCATCGTCGTGGACACGTCCCATGGTCATTCCAAGAATGTCCTGGAGACTATTCGCGATTTGAAGAAGAATTTCGGAAATTTCCAGATCGTGGGCGGCAATGTAGCCACCGCGGAAGCAGTGAAGGACCTCGTGAAAGCGGGTGCCGACGGAGTCAAACTGGGCGTCGGTCCCGGTTCCATTTGCACCACGAGAATAGTTGCGGGAGTGGGCGTGCCTCAGGTGAGCGCAATCCTGGAGTGCGCCGAGATGGCCAAGAAACTGGGAGTGCCGCTCATTGCCGACGGAGGAATAAAATTTTCCGGAGACGTGACTAAAGCGTTGGCTGCCGGGGCATATTCCGTCATGATCGGCGGCCTCCTTGCAGGCACTGATGAAAGTCCCGGAGAAACGGTTTTGTACCAGGGGCGCTCATACAAATCGTATCGCGGCATGGGTTCGCTGGAGGCAATGAGAGAAGGTTCAAAAGACAGATACGGCCAACAGGACGTAACAAACGAATACAAACTCGTCCCGGAGGGCATAGTGGGCATGGTGCCAGCCAAAGGCCCGGCGGCTCATTCCATTCACCAGCTCATCGGCGGCCTGAAAGCGGGAATGGGCTATGTGGGAGCCACCAATCTTTCAGAGCTGCGCGAAAAAGCGCAGTTTCTCCGGATAACTGCTGCGGGACTCAAGGAATCCCACGTACACGACGTGGTCATAACCAAAGAAGCGCCTAATTACCGTTTGGAATCATAGCGTGCCCGGTTTCCGGGTCCGCCTCACACTCGCACCGGCAGTCGCACCGCATTCGATCCCTATCGCGGCCTCGAATGCGTGACCATCCGGATGTGCCGGTGGACTGCCGTTCATAGCAGTTGCCAAAAGAAATGTCCGATCGGTAGGCGCCCTATCAGGGGGCTGCCCTCACTCCGGACAACGCAAGGCCGTTAAACCTTCGTTCGATAGCCCTCTGACAGGGCGGCAGAAACGGTCAAAGCTTTTGGCACTAGCTATAGCCGTAGCCGCGGTAATTCTATGGATGCGCATTGAGAAGCGAAATCCGGGTTCTTCTGTATAGGGATTTTCAAAAGCAAGGTCGGTTTTGATTACGGGAATAGATTGAAAGATTGTCATTGAGAGGGCAAAGCCCGAAGTAATCTTCAACTGACCGAGACTGAGGTTGCTTCGTCGTTCCACTCCTCGCAATGACATGATTGCACTGACGGAATGTGGGCGAGAGTCGTGAACGAATCCGACAAAATTTTCGAGAACTGCTATAAAGAGTGTCTCCCCGATTTCACATAGAGATATATTGCTGCGCATTGAAAATGGTGCTGTCCGTCTGCAGTCAGCCACGTTTCCTCGCAGAGTAAGGCAGGCCGTCCGAAGCGAAGGGAACACCTGGCCGGTAGACGCATTGCTCATGCGCAGCACTATACAAACGCGCTCGTAAGCAAGAGACCTGTCCCCGCGAGGCATGTTACCGGCGCCGGGATTTCATCCATCGGACATCGGTGATACAATACGAAACAGAGTTCATTTCAGTTTCACAGGAACAAGCAGCATGATTCGTACAGCAATTTTCGGAGCAACCGGATATACCGGAATGGAGCTTATACGCATATTATCTTCTCATCCGAACGTCACCATTTCGGGAGGCAGTTCCCGAAATTGGCAAGGCATGTCTGCCGCGGAAGTCTTTCCATACATCAGCAAGGACCGTGATTTTCGACTCGTCTCGATAAACGAACTCCACGACGCTCCACGGGCTGACATGGCTTTCTTGGCCCTGCCGCACGGACAATCCGCAGCGGTTGCGAAAATTCTCCTGGACGCGGGGCTAAAAGTCGTCGATCTGTCCGCGGACCTGCGATTGGAGGACGCGCAGGTGTATGCGGAATGGTACGGAGATCATACTTCGCCAGAATTACTTGAACATGCTGTCTACGGTCTCCCTGAAATTCACCGAGCCCAAATCAAGACAGCGAGTCTTGTGGCGAATCCCGGATGCTACCCAACCACGGTGATTCTCGGAACAGCTCCACTTTTTGGAATAGAGGAAGTGGATATGAGCTGCCCGGTGGTGGATGCCAAATCGGGCATTTCCGGAGCGGGAAGAGGTGCGAAGCTGAACACGAGTTTCTGCGAGTCCGGCGAGGGGTTCAAACCGTATGGCGTGACCGGGCACAGGCATATTCCGGAGATGGAGCAGGAACTTTCGAGACTCGCAGGAATGCCGGTCAAAGTGAGATTCACGCCTCATCTGATTCCCGTTAGCCGCGGGATGGTGAGCACAATCTACGCTCCTCTGAAAAAGGACATTTCAGCAAGACTGATACGCGAAGCTTACATGGAGCGGTACGCGTCCGAACCCTTCGTTCGAGTTCTCCCGGCCGGAACATTTCCCGATACATCCAAAGTCAGGGGATCCAATCAGTGTCATATATCCCTTGAATTGGACGAAAGAACCGGGTGGGTTATCGTCATGTCCGCCATAGACAATCTTGTGAAGGGCGCATCGGGCGAAGCCGTGCAAAATATGAATCTCATGATGGGATTCGACGAGACCGCAGGGCTGATGGGTTTGCCACTGTTTCCATAAGACCGCGGGGTGATTTCCGATGGGGTTTAGATGCGGACGATCGGATCGATGATTTGCAAAGACTGAATTGGTACCCATCGTTTGGTTGGGGAGGTGAAGAGAAATGCCGCGCAAGAAGGATGTGGGCGTGGACCTTGGTTTGTCGGACCAGGAAAAAAAGGAACTGCACACGATAGCTCGGACCGCCATCGAAAATCGGGCGCGCAACAAGTCGTTGCAGATCTTGGCTCCTTCCACCGACAAATTGAAAGAGAATCGCGGGGCATTCGTATGTCTATACAAAAAAGGCATGCTTCGGGGATGCATAGGTTCACTCGAGGCTGATGAGCCGCTCCACAAGACAATAGAGGAAATGGCTCAGGCTGCGGCCTTTCGTGACCCCCGATTTGCTCCGGTAAAGGAAGACGAGCTTCCCTTTCTGGATTTGGAAATATCCGTGCTCACCCCACTGGAGCACATAAACGATCCGGAACAGATTCAGGTGGGTCTACACGGAATCCTTATTCGGAAGGGGATGTGGTCCGGCTTGCTTCTCCCCCAGGTGGCCACAGAGAGAAGCTGGGACCGGATCACTTTTCTCAGGGAAACGTGCAGAAAGGCCGGCCTGCCGCCAGATGCATGGAAAGATAAGGAGACCAGGATTTATGTCTTTTCGGCCGACGTGTTCTAGCGATTCCTGCCCGTCCCAGGTTCGCGGAAAAGCCGTTGCCCTGCTTTCGGGCGGACTGGATTCCGCTCTCGCCATTCACCTGGTTAAGCGGCAGGGAATAGATGTTACAGCCGTTCATTTTACCTCTTTCTTCTCTCTCTTGGACCCGGTGCGTGAAGATTCCCCGGTGGAAGCGTGCGCCAGGCAGTTGGACGTGCCGGTGCATTACCTTCAGAAAGGGGAGGACTTCCTGGACGTCATCCGCAATCCCCGCTACGGTCACGGCAAAAACATCAACCCGTGCATAGACTGCAGAATATATACGTTGAGGAAAGCGAAACTCCTCATGGAAGAAATCGGTGCTTCTTTCATTGTCACCGGTGAGGTGGTGGGCCAGAGACCCATGTCACAAAGAAAGCACACCATGAGAATGATCGAAAAACAGGCAGGGTGCGACGGAATCGTTTTGCGGCCTCTGTCCGCAAAAATTTTACCGGTCACCCGCGTCGAGGAATCTGGCATTGTTGCAAGGGATCAACTTCTCGGGATCGGCGGCCGGGGCCGAAAAGTTCAGCTCAAACTGGCTAGAGACATGAAGCTGACGGGCTTCTCCGCACCTGCGGGCGGTTGTCTCCTCACGGACAAGAATTTTTCGGTGAGAGTGAGAGATCTCCTTGCCGATACCCGGGAAATCGGACCAGAGGATCTTCAATTGCTGCGGCTGGGTCGGCACGTGCGGATCAGGCCGGGGTTGAAAATTATCGTAGGCCGCGATGAACGCGAAAATCTGCGTCTGGATGAGCTTGGAAAACACGGGACCCTGTTCGTTCCGGCAGATTTCATTGGCCCTTCGGTTCTTGCCAGCGGTAATCCGGACCCGGATGAAGAAATCCTCATCGGCAGAATCCTCTTGCGCTACACCAAACCGTCCAGACGGGGACAGTCCTTTACCGTACACACATCGCTCGGGGATCGCACCTTGACGGTCAAGGAGTCTATTCCCGATCATTGGACGGCCGAGCGCATGATCGTGTGAGGCTCACGCCGGGTGCGCCTGAGTCCGTGAGTATCCACACGCACTGTATCGGCACTGCGTGTCCGAAATAGAGTGAGAGAGAATTCATATGAGCGCATCCAAACCGGTGTATCTCGACTATAACGGCACCACACCTCACGATCCACAGGTGCTGGAGGCTATGAAACTCTTTCTGGAGGAAGAATTCGGAAATCCTTCCAGCAACCACTGGTACGGGATCGCTCCCAAGAAAGCGATCCGCACTGCCCGGGAGAGGGTTGCAGAATTGCTTAACTGTTCGCCTGACGAAATATTTTTCACAAGCGGCGGTACTGAGTCCAACAATCACGCGATCATCGGAACGGCGTTCGCAAACAGGCACAAAGGCAATCACATCGTTACCAGCGGCATTGAACACCCTGCGGTTTTAGAAGTGTGTCATTATCTGGAAGCGCAGGGTTTCTCTGTAACATATCTTCCCGTAGACGAATTCGGTCTCGTAAGCGTCTCGGACGCGGGTGCTGCCATAACGCCCCGGACAATCCTGATCACCGTGATGCACGCGAACAACGAAGTGGGGACTGTGGAACCCATAGCCGAGATAGCGGCTCTCGCCCGTGAACGTGAAATAGTCGTGCATACGGACGCGGCCCAGTCCATAGGAAAAATCCCGGCCAACGTAGCAGAACTGGGCGTAGACTTGCTTTCCATTGCGGGCCACAAGGTATACGCTCCCAAGGGCATAGGCGTTTTGTATGTGCGTTCCGGAACGAAGCTGCAAAAATTTATGTTGGGGGCCGGACAGGAGTCCGGTCGTCGGGCAGGCACGGAGAATGTGACTCAGGTTGTCGGGCTGGGAAGGGCTTGTGAATTAGCCAAGAAAAATCTGGAGGAACATCGCCTCCACATGAAACGGATGCGGGATCTGCTTCATTCAGGATTGGCTGAACACCTGCCGGACCTGCGATTGAACGGACACCCCGAAAAGCGGTTACCCAATACGTTGAGTCTGTCCTTTTACGGACTGGAGGCGAACAGGATACTTGAAGAAATAGGTCTGGACGTAGCCGCGTCCGCTGGCGCGGCATGCCATTCGGATCACGTAGAGGTGTCTCACGTGTTACAGGCAATGGGTGTTCCTCTGGAATGGGCCAAAGGTACGTTGCGCTTCAGCACGGGTAGAATGACCACCGAAGCCGAAATCAACCGAGCAGTTCAGTCCGTGGTCAATGCGGTGAACGAGTTGAAAAGGGGATAGCCGTTCGCGCGTCGAAGACCCGGCTCCTGCTCGATCCTCCATACACTCAGTACGTCCATGCGAACGAGTTGCAAGAAACTGTTTCTTTGGGGATTTCTCGGTGCTGTAGCGATTTTTGCTGCTGGTGCAGTTTTCCTTTTCCAACGATTGCCTGACTACCGTCTTGCCCTCGAACAACAACGTTCGAGAGCAGGTACTGCTGTAGTGGATCGCAGCGGCAGGGTTCTGCGCCTGTTTCCTGACGGCCGCGACCGGTTCAGCATCTGGTGCCCTATTGAAAGAATTCCCCCGCATCTCAAGAACGCGGTAATTGCAGCAGAAGACAAGCGATTTTATTCACATCCCGGTTTTGACCCGATAGCCGTTCTCCGGGCAACTTACAGTAATTTTTTGCGAAGGAAAACAGTTTCCGGCGCATCTACCATCACTCAGCAGGTGGTCCGGCTGATCCATCCGCGACCCCGGACGTATCGTTCCAAGCTGGTGGAATTCCTGGCCGCAATAAAAATGGAACGGCAGCTTTCCAAGGATCTTATTCTCGAATTGCACATGAATTTGTCGCCCATGAGCGGGAATATCCGTGGAGTAGGACTGGCGGCCCGGTCGTTTTTCGGCAAGGAGATCGAAAACATTACTGTTGCAGAAACGGCAGTCCTCGCAGCGTTACCCCGCTCGCCGTCCAGATTCGATCCGCGGCGAAGCGACGGCAGGGAAAAGCTGAACAAGGAAAAAGATCGCATTCTGAGGCGCATGACGGAATTGGGGCATATCTCCCAGGAAACGAATGACCTCATGTCCGGTCAAGCGGTTCGATTCAGAATGCTGCCCGTGCCTTTGGAAGCACCTCATCTGCTGGACATGGTCTTACGCCGCGATGTGCCTCGAAGGCAAACCCTCCGCACCACCATCGACCTTGACATTCAGCATGGAGTGGAGCAGATCCTGCACTCTCATGCAAACAGGCTGCGGAGTGCGGGAATCGAGCAGGCGGGAGTGATCGTGAGTTCCGTAAAGGAATCGGAAATCCTGGCGCTGGTGGGTTCCCTAGGATACAGCCCGTGGTATCAAGGATACAATAATGCAGTGCTGGCTCGACGCAGCGCCGGTTCCATATTGAAGCCTTTCCTGTACGCGTTGGCTCTTGAAAAGGGGTACGGCTCGTCTTCCGAAATTCCCGACACGTTCAGAACTTATTCCACCCCTCAAGGGGATTATCAGCCGTACAACGCTGACAGGAAATGGTACGGCCCGGTGAACGTTCGTCTTGCGCTGGGCAATTCGTTGAATATGCCCGCAGTGAAAACGCTCAAAGAAGTGGGTGTAGACAATTTTTTCAATCTCTTGGAGCGTCTGGGAATTGCAGATGAAAGCTATGCTCGAGCGGACCGTTTCGGTCTTGGGCTCGCCATCGGTAATATTGAAGTGAACCTGTTTAGACTGGTTCAGGCGTACGGCAGTCTTGCTCGAAGAGGCCTGTATAAACCTCTCCACATGCTGGTAGACGAAAAAGACAAGGGGGAGCGGATCTTTTCACCGGAGGTCGCTTACGTAATCACTCATATTCTCGCCGACCCTTCTGCCAGACTCCTCACCTTCGGCAATCCGTCCTATTTCGATTTCGGTTTTCCCGTGAGCCTGAAAACAGGGACAAGCACTAATTATCGCGATTCCTGGATGGTAGCCTACACGTCCAGGCATGTCGTAGGGCTCTGGGCGGGGAATTTCGGTGGAGGGCACGGCCGAAACGTTGCTGCAGCCTCTGCGCTCGGCCCTATTATGGAGCAGATTATTCACCTGCTGTACGGGGCTGGTCCGCCGGAATTGCACTCAATGCCTTCTGGAGTCCGTGAGGATTATCTGTGTTGGATGTCGGGGAAAACTGCGTCGCCGAAATGTCCGTACACAGTCAAGGAACTGGTCCTCGACCGAAGCGGAGACTCCGGAATGTGCGAACTGCCGCATGACAGAGATTTCCACTATTATCTCCCCGCCACCTATGCCCACTGGCTGCACCGCAAACAGAACCTGCAGGGCAGAAACCGGTTCGATCTTGCCACTTCTTCGCAGGGACCTGAGTCTTCCCCATCGGGGGAAGCCACCTCTCTGGTGAAAGCCAAGCGCATCGAGATCGTCAGCCCGCATCATTTGGACAGATTCATTCTGTCCCCTTACAACGCGGGACGAGTTTTGTTCAGAGCGGTGCCCAATCCTGTTGTGAATCGTGTTGTGTGGATGATCGACGGAATGGAGGTCGCCAACACTCCCCCGCCATACGAGTTTTTCTGGGACTTGACCCGTGGGAGACACGTCGTGCACGCGATCACCCCGAACAGAGAAGCTGCGGAAATAGTGATCCATGTGGAGTAAACACCCGGCGGTCGTTCTGCGTTCGGCCGGATGAAACTCTTGGTCCGAGAGGTCAGAAAACTTCCATCCTTTTTTCTCCGTGGTGCTATAGTACATACAGGCTGAAGCACATCTGGTCGCCCGACCCGTTCTAACGGACAGGAGAGAGAGGAGGAGACTATGGCTGTCAAGGTGCTGATCACTCGGAAATTTAAGAAAAATACCATAAAGGAAGCTTACAAGGCTCTCATGGAGCTCAGAGCCATGGTCACGGTGTTACCCGGGTACTTGTCGGGACAGACTCTGATCTCCGCCGAAGACCCTCACAAATTGTTGGTTATCAGCACATGGGTCAGTAAGAAAAGATGGGAGGACTGGCAAGCCACGGAAACGCGAAAAAAATTTCAGAAAAAGCTGGCTGATCTCTTGGAAACGCCGGAACAATCCGAAATCTATTATGTAGGTGAAAAGGAACCCGAATGGGTAGATATGGCTTAAGCAGATAGTATGATAACCCCTGGGGTTCCTGGTCCGCCACGATTCCCGGCTGGTCACCACTTCGCTTTCAAATACGTGAAATCGAGGCGGGACACCTTTGCAAGAAGGGTCCCCCCAATCGTATTTTTTTGAAAGCGCATGACTATGACTGCGCATTCTCAGCATGACCCCGCGTACAGACTTCCGGCCCGCGTTCTTGGCCCGCCTGTGTCGTTTCACCCCTCAGCAATAATGTTTACAGATGAATTTTCAAGCAAAAACGGTAAGATTGTACCTTTATGTATGCCCCGTCCCGGAAGGCCGCCCACCGGAAAAATACTCCCGGGACGGGGTATCCCTCAAACCCTCCATCCAAAACAACAGAAAAAACATAAAACCCGGAGTGCGGTGAGCGCAGAGCATAAGCGAGGTTTCAGACCTGAGTCAAGCTTTTTCAGCTTCTGCCGGTAATCATTCAATTACGCGGGGGAAGTACCTAACCTCTGTCGTTGCGAGGAGTGATACGACGAAGCAATTTCGATACTTAAAGTTGGAGATTGCTTCCCTGCGCTCGCAAGGACAGCCTTTCCCCTCCCGTAACTGAGTGGATACTTGTCCTGGATTTTCCCTGACTTCCAGATTGAGGATTCACCGCTAAAATCGGTAGCCTACTGAATTCTCCGCACCCCCGAATACGATTCCTTGACAGAAAACCAGCGGGTAAACTAGATTACTCTGGCGCTTCAAAACGCTACAACATGCATTCTGGGGATCACAACGTTCTGCGCAGCCGCAGACAGATCTCTATCGGATTACGAAAGGGAGTCGCGAATGGAAAAACGGGGCGAACAGTCCTTGACCGAACGAGAACTCTGGACGCTCAAAGAGTTCGTTGAAAATACTCTCAGGAAGAGCGGCGCCATTCTCATGGAAATGTATGGCAGAGGCAAAAGGCAGCTGAAATTTGACGACGAGCTCGTCACCGAAGCGGAAAACGCGGCGTGGGAACTGATTTCCGAAAAAATCCGGGTGAGTTTCGAAGGACATACGTTCCTGCGGGAACTCTCCGAAGACCAGCTCACCGACGAGGACGCCCCCCGATTTATCTGGATCGTAGACACTCTCGACGGTGCAGCGTCTTTTCAGGCGGGCATGCCCGTTTGGGGAATCAGCGCAGCCCTGTTCGAGAAATTCTGGCCTGTGCTGGGATTTTTGTATCTCCCGGTCACGGACGAACTGTACTCGGCGTACGCAGGCAGACAGGCTCTGTTGAACGACAAGCTTATTGGAGTGAGGGAAGACCCCACTGTCGACAACGAAAGCCTCGTGCTGGTCTATTCCCGATTTCACAACGATTTCACGAGCACCTTTCCGGGCAAAATCCGAAATTTCGGCTCTTCGGCCGGCCATATGGCCTACGTTGCCAGGGGAGCAGCGGATGCTTGCTTGATCAAGAACGTGACTGTGCGGGATATGGCGGCAGGCAGTATAATTCTGGAGGCAGCAGGCGGAGAACTTAGGTTTTTTGACGGCAGCCCCTTCCACATGGCTGAATACCTGGATGGAAAGAGAGTGGACGAGCCCCTTATCGCGGCTCCGAGAGGCGCATTCAAAAGTTTCCTCAAATATTTCAAGAGAACGTGACCAAAACGCCAGCCCGACCACGGGTCCTCCGGAGGTTTCGCTGTCGGGAACCGAGTTGCGGCAGGATTTGCCGCGCCGTGCAGGGGAAGCGCTCACTTTCACTTGACGGGCGGACTTCAGGAAGCTAAGTTTTTTAGTGCGAGAAAAACAACTTCAGTTTTCTTGCCA
>Ga0187785_10000492_pt1 | contig 14817 bp, 18 predicted proteins | sample 0815_BV2_4_20_MG_FD_132466 | JGI IMG/M metagenome (GOLD analysis project Ga0187785, IMG submission 132466) | Tropical peat soil microbial communities from peatlands in Department of Meta, Colombia - 0815_BV2_4_20_MG | ecosystem: Environmental > Terrestrial > Soil > Wetlands > Peat | place...
AAGGCGTAGAACCCGGACCCCCCGAACACGCCGATCTCCGCGACATTCACGAGCCCGACCCCCCCTTCTTCGATCCGGATCCCGATCCCGTTCCCGACGATCCCGATCCCGCGGAGGACGACGACCCCTCGTCCTTCTTGGAGGTCGTGCCGCCGCCGGAGGGGGAGCCGTCCTTCTTCCCGGTGTCCTTCTCCTTCCCCGAGGCGGCCTGGGAGCGCTTCTTCCCGTGGTCGGTCGCGTAGAACCCGGAACCCTTGAACGTGATCGCCGGTGGCGTGAACACCTTGCGGAGCTCGCCCCCGCAGTCGGGGCAGGAGGTCAGCGGATCGTCGTGGATCGAGCGGACGACCTCGAACCGGTGGCCGCAGGCCTTACAGACGTATTCGTACGTTGGCATCCGGGCGCCAAGTCTACCGACGCACCCTCGCGTGTCGGTCGTTCGGCGGGCGCCGTGGCCCGGGCGTCCTAGCTCGGGCGAGGGCTGGCGCGCCCGCGCGGGGATGCGTATCGTTCGCGTCCCGTGGGAACCAGAGGGCACGTGAAGGTTCGCAAGGGCGTGATCCCCGCGGCGGGGCTCGGCACGCGGTTCCTCCCCGCCACGAAGGCACAGCCGAAGGCGATGCTGCCCGTCGTCGACACGCCCGCGATCCAGCTGGTGGTCGAGGAGGCGGTCCGGGCCGGGATCGAGGACATCCTGATCGTGACCGGCCGCGGCCAGACCGCGATCGAGGACCACTTCGACCGCAGCATCGAGCTCGAGCAGTTCCTGGAGTCGAAGGGCAAGTTCGACGAGCTGAAGATGATCCGGCAGATCTCCGACATCGCCGAGATCCACGTGATCCGGCAGAAGGAGGCCCTCGGCTTGGGGCACGCCGTGGCGGTGGCGGAGGCGCACGTCGGCGATGAGCCGTTCGCCGTCCTGCTCGGCGACGACCTGATCCATCCGTCGGTGCCGCTGCTCCCCGAGATGCTTCGGGCACACGACACGTTCGGCCGCAGCGTGATCGCGGCGATGGAGGTCAGCCGCCGCGAGATCTCGATGTACGGCTGCATCGACCCCGAGCCGGTGGACGAGCACCTGGTGCGGATCGTCTCGATCGTCGAGAAGCCGGCCGAGACCGAGGCGCCGTCGAACCTCGCGGCGATCGGCAGGTACGTGTTCACGCCGGAGATCTTCGACGCGCTCCGCCGCACCGCGCCGGGAGCCGGAGGCGAGATCCAGCTCACCGATGCGATCAACGCGCTCGCGCACGAGCAGGCGATCTACGCCTACGTGTTCGAGTCGGGCCGCTACGACGTCGGCAACCCGCGCGACGCGCTGCGCGCCACGGTCGAGCTCGCGGCCGGCCGTGAGGACCTCGGCCCGGAGTTCCGGGCCTGGCTGGCGGAGTTCGTGGTCCGCGAGAAGCTCGTCTGAATCCGATGCGCCCGCGGCCGTGGAGCGGCTGGGGCGATCTGCCGCGCCTGCAAGCGATCGCTGCCGAGGGAACGCGCGACGCCCCGGAACGCGGGTACGTGCATCCCGGCGACGTCGCATGGTGGCTGGGCTGGCATCCGCGGCGCACGATCCCGGACGCGGCGATCGCGATCGTCGAGGATGGAGGCCGGGTGGCGGGCTGGGTCCTCGACGACGACGGCGATGTGCGCGAGTACGTCGATCCCACGCTGCTCGACACGCCGGGGCACGACGCGTTCGCCGCGGTCGTCGACGCCTGGCTCGCGGCGCGCGGGGGTCGGCACGATCGCTGGGCCGACGACACCGACGTGGCGGCGATCGCGCGGCTGATCGAGGCCGGCTACGTCCGGACCGACGACGGCACGTGGTGCTTCGAACGCGATGAGCTCGGCGCGCCCCCCGACGCCGGCGACGTCCGGCCGGTCGCGACCGACGACGATGTGCGCGCCCGCGCCACGGTGACGTTCGCGGCGTTCTCGAACCCGCCGCCGTTCGACGCCTACCTCCGGGCGTACCGGGGGTTCGTCGCCTCGCCGGCCTATCCGGCAGGGTGGGATCTGGTGTGCCGGACGCCGGTGGGCGAGCCCGCCGCGTGCTGCATCGCCTGGCCGGACCCGGTGAGCGGCCGCGGCAACTTCGAGCCGGTCGGCACGCACCCCGACCGGCAGCGCCAGGGGTACGGGCGCGTCGTGATGGCCGAGGGGTTGCGCCGGCTGGCGACGGCAGGGATGTCCGGCGCGATCGTGCGGACGACCGTGGGCAACCTGCCGGCCGAGGGGTTGTACCGCTCCCTCGGGTTCACGCTGCGACGGACGTGGCACACGTATCGCCGTGCGCCGGGTGACGGATAGACTGCGCGCATGAGCGAGCGCCAGATCCACGATCACGATTCCGCGGAGGGGCTCGTGCCGGTGGACGAGGCGCGACGCGCCGTCCTGTCCCGGATCGAACCGCTGCCGCCGCTGCAGATGCCGCTCACCGACGCCTACGGCTGCGTGACCGCCGAGGACGTGATCTCCCGCGTGTCGCTGCCGGAGTTCGCGTCCTCCGCGATGGACGGGTTCGCGGTCCGGGCCTACGACGTCGCCGACGCGACCCCCGGAGGACCGGCCGAGTTGAAGATCGTGGGGCGATCCGAGATGGGCAAGCGCCCGGAGGCCACGGTCGGCATGGGCGAGGCGGTCAAGATCGCGACCGGCGCCCCGATGCCCGGCGGCGCCGACGCGGTGGTCGCGGTCGAGAACGCCGAGGAGGACGACGGGCTCGTCCGGCTGTTCCAGCCCGCCGGCGAGGGGCAGCACGTCCGACCGCGCGGCGAGGACGTCCAGGAGGGCGACCTGCTGGTGCCCAAGGGGCGCCGCCTTTCGGGCGCCGAGCTCGGCCTGCTGGCGAACGCCGGCATCCCGCACCCGCTCGTGCACCCGCGGCCGCGCGTGATCGTGTTGTCGACCGGCGATGAGCTGATCCCGCCGACCGAAACGCCGTCGTTCGGCCAGGTCCGCGACGCGAACGCCTACACGTTGTTCGGCGCGCTCCGCGAGGTCGGAGCGATCCCCGTGCTCGCCGGCATCGTCCGGGACGACCCCGACTCACTGAAGGAGACGGTGTTCAGCTTCGAGATCCAGGCCGACGCGTTCGTGTCCTCGGGCGGGATCTCGGTGGGCGAGCGCGACGTGGTGAAGGCCGCCTTCTTCCGGCGGGGCGACATCGAGTTCCGCAAGGTCGCGATGCAGCCCGGCATGCCCCAGGGCTTCGGGTTCATCGAGGGCAAGCCGTTCTTCGGTCTGCCGGGGAACCCGGTCAGCGTGTTCGTCAGCTTCGAGATGTTCGTGCGTCCCGCGCTGTTGCGGATGATGGGTCGGACGCAGCTCGGGCGGCCCGAGGTGCGTGCGCGCCTGACGGGGGAGATCCGCGGCCCGAAGGGGAAGACCGTCTTCGTGCGGGTCGAGGTCTCGCGCGGGCCCGAGGGGTGGACCGCCACGCCGACGGGCGGCCGCGGCTCGAACCTGCTGTCCACGATCTCGCGGGCCAACGGCCTGGCCGTGCTCCCGGCCGGCGTCGAGTCGGCCGGCGAAGGTGACCCGATCCGCGTCCTGCTCTTCCGCGCCTCCGAGGACTGAGGTGCCCGAGCAGGCCGGCCAGGCCGGCGCCGACGGGATCACCCGGATCGTCGAGGTCGGCGCCAAGCCGGAGACCGCCCGCGAGGCCGTCGCCGAGGCCTGGCTCGTGACCACCCCCGAGGCCGTCGCCCAGCTCCGGGCCGGCACGAAGAAGGGCGCCCCGCTCGAGACCGCGAAGATCGCCGGGGTGATCGGGGTCAAGGAGACCCCGCGGCTGCTGCCGCACTGCCATCCGATCCGGGTCACCGGTTCCGAGGTCGAGATCGAGCCCGAGGAGGGCACGGGCCGGATCCGGGTGCGGACCACCGTCCGGGCCGTCGACCGAACCGGGGTCGAGATGGAGGCGCTGACCGCGGCCACCGTGGCGGCGCTGTCCCTGTACGACACCGCGAAGGCGTTCGACCGCTCGGCCCGGATCGAGGGGGTCCGCCTGCTCTCGAAGTCCGGCGGGAAGTCGGGCGACTACCGCGCCGACCCGGCCTGAACGCCCGGCGAACGCCCGGGAACGGCCCGCCGACCGAATCACACGGATGTACTTTGCCGGCACTACATGTGGTGCTAGCGTCCCCAGCCAGCCTAGATGTTGTGTCGACCGGGGTTCGACGGACAGGAGGCCTTGCCGGGTGGAGTGGCTGCTCCTGGGCGGGTTATGCATCATGTGGGCCGCGTTCTTGATCCCGACCGGGCGCCGCGCGAAGTCGCGGAAGGCCTCGGTCGATGAGTTCGAACACGGGATGGAGCTGTTGGCGCAGGCGGAGGTTCACGGAACCACGGGGCGGTGGATCGTCACCCCCCGCAAAGGCGTCCGCTTCCTCGGTCCCCAGGAACGGCAGCGGTCCCGGGCCCGTGAGCGCCGCCGCAAGGTCTTCGTCGTCCTGCTGGACGCGATCGTCCTGTCGTTCCTGATCGGCATCGTGCCGCCGCTGCGCGTCGCGTGGTACCTCAGCGCCGGGCTCGCGGCGCTGCTGGTGGTCTACGTCTGGCTGCTGGTGTCGATCAAGGCGCGGGAGTCCCGGCCGCACGAGCGCACGCGCGCCGCCGCGGTGCCCGAACGGCCTCGGGCGAGCCCGGCGCCGCGGTTCGTCGCCGACGGCGCGACCGCCGTCCCACGGCCCACGTTCAACGGGCTCGGCGCGATCCAGCACGATCCTGTGCACGTCGTCGTGAAGCCGGCTCCGGCCCCCGCCTCCGTCGCTGCCTCCGCTGGCGCCTGAGCGGCGCGTGGATCTCGAGCCCCTCGCCGACGCGCTCCACGGCCGCTTCGATGCGAAGACCGCGGCGCGCGAGCGAGCGTTGCCGGCCGCTCGCCGCTCGATCCGCAACTCCGCGAACGCGATCCGAGCGATCCATCGCGGCGAGCTGGACGGCGCGGCCGAGCTGATCGCGGCCTCGCGCGCCGCGCTCGACGAGGGCCTGGAGGCGGTCCGTGACCAGCCCGACGTCCGCTTCGCCGGCTACCTGCTCGATGCGGAGAAGGAGTACGCGGAGGCGAACCTCACGTACGCGCTGGTCGCCGAGCAGCCGTTCCCCCCGCCCGAGGAGCTCGGCGTCGGCGATGCGCCGTACCTGAACGGGATGGCGGAGACGATCGGCGAGGGGCGCCGCCGGATCCTCGACCTGCTCCGCACCGGCGACGTCGCGACCGCCGAACGCACGCTCGCGGTCCTCGAGGATCTCTACGGCCTGCTCGTGACGATCGACTATCCCGACGCGATCACGATGAACCTTCGCCGTTCCACCGACGTGGCCCGTTCCCTGATCGAGAAGACGCGCGGCGACCTGTCGATCGCGTTCGTTCAGCGGGATCTGCACGACGCGCTCGAGCGCCACGCGCGCACGCTCGAGCCGGATGCGTGAGCCCTCGGGGGGCGTCGGAACCCTCTGCTACGCTGGGCCGATCCACGGGGGTGTAGCTCAGCCCGGTAGAGCACTGCCTTCGCACGGCAGGGGTCAGGGGTTCAAATCCCCTCACCTCCACCCGCGGCCTTTGGTCCCCAGTAAAGGTGGGTGAATCCAAGACGCGCCAGCGTCTGCGGCCCAGCGATCCTGGTCGACCTAGCCGTTCTTCTGAATCGTCGAGGTCGCGAGCTGCAGAAGCTCCTCGTCGCTGGCGTGAGCGACGAGGTTGACATCCTGGCCGCCTGCAACGAACTCGATCAATCCGGGTGTGCCCTCGGTCGACCCATCGACCCATGTCGACTCATCGTCGGGGACGAGGAAGGCGGGCACGCCAGCCACTGTGACGACTCGTGCTTCGCCCTTGCTCGACGATGAGAACTCCTTCGCCATCTCCTCGTAGCGGTCCCGAGCGGCCCCTTGGTCCAGCATCTCCTTGTCAGACGGAGCTGACCGAAGGAAGGTGCCGCTCGCGTAGTCGATCTCGACCGCCGGCGAGCTGCTCCCAGCCTGGACCCAAACGCGCGTGATGGTTGCGTCGGAGGCTGAAGGGTCTTGCGGTCGAGGATAAGCCGACAGGTCCGCTGGAGTCGCAGCGTCCGCCTCGCTGAGGCTGTCGAACTCTTTCGCATCCACGAAGGGCATCCCATTCGGGCCGGGAACGCTGTTCCCACTTCCGGCCAAGGAGTGACCCGGCTGTGGCGCGGGCGGAGTTGCTCCGTGTAGTCGAGCGAACGAGAAGACCACGGCGACCGTCGCTCCAAGACCGACCCCGACTGCGATGGCGGCGATCCCTGAGCGACGCATCTTCCATCCCCCGTCTAAAGGCAACTGGGAGAGACGTAGGGTCCGGGCTGCGACATGCGTATATGGTCGTCGACCCCACCGATCTTTCCCCCGTCGTAATAGCTGCTGCAGTCCAGCCAGACTTGGGCGAAGTCCCAAGGCTGCTCGCCGGTCCCCGTGATGTACTTCAGGCCGTCAAAGTCCTCGTACGCGGAGTCGGCAAGGGGAACGTGTTGCTCTGTGTTCGCAACGACGTTCCCCGCGTGCCATGAGGTCGTTCCAGTTCCAACGGGTGATCCGTCCAGATAGAACGTCCAGTGTCCATCGAGATTCGGATTCACAGCTCTCATCGAGTGCCGTATCGAGGTGTCGATAGCGACGGGAGGCCCCGACAGGCAGTTCTGCATCCCATTCACGAGCGTCGCCAGGACCATGAGATACGGCAGCTGCGGGTGTGTCGTGTCGATGTGGCACTTCTGATCGTTGTTCGGAACTATCTGCCACCCGATTTCCATCTGAGCGCCCGTGTCGTTGTAGACGATAAGGCTCGCCACCCGATTACATGCAACGTTCGCTCCACCGTTCGGCGCATTGTCGGGGTGGTTGTGGTCGAAGACAGCGAGGCTTGCGGATTTGACCCCGCGATGGCCGTTGGACCCTTGGGTCCAGGCGATGTTGTAGGTCCCTCCGCAGGGAACGGCTTCCGCGACCTTTGGGAGGAGGGACGACAACGCCGCTCCGAGAAGCAGGCCAAGGAGGAATCCAGCTAGACACTTGCGGATCATCGAACGCGAGCCGTACATGGTGGGGTTGAACGATAGAGCAATCGACCCAAGAGGGCAATCGCTGGCACAGCCCTCAGGATGTCGTAGCGCTCGTACCACCGATCGTGATCCGGAGAGAACCATGCTGCTTTTGACAGTGCGACGCCGAAGCGCTAGCCAGGCTGTGGGCGTTCTCCCGAGCCGCAGCGCTCCGCGCCCGACGGAAGGGGCGGTCATGGAAGATCTCAACCTCGTGCTGTACGTGGCGTCCTACGACGACGCCGGATCGGCGAAGGAGGACTTCGATTCGCTGAAGCATCTGGACGACACGGTCGTGGTCGCGTCCGTGGTGCTCGATCGCGACGCCGAGGGCGCCGTGAAGGTCCAGGAGCACGGCGGCGGACAGGTCGCGGCGGGGGCCACCCTCGGTGGGGTCGCCGGGCTGGTCGTCGGTCTGTTCGCTCCGCCGCTGCTCGCGGCGACGGCGGTCGGCGCGGTCGCCGGCGGCGTGGTCGGCAAGATCGCGAAGCACCACCAGGAGAAGGGGATCGCATCCAGCCTGGACGAGGCCGAGTGGCTACCGGCGAACTCCTCGGCGATCGTCGCGATCGTCGACGACCGGTACCTCGACAAGATCGATTCGGCGGTCGAGCATGCGTCCAAGAAGGTGAACAAGGCGATCGAGAAGGACGACTACGACGCGCTCGTGAAGGCGATCAACGAGGGCGGCGAGAAGGTCGTCGACGCGGTCGACTCGTAGCCGGAAGGGCTAGCGGAGCGCGGGGTCCGATGGGCTGTCGGGACGCGGCGGGAGCGCGCGCCCCGAGGCCCAGCGGACCGCCGTCGGTGTCAGCAGGCAGCCCAGCACGGTCAGCGCGAACCCGCCGCTGAGCCCGAGGAAGACCAGCGCCGGCCCCGGGCCGGGGCCGAGGTCCTTCGGCTGGCGGGCCACCTGCACGGCGTTGAACAGCGCGAAGAGCCCGAGCATCACGCCGAGGACCCACGCCCACTTCGTGCCCCGGATCAGCCCGATGCCGATCGTCAGCAGGACGATCGCGGCGACGCCGCCGATCACGAAGGGCCCGCGCGCGCTCGGGTCTGCCGCAGCGGCGGCGAGGGCGCCGAGCGCCGCGAGCGAGCCGAAGCCGACCAGGACCCAGCCCGCGACGGCGACACGGCGTGGCCGTCGGGGCGAAGGCATCGGTTGCTGGTTCAGGTGGCCGGTGGTCCGGATGCCGGCTTCGTGCCGCGGCTCGCCATGATCCGCTCGTAGGCCCACAGGATCACGACGGCGGCGATCACCGAGCCGATCCAGGCGATCCCGTGGTTCTTGAAGACCAGCTCCCACAGGTAGCCGCCGACGATCGCGGCGACCACGCCGAGCAGCATCGTCATCAGGATGTTCATCTGCTGCTTGCCGGGCAGGAGCAGGCGCGCGAGGGCGCCGATGATCAGCCCGACGATCAGGTACCAGAGCACATGGAAGAAGCTGACCTCCGCGACCATCCGTTCCCTCCCGATCGAGTCGTTCACTTTGGTGTACTCCGATGGTCCGGAGGCGACAACCGTCTCAGCGCGTGCGGCAGGAACCCGTGGCCGAAGGGTCGTTGAACGGGCTCCGGCGATGGGGGACCATCCTTCGGTTCCCCCCACGGAGAAGGGAAACCTGCGGTGGACAAGTCTCAGCTGCGGTACCCGGGCATCTACGCCGCCGTCGGCGGCATCGTCGCCCTGCTCGGCGTGTACGCGGGCTGGTTCACGGCGAACTACCCCGACGGCAGCAGCGCGCGCGTTCCGGCGACGGTCATCGCGGCCGGCCAGCTCGCCCTGTGGGCATCGGTCGCGACGTTCGCGTTCGGGGCGGCGTACGTGATCTTCGGTGACGAGAAGATCCGCAAGGCGATGGGCTCGCTCGTGGTGATCTGCTCGATGATCCTGTTGGTCGCCTGCATCTTCGGGTTCCTGCGGTTCCGCGTCGCGGTCCAGGACGCGTACGTGAACCACCAGATCCCGAACGCCGCGGCGGTGAACCCCGGTCGTTCGCTGGGGTTGTTCGTCTCGATGGCCGGCGCGATCTTCGCGCTCGCGGGCGGCGCCGCCACGCTGCGGCCCGGCGGCTACGTCGGCGAGCCGGAGCACGTGAGCCCCGAAGGCCCGCCCCGCATGGCGAACTAGCGCTCCGTAGACTCGCCGCGTGCGCATCGACGAACGCACGTGGTGGACGCGTCCGGGCCTCGAGATCCGCGGCGGCCGCCTGACGATCGCGGGCCGCGACGCCGAGGAGGTCGCGCGCGCCTCGGGCACGCCGGTCTACGTCTACGACCTGCCGCGGATCGTCGAGCAGGCCACGACGCTGCGGGACGCCATGGCGGGCGCCGGTCTCCGCGGGCTGGTGCGGCTGGCGTTGAAGGCGCAGCGCGATCCGGCCGTGCTGGCGTTCCTGCGGGAGCACGCGCCGTTCGTCGGGCTCGACGTGTGCTCCCCGGGTGAGATCGCGTGGGCCCGCGAGCACGGCTGGTCGCCGGCCGAGATCTCCTACACCGGCACGAACCTCTCGGATCGCGACGTGGCCGCGATCCTCGCGGCCGGCGTCCATCTGAACGTCGACCTGCTGAGCCAGCTGGACCGCGTGGGGCGCGCGGCGCCGGGCTCGACGGTCGGCCTGCGCGTGAACCCGCGGATCGGCGCGTCGTGGGGCGGCTCGGGGGAGACGCTCTACACCGGCCCACGGCCGACGAAGTTCGGTCTGTTCGCCGAGCAGCTGGACGAGGCGCTCGCGATCGCCGCACGGCACGACCTGACGGTCGACACGGTGCACGTCCACGTGGGCGACGGCTACCTCACCGACCAGCTGCCGGTGTTCGCCGAGACCGTGCGGCGTGTGGCGGGCATGGTGCGCACGCTCGTGGACGCCGGATGCCCGATCGCGGAGGTGAACACCGGCGGCGGCCTCGGCGTGCCGCAGCGCGCCGGTGACGCGCCGCTCGACGTCGACGTCTGGGCGGCGATCCTGGCCGAACACCTCGGCGGGTTCGACGTCGTGGTCGCGACCGAGCCCGGCGACTTCCTGGTGAAGGAGTGCGGCGCGCTGTTGAGCGAGGTGGTCTCCGTGGAGGAACGGGAAGGGGTGCGCTTCGTGGGCCTCGACGCCGGCTGGACCGTGGCCTGCGAGCGGTTCGTCTACGCGAGCGACCTCGCGATCGTGCTGTGCCGTGCGGCCGAGGGCGGCGGTGCGGCCGTGCCGATCACCCTGGCCGGCAACATCAACGAGGGCGACGACCTGTTCGCCGAGGATCTGCTCCTGCCGGAGGTCCGCGAGGGGGACGTCGTGGCGATGCTCGGGCTGGGCAGCTACAACGCCTCGATGTACACCGAGCACTGCCTCCGCCCGCCGGCCGGCACGGTCGCGTTCGTGGAGCGTCGATGAGCGAGCTGCCGGTCGCACATCCGTGGTTCGCGGCGAGCGACGCCGGCGGCGGCGTGACGCGCCTGATCGAGCCCCACATCGACGACCTGCTGGAGTCGAACGTCTGGCACGTCCCGGGGCGCGACGCGGACCTGGTGATCGACGCGGCCAACGGGATCGGCCCGCTGCTGCCGGCCGTGCAGGCGCTCGGCGACGGCAAGCCGCTGATCGCCTACGCGACGCACGGCCACTTCGATCACATCGGCGGGCTGCACGAGTTCGACGATCGCCGGATCCATCGCGACGACGACGCGATGGCGCGCGATCCCTTCCCGATGCGCCTGCGGCGCGAGGACTTCCCTCCCGAGGCCGAGGAGATGTTCGAGTACTACGGCTACCCGGTGCCCGGGTGCATCGTCTCGGCCGTGCCCGCGCCGGGGTTCGACGTGGCCCGTTGGGTGACTCCCCCGGTGGAGCCGACCCTGCTGCTCGAGGAGGGCGACACGATCGAGCTCGGCGATCGGTCGTTCGCGGTCCTGCACACGCCGGGGCACACCGCGGGCTCGGCGTGCCTCCTGGAGGAGACCACCGGAACCCTGTTCTCGGGCGACGCGATCTACGTCGACGCGAAGCTCAGCTGGGACGACGCCGAGGCGTTCGCGGCGTCGCTGCGGCGTCTGCGGGAGCTGGACGTGCGGATCGTCCATGCCGGTCACGACCGATCCTTCGACGGCGAGGAGCTTCGGCGGACGATCGACGCGCAGCTGCGCTCGATGGACGCCTGAGGAACGGAGCGACCCGCCGCGCCGCCGGTTGCGCCCCGGCGACCTCGGACCCATCCCCGGTCATCCGCTCTCGCGGTGGGAACCGGAGCGTTCCCGGCCGGCGCGACGTCTGGTCGGTGACTGGTCCGGCTGGAGAGGGAGCCGGAACGGCCACGCTCCCGGTATCGGCCCGGGCTCCCCGGCGCGAGCATCGACCGATGGTCGGTTTCCGCTCGGCCGTCCGGGGGACAGGTCGCTATGCTCGCCGCCGATGCGCGAGCGCGCCGTCCTGGTGCCCGAACGCCTGCTCGACACCGAGCGCGGCGAGGTCCTGACCGACCGTGCCGTCGTCCTCGAGGGCGATCGGATCGCCGCCGTCCTGCCCGCGGCCGACGCGCCCGAGGGCCCCAGGCGGATCGACCTGGCCGGCCACACGGTGCTGCCCGGGCTGATGGACATGCACAGCCACCTGATCGGTCTGCAGGACTCCGGGCAGGGCTACGCGGCGCTGATCCGGCGCTCGGGCGCCCAGGAGGCGCTGACCGGTGTTCCGAACGCGCGCGCGACCCTGCGCGCGGGCTTCACGACCGTGCGCGACGTTGGCTCCTTCCGGGCCTTCGCCGACGTGGCGCTGCGCGAGGCGATCGAGGCGGGCTGGGTCGAGGGTCCCCGGATGCTCTGCGCCGGAGCGTACGTGACGTGCCCAGGCGGCGGCGGTGACCTGACCGGCCTCGCGCCGGACATCGACGCCGTGGTGCCGCGGGAGCTCCGCTTCGGGGTCAGCTCCGGCGTGGACCAGGTCCGGTCGAACGTGCGGCGGATCCTGGCGAACGGCGCCGACTTCATCAAGGTGATCGCGACCGGTGCCGTGCTCACCTCCGGCACGAACCCGGGCCTGCCGGAGTTCACGGAGGACGAGCTGCGGGCGGCGGTCGAGGAATGCGAGCTCGCGGGAACGTTCGTGGCCGCGCATGCGCACGGCGCCGAGGGGATCAAGCGGGCCGTGCGCGCCGGCGTCCGCTCGATCGAGCACGGGTCGCTGCCGGACGACGAGGCGATCGCGCTGATGGCCGAACACGGCACGTATCTGGTCGCCGACATGTACGACGGCGACTTCATGCTCGAGGAGGGGCCGGCGCTCGGCTACGACGACGAGGTCCTGCGCAAGACCGAGATGACGAACGACGCGCAGCGCGAGGGGTTCACGAAGGCGGTGCGTGCCGGCGTGCGGATCGCGCACGGCACCGACTCCGGGATCTATCCCCACGGCGACAACGCGAAGAACCTCGCGTACTACGTTCGGTTCGGGCTGACGCCGATCCAGGCGATCCGGAGCGCGACCCGATGGTCGGCCGAGTTGATCGGATGGCAGGACCGGGTCGGCACGGTGGCGCCCGGCCTGTTCGCCGATCTGATCGCGGTGCCCGGCGATCCGTCCCGGGACGTGCGGATCCTCGAGGACGTTCCGTTCGTGATGCTCGGCGGCGCGGTCGTGAAGGACGAGCGCCCGCCGCGGGGGTGAGGACCGACGCATATCGACTGGTGGATCGCGCTGGCCTCGGTGCTCGTGGGGTTCACGGTCGGCCTGACCGGTATGGGCGGCGGCGCGCTGATGACGCCGATCCTGCTGATCTTCTTCGGCATCAGCCCCACGGCGGCCGTGTCCTCCGACCTCGTGGCGGCGATGGTGATGAAACCGGTCGGCGGCGGCGTGCACATCCGCCGGCGCACGGTGCGGTGGGAGCTCGTGAGATGGCTGTGCATCGGCTCGATCCCGGCCGCGTTCGCCGGCGTGCTGCTGTTGCACGCCAGCGGTGACAGCGACGCGATCGAGAGCACCACGAAGATCTTCCTCGGCGTCACGCTCAGCCTGGCCGCGATCGCGATGGTCTACCGCGCGTGGCTCCAGGCGCGGCGCAGCGCCGAGGCTCGCGCCGGCCTGCGGGAGACCCTGCCGGCCGACGGGACGCTGCACGTCCGCGTGGCGCTCACGATCGCGATCGGACTGGTCGGCGGGCTGCTCGTGGGCCTGACCTCGGTCGGGTCGGGCTCGATCATCATCGTGTGCCTGATGCTGACGTACCCGCAGCTCCGTGGTGCACAGCTGGTGGGGACCGACCTCGTCCAGGCGGTGCCGCTGGTCGCGTCGGCCGCGTTCGCCCACATCCTGGTCGGCGACTTCCAGCTGGGGCTCACGGCCTCGATCCTGATCGGAGCCCTGCCGGCGGTCTACGTGGGCGCGCGCCTGTCCTCGCGGGCACCGGACGCGATCATCCGGCCGATCCTCGTGTTCGTGCTGCTCGCCTCCTCGCTGAAGCTGCTCGGCGTCAGCACGCAGCTGCTCGGCTGGCTGATGCTAGCCGTGCTGCTGGTCGGCCTCGCCGTCTGGGGAGCGATCGATGCGGCGTCGCACCCGGAAGCCGCCTGGGAGGCGCTCTCGCTACCGCGAGCGACCTGGATCCGGTGGCAGGCCTGGGGCGCGCCGTTCGGGATCGGGTTCGCGGTGGCGGTCGCCTACTTCCTCCGGATCCGGCCGCAGCTCGCCACCGTGGCCGTGGCTCCGGTGGAGGGGGCGTGATGTTCGAGCGGATCGTCGTGGCGATCGACGGCTCGGCGCGGAGCGAGGCGACGATCGCGATCGCGCTGGACCTGGCGCAGCGCTACGACGCGGCCGTGACGGTGGTCCACGTCCGTGAGTACGAGCGCTCGGAGGGCACCGACGTCGACATGGGGCCGCCGGTCCCCGCCGACCGGCTCGTGGCGGAGGCGGTCGAGCGGTTCCGGGCCGCCGGGATCGCCGAGGTGGCGGGCGAGGTGCGCCGCACCACGTCCGGCAACACCGCCGAGCAGATCGCCGAGATCGCGGCCGGCGCCGACGCGTCGTTGATCGTTCTGGGCTCGCGAGGGATGTCGGAGTGGAAGAGCCTGCTGCTCGGCGGTGTGGCGAACAAGGTGGTCCGGGAGGCACACTGCCCGGTGCTCCTCGTTCGCTGAGGCGCGAGAGCGTCTGGGAACATGCGGACGTCACCACCAGGAAGGACGGGCAGCCATGACGTTGTCGGCGGACGAGGTCGTCGAACTCTCCAAGCGCTACACGCTGTACGACTGGTCGGCGCAGGCGAAGATCCTGCCGATGCCGGTCGACCACGCCGAGGGCGTCTACTTCTTCACCACCGACGGCACGCGGTACCTCGACTTCAACAGCCAGCTGATGGGCGTGAACATCGGCCACGGCGACAAGCGCGTGCTCGACGCGATCGCGAAGCAGGGCGCGCGGCTGCCCTACGTGACGCCGTTCGCCGCGTACGAGACGCGCGCCCTCCTCGGCCGCAAGCTCGCCGAGCTGTGGCCCGGCGACCTCGAGAAGACCTTCTTCACGCTGGGCGGCGCCGAGGCGAACGAGAACGCCGTGCGGATCGCGAAGGCCTTCACCGGCCGCGAGAAGGTGCTGGTGCGCTACCGCTCCTACCACGGCGCCACCTACCTGACGTCGAACCTGACCGGCGATCCGCGCCGCTGGGCGAACGAACGTCCGCCGGTGCCGGGCGTGGTCCGCGTGCTGGATCCGTACCACGGCCCGGACCGCCCCCAGGACACGGCCGAGCAGGCGCTCGACCGGCTGGAG
>Ga0187785_10000493_pt1 | contig 14802 bp, 13 predicted proteins | sample 0815_BV2_4_20_MG_FD_132466 | JGI IMG/M metagenome (GOLD analysis project Ga0187785, IMG submission 132466) | Tropical peat soil microbial communities from peatlands in Department of Meta, Colombia - 0815_BV2_4_20_MG | ecosystem: Environmental > Terrestrial > Soil > Wetlands > Peat | place...
CCGAGATCTCGGGTCTCGCGCGCAAAGCCTTCGCGCGGCAAGGCATCGTCATCCACACCGAGACGACCGTCGCACGCATTCTCAAGGGCGCCGATAGCGTCGCCGTGGCCATGAAGAAATCCGACGGCGCGACCGAGGAGATCGCCGTCGATCGCGTCATCCTCGCCATCGGCATCACCGGCAATGTCGAGGGGGTCGGCTTGGAGGATCAAGGCGTCAAGATCAAGAAAGGCCACATCGTCGTCGACGAGTGGTGCCGCACCGGCGTGCCGCGGCTCTATGCCATCGGCGACGTGGTCGGGCCGCCCTGGCTCGCGCACAAGGCAAGCCACGAGGGCATTATTTGCGTCGAGAAGATCGCTGAGCTCGACGGCGTCCATCCGCTCGACAAGACCAATATCCCGGGCTGCACCTATAGCTCACCGCAGATCGCGAGCGTCGGCTTGACCGAGGAGGCGGCGCGCGCTGGTGGGCGCGAGATCAGAGCCGGGCACTTTCCCTACTCAGCCAACGGCAAGGCGATCGCTCTCGGCGAGACGGAAGGCCTGGTGAAGACCATCTTCGACGCGGGGAGCGGGGCGCTGCTCGGCGCGCACATCATCGGCACCGAGGCGACGGAGCTGATCCAGGGTTTCGCCATCGCGAGAACGCTCGAGACGACCGAGGCCGAGCTTATGGCGACCATCTTTCCCCACCCGACATTGTCGGAGATGATGGGCGAATCGGTGCTCGACGCTTACGGCCGCGCGCTTCACATCTGATCCTAATGGCCAGGACGGTGAGCCCCGAGAAAAGGGGAGAGCAACATCATGAGCCTAATCATCTTTCTCGTGGTCGGCCTGATCGCCGGCGCGCTTGCGTCCTGGATCCTCGGCCGCCAGCAGGACCTGCTGGTGAATCTTCTGATCGGCATCATCGGCGCGGTGGTCGGCGGCCTTCTCGCCGGCCTGCTCGGGCTCGGCGCCTACAACATCATCGGCGAGATCATCATCGCCACGATCGGCGCCATCATCTGCATTCTCATCTGGCAGCGCATGCGATGAGTGTTTCGCCACTGTAACTGTCGTCAAGACGGCCTATATGCATCGGCGAGGGCGCTCCATCGCGGCGGGGGCGCCTGCTCGCGAACCGGGAGGTCTCGATGAACGAAGCGCAAACTTTGCTGTCCATGCCGGGCGTCGGCTTTTTCGGCATGCTGATCATCGGCATCATTGCCGGCTATATCGCCGAGAAAGCCACAGGTAGCGATCATGGCCTCCTCACCAATCTGCTCGTCGGCATCGCCGGCTCGTTCGTCGGCGGCACGCTGGCCAATCTCATGCATGTCGAGTTCTACGGTTGGCTCGGCAATTTGATCGTGGCATCTGTCGGCGCCATCATCGTGTTGTGGGTCTGGCGGCGCTTCAGGGATCGCCCGGCGGCAACTTGAGTTGAGGCTTCATGGTTGTTGTGATCGGTCAGCGAGATGTGACGGCGCGGCCGCGCCACCCCGAGAAGGCGCGGCTGCCCGACACGCCTGTTCTGCCGAAGCCCCCCTGGCTCCGTGTCAAGGCACCCGGCGCCGGTGAGTTCGAAGCGACGCGCGCGGTATTGCGCTCGCACCGCCTCGTCACCGTGTGCGAAGAGGCCGCGTGTCCCAATATCGGCGAATGCTGGGGCAAGCGCCACGCCACCTTCATGATCATGGGCGACACCTGCACGCGCGCTTGCGCCTTCTGCAACGTGCGCACGGGCAAGCCGGGAGCGCTCGATGCGGGTGAGCCGGCCCGCGTCGCTGAGGCCGTCGCCGCACTCCGTCTCGCTCATGTGGTGGTGACCTCGGTCGATCGCGACGACCTCGCCGACGGCGGCGCTGCTCATTTCGCGACGACGATCCGCGCCATTCGTGAGGCGTGTCTCGCGACCTCGATCGAGGTGCTCACCCCGGACTTCCTGCGCAAAAACGGTGCGATCGAAATCGTCGTCGATGCGAAGCCCGACGTGTTCAACCACAATATCGAGACGGTGCCCTCGCTCTATCGCCGCATTCGACCGGGAGCTGACTATCGCGCTTCGCTCAATCTGTTGAAGCGCGCTAAGGCGCTCGATCCGCGGATATTCACCAAGTCCGGCATCATGGTGGGGTTGGGGGAGGAAGCGGTGGAGGTGCACCGGGTGATGGACGACCTCCGCGCCGCCGCTGTCGATTTCCTCACCATCGGGCAATATTTGCAGCCGACGCGGAAACATGCCGCGGTTCGCCGCTTCGTCACGCCGGAGGAGTTCGACGCCTATAAGCGCATCGCGGAGGCAAAAGGCTTCCTGCTTGTCGCATCCAGTCCTCTGACCCGCTCATCGCATCATGCGGGCGAGGACTTCGCCCGGCTTAAAACGGCCCGGCTCGGCTTTTAGGACGCCCCGCATATCGGCCATGCATGTCTTCGAGACCAAGCACCGCGTCGCCCATTCGGCCGACGACATGTTCGCGCTCGTCGCGCACATCGAGGACTACCCCAAATTCCTCCCGCTTTGCGAGGCGCTCACCATCAAGCGCCGCGAGCAGGGTGAGACGGGGGAGGTTCTGATCGCCACTATGACGGTCGGCTACAAGTTCATCCGTGAGAGCTTCACCACGCGGGTTGCGCAAGACCGCGAGGCACGCTCGATCCTCGTCGAATATCTCGACGGACCCTTCTCGCACCTCGAAAACCACTGGCATTTCAAGCCCTTGGGGGATGGCATCTGCGAGATCGATTTCTACATCGCGTATAGCTTCCGCTCGCGCCTGTTCGAGCGGCTGGTGGGGGGCCTGTTCGACAAGGCGGTACAGAAATATACGCATGCCTTCGAGGCGCGCGCCGATGCGGTCTACGGGCGAAACGCGCGAGCGCTCGCCTCACAGCAATGAGCTAAGCAGTGCAATCGCTGTCTCGATGCTGCGCCGCCTGATCTCGGCGCGTCCGAGATCGCCGAACAGTACCATTTCGTGAGTGACCGGCGCGTTGCGTTGCGCGGCTGCGAAATGCACGAGACCAACGGGCTTCTCAGGCGTGCCGCCATCTGGCCCTGCGACCCCGGTAACGGCGACGGCGAGGCTTGCCTGCGAGTGGGTAAGCGCGCCGCCCGCCATGGCGCGCACGACATCCTCGCTTACCGCCCCGTGCCTCTCGATGAGCCAATACGGCACCCCGAGCATCTCGCTCTTCGCGGTGTTGGCGTAAGTCACGAAGCCTCGCTCGAACACGTCGGACGACCCGGGGATTGCGGTCAGCGTCGCAGCGACGAGGCCGCCAGTGCAGGATTCGGCGGTGACGATGGTCTCGCCGCGCAAGCGACAGGCCTCGAGCAACTTCACCGCTTGGGAAATCAGGCGCTCATCGATCTCGATAACAAGGCTCATGGCAGGTTCACCGTCGCCGTCGCCATCGCCGCGATGCCTTCGCCTCTGCCGATGAAACCGAGGCCCTCATTGGTGGTCGCCTTGATGCTGACCTGGGAGACATCGAGCCCGAGCATGCCGGCGATCGCCGCGCGCATCGGCTCGCGGTAGGGCCCGATGCGCGGCGCCTCGCAAATAAGCGTCACGTCGACATGCACGATGACGCCGCCCCTGTCGCGCAGCAACGATGCGGCGTGCTTGAGGAAAAGCTCGGACGGTGCGCCGCGCCAGCGCGCGTCCGAGGGCGGGAAGTGGACTCCGATATCGCCCTCGGCGATCACGCCGAGCAGCGCGTCGGTCAAGGCATGCAGCGCGACATCGGCATCGCTATGGCCGCTTAGCTTTTTCGTATGGGGGATCTTCACGCCGCACAGGATCACCGCGTCACCCGGTCCAAAGCCATGCACGTCATAGCCGGTCGCGACATGGACTATGCCGGCTGGACGAGAGCCCTCGCTTCGCAACATCTCGTCGGCCATGCGGAGATCCTCTGCGGTTGTGAGCTTTCGGTTCTCCTCCGAGCCTTCGACCACCGCAACATCGAGTTCGAACCATTCGGCAACTCCCGCATCGTCGGTAAACTCGCGACCTACCTCTGACGCGGCTGCGCGATGCGCGGCGAGGATCGCCTCGAATCGAAATCCTTGAGGAGTCTGCGCGCGAAACAGCTGAGCCCGCTCCACCGTACCAACAATACGCCCACCGCTTGCTCGCTTGAGCGTGTCGGTGACGGGGAGGCAGGGGAGGGCACCTTCATGCGTCTCGAGACTGTCGATGACGCGGGTGATAAGGGGTGCGTCAACGAATGGCCTCGCCGCATCGTGGATGAGCACCGAGGAGGGCGCCTCCTTGGCCAGCGCCTCGAGCCCTGCGCGCACCGAGTCTTGGCGTCGCGCGCCTCCCGGGACGACCGGAAGCAGCCGCGCAGCAAAAGGCCGGCTCGCGGTCTCGTAGAGCGCCGTGTCATCGGGATGAATGACGACGAGGATGTCATTGATCAGCGGATGCGAGGCGAATGCCCCGATGGTGCGCTCGAGCATCGGCACCCGGCCAATAGAGCAATATTGCTTCGGCCGGCCGCTTTCGCTTGCGGCGCGGGCACCTCGACCCGCGGCGACGATTAGCACCGCCGCGCTCACAGCCAACTCCCCCTGAGGCTGCTTACGCCTTGAAAAATAAAAATGTTGCACTGCGGCAAAACTGGTGTTGCTCCCACAAAAAATCCCTCGTATGGTGCCCAATTATAGATCATAGAGATAGCTTGCATAAAAATTGTGCAAGCCGGATCCCGGATCTCTGACAAGAGGGGCGGCAGCAAGGATATACCGCTTGAGCGGCTCAACCAAAAAGACGAACGCACGGCGGCGCACGGAGCCCGCGCCAATTGAGGCAGACGCCTTGCTTAGCGCTTTGCCCCATCCTCTCCTGGTTATCGGCGGGGGGCTCCGGATCGACTACGCCAATACCGCAGCGGAGGATTTCTTCCAGATGAGCGCTGGCGTGCTCTGCCGGCGCCTCCTCACCGACGTCGTGGCCTTCGGTTCTCCTCTCATCGCTCTCGTCGACCAAGTGCAGCGAAACGGAACCACGGTCAACGAATATGCCGTCGATCTCGGCTCGTTCCGGTTCGAAGCGCCTAAGCTGGTCGATCTCTACGGTGGACCTCTGCCGGAGATGCCCGGACGCGTTCTGATCATGCTTCAGCAGCGCAGCATGGCGCAGATGATCGAGCGTCAGCTCACCCATCGCGGCGCTGCGCGCTCGGTGTCCGGACTTGCTGCCGTTCTCGCTCACGAGATCAAAAACCCACTTTCCGGGATCAGAGGCGCGGCGCAGCTCCTCGAGAGCGAGCGCACCGACAGCGACCGCACCCTGACCCAACTCATCTGCGCCGAGTCAGATCGCATCTGCAAGCTGGTCGACCGCATGGAGATCTTCGGGGACGAGCGCCCGCTTCAGCGCGAGCCGGTCAACATCCATGACGTGCTCGACCATGTGAAGCAAATTGCACGCACCGGCTTCGCCCGCCAAATCAAGATCGTCGAGAACTACGATCCCTCTCTGCCTCCGGTGCCGGGGAGCAGGGACAAGCTGATCCAGGTGTTCCTCAATCTCGTCAAAAACGCGGCCGAGGCGATTGGCGAGGAGAGGGCAGATGGGCAGATCACACTCGTGACCTCGTTCCGGCCGGGGGTCAGGCTCTCGGTTCCAGGCAGCAAGGCGCGGGTCAGCCTGCCGCTCGAGATTGCGGTCGAGGACAACGGCTCGGGCGTGCCGGCCGATCTCATGCAGCATCTCTTCGACCCGTTCGTCACCACCAAGCCTTCGGGCGCTGGGCTCGGCTTGGCCCTCGTCGCCAAGATCATCGGCGACCATGGCGGCATCATCGAATGCGACTCGCGGCCGCGTTGCACGGTGTTTCGCGCGCTGATGCCGATGTCAGAGAGCGAAACGACGATAGGCGTGCGGAACTGATGGGCAAGGGCAACATCCTCATCGCCGACGACGACGCAGCGATCCGCACGGTGCTGAACCAGGCGCTCGCCCGCGCCGGCTACGCGCCGCGCGCGACGGGCAATGCCGCGACGCTGTGGCGCTGGATCAGCCAGGGGGAGGGCGACCTCGTCATCACCGACGTGTTGATGCCAGACGAGAGCGCCTTCGACCTCATCCCCCGGGTAAAGAAGCTGAGACCCGATCTCCCCATCATCGTGATGAGCGCGCAGAACACCTTCATGACCGCGATCACCGCGGCCGAGCGGGGGGCTTACGAATATCTGCCCAAACCCTTCGACCTCAACGAGCTGGTTGCCGTAGTCGGCCGCGCTTTGGCCGAGCCGCGCAAGCGAGCCCAGCGGCTCTCGGCGGCGGAGACCAATGAAGGCCTGCCGCTCATCGGCCGCTGTCCCGCAATGCAGGACATCTACCGCGTGCTCGCCCGCCTCACCCAGACGGATCTGACCGTGATGATCACCGGTGAGTCCGGCACAGGCAAGGAGCTCGTGGCCCGAGCTCTGCATGAATACGGCAAGCGCCGCAACGGTCCCTTCGTGGCCATCAACATGGCGGCGATTCCGCGCGAGCTGATCGAATCCGAGTTGTTCGGCCACGAGAAGGGCGCCTTCACCGGCGCGCAGAACCGCCATATCGGACGCTTCGAACAGTCGGAAGGCGGCACGCTCTTCCTCGATGAGATCGGCGACATGCCGATGGAAGCACAGACCCGCCTGCTCCGCGTGCTGCAGGAGGGCGAGTACACGACGGTCGGCGGCCGCACGCCGATTAGGACCAATGTCCGGATCATCGCCGCCACCAACCGCGACCTGCAGCAGCAAATCGATCAGGGCCTGTTCCGCGAGGATCTGTTCTACCGGCTCAACGTCGTGCCTCTTCGACTCCCGCCCTTGCGCGAGCGGCTCGAGGACATTCCCGATCTGGTGCGTCACTTCCTCGGCATCGCCGAGAAGGAAGGGCTTCCGCCGAAGAGCTTCGAACCCGCGGCGATCGAACGTCTGAAGCGCTATCACTGGCCGGGCAATGTGCGCGAGCTCGAGAACCTGGTGCGCCGACTCTCGGCGATCTATGCGCAGGACATCGTCACCGTCGAGATGGTCGAGAACGAGCTCGCGAGCGCCGCCCGTGCGCCGTTCAACGACGCGGCCGAGCCATCGGCCGATCTCTCCGACTCGGTCGAGCGCTTCCTTTCGGATTACTTCATGAGTTTTGGCCAGGAGCTCCCGCCGTCTGGCCTCTATCCCCGCATCCTGCGCAAGGTTGAGTTCCCCCTGATCACTGCGGCTCTTGCCGCGACCCGCGGGAATCAGATCCGAGCCGCCGACCTCCTGGGGCTCAATCGCAATACGCTCCGAAAAAAAATCCGCGACCTCGGCATCAAGGTGATCAGAACTCCGGGCACCTGAGGGGGCATTCGAGTCCGATGACTGGCTAAAGTTTCGCCAAATTTCACTTGCGTACCTTGCCGCGCGTCCAATCGCTGAATACGATGCGGAATCAGCGCGTTGCCGAGATGGAGACACGCCGCGTCCTCCGGCTGCGAGTGATCAAACTGTGTGCCGATAGACACACTTGTCGCCAAAGCGCCACATTGTGATTTTATTGCATCAGACTAAGGCTGATGCTCCCACAAGAAGAACTGGCAACGGACCCGGCCTTAGGTCACACGGCAGAGCAGGGGAAAGCGGTTGCGTAGCGTTTTCCAATCCTTGCCCAACGCGGCCCACCGCATGGCGTTTTGGCGTCCACGCCGAGCCACGACTGAATCTGCGAACCAAGGCGAGAAGAAACCCGCGACCGTGACACCCGTCGCCCCACAACGCGATGCCGTCCGCTCGCGCCGTCTGCCCTTCACGCTCGGCCTGATCACCATGGTGCTCTCGCTGTGCTCTGGCCTCGCCACCTACGCCATCCTGACCGGTCTCACCCCGATCGTGCCGACGCATCTTGTGGTCGTGGGCGTTCTGCTCATCAATCTCGTGCTCGTGCTCGCCATGTTGGGAATCATCGCCTGGCAAGTCGGCGCCCTTTGGCTCGCGCGACGGAGGCAGGTTGCCGGCGCGCAGCTCCATGCCCGTGTCGTCAGTCTGTTCAGCGTGATCGCCGTCGTCCCTGCCATCCTGCTCGCGGTGTTCGCCAGCGTGTCGCTCGACCGCGGCCTCGATCATTGGTTCTCAGTCCGCACCAAATCCATCATCCAGAACTCGATCGACGTCGCCACGGCCTATCTCCAAGAGCACGGTCAGGTCATCCGCACCGACACGCTCGGCATGGCCAAGGACATCGACGAGTCGGTCGATCTGGTGCGCTCTCAACCGCAAGGTTTCGGCACGTTCCTGAGCGCCCAGGCCTCGATCAGAGCTCTGCCCATGGCCTATCTCATCGACGGCGACGGCAGGGTACTCGCCACTGCGGCGTCCATGCCCGAATTTCCCTACCGCCCGCCGCCGAAGGAGGCGATGGACCTCGCCAAAAAGGGACAGGTGATCGTGATCGCGCCGGGCCAGACCAGCCTCGTCGGCGCTATCAAGAGTCTCAATAATTTCAACGACACCTACCTCTATGTGATCCGGCCGGTGAACGCGCGCGTGCTGCAACAGCTGCGGGCGACGCGCGCCAATGTCGCCGAATATCAGCTGCTCGAGCAGCGCCGTGCCGGTGTACAGGTGGCCTTCGGACTCATGTACGTCGCGATTGCGCTCACGCTGCTGCTCTCGGCCATTTGGATCGGCATGTGGTTCGCCAATCGTCTCGTCGCCCCGATCCGCCAGCTGATGGGAGCGGCGCAGGAAATCTCCGAAGGCAATCTCGGCGTCGAGGTCGACGTCAATCCGGCCGACGGCGATCTCGCAGTGCTCGGCTCGACCTTCAACACCATGGCGTCGGAGCTCAAGAGCCAGCGTGACGAGTTGGTCGGCGCCAACACCAAGCTCGACGAGCGCCGGCGCTTCATGGAGGCGGTGCTGTCCGGCGTGACGGCGGGCGTCGTCGGCGTCGATGCCGACAGCACGATCAGACTGGTCAACCGCTCGGCCGAGACTCTGCTCGGCGCCAAGGAGGCGAGCCTGACCGGCAAGACGCTGGCCGAGGCAGTGCCCGAGTTCGGGCCGCTTCTCAAACGCGCACAGAAGCAGGGACGTCGTCTCGTCACCGAGCAGATCACGCTGAGGCGCCAGGGCTCGGAACGCAACTTCGCCGTCCGCGTCACGAGCGAAGGGGCGGAGCAGGAGGGGCAAGGCCATGTGATCACCTTCGATGACATGACCGAGCTTGTCAGCGCGCAGAGAAGCACCGCCTGGGCCGACGTCGCGCGACGCATCGCTCACGAGATCAAGAATCCGCTGACCCCGATCCAGCTTTCGGCGGAGCGCATTCGCCGCAAATACGGCGACTCGATCACCAAGGACCGGGAGGTTTTCGAGCAGTGCACCGACACCATCATCCGTCAGGTGTCCGATATCGGGCGCATGGTCGACGAGTTCTCGGCCTTCGCCCGCATGCCGAAGCCGGTCATGGAGCGGAACGACGTGAGAGATATCGTGCGTGAGGCGGTGTTCCTGTTCCAGGTGAGCCGGCCCGAGATCGCTTTCGAACTCGATCTCCCCGACAAGCCGGTGATGATGCGATCCGATCGGCGTCTACTCACTCAGGCCGTCACCAATCTCGTCAAGAACGCGAGCGAGGCGATCGACACGGCGGTCGAGGCTGATTCCACCCGCACTGGAAACGGCCATGTCGTGACCAAGGTGCGCGCCAAGGGCGATCGGGTGCAGATCACCGTGATCGACAATGGGTGTGGGCTGCCCAAGGAGGATCGCCACCGTCTCGTTGAGCCATACATGACTACTCGCACCAAGGGCACAGGTCTCGGCCTCGCCATCGTTCAGCGCATTACTGAGCAGCATGGCGGGACGCTGCATCTTGCCGATGCGCCGAAGAAGAACGGGAAGATCGAAGGGGCCGCGGTGCGCCTTGACCTGCCGATGAATGATCGGGAGGAAGAGCGGGTCGAGGATGGAGGCGCTGACCAGACGGCAGCCACCCCCATCCAAGACGTTAAGCCTGAGGCCGCTGAGGAGGAAGAGGGAGTAACCCATGGCGTCTGATATCCTCATCGTCGACGACGAGGCCGACATCAGGGAGTTGATTGGCGGGATTCTCGAGGACGAAGGTCACTCGACACGGCTCGCCAAGGACAGTGACGAGACGCTGAAGGCCATCGAGGAGCGGCGACCTTCGCTCGTAATCCTCGATATCTGGCTGCAGGGCTCGAAGCTCGACGGGCTCGAGCTGCTCGATCGCATCAAGAAGGCTCACCCAGATCTGCCGGTCATCATCATTAGCGGCCACGGCAATATCGAGACCGCGGTGGCGGCGATCAAGCGTGGCGCCTACGACTATATCGAGAAGCCGTTCAAGGCCGATCGCCTCGTGCTGATCACGGCCCGCGCGCTCGAGGCGTCGCGGCTCAAGCGCGAGAACCGCGAGCTGCGCGAGCGGAGCAGCTATTCCTTCGAGATGATCGGCCGCTCGGTCGCCATCAATCAGCTGCGCCAGGCCATCGACAAGGTGGCTCCCACCAATAGCCGCGTTCTGATCACCGGGCCATCGGGCTGCGGCAAGGAACTCGCGGCGCGGGTGATGCATGCCAAGTCTTCGCGCGCCGATGGACCCTTCGTGGTGCTGAACGCCGCCGCCATGGTTCCCGACCGCATGGAGCTCGAGCTGTTTGGCACCGAGGAGGGCGCTGGCTCTGGTCCGCGCAAGGTCGGAGCGCTCGAGGAGGCGCATAACGGCACGCTCTATATCGACGAAGTCGCCGACATGCCGCTCGAAACGCAGGCCAAGATCCTGCGCGTGCTGGTGGAGCAGCGCTTCCAGCGGCTGGGCGGCGGTCCCAAGGTGCATGTCGACGTGCGCGTCGTCTCGTCGACCAGCCACGATTTACAGAAGGAGATGTCGGCCGGCCGGTTGCGCGAGGACCTTTATCACCGCCTCAACGTGGTCCCGATCAAGGTGCCGGGACTCTCGGAGCGGCGTGAGGACGTGCCCGAGCTCGTGCGTTATTTCGTGCAGGCCATCTCCGTCGCCTCAGGGCTGCCACCCCGGCGCATCGGCGAGGACGCGATGGCCGTGCTGCAATCTCACGATTGGCCCGGCAACGTGCGCCAGCTCCGCAACAATATCGAGCGGCTGATGATTCTCGTTGGTGGCGATCCTGACTCCATCATCACTGCGGATATGCTGCCAGAGGAGATCGTTTCCCCCGTCCCTTTATCGCCCAACGGGGCAGGGGGTGAGCATTTGATGTCGCTTCCGTTGCGTGACGCACGCGAGATTTTCGAGCGGGAATATCTGCTTGCCCAGGTCAACCGATTCGGCGGCAACATCTCGCGCACGGCCGAATTCGTCGGCATGGAACGTTCCGCGCTGCACCGCAAACTGCGTGCGCTGGGCGTCAATTCCAATGAAAGGAGCCCCGTCCTACGTTAGCCGGCCGGAAGGCCTTTCTCCATCAGCCCTCTTGCTTGATTGCCTCCCAATCGCGTCTAATGTGGCCGTAAGGCCGGGGCTGGGCACGATTCCGGCACAACCGAAAGGCGTAAGCGTTGACCAAAGGGACGGGGAAGCCCATGGCGACTGAGCGCACGCAGTCACTTCAAGACACTTTTCTCAATCATGTTCGCAAGAACAAGACTCCGCTGACGATCTTTCTCGTGAATGGCGTGAAGCTGCAGGGCGTCGTGACCTGGTTCGACAATTTCTGCGTCTTGCTCCGCCGCGACGGACATTCGCAGCTCGTCTACAAGCACGCCATCTCGACTATCATGCCGGGTCAACCCATTCAGCTCGCAGACATTTCCGAGGCGGAAGGTGCCGCCGAGTAAGTAATTGCGTCCGACCGACCCGCGAGAGCTGAAGCGCAAGAAGGAGCGGACCCCGCGCGAGCCGGGACGGGCGCGTATAGCAGGCCGCGCGAAAGCGGTGGTGCTGGCGCCGGTGCTCGAGACCAAGCGAGGAGGGCGAACGCGCCGGGGGCGGCGACCTTTGGAGCAATCGCTGCAGGCGCGCCTCGATGAGGCGGTCGGTCTCGCCGCCGCCATCGATCTCGATGTCAAGGCGAGCGGGCTCGTGCCCGTCCCAAACCCAAGGCCGGCCACCCTGTTCGGCACCGGCAAGGTCGAGGAGCTCGCGGGTCTCATCCGCGCCGAGAACGCGGAGCTCGTCATCGTCGATCACCCGCTCACCCCCGTCCAGCAGCGAAACCTCGAGACGGCCTGGGACGCCAAGGTGCTCGACCGTACCGGCCTCATCCTGGAGATTTTCGGGCAGCGCGCGCGGACGCGGGAAGGGCGCCTCCAGGTCGAGCTCGCCCATCTCGTCTATCAGAAAAGCCGCCTTGTCCGGTCGTGGACCCACCTCGAGCGCCAGCGCGGCGGCTTCGGCTTTCTCGGCGGCCCCGGCGAAACGCAGATCGAGACCGATCGCCGGCTGATCGGCGAGCGTATCGATGTCATCCGCCAAGAGCTCGAGCAGGTGAAACGGAGGCGCTTCCTGCATCGGAAATCGCGTGAGCGCGTGCCCTATCCCTCGGCCGCGCTTGTCGGCTACACCAATGCCGGCAAATCGACTTTGTTCAACGCGCTCACAGGCGCCTCGGTACTCGCCGAGAATACGCTGTTCGCGACGCTCGACCCGACCATTCGCGCTTTGTCGCTCCCCGGCGGCTCGAAGGCCGTTCTGTCGGACACCGTCGGCTTCATCTCCGAGCTTCCCACCACGCTGATCGCCGCATTCCGTGCCACTCTCGAAGAGGTGCTGCAAGCGGACCTCATCCTGCATGTGCGCGACATCGCCGACGGGGCGACCCTCAGTCAGCGGGAAGACGTGAATGCAGTCCTCGCCCAGCTCGGGATTGAGGCCGAGGCCGAGCCCGAGCGCCTGATGGAAGTCTGGAACAAAGCCGATCTCCTCGATGCCGACGGCTTGAAGCGCGCTGAGAAGGAGGCAACGCGCGCTGGCGCCATCCTCGTCTCGGCGACGACCAGCTATGGCTTCAAGCGGCTTCTCGCCGAGATCGAGAAAAGACTCAACCGCGCGCGCGACACGATCGAGATCGCACTCCAGCCGGAAGAGGGCTCTCTGTCGAACTGGATCTACGAGAATTGTGAGGTGGTCGCGCGCTCGGACTTAGGCGAGGGGGTAACATCGCTCCTCATTCGCGTCGCTCCGGAGAAGCGCGAGCGGCTCGCCCGCCTCGCCGGCACGGCGCGGCTACGGGCTGCATCATAACTCGCCTCAGCCCTTGCGCTCGGCGTCCTTCGCCTCGTCCCACAGCTGATCCATCTCCTCGAGCGTCGCGTCCTCGCATCGCCGTCCTTCTTTGGCCAACGCTTGCTCGATGCTCTTGAAGCGGCGCACGAACTTCGCATTGGCTTCGCGCAGTGCGGCCTCCGGATCGACCTTGAGATGGCGCGCGACATTCGCCATCACGAAGAGGAGGTCGCCGAACTCCTCTCTGATCTTGGCGGCACGGCTCTCGTTCGCCGCATCGTCATGCGCGGTGATCGCATCCTTCAGCTCGGCAATCTCCTCCTCGGCCTTGGCGAGCACCGGCTCGAGAGAGGGCCAATCGAACCCGACCTCCGCCGCACGCTTTTGCAGCTTCACCGCGCGCGCCAGCGCGGGCAGTGCGAGCGGCACTTCATCGAGCCGCGAGCCGGCATCGGATGGAGGCACGCCGCGTTCTGCCTTCTCCTCGGCCTTGATGCGCTCCCAGACATTCGACCCGAGGAACTCATCCCGCAGAGAGGGATCGACAAAGACATGCGGATGGCGACGGATCATCTTCCGCGTAATCCCGTCGGCCACGTCGGAGAAATCGAAGCGCGATTGCTCCGAAGCCATCTGGGCGTGATAGACGACCTGGAGCAGGAGATCGCCGAGCTCGTCCTCGAGCGCGTCGAGATCATCACGCGCGATCGCGTCGCCCACCTCGTAAGCCTCCTCGATCGTGTAAGGGGCGATCGTCGCGAAGCTCTGCTTCAGGTCCCAGGGGCAGCCCGTGTCGGGGTCGCGCAAGCGCGCCATCACGGCGAGAAGATCCTCGAGCGTGTGCTTTCCTGAGCCGTCCTCAGCCATCGCCGCACGCCGCTGACAGGAAGATGAAACCAGACCCGGTTACACCAAATTTGCGCGCGCAATCAAAGGAATAGCACTGCACAGCCATTTCCAGCCCCATATCCGAGATTCGCATAAGGTATATTATGGAAAATTTATAGGCGGGCGAATTGAGGGTGCGCGCACGCTCAGTGCCGCTCGTAATGATCGCCGATCAGACGATCGAGCAGACGAACGCCGAAGCCCGATCCCCAACTCCGATTAATCTCGCTGTCGACCGACGACATTGCCGTGCCGGCGATGTCGAGATGCGCCCACGGCGTGCCGTCCTTGATGAAGCGCTGGAGGAACTGCGCAGCGGAGATCGAGCCGCCCCACTTCCCCCCCGTGTTCTTCATGTCGGCGACTTTCGAGTCGATCATCTTGTCGTATTTCGGTCCGAGCGGAAGTCGCCACAATCTTTCGCCGGTGACGTTGCCGGCCTCGGTCAACCACGCCGACAGCTCATCGTTGTTGCTGAACAGTCCGGCGTGCTCCTTGCCGAGCGCGACCATCACCGCGCCAGTCAATGTCGCGAGATCGACGATCGCCTTCGGCTTGAAGCGCTCCTGCACGTACCAGAGACAATCGGCGAGCACCATGCGTCCTTCGGCGTCGGTGTTCAGCACCTCAATAGTCTGTCCCGACATCGCCGTCACCACGTCGCCCTGACGCTGGGCGCGCCCGCTCGGCATGTTCTCGACGAGACC
>Ga0187785_10000494_pt1 | contig 14798 bp, 13 predicted proteins | sample 0815_BV2_4_20_MG_FD_132466 | JGI IMG/M metagenome (GOLD analysis project Ga0187785, IMG submission 132466) | Tropical peat soil microbial communities from peatlands in Department of Meta, Colombia - 0815_BV2_4_20_MG | ecosystem: Environmental > Terrestrial > Soil > Wetlands > Peat | place...
CCTCCGTAGGCGAGCAGCAGCGTTTGCAGGACCTCGTTCGAGCCGTTCGCGGCCCAGACCGCCGCGGCGGGCAGGCCGTGCACGGCGCCGAGCTCTTCGCGCAGTCTGGTCGCCGCGCCGTCGGGGTACCGGTGCAGCGGCAGGTCGCGCACGACCTTCGCGAGCTCTTCGAAGAACCCGGGCGGCAGCGGGTGCGGGCTCTCGTTCGTGTTGAGCCGGGCGGCCACGTCGAGCTGCGGCGAGACGTACGGCGTCATGTCCCGGAGCCCTTCCCGGGGGCGCGCGGTCATCGCGGGCCGGCCTCGTCGGCGCGTGCGTCCATCGCCCGGGCGTGCCCGACCAGGCCCTCGGCGCGGGCGATCGCCGACGTGCCGGGCGTGTAGCGCGCGGCCGCGTCGGCGGACATCTCGAGCACCGAGCTGACGGTGACGTAGTCGGCGGCGCGCAGGCCGCTCGCGAACCGAGCGGTGCCCGCGGTCGGGAGCACGTGGTTCGAGGCGACCCCGTAGTCGCCGTAGGGGACCGCGGTCCACGGGCCGAGGAAGATCGCGCCGGCGTTGCGGACGTTGGCGAGGAACGCGGACGGCTCCTCGAGCAGCAGCAAGAGGTGCTCCGCGGCCACGTCGTTCACCGCATCGGCCGCGTGGACGAGGTCGCGGACCAGCACGAGCCGCGTGTGCCGGATCGCCTGGTCGACGATCTCGCGCCGGCCCGCGCTCGTCAGCTCGTCCGCGAGCGCGGCGTCGACCTTCTCGGCGAGCGATGGCTCCGGTGTGATGAAGAACGTGCGCGCCTCGGGGTCGTGCTCCGCCTGTGCGATCAGGTCGAGCGCCGCCATCCGCGGATCGATCGAGCCGGCGGCGACGATCGCGAGCTCGGAGGGGCCGGCCAGCCCGTCGATCCCGACGAACCCGGCGACCTGGCGTTTCGCCTCCGTCACGTAGACGTTGCCGGGCCCGACGATCCGGTCGACCGAGGGGATCGACTCGGTGCCGTACGCCATCGCCGCCACCGCCTGCGCACCGCCGGCCTTCGCGACGTGGGTCGCGCCGGCCCGCCGTGCCGCGTACAGGACCGGCGCGTGGACCGAGCCATCGCGTTGGGGCGGCGTGCACAGGACGATCTCGCGGACGCCGGCCACGATCGCCGGCACGACGGTCATGCAGACGCTCGACGGATAGCGTGCTCTGCCGCCCGGCACGTAGCAGCCGACCGTGTCGAGCGGTCGCACGATCTCGCCGAACCGGACCCCGTCGTGCTCGTCCCACCACTCGGTGGGAACCTGGCGGCCGCAGTAGCCGTGGAGCCGCTCGATCAGCTCGTCGAGCGCTGCGCGGAGCTCGGGCGGAACCTCCCGCTCGGCGCGCGCGAACTCCTCCTCCGTCACGAGGATCCCGTCGAGGTCGGCGCCGTCGAACTGCTTCGCGAGTTCGATCAGGACGTCGTCGCCCTCGATGAACACGCTCTGCAGGATCGAGCGCACGGTCTCGGTGGTGGCGGGATCGATCTCGAGCTTCGAGGGCTCGAGCCTCCCGCCCCGCTCACGCAGGTCGAGGAGCTCGAGCATCAGTGCTCCTCGACGACCTCGGGATGCCCCGCGGGCTCCGGCGCGCCGGTGGCCTTGGCCAGCCGGTGATCGCGGGTCCACAGGACCCATCCGCTGACGCCCACGGCCAGCGCCGCGGCGGCGAACAGGATGAGCGCAAGCAGGAACGTCGCGTCTCGCGTCATGGGAGCTTCAAGGGTACCGGACCTGTGGAACCCCCGACCGGGCGGCTAGCGACCGCCGCTCTGCCGCTTGCGCTCGCTCCGCCGCTCGGCCTCGAGCCGCTCGAGGTCCGTGTCCTCCTGGCTCATGAACGTGAACGCGTCCCCGACCGCCGGATGCACGGCCGAGATCTCGCGGTGGATCGCCCGCGCGACACGCCGGTAGACCGGATGACCCTGCGGCTGCGAGCGCAGCTCGGCCAGGTGCATCGCCTCGCGCGCCGTCATCTGCATCACGAACCGGATCCGATACGCCATCGCCACTGCGTACTGCGCCGCGTCGAGGAGCCCGCCCGCGGCCAGTTCGTCGTGCATCGCTTCCGACGCGGTCATCGCGCGGTCCCACTCGGCGGTGAGTCCCGCCTCCTCGACCTCCGCCGGAACGTCGTAGCCGAGCTCCGGGGTCAGGCGCTGCCATTCGATCGTGAGCGGGCGGTGCCGCTGCAGGTCCCGGAACGCGCCGTAGTCGCACACGATGTCGAAGCGGTAGTCGGTGCGCTCCCACGCCCTGCCGGGCTTGTGCCGGCGGTTCGTCCGCTCGCCGAGCGACGCGGCCAGGATCGCCGCGCGCTCGGCGGGGTCCATCGCGCGAACGAGCCGGAGCAGCTGGTCGTCGGGCAGCTCGCTCGAGGCGTATAGCACCGCGGCGGTGACCTTCAGCTCGCCTTCGGGATCATGGTCAACGAGGTTGACTTCTTCCCGCGGCTCCGGCGCGACGTCGCCGACGAGCTTCGCCGTCAGCTCCTGCGTCCGCTCGCGGCCGTCGCGCCAGTAGGACGACCAGGCGATCCCGCGGTCCGGCTGATCGACGCGCTTGAGGAACTCCGGGATCACCTTGCGGAGCTCGACGAGCATCAGCTCGCCGTAGGCGCGCATCTCGGCGAGCGGGTGCTGCGCCAGTCGCATCAGCAGCTGCTCGTACGCCTGTCCGGTCGCGTAGATCCCGACGTTCGAGCGGGTGCCGGCCGGCAGGATCATCCGGAGCGTGTCGCACGTCTTCGCGAGGATCGACTGGCGGTACACGAAGTCGGAGTCGCCCGGATCCTGCGGGAACCGCTCGCGGAACCACGGCTCCAGCCGATCGAACAGTCGCCCGTACGTCGCGAACGTCTCGTCCAGGAAGGCGCCGTAGCGCTCCTCGAGCTGCGTGCCCTCGATCTCGGGCGGCACCGTGGCGCGCCAGCGGCCACCGGGACGGTCGTCGTAGCGCATGTAGCGGGTCGACTGCTCGAGGTACGCGGCCAGACGCCCCCACTCCAGCGCCTTGGCCAGCAGCTGCGAGGACTGCTCGCACGCCAGGTGGACGCCGCCCAGCTGCGCCACCGAGTCGTCGCCGTACTCCACGAACACCCGGTCGTACAGACGCTCGGCGCGCGCCGATCCCGCGGCCGTCGTCGCCGGCCCTTCGGCCAGGTCCTCGGCGAACTCGTCCAACAGCAGCCGCCGCAACGACTTCGTGGAGCGCGAATACCGAGCGAACAGCGCGCCCTTCACCGCCTCCGGCAGGTTCACCAGCGCGAACACCGGTCCGTCGAGATCGGTCACGTAGCGTGCGAGCACCTCGCGCTCGCCGGCGTCGAACGACTCGGTCGCGTACCAGAGCGTCACGGCGTCGCGCTCTCCGTGGGGGAGCTGGTCTCGCCGGTCCACAACGTGATCGTGTCGCCGACCAGCACGGACGAGCCCGCGACCGGATCCTGGGCGACCACGCGGTTCGGGTTCGGGCATCGGGGCAATGGCGGCTGGGTGCCGCCATAGACCACCTTCAGCCCGAGGTGCTGGATCTGGTTCTGCGCCGAGGCCAGCGTCTGGCAGGTGTAGTCGGCCAGCGTGATCGACGCCGGCCCCGAGACCACGGTCACGTTCACGAGCGTGCCGCGGTCGACCTTCGTTCCCGGCGCGAGCGACTGATCGACGACCTCGCCCGCCTGGCACGTGTCGCTGGTGGTCGTGGCCTTGCTCCCCAACACGAGGCCAGCCTGCGTCAGCGATGCCTGCGCATCGGCGAGCGTCTTGCAGGTCAGATCCGGAACCTCCACCTGTTTGACCGCGACCGCGATCGTGAGGGTGACCGTGTCGCCGCGATGGACCATCGTGCCGGCCGCGATCGACTGGTCCAGCACCGTCTGCGGCGGCGCGGCGTCGGTCGGCCGCTTCGTCGACGGATCCGTCACGACCAGGCCGTACTGGTTCGTGAGTTGATCGGTCGCCTGCTGCAGCGTCAGCCCCTTGACGCTCGGCATCGCGAAGGCTGCGGACTGGTCCTTGTTCTTCAGCACCTGCGACAGCAGGTAGCCGCCTCCCAAGAGGAGCGCCACGACCAGCACGCCGATCAGCACGCCGAGCCACACCTTGCGCGACGAGCCCTCGGGCTCGGGCGGCGGCATCACCTGCGTGGCCTGCGGCCGGGCGATCACCTGCGTGGCCTCGCCCGCCGAAGGGAGCAGCGGCGTGGCCTCGACCTCCTGCCCCTGCTTGACCCGCTCGAGGTCGGCCGAGAGCTCGGCGGCCGTCTGGTACCGGTTCGCGGGGTTCTTCGCCAGGCACTTCATCACCACGGCGTCCAGCCGCGGCGGCACGTCGGCGTTGTGCTGCGAGGGCGGCAGCGGGGTCTCGTTCACCTGTTTGTAGGCGATCGCGACCGGCGTGTCGCCGGTGAACGGCGGCGTGCCGGCGAGCAGCTCGTACAGCACGCAGCCGAGCGAGTAGAGGTCCGAGCGCGCGTCCACCGCCTGGCCCTGCGCCTGCTCGGGCGACAGGTACGTCGGGGTTCCGATCACCGAGGAGGTCTGCGGGGCGGTGATGTCGGTTCGGATCCGTGCGATGCCGAAGTCCATCACCTTGACCTGGCCGTCGCGGGTGACCATCACGTTCGCGGGCTTGATGTCGCGGTGGACGATGCCCTGCTCGTGCGCGGCACCCAGCGCGGCCGCGATCTTCTGCGTGAGCTCCACCGACTGGATCGGCGTGGGCCGTCGGCCGCTCGCCAGGAAGTCCGCCAGCGTCCGGCCCTCGACGAACTCCATCACGATGTACTGCGTGTCGCCGTCGGCGCCGGTGTCGTACACGCCGACGATGCTCGGGATGTTCAGCCGGGCGGCAGCCTGGGCCTCCCGGCGGAACCTCGCCACGAAGCCGGCGTCGCGCGCGAACTGCGGCAGCAGCACCTTGATCGCGACGGTCCGGCCGAGCACCGGATCGAACCCGCGGAAGACCTCGGCCATGCCGCCGGCGCCGATCCGCGCCTCGACGCGGTAGCGGTCGGCCAGGACGGAATCGCTCACGCTGGTCCGGTCACCTCCCGAGGAACGCCTCGATCACCTGTTTGGCGACCGGTGCGGCGACGCGGCCCCCGGTGGCCTCGTTCCCGAGGCTGCCGCCGTCCAGCACGATAACCGCTACGGCGATCCGCGGCGTCTGCGTCGGCCCGGCCGGCCCGAACGCCGTGAACCACGCGTTCGGAGGCACGTTGTCGCCGTTCGTCGCGGTGCCGGTCTTGCCGGCGATCGTGACGCCGGAGATCTGCGCCGCGGTTCCGGTTCCGCGCTCGACGACGTCGACCATCATCGCGCGCATCGCGGCCGCGGTCGCCGTTGAGATCGGATGTCCCTCCACCGCGGGCGCGAAGGACCGCACCGGCAGGCCGGAGCTGTCGCGCACCTCGGTCACCAGCCTGGGGGCGAACATCGTTCCGCCGTCGGCGATCGCGGACGACACGAGCGCCAGCTGCAGCGGGTTCTGCAGGTCGTTGTCCAGTCCGACCGCCGACGTCGCCACCTTCGAGCGCTTGTCCGAGAAGTAGTCCGGGACGGGGAACCGGCCCGATGCCCACGGCAGCAGGAACGGGATCGTCGGCTCGATGCAGTCGGGGCTCGCGTCGGGATCGGTCGGGCAGTAGCCGTAGGCGCGCGCCTGCTTCGAGAGCTTCTCTGCGCCGAGCGCCAGCCCGATGATCCCGAACGTCACGTTGCACGATTCGGTGAACGCTTCGGCCATCGTCACGAACCTCGCGCCGCCGGCGCAGAGCTCGTTGCCGAAGTTCTCCAGCGTCGAGTGCGAGCCGGGCAAGTCGAGCACGTGCGGGTTCGGCCAGGTCTTCGTCGGGGCCCAGCCGTTCGCGAGCGCCGCTGAGGCCGTCACGAGCTTGAAGGTCGAGCCCGGGAGATAGAGCTCCTGGAAGGCCTTCGACAGCAGGGGCTTCTGGGGATCGGCGTTCAGCTGGTTCCAGGCGGCCGTCATCTGGTCGGTCGTGCCGCTCGACAGGCGGTTCGGGTCGAAGCCCGGCGTCGAGTACATCGCCAGCACATCGCCACTGCGCGGATCGAGCGCCACCACCGCGCCGGTCAGCGAGCCGAGCGCTTGCTTCGCGACCCGCTGCAGCCGGGGCACGAGGGTGGTCACCACCGTGCCGCCCTGCTTCGGCCGGCCCAGGATCAAGTCGGTCAGGTTCTGCGCCGCGAACTCGGGCGCCGTGCCGGCCAGGTACGGGTCCATCGCGTCCTCGAGCCCGCTCAGCCCGTAGAGCCGCGAGTAGTAGCCGGTGAGCTGGCCGTACAGTTCGCCCTGCGGATACTCGCGCAGGTACCGGAACGGCGAGGCGGTGTCGGGGTTCGGCACGCTCCGCGCCAGGACCGTGAGGTTGTCCGAGGCCAGGATCTCCCCCCGCTGTACGGAGTACTGCGCCCGGATCTTCCGCGCGGCGTTCGCGTCGTTGTCGGCGATCCGGTTCGCTGCGAAGACCTGCACGTACGCGACCTGTGCGAACAACACGCTGAACAGCACGACGAAGGCGATCCCGAGCCGCCGGATCTGCCTATCCATCTCGCGTCCGCCCCTCCCGGATCCATGGACCGCCCGAGGCGCGGAGCAGCAGCCCGAGCATCACGAACGTCGCGACCCGGCTCGTGCCGCCGTAGGACACGAGCGGCAGCGGCACGCCGGTCAACGGGATCAGCCGCAGCACCCCCGCGGCGATCACGAACACCTGCAAGCCGATCACGGTGGTGAGGCCGACCGCGAGCAGCTTGCCGAACGCGTCCGGCCGGTCGATCCCGATCCGCAGCCCGCGGCCGATCAGCACCAGGTACAGGAGCAGCACCGCGGCCACACCGAGGACCCCGAGCTCCTCGCCGAACGCCGCCAGGATGAAGTCGCTGCCCACGTAGGGGATCAGCGTGGGCGAGCCGAGCCCCAGGCCGGTGCCGACCATGCCGCCCGACGCGAACGCGAACCACCCCTGCGCGAGCTGGCCGTAGCCGATCGCCTGGACGTGCGCCGGGTCGAGCGCGTGGATCCAGTACGCGACGCGGTCCTGGATATGCGGCGACGTGAGCCAGCCGAGATAGGCGCCGACCGCGAACAGCACGATGCCGAGCAGGAGGTAGGACCACCGTTCGGTCGCCACCCAGAGCATCACCACGAACACGCCGAACAGCAGCAGCGACGCGCCCATGTCGCGCTCCAGGAACAGTACGGCGAGCGAGGCGCCCCACGCGAGCAGCAACGGCCCGAGATCCTTCAGCCTCGGGAGCCCGAACCGTCCCACGCCGGCCGCGAGGAGCTCGCGTCGCTGGGACAGGTAGGACGCGAGGAAGATCACGATCAGCAGCCGACCGAACTCCGCCGGCTGGAACTGGATGAACCTGAGGTTCACCCACAGGCGCGCCCCGTTGATCTCGTAACCGATCCCCGGCACGATCGGCAGCAGGAGCAGCACGATGCCCGCCAGGCCGATCGTATACGTGAACGCGTCCAGTTGGCGGACGTCGCGGATCACCGCGAGCGTCAGCACGAAGCACCCGAGCCCGATCGCGAGCCACGCCGCCTGATCCTGCGCGATCGTGATCACCCCACGCTCGTCCATCAGCCGGTAGAGCATCGCCTGGCCGAGCCCACCGAGCAGGACCGCGACCGGATACAGGACGGGGTCGGCGTGCGGCGCCATCAGGTGGATCGCGAACCAGCCGCCGATCGCCGCGGCCGCGAACGCGAGACCGTAGAGCACCATGTTCGGCGGCACCGCGCCGTGCAAGCCGAGCCCCTGCGCGGCGTAGGCCAGGAGCGATGCCACGATCGCGACGACGAGCAGGGCCAAGCCGGTCCTCGGCCGCCGCCGCTCGAGCGCGTGCGCCGGCGCGGCGACGGCGCTCACGACCCCGCCCCGGTGGCCTGTCGTTGGTGCTGCGCGGTGCGGAGGTCCTTGCGGATCTGTTCGACGCGCGCGGCAGCGTCCTCGCGGCTGTTCGCGTTGATCCCCTTCGCGAGCTCGGCATAGACGGGCAGCGCCATCGCCTCGGCCGCCGGGATGTCGGTCTCCTCTGCCACGTGTGAGAGCTCGAACCCGAACAGGTCCGCCGGGATCCCCTGGAAGATCGCGACGTGGCCGTTCGAGACGCCCACGTACCACTGCGAGTCGAGCCACGTGCGCAGGCCCGCGAGCCCGACCGCGAGCGCGAGCACCACGCCGAGCGCGATCGCGGTCCACCGGAACCACCGGCGGCTCCGCAGCGACGCCGGCTCCTCGGCCGACGGCGGCGGACCCATCGCGGCCGCGGCGGCCTCCTCGTCCACGGCGGGCGTGCCGTCGTCGGCGAGCGGCGGTTCCCCCTCCAGGACGTCGAGCACCAGCACCGTGATGTTGTCGATACCGCCCGCGCCGTTGGCCGCGCGCACGAGGCGTTCGGCGGCCTCCTGCGGCGCGCCGGCGGTGGCCTCCAGGATCGCCTGCAGCTGATCCTCGGGCACCATCACGGTCAAGCCGTCGGAGCACAGCAGCAGCCGGTCGCCCTCGATCAGGCCCACGTCCTGCTCATCGATCGCGACGTCGGGATCCTGGCCGAGCGCCCGCAGGATCACGTTGCGGTGCGGGTGCACGGCGGCCTCGCGCGCGCTGATCTCGCCGGCCTTGACCATGCGGTTCACGAGCGTGTGGTCGTCGGTGAGCTGTCGGAGGGCGCCGGCGCGCAACAGGTACGCGCGCGAGTCCCCGACATGCACGAGGTGCGCCCGGTCGCCGGACACGACGGCGGCCGTCAGCGTCGTTCCCATCCCGGTGACCTTCCGGTCGCTCGCCGAGCGCTCGTAGACGGCCCGGTTCGCGGCCTGGACCTGCTCGGCGAGCGAGCCTTGGTGCGCCCGGAAGCGCTCGACCACGGTCTGCAGCGCGAGCTGGGAGGCGACCTCGCCGCCGCGGTGCCCCCCCATCCCGTCGGCCACGGCGTACAGCGGCGGCTCGATCGCGAACGCGTCCTCGTTGCCCTCGCGGACGCGGCCGACGTCGGTCGCGACCCCGGACTCGATCCTCATCGGCGCAGCTCCATCACCGTGGTGCCCACGCGGATCCGGTCGCCGGCCGCGAGCATCGCCGGCGCCGCGAGCCGCTGCTCGTTCACGAACGTCCCGTTCGTGGAGCCGAGGTCCTCGACGTACCACGACCCGTTCTTCCCGAAGATCCTGGCGTGTTGCTGTGACACGTACGTGTCATCGAGACGCAGGTCGCACTCGATCGCGCGGCCGACGACGGTGCTGCCGGCCAGGCGGACCGTGCGTGGCTTGCCGCCGTCGGCTTGGACCAGCAGCGCCGACGCGGCCGGCTGGCCCGCCGGCTGATCGCGGCGACCCGGCCCCGTCGCCGGCGCGATCGCGGGCGTCCGCTCGACGTTCAGGCCGCGCACCACCCAGCGCATCGATCGCCACAAGAACAGGAACAGCAGGGCGAAGAGGCCGTACTTCAGGACCGAGAGCGCGAACGGCTCGACACCGTCGGCGAGCATCACGCCCTCCGGAACTCGATCACCGTGGTGCCGACCGTGATCCGATCGCCGTCGGAGAGGGCGCGGGACGCGACCCGCTCGCCGTTGAGTTGGGTGCCGTTCGTGGATCCGAGGTCCGTCACGGTGACGGTTCCGTCCTGGCTCCGGATCTGTGCGTGCCGGCGCGAGGCGCCCTTGTCGTCCAACACGATGTCGCAGTCCGGGAGCCGACCGATCGTCAGCAGCTCCTTGTCGATCGGCACGCTCCGCGTGGTTCCGCCCTCGTGGACGACCAGCTCGGCGCGGGAGGCCGGCGCCGGCGTGGGCTCGATCTTCTCCTCGCCCTCCACGAGCGAGGCGTCCACCTCCAGGTCTCCCTTGCGGAGCTGCGGGTCGACGAACAGCTCGACCTCGGGCGGCCCCACGAGGCCCCAGCCGCGCTCGCCGGCCGTCTCCAGGATCACCTGCTTCAGCTCGCCGATCAACGCGGTCTCGATCTGCTGGAAGCGAGGGGCGTCGTCGTTCGAAAGGGAAACCTCGAACCGGTTCGGAGCCCAGACCTCCGTGATCGCGACCTGCTTGCCGTCGTCCATCGCCCGCACCACGGCCCGAGCGATCTCGACCGGCTGGACGCCGCTGCGGAACGTCTTGGAGAACAGGCCTTCGACGAGGCCCCCCAATCGCCGTTCGAAGTTCCGGAGGTTCGGCACGATGTGCGAACGTGCGGCGGCCGCACGGATCGCGTCATCCTACCCTCGGCCCGTTGCGGTTCCGTGGCGCCGCTCGCGCCGCCGGGAACGGGTACGATGCAGGTTCCTGGGGGCGTGGCGGAACTTGGCAGACGCGCACGGTTCAGGTCCGTGTGGGCTTACGCCCGTGGAGGTTCAAATCCTCTCGCCCCCACCAGCGGCACCGCCGGCCGGGAACCCCACGGGGCGTTCCCGCGTCTCAGCAGGCAACCGACCGGGAGGTCCACGATGCGCGCACGAACCCGCGCGGCGGCGCTCGCCGCAGCGCTGCTCCTGCCCCTGCTCGCCTCGCCCGCGGGCGCCGCGACGCCGCAGCCGCGGATCCGTCTGATCGCCGCCACCCCGAGCGTCGACGCGTTCACCTACGGCGGCGGCGCCGTGTTCCTGGACCTCGGGACGTACCTGGGCGTCCAGGACGCGCCGCTGCGGATCGACGTCCGACGCGCCGACTACGCCTCGCCGATCACGGCCGACGTCGACCTCGGAGGTGGGCAGACCGTGCCGGTGCCGCCGCAGCTGCTCGGCGGCTGGAACGGTCTGCGGGGGATGATCTCGATCCGGGTCTTCTCCCACGGCGCGCAGATCCGCCACCGATGGGTCGGCTTCTGTCCGAACGGCTCGGACCTCGAGCGGATCGACGGCGCCGGCCCCTTCGCACCGACCTTCCCGGAGTCCTGCGACGGGAACCCGTTCTCGCTGGGCGCCGTCTGGGGGATCGACCAAGGATGGGCGGCGAACGCGCTCGGCTACGGCGTGTCGATGCGTCTGGCCAAGGGCACCTACCGGATGGAGGTCGCGATCACCCCGCCGTTCCGGTCGCTCCTGGGGATCGCGGACGCGGACGCCCAGGTGTCGGTCCGCGTCCATGTGAAGAAGGGCGACGGCTGCGTCGATCTGTGCCCGATCGCGTCCCCCGGCCGGTCGGGGGCATCTCCCCGGAAGGCCGGTCTCCGTGCCGCGGCCGATCCGGCGCCCGATCCCGCGACGCTCCCGGACCTGATCGCCCTTCCGGCCTGGGGGATCGAGGTTGATCGCGTCGGCTCGCACGACGTGCTGAGCTTCGGCGCGACCGTGTGGGATGCGGGTCCGGCCCCGCTGATCGTCGAGGGGTACCGGGTGCCGGGAACGGACACGATGTCGGCCTTCGAGTACTTCTCCTCGGGCGGCACGATCGTCGGCCGGGCGCCGGTCGGAACCTTCCTGTTCGATCGCCGGCCGGGGCACGATCACTGGCACTTCCAGCAGTTCGCGCGCTACCGGCTCCTTGCCGCCGACGGCACCGAAGTCTTGCGCAGCAAGAAGGAAGGGTTCTGCCTGGCGCCCACCGACGCGATCGATCTGCTGGTGCCCGGTGCGGACTGGCGTCCCGACGTCCTGGGCTTCAGCGAGTGCGCCGGCGCCTCGGCCCTGTGGATCCGCGAGACCCTGCCGACCGGCTGGGGTGACACCTACCAGCAGAGCCTCCCCGGGCAGGCGTTCGACATCACGAGCCTGCCGAACGGTCGCTACCAGATCGAGATCGCCGCGAACCCCACGGGGGAGCTCTACGAGGCCGACACGACGAACGACGCCGCGTTGCGCACCGTGATCCTCCGCGGTACGCCGGGCCACCGGTCGGTCCGCGTGCTCCCCGTGGGAGAGATCACGGCGTAGCCGGCGTCCAGGGTCGCGCCCACGGCCCGGGGTATCGTGCCCGCGGATGGGCGTGATCGAGGTCGAGGGGCTCCGCAAGGAGTACCGGAGGCTGCGCGGTGGCAGGACGATGGCCGTCGACGGTCTCGACCTCGACGTTCCCGAGGGCGGCGTCTTCGGGTTCCTGGGGCCGAACGGGGCCGGCAAGACGACGACGATCCGGTGCCTCCTCGGGCTGGTCCGGCCGGGCGGCGGGCGCACGCGGCTGCTGGGCGCCGAGGTCCCCGGTCGGCTCGGCGACGTGATCGCCGGCGTCGGCTCGATCGTGGAGCAGCCCGCGCTGTTCCCGCGGTTCTCCGGGCGGCGGAACCTCCAGATCCTCGCGCGGATCGGCGGCCGCGACGAAGCGGCGATCGACCGCGTGCTGGAGCGCGTCGGCCTGGCCGATCGCGCTCGCGACGCGGTGCGGACCTACTCGCTCGGGATGAAGCAACGGCTCGGCATCGCGGCCGCCCTGTTGAAGGACCCCTCGCTGCTGATCCTCGACGAGCCCGCGAACGGCCTCGATCCGGCCGGCATCGTCGAGGTGCGCGAGCTGATCCGCTCCCTCGGCGACGAGGGCCGCACCGTGTTCGTGTCGAGCCACATCTTGTCGGAGGTCGAGCAGACCGCCGATCGGGTCGCGATCGTCGCGCGGGGCAAGCTGATCACCCAGGGTCCCGTCGCGGAGGTGCTCTCGGCCGGGCGGGCCCGCGGGATGCTCGCCCGCGTCGCCGATCCGGTCGCCGGCTCGCGGGCGCTGGCCGAGGCCGGCATCGGGGTGGCGGTCGACGGTGAGGTCCTGCGGATCGATCTCGCGCCCGATCAGGGCGAGCGCATCACGCGAACGCTGGCCGAACGGGGGCTGTTCGTCTCCGAGCTCCGTCCCGACGAGGTCGACCTGGAAACCGTCTTCCTGGAGCTGACGCGCGAGGAGGGGTCGGCCTCGTGATCGGGTTGGTGCGAGCGGAGCTGCTGCGGGCGTGGTCGCGGCGGGTGGTGCGGGTCCTCGCGGTCGCCGTGGCGATCTCGATCTTCGTCAGCCTCGCGATCGCCACGTACAACACCTCGCGACATCCGAACGGCGAGGCCTACGAGACGGCGCGACAGGCGTGCCTCGACGGGCAACTCGTGCCGGCGAGCGAGATCCCGCGCCGCTACCACGGCGATCTGGCCGCCTATTGCGCCGACCGGATCCGCCCCGAGTACTACGGGGCGAGCCGCTGGCGGTGGGCGGACCTGCCCGATGCGCTCACCTCCGGGACCTCGTCGATCGTCGTGCTGCTCGGCGTCCTGCTGGGGGCGACCCTGGCGGGCGCGGACTGGACCGCCGGCACGATGGGAACGCTGCTCACGTGGGAGCCGCGGCGGATCCGCGTCCATCTGGTGCGGCTGCTGGTGACGGTCGCGGTCATCCTGGTGTTCACGGTCGGGTTGCAGGCGTTCCTGATCGGGGTGTACCGCGTGGCGATCGCGATCTCGGGCACCACCGCGGGCACGCCCCCGGACATGGGGTGGCACCTGGTCCAGATCGTCGCGCGCGTGGCGGCCGTTGCCGCGGCGTTCGGCGTGGTGGCGCACGCGGTCGCGACGATCGGCCGGTCGACGGTGGCGGCCCTCGGCGTGCTGTTCGGGTACCTGATCGTGATCGAGGGGTTCCTCGCGGGGCTGTGGACCGCGATCCAACCGCGGCTCCTGATCCGCGCCGCCGAGGTCGTGATCTCGCACCAGCCGCTCGTCGGTCGGACCGTGGTGACCACCGGTCCGAACGGCGACGCGATCGTTCAGTCCCAGGAGGTCCTGTTGTCGGTCACCGGCGCGTGGGTGGTGCTCGCGGCGTGGGTGCTCGTGCTCACGGCCGCGGCGCTGCTGGTGTTCCGCGCCCGCGACGTCAACTGACGCTCGCGGCCGGCCGGGTGCATCGAGGCGGCCACGAACCAGGCGATGCCCGCGTACAGCACGAGGTCGCCGACGCTCACGGCCGCCGCGATCGGCGAGGGGACGCCCGTGACGTCGCCGAGGACCAGCAGGACCGACCGGTCGTCGGCGAGATGGTGCTTCGCGCCCCCCGCGCCGGCCACGAGGGCCGGAAGCGTTCCGGCCTGGTCCGAGCGGATCACCGCCTCGCGCGTGATCGGCATTCCCCCGTTCGCGATCACGACCAGCGCGTTCAGCGACACCCCCACGGCGAACAGCAGCAGCCCCGGCTTGTCGACGTTCAGCACGGCGAAGGCCATCAGCAGCGCGAACGACGCGGCGACCGCGACGTGGCCGAGCGCCCCCGGCGGGTTCACGAACTGCACCGCGATGCCGGCGACCGCGAGGCCCCAGTCCCGGAGCCGGATCGACGGGAAGTTCCGCAGCGACCCGCCGGTCGCGAAACCGATCACGACCCCGACGACCAGCACGAAGGCGATCAGGATCAGCGGCGCGCTCCTTCGGGCTCGGGGGCCCCATCGTATACTCCGGTTCCTCCCGGACACCGCCGCTGACGTGCGGGTTCCGGGCATCCGTGCCGCATCGCACGGGAGACGGATGCCATGACGCTGTCACCACACACGCTGACCCTGATCGCGTTCATCGCGATCGGTCTGGCCGTGCTGGCGATCGCCTTCACGGTCTTCGGAGGCGCGAGCCGCCGGCGGGCGCCGGCGGCCCCGATGGCCGGAGACGAGGCCGTCGGCGTGCTCCTTGAGCGGATCGAACGTCTGGAGCGCGCGGCCCGCAGCCTCAACGGCACGGACCGACGCCAGCAGGTCCAGATCGAGGGGAGCGTCCGTCGGGTCGGCGTGCTCCGCTACGACGCCTTCGAGGACGTCGGCGGCCGGCTCTCCTTCTCGTGCGCCCTGCTGGACGAGCA
>Ga0187785_10000495_pt1 | contig 14793 bp, 16 predicted proteins | sample 0815_BV2_4_20_MG_FD_132466 | JGI IMG/M metagenome (GOLD analysis project Ga0187785, IMG submission 132466) | Tropical peat soil microbial communities from peatlands in Department of Meta, Colombia - 0815_BV2_4_20_MG | ecosystem: Environmental > Terrestrial > Soil > Wetlands > Peat | place...
AGCGTCTCGCCGAAGACAGAGATTCGGGGTTGGCGTTGCTGCGTGTTTACGGCCCGCGCAAGCTGGCGCCGCTCGCGCTTGACACTGGCGCAGTGAAAAAAGGCGATGTGACCTTGATCGGTATCCCGGACCCGAAAGAGCAGAGTGGCGCCAAGAAGCTCACCGAGATCAAGGCACGGCTTGCCGAAAGCAATGCAATCGAGTTGCGTCAGCCGGTCCCAATGGCGGGTTTTTCCGGCGCTGCTACGCTCGACGCGCAAGGTCAATTCCTCGGCATGATGGCGATGCAAAATGTCATGCTTGCCAGCGCCGAACCAACCGCGCCGCCTGTGCGCCTCATTACCGCCCAAACCATCCGCGACTTCCTCGCGGCGCAGAAGGTCGTACCTCAAGCGCAAGGCGACGACGCAAAGGCAGCAGTCGTGAGAGTCATTTGCGTACGCAAATAGCTACCTGTTTTTCCATTTTGCTGGGCGTTTTTCGATGAAGGCCTTCATCCCTTCCTTCTGATCTTCTGTCGCGAACAACGAATGGAAGATGCGCCGCTCGAAGGCCATGCCCTCTGCGAGCCCGCTTTCGAATGCGCGATTGACGGCTTCCTTGCCCGCCAGCACCGATGGCAGAGACATGCTGGCGATGGTTTCGGCAACCTTCATGGCCTCACCCATCAAATCTGCGGACGGAACGACGCGTGCCACCAGGCCGGATCTTTCGGCTTCTGCCGCATCCATCATCCGGCCGGTCAATATCAGATCCATGGCCTTAGCCTTGCCGACCGCGCGCGCAAGACGCTGTGTACCGCCAATACCGGGAATGACGCCAAGCTTGATCTCGGGTTGGCCGAACTTGGCGGTCTCCGCCGCGATAACGATGTCGCATTGCATAGCCAGTTCACACCCCCCGCCTAGCGCAAAGCCGGCCACAGCCGCGACGATTGGCTTGCGCGCACGGGCCGCAGCATTCCAGTTTGAAACGAAATCGCCGAGATAAGCATCGATAAATGGCTTGTCGGCCATTTCCTTGATGTCGGCCCCCGCGGCGAAAGCCTTGTCGCCGCCGGTAATCAGCATGCAGCCGATCTTTTCTTCGGCGTCGAATGCTTCGATCGCCTGGGTCAATTCGGCAATAAGCGCCTTATTAAGGGCATTGAGCGCCTGCGGACGGTTGAGCCGGATAATGCCAATACGGCCCTTCGTTTCGACAATTATGTTCTGGTAGGTCATGACTTGATCCTTGGCTTAATCCAGCCTTGCGCCGGAGCGGCGCACAACATCGCCCCACTTGGCCGAATCGGCCTTGATTGTTGCAGCGAACTCTTCCGGCGTGCCGCCGGCCGGCTCGTCGCCGATCTTGGCGAACTTCTCCTTGAACGCCTCCGACGTCAGCGCTTTGTTGATCGCGGCGTTGAGCTTATCCACGATCGGCCGCGGTACGCCGGCTGGCGCAATCACGCCCGTCCAGGTCGGCGCGACATATCCGGGCACGCCGGCCTCGGCAATTGTTGGCAGCTCGGGAAACGCAGGTGAGCGGGTAGCACCGCTGACGCCAAGCGCGCGCACTTTGCCATCGCGCGCAAAGGGTGCGATCGATTGCAGACTCTCAAACATGAGGTCGACATGCCCCGCAATAAGGTCGGTGATCGCAGGGGCGCCGCCGCGGTACGGTACGTGCACAATCTCGGTTTCGGTCATGTATTTGAACAATTCGCCGCCAACATGGCCGGGTGAGCCATTACTGGACGAAGCATTTGTGAGTTTGCCGGGATTTTTCTTGGCGTAATCGATCAGCTCCTTCACCGAATGGATCGGTAAGTGCGGCGAGACCGCAAGCAACAAATGCCCACGCGCGACCAGTGCAATCGGCTGGAAGTCTCGCTCAATATTGTAGGGCAGCTTCGTCACCATGTGCCGGGTGATGGCGAGCGCGCCGATCGGACCCATCCCAATGGTGTAGCCGTCCGGTGCCGACTTCGCGACCAGGTCGAGGCCTATGGTCAGGGCGCCGCCTGGGCGATCATCGACGATCACCTGCTGGCCGAATTCTTTCGACAGTTCGGCGGCGAGAATGCGGGCGACAGTATCGGTGGCGCTTCCAGCGGCCTGCGGAACAATAAATCGGATAGGACGATCGGGATAATCCGCCGCTTGCGCGGAGCCGACAATGGCGGCGAGCGTCAGAGCGACGAGACCAAGCTTGTGCATATCAATGATCCCCCGGCATTCAGGCCCGCGTAGCGTGCCTACTTCTGGCATGACGGGCAATAGAAGGTCGAACGGCCAGCCTGCACAATGCGCTTGATCTTGCCATTGCAATGCGGGCAAGGCTCGCCCTCGCGATCATAAACCCGAAAATTATGCTGGAAATCGCCAAGCGAACCGTCGGCGCGGCGATGATCACGCAATGAGGAGCCGCCGGCTGCGATTGCATCCATAAGCACTGCCTTGATGGCAACGACCAGTTTCTCCGCGCGTTCGTTCGGTTTGCCGTGACGATCGGCGATGGTCGAGGCTTGCCGTTTGGGCGACAGCTGCGCGCGAAACAGCGCCTCGCAGACGTAGATGTTGCCAAGGCCTGCAACGACGCGTTGATCGCTCAGCGCAGCCTTGAGGGATGTCTTCTTGCCTGCACAGGCCTTTGCCAGCATCGCCGCATCGAATTCATTTCCCAAAGGCTCAGGCCCGAGCGCGCGCAACAGCGGCTCGCTCTCGAGTCTGGCGCGCGGCACGAGCTTCATCGAACCGAAGCGGCGCGGATCGTTGAATGTGACCGTTGCGCCATTCGACATATGAAAGACGACGTGATCGTGCGCGATGCTTTTGGAACGCTCGTGATAATATTGGCCCGGCGAGCTGTTTTTGCCGACGCGGAATGAACCCGACATGCCAAGATGCATCAACAATACGTCGCCGGATGAAAGATCCGCCAACAAATACTTCGCGCGGCGGCCTAGTCCCTCGACCGTCTTGCCATGCAGTTTCTGAGCGAAGCCTTTGGGCAACGGCCAGCGTAGATCACCACGCCGCACCTCGACCTTGGCAAAGCGTTGGCCTTCCATGGCCGGCGCCAGGCCGCGGCGTACGGTTTCGACTTCAGGTAATTCCGGCATTGATTAACCGCTCCCGCGCTGACACATAGCGCCCTCACGCCACCCGCGCTATGGTCCTGCCCGACAAGGACTATTGGCCATGCCCCGCGGCAGCGAACAGACCCATTTCGGCTACGAGACCGTGCCGCTCGACGACAAGCAAGGGCGAGTGGACGACGTTTTTCATTCGGTCGCCCGGCGCTACGATTTGATGAACGACCTGATGTCCGGCGGCCTGCACCGGGCATGGAAAGATGCGCTGGTCACGGCGGTCAATCCGCCGAAAAGCGCGCGCGAATTCAGGGTGCTCGATCTGGCCGGGGGTACCGGCGACGTGGCATTCCGTATTGCGCAGGCCGGCGGCACCGGTACACGACTCATCGTTTGCGACATCAATCCCGACATGCTCGAGGTCGGCCAAGCGCGAGCGAGCGAGCGCGGACTCGATCAAAGCGTGACATTCGAACAAGGCAACGCCGAGAAGCTTGCCTATCCCGATCGCAGCTTCGATTGCGTCACCATAGCGTTCGGCATCCGCAACGTGCCGCGCGTTGGGCAAGCACTGGAAGAGGCTCATCGCGTTCTCAAGATTGGCGGGCGGTTCCTGTGCCTTGAATTTTCTTCGGTCGACGTACCGGGTCTTGATGCGCTCTACGAACTCTATTCCTTTCAGATCATTCCGCGCGTTGGAGAAGCCGTGACCGGCGACCGCGAAGCCTATCAATATCTCATCGAATCGATTCGCAAATTTCCAAAGCCAAAGGCTTTTGCAAGGATGATCGAGGCTGCCGGTTTTCGTCGCGTATCATTTTCGCCGATGACCGGCGGCGTGGTAGCCCTGCACTCGGGCTGGCGATTGTGATCTCTGCTGTTTCTCATCTTGTCCGCCTTACCCGCGCCGGTTTCGTGTTTGCGCGTGAGGGCGTGTTCGCGCTGGTCGATACGCGGCCTTTGCCGCTGCCGGCCAAGACAGCGATTGCGATCGCCCGCCTGTTCGAGCGGCCAAGCGCGAAGAGCGGCGAAAGCCGGCTGGCCGCTGCGCTGACCAAGCTGGGGCCGACTTACGTCAAGCTCGGCCAGTTTCTCGCTACGCGGCCGGATGTGGTCGGCGCCACGATCGCGCAGGACCTGGAAAGTCTGCAGGACAAGATGGCGCCATTTCCGCAAAGCGAAGCTGAGGCAGTCATCGTTACTGCTTTTTCCAAACCGCTCTCCGCGGTCTACGCCAGTTTCGGGCCGGCGGTTGCGGCAGCGTCCATCGCGCAGGTCCATCGCGCCGAGGTGGAAATTGACGGCGCGCGCAAGCCGGTGGCGGTGAAGATCCTTCGGCCTGGTATCGAACGCCGCTTTGGATCCGACCTCAATGCTTTCTTCTTTGCGGCGCGCAACGCGGAAGCATTTTCCGCCGAGGCGCGCCGGCTTCGATTGGTCGAGGTTGTATCGACGCTTGCGCGTTCAGTCGCAATCGAAATGGATTTCCGCCTGGAGGCGGCTGCCGCTTCCGAGATGGCGGAGAATACGCGCGAGGATGTCGACTTCCGCGTGCCGACGGTCGATTGGGACCGCACCGCGCGTGAAGTGCTTACGCTGGAATGGATCGACGGTATTCGCCTCAGCGACCATGGCGCTTTGGCAGCGAAAGGCTTCGATCTGCCGGCGCTGGGTCACAATGTGATTCGGAGTTTTCTGCGGCATGCTTTGCGCGATGGCTTCTTCCATGCCGATATGCACCCAGGCAACCTATTCGTTGATGGTGACGGCAAGCTGGTGGCCGTTGACTTCGGCATCATGGGACGGCTGGGCCCGAAAGAGCGGCGTTTTCTTGCCGAAATCCTGTTTGGATTCATCACGCGGGACTACCAACGGACGGCGCAAGTACATTTCGACGCGGGTTACGTGCCGCGTCATCATTCCGTCGAGAGCTTCGCGCAGGCCATTCGTGCCATTGGCGAACCGATTCATAATCGCACTGCCGAAGACATCTCGATGGCGAAGCTCTTGATGCTGTTGTTCGAGGTGACTGGCCTGTTTGACATGCGCACGCGTCCTGAATTGATTCTTTTGCAAAAGACGATGGTTGTCGTGGAAGGCGTCGCTCGTTCGCTTGACCCCAAGCTTGACATGTGGAGCACGGCCGACCCTGTGGTGCGTGAATGGATCACCCGCAATCTCGGCCCCGTCGGGAGGCTGGAGGACGCGGTCGAGGGCGCCGGCGAAATAGGCCGCTTTCTCGGGCAGGTGCCCGGCCTGCTCACGCGCGCAGGCGCGCTGCTCGATCAACTCGACGACATTACCCGCGATGGGCTGGCGCTTTCTCCAGAGACCGTTGCGGCCATTGGTGCGGCGGAAGCACGGCGGAGTCGTTGGACAGCCGCAGCGCTATGGGTAATTGCCGCGCTGCTCGCCTGGATTACCTGGCTGCTCGTGTGAAATGGTTCAGCCGCCGCGCTCGACCAGTTCTTCGAGCTTGTCGATGCTCTGCGTCCAACCCGCCTCCATGCCAGCGAGCATTTGCGTAGCTATCGGAACGAGGCCAACTGCGTGAGTCCGGAGGGTCAGCGTAGTCCCGTTATTGCTCTCTGCGAACGTAACTGTGGTCTCGCCCTCGAGCAGATGCCGGCCGTCGTTGTCGATCGCGATGTTGGTGAACACCAAACGTTCGGGCGCGAAGACTTCGCGAAACACGCCTTTCATTGGATAGTCGTTGCCGTCTGGCCCACGCATAACGATGCGCAAGCTGCCGCCGACCCGCACATCAAGCTCGCAGACCGGATTGGTGAATCCTCGTGGTCCGAACCATTGCGCCATCATCTTCGGATCCGTCCATGCCTTCCAGACCAGCGCGCGCGGAGCATCGAACACCCGGGCCAGGGTGACGGTTCCTTCTCCGTATTTCGCTGTTTTTGCGGCGGCGGTCATTGTGGCCGCCCCGCATAGGCGCGTTCAATCGCTGCGAGATCGAGTTTCTTCATTTTCAGAAAAGCATTCATGACGCGCTCGGATTTCGCCGGGTCCGGATCCGTCATCATTTTCGGTATTGCGGCCGGCACGACCTGCCATGACAAGCCATACCGGTCCTTGAGCCAGCCGCACGGACCTTCCTGGCCGCCTTGGGTGAGTTTGCTCCAGAAATAATCGACCTCGGCCTGGGTCTCGCAGCGCACCTGCAAGGAGACCGCCTCGTTGAACTTGAAGTTCGGGCCGCCATTCAAAGCGGTGAACGTCTGCCCCTCGATTTCGAATTCAACAACCATCACCGAGCCGGGCGGCTTGTGATGAACGTCGTGCCCGGCCTTGGTGTAACGGCTGATCTTGCCGATCCGGGAATCCTTGAAGATCGTGCAATAGAACCTGGCGGCCTCTTCCGCTTCCGTGTCGAACCACAGGCACGGCGTGATCCTGTGCTTGGCGATTGCCATGATGTCCTCCATTACGCGCGGTTACTTTGTTTCGCGAGATAGGCTTCGAGCTGCTCCATGGTCCCGATCCAGCCCATGCGCATGCTGTCCCGACCGGCCTCGAAAGTTTTCTTCTCGTCTTCGCTCGCGTTGTGCGGAGCCCAACGCACGGTGAACTTGGTCTTGCCGCCGGGTAATTCCTCGAAGGTGAACGTTGAGTGCATCTCAAGCGGCCACGACATATGGCCCGGGTGACGCGTCGTCCCGCCTTTTTCATCGGAAAACAAATTGATGAAGTCCAGGCGTTCGGGCGGGACAATTTCCCGGAAGACGAACTTGCCCCACATCGGCGTGCCGTCGGGCGCCTTCATGCCATAGTAGTATGTTCCACCCACCCGCAGATCCATCTTCGAAGCGATGACGGTGAAGCCTTTCGGGCCCCACCACCGTTTCATGCGCTCAGGCTCGGTGAAGCACTTCCACATCAAATCGCGCGGGGCATCGAACACGCGCGACATCACGAATTCACCGGCCATCATCCTCGTCACTCCTTTGCGAAACTGCTTTCAGTGCTCGACGATGACCATCCAGTTCAGTCCGAACTTGTCGGTCGTCATGCCGAAGCGAGGCGAAAAGAATGTCTTGCCAAGCGGCATCATCACCTGCCCGCCAACAGACAATGCGTTAAAGAGCCGATCGGCATCGGCTTCGTCTTTCGCATTCACCGAGAGCGCAAACCCTTTGAACTCCGGATTCCCGTTATTGCGGCCATCGGAGGCCATGACCCTGGTTTCGCCGATCTTGAGCGACGCGTGCATAACCTTGTTCTCGTTGCCCGGTGTGCACATTGATTTGTCGGGGCTGTCCTTCCAGCGCATGAGCATGCCGACCTCGGCGCCAAGCGTCTTTTTGTAGAACTCAATCGCCTCATCGCAGCGGCCATCGAAGAACAAATAGGATTGCACCTGCATAACTCGTCCTCCATCGGGTTCCCATTATTGACAAATAGGTTGATATCAACATAATATACGGCATGTCAATCCGTCGCAAATTACCTCTCTCCGCGACCCATCTGGTTCGCGACAACTGCCTGTGCCTGCATGTGCAGCGCGCGGCACGAGGGTTGGCGCGCAGATTCGACGAAGTATTCCGTCCGCTCGATCTTACGCATGGCCAGTTTTCCCTGTTGATGTCGTTGAACCGGCCGGAACCACCGAGTATCGGAAGCGTCGCCGCCCTGCTCGCGATGGATCGCACGACGCTTACCGCCAACCTCAAACCACTCGAACGCCGCGGCCTGGTAAAGGTTTCGGTCGACAAGGAAGATAAACGCAACCGACGGCTGACGATCACTGCCGCGGGCCGCGCCCTGCTCGCCAAGGCTTTTCCGCTGTGGCGACAGACCCACGCAGCGATCGAGCGGCTGGTGACCAGTTGCCAACCAAACGATTTGCGGAGCGCGCTGCGTGCGCTTGCCTGACGACCTCGTGCGACCGGTAAACATTAAGCGCTCGTCGACAGTATCGTAAGAACATAGTCGGCGAGCCGCGCCATGGTTTGCACCAGGCCCTTGTCGGCGCCGTATTCCTTGATGACCCGCGCGCGCTCCTCGGCCGACGGAAGCCTGCCGTGCCAGGTCAATCGCGTCTGGCTGTTGCCAAGATCTTCGAATGTCACCGTCTGGGTGAATTGCACCGGCTCAACATCGTCACCGCCGTCGTGCCGATAGACGATGCGCTCGGGCGGAGTGATTTCGTCGAAGGTGATACGATTCTGATAATTGCGTCCGTCCGGACCGTGCATCACGAAACGCCAAACCCCGCTTGGCCGGAAGTCGAAGGCGTGCGTTGTGGCGGTGAAACCATTCGGTCCCCACCACTGCGCCAGGTGCTTCGGATTGGTCCAGGCCGAGAACACCAACGCGCGAGGGGCCTCGAGCACACGTGTGCCAATGATCGAGCACGGGTCCTGCTCGAGGTCGAGACTATTTCTTACGCTCACGCTTCTTCTCCTTCGCTTGCAGGGTTTTGAGATAATTGCCCAATCGATCGAGACGCTCGTCCCAGAGTCGGCGATATTCTTCGAGCCAGTAGTCAGCGTCCTGAAGCGCTCGCACGTCGATACGGCAAGGGCGCATCTGGGCATCGCGGCTGCGCTTGATGAGACCGGCCCGCTCCAGCACTTTCAGGTGCTTGGAAACCGCAGGCAGGCTCATGTCAAAGGGCTCTGCAAGTTTCAGTACAGACGTTTCGCCAAGAGCGAGACGCGCAAGGATTGCGCGCCGGGTCGGATCGGCGAGCGCCGCAAAGGTCAGGCTGAGACGATCGACCGTCATATTAAACCATCAAGTTAAATAACTATTCGGTTAAATACAGAATGGCGACACCCGCGTCAAGGGTCGCATGGGGCAACGCGTCAACATGGGTTATGATTGCAATGATTGCATTGAAATCATACTTATGCTAAGCTACTTATAGCAAAAGAGAATTCAATGGCCTCGCTTACTGTCCGCCAGCTTGATGATCGGCTGAAGAGGCTCCTGCGCTTACGCGCGGCGCGAAGCGGCCGTTCGGTCGAAGACGAGGTGCGCACGATCCTTCGGGGGGCTGCAGAAGACACTGGCAGGGAGGCGCTTGATCTGATCGAGCCGCCCTCACCCCCGGCAAAGCGTGGTGACCCAATCGCTCGTTCCACGGCACCGGTCGACGCCAAGAGAGTGCTCCTGATCATCGGCGGCGGGATCGCCGCCTACAAATCGCTCGACCTCATTCGCAGGCTGAAAGAGCGCGGGATAGCAGTGCGATGCATCCTGACGAAAGCGGCCGAGCAATTCGTGACGCCGTTATCCGCAAGCGCGCTGCTGGGCGAACGCGTGTTCAGCGACCTGTTCGATCCTGCCGGCGAATTTGATGTGGGACATATCCGGCTCGCGCGAGAAACAGATTTGATCGTGATTGCACCGGCAACCGCCGACCTGATGGCAAAACTGGCCGGCGGTCATGCCGACGACCTCGCCACAGCGGTGCTCCTGGCTACGACGGCAAGAATTCTTCTGGCACCGGCGATGAACCCGGGCATGTGGGCGAACAAGGCGACGCAACGCAATCTGACACAGCTCATCAGGGACGGCGTCGCGCTCGTTGGCCCGAACGAAGGCGAAATGGCGGAGGCGCACGAGCGTGGGCTTGGCCGCATGGCCGAGCCGTTGGAAATTGCTACTGCGATTGAGAAATTACTGTTGGCCGGGACCGCGCAGCCGCTACGGGGTCGACGCGTGCTGGTAACCTCTGGTCCAACTCACGAGCCCATCGATCCGGTGCGTTACATCGCCAATCGCTCGTCCGGAAAGCAGGGACACGCCATTGCCGAAGCAGCGGCAACCGCCGGGGCCGATGTGACGCTTGTGAGTGGCCCGGTTCACGTGCCCGATCCGCCCCGCGTTAAAATGGTCAGGGTCGAGACCGCGCGCGAAATGCTGCAAGCCGTCGAGCAAGCACTGCCAGTGGACGTTGCGATTTTTGCCGCGGCTGTTGCTGACTGGCGCGTCGGCAATGCGGGCGAGCAAAAGCTCAAGAAGCAAACAGACAGGACGCCGCCTGAGTTTTCGCTCCTGGAAAACCCCGACATCCTCGCCACGATCGCTAAACGAAAAACACAACGGCCACGGCTGGTGATCGGCTTTGCCGCCGAGACTGAAAATATTGTCGCCAACGCCAAAGCCAAGCTCGCCAGCAAAAGCTGCGATTGGATTCTCGCAAACGATGTTTCGCTGCGGTCAGGCGTAATGGGTGGTGACCGCAACACAATAACGCTCGTGCGCGCCTCGGGCATCGAATCCTGGAAGCCGCAAAGCAAGGACGAAGTGGCAGCGACGCTGATAGCGCGCATTGCCGATGCACTTGCGAAATAATTCCGATGCCCGGGTGGATTTGCACACAGGTGTTTTGTTGCTCAAGGTTCTAGATTGAGGACAATGAGGCTAAGCTGTCGTTCCCGCGACAATCGAAGAGCCTCGCCGCGATGGCATCAAACCTCCGAGCACGAAGAATCACGGACGAGGCCTTTCCTGAGGTCCGTGTCCAGCGATTATCGCACGGCGAAGATTTACCGCTGCCATCCTACCAGAGCACGCACGCTGCCGGGCTCGATATTGTCGCAGCAGTGCCTGCTGCCATGCCGCTCACGCTCATATCGGGGGCGCGCGCACTCGTTCCAACCGGCATCGCAATTGGACTTCCGCAAGGTTACGAAGCCCAGGTGCGACCGCGTTCCGGTCTTGCCGCGAAGCACGGACTGACCGTGCTGAACGCCCCCGGCACGATCGACGCCGATTACCGCGGCGAGATCCAGGTCCTGCTGATAAACTTGGGCGTTAAACCGGTGACGATCACGCGCGGCATGCGGATTGCGCAATTGGTAATCGCACCAGTTGCAAGTGCACACATATTGGAAGTCGCATCTCTTGACAAAACCACACGTGGAAGCGGTGGTTTCGGCTCAACCGGTAATTGAGACGAGATGTCCACTTACTAAGGCTGGACGAATTTGGGGCCGTAGCCTATTACCGCTCACTGGGTTGCTACCGTGAGTGGTGTGCACAATGCCGTTGGTTTCCCGCAAGGGTACACTTGCTATCGTAGCCGTCATTGATGTCGCACTCAACGCCAGTGCTCGCCCGGTATCGGCGAAGGCATTGGCTGCCCGCCATCGGTTGCCACCGCGCCATCTCGAGCCGGTTCTGCAAGCACTGGTGCGGGATGGCATCCTCAAAGGTATCCGTGGACCCCATGGCGGCTACGCGCTCGCGCGCGATTGCAGCCGCATCACAGCGGACGATATTTTGCGTTCGGCCGCCACCGCCGAGGATGTCGGAGAACCGCCGCTGCCCAGCTCGGAGCTCGTCCATCACGTGGTCCGGCCAGCGCTTGCGGAAACCGAGCGCACCCTCTCTGCCGCGCTCGGGCGTATAAATATCGATGACATGGTCAAGCGCGCGGTGAGCCTGAAATAGCTGAAAACCTTGACCCTTACCGGTTCTGTTCACGATCTGGACTCTTTCGGCGCGATTCACCTTGGGGGTAAAGTCGACCGATTCGCGAGGATCGGCGTGGCGGACGCCGCCCTTGCATCCCTGGGGCACGTTTGAATGCCGGAGACAATCCGGACGGCGAACGAGAGGCTGCGTTCTCGTCCGTGGCGGGGCGGATTCCTCGCCGCCTTCGTGACCGTAAATCTTTTAATCGTTCCGGGCTCAGCGGCCCGCGCTGATACGCGCCTGGGCGCGATCGCGGTCGATGCCGCCCATCGCGCCATTGCGGCGCTTCGTGGGCAAGAAATCACCCTGCTTAGGCTTCTCCTCGCTCTGCTTGGCTTGGGTCTCTTTGCAAGCGTCGTGCTATTTCGCGCGCGTAGGCTCGCCGATCGCGTCGAAACCGACGCGCGTGACGAAATTGGCACATTGCATGCCGAGGTTGATCGGCTCAAAGCGTTGTTGTTGACGGAGCCGCAGATATTGGTGACGTGGGCGGCGGGTACCGAGCAACCGGAAATCCTTGGCGATATCGTCATGGTTACGCCCAGCGGCGTCCCCGAACGAGTGCTTGCATTCGGCACTTGGCTCGATCCCGTCGCTGCGCGACGCATGGAACAGGCAGTGGATGTTTTGCGTCGCGATGGTCGTGGCTTCGTGATGACTCTCACCACCCGTGTTGGACGACCGATAGAGGCAGAGGGACGCGCTATCGGGGGACGCGCAGTGCTGCGATTGCGTGACGTCAGCGGCATTGAGCAAGAACTTTTGGATCTCGCGGGGCGCCACGACCAGCTCCTGAGCGACGTCGAAACTATGCGTGCGCTATTTGATTCGCTGCCTGCTCCCGTGTGGGCGCGAGATAACACCGGCCGGCTCGTTTTTGTAAATTCGGCCTATGCGCACGCAGTAGAGGCTGAAACTCCGGCCGATGCCGTGGCACGTAGTCTGGAACTGCTTGATCAATCTGCGCGAACCGAGGTCGCTCGTGCTCGTACTGCAAAGGAGGCATACGCCGGCCGGTTACCGGCCATCGCTGCGGGTGAACGTCGCATATTCGAGATTATCGATGCGCCAAGCGGGGCCGGCAGTTCGGGTATCGCGATTGATCGCACAGAAGTTGAGACGATGCGCGCCGAGCTTGCACGTATGGTCGAGGCGCACCGGCGCGTACTCGATCAGCTGGCGACCGGCGTCGCTGTATTTAATGTCGACCGTAAACTCACTTTCTACAACACCGCGTTCCGTTCACAATTTGAGCTTGATGCCGGCTTTCTCGATCAGGCGCCGACAGATGCGGCCGTGCTCGATTCGTTGCGCAGCAAACGCAAGCTGCCCGAAGAGCAGGATTTCCGCCAATGGAAACAGCAGCTGTATGAGGCTTACCGCGCCGTCGAGCCGAAGGAGCATATGTGGCACCTGCCCGACGGACGTACCCTCCGGGTTGTGACCACACCCAACCCGGAGGGCGGCGTCACTTATATTTATGATGACGTTACCGAACGCTTGGATATGTATCGCCGGTACGATGCGCTTATTAAAGTTCAGACCGAGACTCTCGACCATGTCGCTGAAGCTGTGGCCGTGTTCGGCAGCGATGGCCGTGTCCGGCTGCACAATCCGGCGTTCCAGCGCATGTGGAAATTGGCGCAGAATGCGCTCGACCAGCATCCGCATGTCGAAGCGCTGACCGCGTGGTGCCAGGCACTGCACGACGATAACTCGGTTTGGCGGACTCTTCGCGAATCGGTGACTGCAATCGACAATCGTGAGCCGATCAGCGCGCGTATAGAGCGACGTGACGGTGCAGTACTAGACCTGGCTACGATGCCATTGCCCGACGGCGCTACCCTGGTGACGTTCCAGGATCGAACTGACAACGTCAACGTTGAACGCGCGTTGCGCGAACGAAATGAAGCTCTGGAAGCTGCGGATTCGATCAAGATCGATTTCGTTCACCATGTGTCATACGAACTCCGCTCGCCTCTCACCAATATTATCGGATTTGCGAACTTGCTCGGCGACCCTGCTTTTGGTTCGCTGACCCAGAAGCAAAGCGAGTATCTCGGATACATCACCGCCTCAACAAATGCACTGCTCGCGCTCATCAATAATATTCTCGACCTGGCCACTATCGATGCCGGCGCCATGACGTTGAATTTAAGCGATGTTGACATCCGCGCCAGCATGGAAGCCGCCGCAGAGGGCGTGCAGGATCGGCTCGTCAAAAACCGGATTACGCTCGACATCCGTGCGCCAGCCGATATCGGCAGCTTCACCGCCGACGAACGGCGCCTGCGTCAGATCTTGTTCAACTTGCTTTCCAATGCAGTTGGTTTCTCGCCCGCGGGCCAAACGGTGACGCTGGTGGCCGCGCGACGTCCGAGCGCCGTTATTTTCAGTGTGACCGATCACGGACCGGGCATAGCATCGGAAGCAAAAGACAAGGTGTTCGACTGGTTTGAGACCGATTCCAAGGGTTCGCAGCACCGCGGACCTGGTCTCGGGCTATCTCTTGTGCGTTCCTTCGTCGAGTTACATGGTGGAACGGTGACGATCGATTCCGCTCCCGGGCAAGGTACCACCGTCGCCTGCGTGTTTCCGGTGGAGCACATCGCCAAGCAAACGGCGGCATAGAAGCCCCAAGCTGTGCGCGCGACGCGCGATTCTGGCGTGGGGCTGCGGCAGCCGTTTATAAGGTAGCAATCTTGCAGCGGATGATTCGATGTTTCCCACCGTCTCCGGCGATTACAGCTTCGCGGCCACCGTTGCCGACGAGGCTGCCACTTATTCGCTGATGACAGATGTCGCCGCTGTCATCGAGCCTGGCGATGTCATTACGCTGTCCGGTGATCTCGGAGCCGGCAAGACCGCATTTGCCCGGGCTCTTATTCGCTATCTTGCCGGCGACGATACAATCGAGGTGCCGAGCCCGACTTTCACACTGACACAAACCTATACGCTGCCGCGCTTCGCAGTTGTGCACGTCGATCTGTATCGGCTGGCGGGACCAGCTGAGTTGACCGAGTTGGGCTTCGATGATCCGCCCGAGGGTGCGGTCACTCTGGTGGAATGGCCGGATCGCGCCGCCGGTCATTTGCCACCCGATCGGCTTGACGTCGCTCTCACACTGGACCCTCAGGGTGGCCCGAGTGCCCGCAACGTGCGCATCACCGGGTACGGTGCTTTTGCGGCGCGGGCTGAACGCATTCTGACAATCCGCCGCTTTCTTGATCGTTCAGACTTCGGGCGGGCCGAACGTGGTCGTATTCAAGGTGATG
>Ga0187785_10000496_pt1 | contig 14782 bp, 12 predicted proteins | sample 0815_BV2_4_20_MG_FD_132466 | JGI IMG/M metagenome (GOLD analysis project Ga0187785, IMG submission 132466) | Tropical peat soil microbial communities from peatlands in Department of Meta, Colombia - 0815_BV2_4_20_MG | ecosystem: Environmental > Terrestrial > Soil > Wetlands > Peat | place...
ACGCCGGCGCGCGCGTGCTGGCGATCGCCGATTCCGCCGAGAAGCTCGACCTGGCGCGCGCCCACGGCGCCGACGACGGCGTGGTGCTCGACGACCGCGGCTACGAGGCGGTTCCCGAGCAGCTCCGGGCGCACACCGGCGGCCGCGGCACCGACGTCTTCTTCGAGCTGGTCGGCACCACGGCCTCCATGCTCGCCGGGATCCGCTCGCTCGCGAAGGGCGGGCGGTTCGTCTCCACCGGCTACACGGACCAGCAGCTCGAGGTCCATCCGATCGAGTTCATCCTGCCCGAGACGACGTTCGTCTCGACCGTCGCGGCCACGCGCCTGGACCTCCAGGACGCGCTCGCGATGGCCGGCGCCGGCGCGCTGACGGTGCCGATCGCCGCCAGCTATCCGATCGACGGGATCCACGACGCCCTCGACGCGCTGCGCAAGCGCGCCGTGCTCGGGCGCCAGGTCCTCACGCTCGCCTGAACCCACCGGAAGGAGAACGCATCCCCATGGCATCCACCGACACCGAGCCGCGGATCGGCTTCCTCGAGGAGCCGATGCGGCTGTACATCGACGGGGTCTTCGTCGCGACCGACGAGGGCCTCCCGTCGCTGAACCCGGCCACCGGGCGGACCCTCGCCGAGGCGCCGCTCGCGTCCGGCCGCGAGGTCGACGCCGCGGTCGCCGCCGCCGGCCGGGCGTTCGACGACTGGCGGTTCACACCGCCGACGCAGCGCGCGAAGCTGCTCTGGCGCCTGGCCGACCTCCTGGAGGCGGCGAAGGACGAGTTCGCCACGATCGAGGTGCTCGACAACGGCAAGCCGCTGTGGGAGGCGCAGCTCGTCGACATCGCGCTGACGATCGAGCTGCTGCGCTACTACGGCGGCTGGACCACGAAGATCGACGGCAAGGTCCTGCCGAACTCGATCCCCGGCATGTTCACGGTGGCGAAGCGGGAGCCGGTCGGCGTGGTCGCCGCGATCACGCCGTGGAACTTCCCGCTGCTCGAGGTGGCGTACAAGCTCGGGCCGGCGCTCGCGGCCGGCTGCACGATCGTGGTCAAGCCCTCGGAGCTCGCGCCGCTGTCGACGCTGCGGCTGATGCAGCTGGTGGACGAGGCGGGGTTCCCCCCCGGCGTGATCAACGTCGTGATCGGCGGGCCCGAGGTCGGCGCGTCCCTCGTGCGTCATCCCGGCGTGCAGAAGGTCGCGTTCACGGGCCAGACGGCCACCGGCAAGGAGATCATGCGCACCGCGGTCGACGGCCTGAAGCGGGTGACGCTCGAGCTCGGCGGCAAGAGCCCGAACATCGTGTTCGCCGACGCGAACCTCGAGGCCGCCACGGCCGGGGCGTTCGGCGGGATCTTCTTCAACCAGGGGCAGGCCTGCGTGGCCGGCTCGCGCCTGTTCGTGGAGGCGCCGGTCGCCGACGAGCTGACCGAGCGGGTCGCGTCGCAGGCGAGGGAGATCCGCCTCGGCTCCGGCCTCGACCCCGACACGCAGATGGGCCCGCTGATCTCGGCGAACCACCGAACGCGCGTGAAGGGCTACGTGGACTCCGCGCGCGAGGAGGGCGCCGAGGTGGTCGCCGGCGGCCACGAGGCCACGGTCGAGGGCCTCGAGGACGGCTTCTTCCTGGAGCCCACGGTGCTGGCCGGGATGCGCAACGGCATGAAGGCCTCGCAGGAGGAGATCTTCGGGCCGGTGCTGGCCGTGATCCCGTTCGGGAACGAGGACGAGCTGCTCCAGCTCGCGAACGGCGTCGACTACGGCCTGGCCTCGGGGATCTGGACCGCGGACACGTCGAAGGCGCTGCGGATCGCCGACCGGCTGGACGCCGGCACGGTGTGGATCAACACCTACGGGATGTTCGACGTGGCCGTGCCGTTCGGCGGCCGCAAGCACTCGGGGTTCGGCAAGGAGCTGGGCGAGGAGGCCCTGGAGCCGTACCTCCATTCGAAGTCGGTGTGGGTCGACCTGACCGCGGCGGTGCCGCAGGGCGGCCAGGGCATCTCGCGGTAGAGGAAGGAGCGGAGCGATGACCGATCGGATCATCATCAAGAACGGAACCGTGATCACGATGAACGACGCCGACGACGTGCTGTTCGGCGGCACGGTCGTGATCGAGGGGGACCGGATCACGCAGGTCGGCGAGGACGTGACGGTCGACGAGACCGGCGCGACCGTGATCGACGCCACCGACCAGGCGGTGATGCCGGGCCTGGTCGACCTGCACTTCCACACGGCGATCGGCAAGGGCTGGAGCGACCACCTGCCGCTGTGGGAGTACCTCGATACCTGCTGGTACCCGATCATCCGGGCGCTGAGCCCGGAGGAGGCGTACTGGGCGGCGCTCGCGAGCTACAGCGAGTCGCTCAAGTGCGGCGTCACCACCGTGAACGACATGTACCGGCGCCTCGATGGGTTGGCGAAGGCGGCCGAGGAGATCGGGATCCGCGCGGTGCTGTCGAACGACGTCGCCGACGACGAGCACGACCTCGACACGCTGGAGGACAACCGGATCGCGTACGAGCAGTCGAACGGCGCCGCGAACGGCCGGATCGAGGTCTACATCGGGATCGAGTGGCTGCCGCTGGCCTCCGAGGCCCTGCTGAGCGACGCGCGCCGGCTGGCCGACGACCTGAACACCGGGATCCACATCCACCTGAACGAGTCGCTGACGGAGGTCGAGAACTCGAAGGAGCGGTTCGGCCGGCGACCCACCGAGGTCGCCTACGACTGCGGGATCCTGTTCGACCGGTGCATCGCGGCCCACTGCGTGTGGCTCTCGGACAAGGAGATCGCGCTGATGCGCGAGACCGGCACGCAGATCAGCCACAACCCGTCGTCGAACGCGAAGCTCGGCAACGGGATCGCGCGGGTGCCGGAGATGCTCGCCGCCGGGATCAACGTGGGGCTCGGCCACGACGCGGCCGAGTGCAACAACAGCCGGGATCTGTTCGAGGTGATGAAGTTCGCCTCGCTGATGCACCGGGCGAGCCGCGTGGACCCGAGCCTCCAGCAGGCGCCCGACGTGGTCCGGATGGCCACGCGCAACGGCTCGGCGGCGCTCGGGCACGAGACCGGGCAGCTCACCGCCGGCACGAAGGCCGACGTGATCCTGATCGACCTGAACAGCCAGATGTTCACACCGCTGTTCCCCGGGTCGAAGGCGCACCTGTACTCGCACCTGGTCTTCGCGGCCAACGGCAGCGCGGTGAACACGACGATCGTCGACGGCCGGATCGTGTACCGGAACCGCGAGTTCACGACGATCGACGAGGGCAAGGTGCTGGCCGAGGCGAACGAGGCGTTCCGCCACGTCCTGGACCGGATGGTGGTGCCCACCTAAGGGAGCGCGATGCTGCTGATCGACGACGCGATCGTTGTCACGCTGAACGACGACCACGACGTCTTCTTCGACGGCGCGGTCGCCGTGGACGGCGACCGGATCGTCGCGGTCGGCCCGTCGGCCGAGGTCCGCGCGCGGGTGCCGGCCGACGGGCTGCGCACGATCGACGCCGGCGGCGCCGCCGTGCTCCCCGGGTTGGTCGACCTGCACTACCACACCGCCCTCGGCCGGGGGTGGATCGACCACCTGCCGCTGGCGCGGAGCCTCGAGGAGTTCTGGTACCCGGTGGTCCGCACGATCGACCCCGAGGCGGTGCACGCCGCGGCGCTGCTGAGCTACGCCGAGTCGATCCGCTGCGGCGTCACCACGGTGAACGACATGTACCGGCACATCCCCGCGATGGCGCGGGCCGCCGAGGAGATCGGGATCCGCGCCGTCTTGTCGAACGTGGTGGCCGACGACGAGCACGGCCTGGACACGCTGGCCGACAACGAGGCCGGCTTCCGCGAGAGCCACGGCGCCGCCGACGGCCGCGTCGAGGTCAAGGTCGGCATCGAGTGGCTCCCGATGTCGTCGATCGGCCTGCTGGAGGACGCCGCCGCCCTGGCCGCCGACCTCGGGACCGGCGTGCACATCCACCTGAACGAGTCGCTCGGCGAGGTCGAGATCGTCCGGGAGCGGTTCGGGCGGCGGCCCACCGAGGTCGCGCGCGACTGCGGCCTGCTCGGCCCGGCCACCGTCGCCGCCCACTGCGTGTGGCTGTCGGACGCCGAGATCGGCTTGATGCGCGAGACCGGCACGCAGATCTCGCACAACCCCACCTCGAACGCGAAGCTCGGCACCGGTGTGGCCCGGGTCCTGGACTACCGCGCCGCCGGGATCAACGTTGGCCTCGGGCACGACTCGGTGGAAGGCGTGAACTCCTCCGACCTGTTCCGCGTGATGCGGTTCGCGTCGCTCGTGCAGCGCGCCGTGCACCGCGACGCCGACCTGCTGCACGCCGCCGACCTGCTGACGATGGCCACCCGCAACGGCTCCGCCGCGCTCGGCCACGACGCCGGGGTGCTGGAGGAGGGCCGGAAGGCCGACCTGATCGTGCTCGACCTGGACGACGTGGCCCTCACGCCGCTCGTCCGCGGCAACCGCAACCAGCTGTACTCGCACCTGGCCTTCGCGGCCGACGGCCGCTCGATCCGCACCGTGGTGATCGACGGCCGGGTCGTGATGCAGGACCGCCGGCTGGCGTTCGTGGACGAGGACGAGATCCGCGCACGCGCGAACGAGGCCTTCGTCCGCGTCCTGGACGCCGCCGGGATCGGCGCCCGCGTGCAGACCGCGGTGCGGAGGTCCGGCGCGTGATCATCGACGGCCACAGCCACATCCTGTCGCTCGCGGTCGACCCGGCGTTCACGGTCGAGTACGGCCGCGAGGGGTCGCTCTGCATCTACCGCGCGACCGGCGCGCTCCCCTCGCACCGGATGCCGACCGAGCAGGAGTGGGAGGCCAGCGGCTTCACCCGCGCCGGCTGGCCGGTGATCGGCCCCGCGGAGTCGGTGCGCGACCACGTGGGGTTCGACAAGACCGTGATCCTGGCCGTGTCGCCGCAGATCCTGGACGGGGTGCTGATCGGCACGGTGGACACCGAGGGCGTGCTGGGCGTGCCCGGCCCGCCCGATCCGGAGCGGTGCAACGACTACGTGGCGGCGTGCGTGCGCGCCGACCCGTCGCACCTGATCGGCTTCGGATCGGTGAACCCTGCGTACCGAGGCGTCGTCGCCGCGGTCGAGGAGCTGGAGCGCGCCGTCGTCGAGCTCGGCCTGTCGGGCGTGAAGCTCTATCCGATGTACCAGCACTGGTGGGCGAACGATCCCGAGCTCGCGTTCCCGATCTACGAGAAGGCGCAGGAGCTGGACGTGCCGGTGATGATCCACCAGGCCGGCTCGACCCGCATCGACGCGAAGCTGGAGCTGGGCCGCCCGGCGATCCTGGACGACATCGGGCGTGAGTTCCGCGACCTGCGCGTGATCGTGGCGCACACGGGATGGCCCTGGGTGGACGAGGCGCTGTTCCTGCTGACGAAGCACCCGAACTTCTACGCCGAGCTTTCGTACCTCATCGCGAGCATCAGCCGGCGCGACCTGTTCCTGCTGCTCTCGCGATGCGAGCCGATGTTCGTGCCTCTCGAGAAGCTGTTCTTCGGCACCGACTATCCGGGGTTCCTGTACGACCCGGTGAAGCTGAAGGACAAGCTGCTGTCGGTGAACGAGGAGGCGGCGGGGCTGGGGATGGATCCGATCCCGCAGGCGAAGCTCGAGGGGATCATGGGCACGAACCTGGCGAGGGTGCTCCGGCTGGAAGGAGATGACACGGTCAGCTAGGCCGTCGTCACAGGGATGTCACCGCGGATCTTCCCGATATCTGATCCTTTCCACCGCTCCGCCCGTAATGCTTCCAACTGGCGGAGGGCAGAGCGATGCAGAGATACCTGGTGATCGCGGACCTCGGGGTGGGGTCGCGCGAGTTGCAGGAGTTCGTCCGCGGTCGCGACGACGTGCGATCGACGTTCCACCTCGTCGTGCCGACGGTCCCGGACCGGAAGCGCCTGACCTGGGATGAAGGTGAGGCGCATCTCGTCGCCCGGAAGCGACTCGCGCACGGCCTCGGATGGATCCGCGAGGTCGACCCTCGGGCCGACGGCGAGATCGGGGACATCGATCCGATCCTGGCGATCGGCGACGCGCTCCGGACGTCGCGGTACGACGCGATCGTGCTGGCGATCCGCGAGCGGCATCCCCGGCGCCGGCTCAGCGTGACGGCCCGCACGGGCCGCGCCTTCGGCGTCCCGGTGATCGACGTCCTGGGCTCCCGCCGGGACCTCTCGGCCGACATGCGCGAGGAGCGCGCGTCCTGAGGGGATGGACACCGATCAGGCTCGGAGCCGGGCCCGATGAAGGACAGGACCGCTGGAGTCGCTACCACGACGGCGTTCGTCACGCACACGACGATCGTCGACTCCGCCCGCGCGCCGGCTCCGAAGCAACGACGCCGTCGCATCCCGCGGCGACGCCGGATGCCCGTTCTCCGGCCGGTCCTCGAAGGTCACCTCTTCGACCCGTGACGCACACCTCACGGCCGCTCCACACGGGTCGCGGCGTGCCCGGCGAAGCGCTGGCGGGTAGCCGACTCGCGCCGCTCGATCTGCCGGTCGGCCAGCTCTTCTGATCCTGCCCATCAGCGACTCGCCCGCGCGCGACCACCTGCGGAAACGATGAGAGCGCGCAGCGGACCACGTTCGCCGGAGCGGGGAAGCGACGGAGCTACGCCCGCACGGCCCCGACCTCACCGGTGGCCCCGCCGGGGTATGCGATCCCCGCTCGATCGGGCCACGCGATGCCGAGCCTCGCCCCCGGCGCCACAGGCTCGCGGACCCGCAGCCGGCACGGCCCCACCTTCGTCGTCGTCAAGAGCTCGAAGTACGACCCGAAGAACGAGCAGGCCTCGACCGTGCCGTCGAGCGATCCCGATCCCGCCGCCACGGCCTCGAGCTCCTCGGGACGGAGCAGCACCTGCGCGGCCCCCACGACGACCCCGGCATCGGCGGCCGAGAACCGCCGGCCGGCGACCTCGACGTCCGCCCGCCCGGCGCCCACCGAGCGGACCGTTCCGACGAAGAACGAGCCAGCCCCGATGAAGCGGGCGGTGAACAGGGTCGCCGGCGACCGGTAGATCGTCTGCGGATCGGCGACCTGTTCCAGCCGTCCCTCGTTCATCACGCCGACGAGCTGGGAGATGCTGAGCGCCTCGTCCTGGTCGTGGGTCACGAACACGAAGGTCGTGCCGAGCTCCTGGTGGATCCGCAGCAGCTCCTCGCGCAGGGCGAACCGCACGTTCCGGTCGAGGGCGCTGAGCGGCTCGTCCAGCAGCAGGACGCTCGGCCGGTTGATCAACGCGCGGGCCACCGCGACCCGCTGCGCCTGGCCGCCCGACAGCTCCGACGGATATCGCGCACCGAGGTGGGCGAGACCGACCAGGTCCAGCATCTGCGCGACCCGGGTGCCGCGTTCCGCATCGGAGGGCCGCTCGCGCTTGGGAGCGGTCGTGAGCCCGAACCCGACGTTGTCGGCCACCGACAGGTGCGGGAACAGCGCGTAGTGCTGGAACACCATGTTGAACGGCCGCCGCTCCGGCGGGCGCGACGTGATGTCGACGCCGTCCGCGGCGACCGTGCCCTCGTCCGGCACCTCGAGGCCGGCCACGATCTTCAGCAGCGTCGTCTTCCCGCAGCCGCTCGGACCGAGCAGGCTGAAGAACGAGCCGGCCGGGATGTCGAGGTCGAGCGCGTGCAGTGCCGTCACCTCGCCGTAGCGCTTCGCGATCCCCCGGATGCCGACGGCGCCGGTCGGCGTCACGCCGCCCTCGCCAGTTCCTCGGCCGGCGCCCCCACCGCGGCCGCACCGGACCGGCGCCGCTGCCACAGGAGCGTCAGCCCCACGACCACCCACGGCACGAGCAGCAGGATCGTCGCGACGGCGTTCACCGACGGATCGATCGTGCGTCGCAGCCGCGACAGGACGAACAGCGGCAGCGTTTGGGTCGTGCCGGACGTGAAGTTCGTGATCAGGACCTCGTCGAAGGAGATCGCGCACGCGATCACCATCGCCCCGAAGATCGCCGGCGCGATCAGGGGCAACGTGATCCGCCGCAGCACCATCCGGGGCGTCGCGCCCAGGTCCCGCGCCGCCTGCTCGACCGTCAGGTCGTAGTTCCGCAGGCGAGAGGCCACGATCAGGATCACGAACGGCGTCGTGATGATCACGTGCCCGGCGATGATCGTGAGCATCGAGGGGTCGATCGCGAACGTCTTCATCGCGGCCACCAGCGCGATCCCGATGAACAGCGGCGGCAGCATCACCGGCAGCCGGGACCCGCTCTCGAACCATCGCGCGACCCGGTTCGGCCGGCGGACGATCGCGAAGGCCGCCGCCGTGCCGACCACCACGGCGATCGCGCCCGTGGCGAGCGCCGCGGTGGCGCTCACGCGCAGGCCCGAGCGGAACGCGTCGTCGCCGAAGATCAGCCGGAACCACCGCAGCGACACCCCCTGCGGCGGCCAGCTCAGGTTCGACCCGCCGTTGAACCCGTACAGGACGACGACCAGGAGCGGCACGTAGATGAACAGCAGGAGGAGCACGGCCGCGGTCGTGAGCGGCCAGCGTCGCCGCCTCATCCGGTGTGCTCCGGCAGCAGCCCCGCCGCGCGCATCCCGAGCCGCAGCAGCACGACCACCGCGGCGAACAGCGCGAGCATCACGAACGCGATCGACGCTCCGAGCGGGTAGTTCAGGGTCGTGCTCAGCTGGTCGGCGATCAGGGTTCCGAACGTCCCGCTGGATCCGATCCCCCCGAGGAACACCGGCGTGATGTAGTCGCCCGCCGACAGGAAGAACACGAACAGGGTCGCGCCGAACAGCGCGGTGCCCGACAGCGGGAACACGATCCGCCGCAACGTCATCCACCGTGAGGCGCCCAGATCGCGCGCCGCGGCCTCGAGCGAGGGCGGGATCGAGCTCAGGCTCGAGTACAGCACCAGCGTCGTGAACGGCAGGAAGAAGTTCGTCTCCGCGATCACGACGGCCGTCCGGGAGAACAGGATCAGGCCGAGCGGACCCCTCGTCACGTGCGCGGCCTGCAGGAGCGAGTTGATGATCCCGTGCTCGCCCGAGAGCGTGCGCCACGAGTAGATCAGCGCCAGATAGCTCCCCATCAGCGCGATCACGATCGCGACCAGCAGGATCCCGCGCGCGCGGCCGGCCCGGAACGCCAGGTAGTACGCCAGCACGTACCCGCCGACGATCGAGGCGATCGCGGTCGGCGCCGCGATCAGCAGCGTGTTCACCGCATACACGCGGTACACCGAGGTCGTGACGACCTGCCGGTAGTTGCCCGCCGTGAACCCGGGGACGATCTGCAGCAGCTCGTTGATGTGGAAGAACGAGAACGCGAACAGCATCGCGAGCGGCACGATCACGGCCAGCAGCAGGAGCGCGCCGAGCGGGGTCAGCAGGAAGGCGGCGAGCCGTCGGGAGAGTGACACGCCGTCCGCTTCGACCTCAGGATCCCTTGACCGCCTCCCAGGTCGCGATCACCTGGTCGTAGGTCGCCCGGTCTCCCTCGGGCTCGTGCGGCCATCCCGTGTTGAACGTCAGCGTGTCGTTCAGGTAGGTGTCGATGTCGTTGAACGGATAGAGCGCCTTCGCGTCGGCCGACAGCATCGGGATCGCCGCCTTCACGCCGGGACCCTGCAGCAGCGCGCTGTTCGCGGCCGCGTTCGCCTTGGGATCCAGCAGGTGGTTCGCGAACGCGTAGGCGTTCTGCGGGTGCGGCGCGGTCGGCGTGATGAAGGTGGTGTCGGCCCAGCCGATCGCGCCCTCCGACGGCACGATCGTCTTCGTGGTGACCCCCTTCGCGGCCGCCTCGGCGTCCATGAAGGTGAGCCCGCACACCATGTAGTCGACATCACCCGAGACGAGCAGGTTGATCTGGTCGCCGATGCTCGGCGCCAGCGCGCGGATCTGGCCCTTCAGCTTCATCAGCCAGTCCTTGATCGGCCCGTTCAGCTGGGCGGTCGTCATCGTGTCCGGATCGATGCCGACGGCGATCGAAGCCGAGGCGACGTTGTTCATCGCGCCGTCGATCGTCGAGACCCGGCCCTGGTACTTCGGGTCGAGGATGTCGTTCCAGCTCTTCGGCGCCGGGACGTTCTTCACGTTGTAGGTGAGTCCCGTGAACCCCCACGTCCAGGGAACGCCGTTGTAGGTGCCGTCGTCGTTCTTCCAGGGGGCGCCCTGGAACGCGCTCATCAGCCCGGCGAGCCCGGGCACCTGGTCGAGGGTCATCGGCACGAGCAGGCCGAGCTCCTTGTAGTAGCCGAGCACGACGTTGTCGCCGTAGGACATGTCCCACTTGTCGCCGCCCGGGCCCTTCAGGACCGTGGGGACCTCCTCGGGCTGGGTGATGTACTTCACGTGCTCGACGAGGTTCTGCGATGCGAGCCACTTCTTGAAGCTCGGATCGGGGACGTCGTAGCCCTCCCAGACGTAGAGGTTGATGTCGCCGCCCACGGGTGGGAGGGAGGTCGAGGGGCTCGTCGCCCCGGTGGTGGTGCTGCTGTTCGACAGGCCGCAGGCCGCCAGGAACCCCGTCAGGGCCGCGCCGCCGCCGAGGGCGAGGAACCGCCGCCGGTCCATCAGGTATCGCAGGTATCCCGGATCGACCCGATCGCCCATCTCTCCCCCTCCGGCCCCTTCCGGGGTCTCAGTGGTCAGGTGGCATGATAACCTGCCGTCGCGAGGGCCGGTCAACGCGCCCGGCACCACCCTTCCTTACGAAGGTTCCAGGTAGCGGGCTCGCTCCCAGTCGCTCACGTGCTCCCGGTAGGCGGCCTCCTCACGGCGGCACAGCAGCGAGAACGTCTCCACGAAGACCTCCCCGAAGACGTCCTTGCAGAAGGCGCTCCCCTCGAACAGGTCCGCGGCGGCCCCGATCGTGGCCGGCAGCCGCTCGAGGGCGTCGTCCCGGTAGGCGTCGCCCTCGATCGGCGGCGGCGGGGTCAGCCGCCGCGCGATCCCGTCGGCGCCGGCGGCGACCGTTCCGGCGACGATCAGGTAGGGGTTCGCGTCCGAGGAGCCCGTGCGGATCTCCAGGCGCCGGTCCTCCGGATCGCCGGCGGGGATCCGGACCGCGGCCGTGCGGTTGTCGAGCGCCCAGCACACGCGGTTCGGCGCGAACGTGTAGTCCTTCAGCCGCTTGTACGCGTTCACGCTGGGCAGGTTCACCGCGGTGAGGTCCACCATGTGCTCCAGCACGCCGGCGAGGTATCCGCCGAACACCGCGTCGTCCTCGGCGAAGACGTTCGCCGTTCCGCCGCGCGCGCGCAGGCTCTCGTGCAGGTGATGGCCGCTGCCCTCCACCGACTGGAACGGCATCGGCATGAACGTCGCCCGGACCCCGTGGCGCCGCGCGACCACCTTGACCACGTACTTCAGGATCGCCGCATGGTCCGCCGCCTGGACCGGAGCGGCCGGGGCGACGTTGATCTCCCACTGGCCCGGACCGCCCTCGGTCTGGGTCGACTCCACCGGAACCCCAGCGGCGAGCAGGGTCGAGCGGATCTCGCCCAGGATCGGCTCGTACTCGGCGCCGAGGGTCATCGACCAGCACCGATGGTCGTCGTACAGCGGCTGCCCGTCCGGGGTCGTCAGGTACAGCTCGAGCTCGGGCCCCACCCACGCCTCGTAGCCGGTGTCCGCGAGCGACGCGACGGCGCGCCGCGCGATCGCGCGGGTGTCGAGCGGATGCGGATCGCCGCCGGGCTCGAGGAACGCGTCCATCAGGCAGAACGCGGTCCGGTCGGCCCACGGCGCCGGCCGGAGCGTCGACAGGTCCGGCATCACGTGCATGTTCGGGAAGCCGGTGTCCGGGTTCGTGAAGGGGACCGCGTCGATGTCGCCGCGGACGTTCCACGCGAACGGCGCGTTCGGCATGCTGATCCCGCGCTCGGCGGCGCGCAGGAACACCGGCGCCGGCATCCGCCGGCCGACGAAGACGCCCCAGGTGTCGGGGAAGCAGCACTCGACCGTGTCGAGGTCGCTCAGGAACCGCTCGGCGTCTCGGAGCTGCATCGTTCCCCCGTCCGGGCGCCCGGAGGATACCTCGGAACCGTCGGCCGGGCGGCCCTTGTTATCATCTGGTCTGCTCACCATATATCTCGGGGAGAGAGCTGCGATGCAGGACGAGACGTTCGCGCGGCTGCGGGGGCTCCGCGGCGTCGTGACCGGGGCCGGCCGCGGGATCGGCCACGGATGCGCCGCCGAGCTGGTTCGGCGGGGCGCGAGGGTCCTGCTGGCCGACCTCGACGGCGATCTGGCCGCGGAGGCCGCCGCCGGGCTCGCGGGCCTCGAGGGCGAGGCGATCGCACGCGGGGCCGACGTCCGCTCCTGGGACGACGTCGAGGGCACGGTCGCGGCCTGCGTCGAGGCCTTCGGCGGGATCGACTTCGTGGTGGCGAACGCCGGGATCGGCGACTACAGCGCCCTGGACACGGGCGATCCCGAGCGGTGGCGCCGCGTGCTCGAGACGAACCTCCTCGGCGTGCTGCACACGGTCCGCGCGGCGCTCCCGCCGATGAAGGCGCAGCGCTCGGGCCACATCGTGCTGATGGCCTCGATCGCGAGCCGGTGGACCTGGGTCGGTGAGCCCGTCTACATCGCCGCGAAGTGGGGCGTCGTCGGGCTCGGCTGGGCGCTCCGCAAGGAGGTCCTCGGCGACGGCATCCGGGTCACGATGATCGAGCCGGGGATGGTCGACACGCCGCTCGTGCGCTCCACGGAAGAGGGACGCTCCGAGCTCGAACGCTTCGCGGCGCTGTCGATCGACGACGTGGCGCGCGCGGTCGCGTTCGCGCTCGCGCAGCCGCAGGACGTCGCGATCTCCGAGCTGATGATCAACCCGGTCGGCCCCGAGCTGTGACGATGGGCGTCGCCGAACGGCGCCGGCGCTCCGCGGATCCGGTCGGCCGGACGGTCGAGGAGCTCGAGACGCCGGCGCTCGTGCTGGACCGGGCGGTGGCGGAGGCGAACGCCGCCGCGATGGGCGAGCGGATCGCGCGGCTCCCGGCGGCGCTGCGCCCGCACGTCAAGGTGCACAAGTGCGCGGAGCTCGCACGGCTCCAGCTCGCACACGGCGCGATCGGCGTCACGACGGCGACCGTCGCCGAGGCGGCGGCGATGCTCGAGGCCGGCGTGCCGGACGTGCTGATCGCCAACGAGGTGGTCGGCGACGCCGCGATCCGACACCTGGTTGCGACCGCCGGGGCCGGCGACGTGACGGTGGCGGTCGACGACGCCGGGAACCTGGAACGGATCGCCGCGGCGGCGCGCGCGGCGGGGGTCACGATCGGGGTCGTCGTGGAGGTCGACGTCGGCATGGGCCGCGGCGGCGCGCGCGACGTGGTCGGCGCGTGCCGCCTCGGGCGCGCCGCCGCGGAGCTCGAGGGCGTGCGCCTGCGGGGCCTGCTCGGCTACGAGGGCCACTGCGCGAGCGAGCCCGACCGCGCGACGCGGGAGCGCGCGACGCGCGAGGCGATGGATCGGCTCCTCGAGGCCGCCGGGCGGTTCCGCGACGAAGGGCTGCCGGTCGACGTGGTCTCCGCCGGTGCGACGGGCACCTTCGACATCGCCGGCGCGATCGAGGGCATCACGGAGGTGCAGGCGGGCTCGTACCTCCTGATGGACCGCTTCCACGCGCCGCTCGTCGAGGGCTTCGGGTTCGCGCTCACGATCGCGACCACCGCGATCTCCGTGCACGACGACCTGGTGGTCTTCGACGCCGGACGCAAGGCCGTGGGAGCCGACTTCGGACCGCCGGACGCGCCCGGGGCCGACGGCGACTTCGCGTTCATCCACGAGGAGCACCTGGGGTTCCGCTATCCGTCCGGCGCCCCGTTCCGCGTGGGCGACCGGGCGGCGCTGGTGCCGGCCTACGCGCCGATCGCCGTGAACCTGTTCGGCGCGTTCCACGTCGTGCAGGACGGCACGGTCGTCGATCGCTGGGCCGTGCGGGCGCGCCACGGCGATCCGTGAGCCCCGCCGAGCCGATCCGCGCCGGCGACCTCTCCTTCGCGCTCGACGGGACCGACCTGATCGACCTGCGCTGGGGCGGGCTCGAGATCGCGAGCCGGATCCAGGTGACGGTCCGCGATCCGGACTGGGGCACCGTCCCCTCGACCCTCCGCGCGGCGCACGTCGAGCCGGCCGGCGTCGTGCTCGAGGGGCGGCACGATCCCGCGGGCTTCGCCTGGCGTGCGGTGATCGACGCCGACGCGGGCGGACGGCTGACGTTCGCGCTGGACGGCGTGGCGGAGCGAGACTTCGACCTGCGCCGGATCGGCGTGTGCGTGCTGCATCCGTCGCGCTCCTACGTCGGTGCGCGGTACGAGGCCGCGACGGCCGGCGCCCCCCGCGGCGGCACGTTCCCGCTCGCGATCGCGCCGCAGGCCCGGGTCGGCGGCGCGTACCTCCCGATGATCGAGGCGTTCGACGCGCTCACGGTCGCGTTCCCCGGCGGCCAGATCCTCGAGCTGCGCCTGGAGGGCGAGCGGTTCGAGCTGGAGGACCAGCGCAACTGGACCGACGGCTCCTTCAAGACGTATCCGACGCCGCTCGCGCGGTCGCATCCGCGGACGATGCGCGCGGGCGAGCGCGTCCGCCAGCGCGCGACACTGACGATCGACGGCCCGGCGCCGCCGCCGCGGCCCGACGCGACGCCCACCGTGACGGTCGGTCCCGCGACCGGCGTGACCGTTCCCCCGGTCGGGATGAGCGCGACGTCGGCGCCGATCGACGGCGCGGCCCACGTCCGGATCCCCCTCGACGCCGCCGA
>Ga0187785_10000498_pt1 | contig 14772 bp, 12 predicted proteins | sample 0815_BV2_4_20_MG_FD_132466 | JGI IMG/M metagenome (GOLD analysis project Ga0187785, IMG submission 132466) | Tropical peat soil microbial communities from peatlands in Department of Meta, Colombia - 0815_BV2_4_20_MG | ecosystem: Environmental > Terrestrial > Soil > Wetlands > Peat | place...
AGCAGGTCCATAATCACGCAGACGTCGAACTCGGAAAAGCGATCGAATGCGAGGGCGTCCTGCTTCAGCACATTTCTGCCTCGTCTTTTCGCGTGCCGGAGAAAATCCTCGTTCAGATCGATCCCGAGGTAGGAGTCCTCCTCAGAAAGGTAGTCCGCGAGCAAGGCGGTCCCGCAGCCTACATCTAACACCCTCTCGCCTGCCAAGCTGGCAATATGCCGGTAGCGCTTCCGGAGGGCCTGACCGTGCATCATCCCGATGCCGGCGCTGTAGAGTCCGCCGGACCAGTAGAGAGGAGATTTCACTGGGAAAACCCCCTATATTTGCCCATCGCAGGGCTGCTTCCCGGACGGTCAGCATTGATCACCAGATCGTTCATAGCGTACAAGTCATATCATCTCTCTAAGTGTTATCCGGTGGGTACGTGCTTTTTAGATCTCACGACTAAACTCGTGGGTTTCGCTCGCTCTCCACTCGGCTTGATCATAAACTTTTTTTCGCTGAAACTGATTTACATTGCATACTATTTTTTCGCCATTCTAAAAAATCTCGATGTTTTTTAAATTCCTGAAAATCGCTGAACTCAGGCGAAATAGTAAGTATTCTATCAACGATACGATAAGCCTCGTCAATTCTCCCCATTTTCAATAGTATTCTTACCTTGGTATCCCAAAGATAAAAATAATTCGGCTCGTCTGAATAAGCGCAGCCTCTGTCGATAATTTCCAGAGCTTTTTGCAATGATGCATCATCATCATTTCTGACATAAAGACCCCATGCGATGAAATTGCTCGCATAACGGATTACTTCTTCATGAAATTGTCCTTCGTCAGTAAAATGCCAGACCATAGTATTGTTCGGCACTAAACTCAAACAAATTTCGGCTTCTTTGTTTCCAGCTATCTCGTATTCTTTTTTCTTATCATCAGTTAAACTATCAACGCGATAAGCTAACTGCCCATAAATCCACATTTTAGAGTAATGACAGTAAATCTGGTTATATTCGTCAGAAACTTTGCCGGAAGTTATATAGGATAAGGCTTGGTCATATTTATTTAACGCTTTAAGATTATCCGTATACACGTATCCTCGTAAAGCATTTGCCGCTTGTATCAATTTCACCATCTTTTTGCGTTCTTCGGTGTCATCATCGTTATCAACCGTGTTATTACGCAGGTCAATTTTAGCTTTTGGAAATGCCCGGACAATTTTTTCCCGCTCGGCTTTCGGCAGATGATTATACCTTAAATTTATTTCCCGCAAATTCTCGAGCAAATAAAATTCTTCCGGAAGAGATTCCAGATCATTAAACGACAGATCCACTATTTTTAAATTCTTAAGATTGGATATACCGTTTATATGGTCCGGTTTAAGATTTTCACGAAGAGTACATTCCCCGGATTTAGCGCCCGTATCGCTGAAAATAGTTTTCAGTTCAGCTTGTCTTCTAGGGTTATAGGCGAGGTTGGCGAGCAGTTCTCCAAATGTTTCTTCTCCTATTGTTTCCTTCTCTCTACCGTGCCTGTCAATATAGAGTTCTTCTAAACTGGTAACGTTAAAAAAGGATTTTATTAAGTCTTGATTGGGGTAGGGGCGTGTAGTATAAGAAATTAAACCGTCTGCCTTAACGACTTTTAAATTCGCAAGCGGTGACAAATCAGGGATGGTGTCAAGATAACACAGACTGCTTCCGAGGTTTAATTCCTCTAATTTCTTTAACTCAGCAATACTTGCAGGGATCGTTTTGAACGAGTTGGAACTAAGGTCAAGTTTTTCCAGATTTTTGAGTTTAGTAATTTCTTCCGGAAAATCAATCGGGCTGGCTTCACTGCATTGACAGATATCTAATTCTTTCAGATTCTGCAATTCAACAATGGATTTTGGCAGAGAAAGCGGTTGGTTGCGCCCCATTCTCAGCACTGTCAAATTTTTTAATTCCCCTATGCTTTCGGGCAAAATAATATCGTTGCTGCAAATGTCTAATATTTTTAGATTTTTGAGTCTGCTGATATTTACTGGTAATTCACTCAGGCAACATTCTTTCAAATATAACTCTTCTAGATTTTCCAGTTCTCCAATTTCTTCAGGAATATTACCAATTGGGTTTTCGCTTAAATCCAATTTTTTTAGGGTCTTAATTTCGAGTAAATTCAGAGGGAACGAGTCTAATTTTTTGTCCGATAGGTCGAACTCTACGATATATTTACCTTGCCTGGCTGATTTCGCGATTAATTCTTCCGTTTTTTGCCGAGTTGACTTTGCGCCTTTTTTCAGAACCGATTTGCCTTCGTCAAGCCGCTTGATAAATCGTTTTATATTGATGTCTGGCTCTTCTTCATCCATGTTCAGCACTTCTTTAACGAAGTTCTCAACTAGATCAGGCGCGTAATAATCACACTCCCCGTAGTCGGAATAATTATTAACGGTGATACTTTCTTTATTGATGTAACCAAAATCAAATTCGTGGTCGTCTTTAATAATAAATTTGGCCGTTGTTTCCCCTTCTACCGTGAGCATACCGTGGTTGTAATAACCATAGATAGCCCCTGCTACTTTACAATCACCAGTTATGTAAAACTCCGCGCCGCCTTTGTCAATATGTTTTGCTTTCAAGTTACCGAGCACGAGCAGCGTTTCCCCGAAATCGCACTCCTCCTGACAAATTTGTCCGGTGACAGTCAGGTCTCCATTCACAATAATGCCGAGTATAGGATGATCATCTTCACTTTCTTCGTCACAAAACTCTCCAGTATTGAGATCCCCTTCTATTACCGTGTCACCTTCAAAATAATAGTATCTCCCTTTATCGCCACAACCACCATTTATGTACCTATAAAATTGGAATCGTTTTTCCGCTTCATTTTCCGTGATGATTTTAGGGGTAGATGCTGAGGCTTTTACTATGGGATCCTCTTTTTCTCCCGCTGCTGTGTCGCCTGCCTCAGCATAACCTTTTTTGATCTTTTCCCTTACAAGTTTGTCATGTTCCTTTTGGGCGGCGGTACTGTCGGCAAAAGATTTTTCGCTCGTTCGCCCTGCTGATCCACTTTTGCCGTAACGGGTAATAACCTTGTTTCCGTCTGTTTTTATTTCCCAAAATTTAACGGAGTTTCCATCCGCGAATTCAAAATACTTTTTCATGTTTCCTCCCCCAATCTAAAACCCTTTAAGCCGCTTCCGCATCTCAAAATGCTCTGCCGGACTTCTAGCTGAAGACAAACATCTGCCCGATTACCGATAAAGCGTACTCTGTTATTGGCTTCATCGAATTAGTTTTTATAATGCAGTTATGCGCTAAAGTCATTGTGAGCTTCCCACTCTTGTATTTTTAATAGGACGATCCTACTAGTGGCAGGATTATAGTAATTGAAAAAGTTATAGTATCTAAACAAAGCTGATGTGGTTGCACATCAGTATCGTGGTACTAAAACAAAATTCAACATACTATGGTAGTGATCTTTACAGCTTTTTATGCTTGTCAATGGACATCTATACTTGGTAATACTTATTCTGGATTTCATTTAAAGTTTTGTGTAACGCGGTTATGAATGCGGTACTGACCATGATTATATATTGTCGGCTCGGCGACTTAGCATGCATTACAATTATACATAGTGTTGCTATGTATCAAATTTTTTCTAGTAATTATATGTGCTATGTATGTTAGCTTGCTAGTAAAAGGCCGACAGAGTAGAAAAAAAGGGGGGAGATAAGCTCAGTAGCTCATCTCGATGTTACCGCTGTCGCTGTGCAGTTTCAGGCTCAGTGCGCCCTGGCCGCCTTCCGTGTACCCGATCAGGTGATTATCGCTGGCTTCGGTCATCACCAGCTGGATAGCTTCGTGCCTGATCTTGCCGTACGAAGTGCTCGCGTCGGCAGAGAACAGGACTCCGGCCGGCAGGGTGACACGGATGTGGCCGTAGTCCGAGGAAGCGCTGAGGCTTCCGGACGTCTGAGCCGAGTCGAGATCCAGGTCGCCGCTGCCGCTCTTAAACGTCGCCTGAGTGGCGTTGTACTTCGCCTGGATGCGACCATAACTCGTGGTGGCGCTGAGGCTGTCGGCAGCCTGATCTGAACTGAGGTCAAGGTTGCCGCTGCCGCTTGTGAATTTGGCAGTCCTGGCATTGTACCGGGCGGTGATCGAGCCGTATGATGTGGAAGCTGTCAGGTTGTCCGCGGGCCCTGAGGAGTCCAGGTCCAGGTTGCCGCTGGCGCTCGAGAACTGCGCCTGGGTAGCGTTGTACTTCGCCTTGATAGCCCCGTAATTGGTGGTTGCGGTCAGACTGTCCGCAGGCTCTGAAGAGGCCAGATCCAGGTTGCCGCTACCGCTGTCGAAGGTCGAGGTATTAGCCTCGTAGGTTGCCGTGATAGAGCCGTATTCGGATGTGGCTTCCAGATCATCGTACCTGCCGCCATTGATGACGATGTTGCCGCTGCCGCTGTCGACGAGTGCGCGGCTGCCGTTGAGGGGTGTCAGCGTCACGCTCCCGTAGGAAGTTTTGAGGTGCAGGTCGTACTGCGAGCTTTTGGGCACCTTGATAACCACGCTCGGGGGCGTGTCGTCTATGCTGATGAGGCCGCTCAGGGTATTTGTATGCCGAGCCTCGGACTTGACGGATAGGGTGTTGCCGTCCACGGTATAGGTCGTGTTTGTTACCGTATCATTCAGGTGGCCGTGCCTTGCGTTGATAGTGTATATGACCTGGACGTCGCCGGTCTCGGACTCGATAACGTTGACGTTACCGAACGTGCTCACGTCCAGACTGATCTTCTCCGCCCCTGGGTGGGAGGTGTTGTCTTCCCGGTGCTCGGAAGGGGCGAATGCCCAGAGCAGGCCGTAGGCGCCGCCGATGGCGGCCAGCAGGATCCCCAGTATCACGATGACGGCAAAGCAGCCTAGGATCAGCCGGTCGGACAGGATCGTCTTCCTGGCCTGCGGATATTCCGCGGCTATATCCCCGGGCGGCCCCATCCGCTCGATGACTTCTCTCACGATCGACTCGTCGACGGGCATCTTGCGCTCTGCAGCGAGAGCCTCTGAGCTGTCCCATATGTGGGCCTTCAGCTCCCGCTTCACCTCTTCCCGCTGCTTCCGATCCAGGCCCCTGGTGGCAGCATTCGTATAACCATCAATCAACTTATCATACATCTACGGTCCCTCGTTGATCCGGGATTCCATCTTCTCCACTGTGCCAGTGATGTGCTTCAGCGACTCGAACAGCTTCTGTCTGACGAACTTGCCGTAGTCGGTGACGACGAAGTACTTCCTGGGCCTCTGGCCGGTGACATCCCACCTGCTGGTGAGCATCTTCTCATCCTCGAGGCGTTTCAGAATCGGGTACAATGTGCCCTCTTCGACGATAAACCCCTCTTCCTTGAGGTTCTTGATGATGTCGTACCCGTACCGCTCCTCCTCGAGGAGGTAGAGTATGACGATCTGCAGGGAACCTCTTTTCACTTCAGTTTCGAACTTGTTCAGGGAAGCGCCCATGTTGAACACCGGCTGATTTTTAATAACTTAATACTCAGTTTTCACAGTATACTTAGAGAGCCTATGTATATAAAATTTGGGTACCGGCTGGTAGAGCAGCAGTAGTAACACGAGCGGATAAAAACGGGACCGCCTGACTGACATCCCACGGGCGCTGAAAACTCTGATCAGACCGCCAGTCCACCCGCAGAATGTACACTAATCGTTGAGGAAAACCCTAAGATAGTGTTGAACAAAAAATTACGATGATAATATAATCGTGGAGGGTTCGGACGGACTGTTAAGGGGAAAAGGTGAGAAGGTTCGCCGGGACTTCTGCGCTGACAAAGCACAGGCCGGTGATCTTCCGGCCCTCGTTTTTCCCGTGGAAGTAGAGCTGCCGGTAATTCTCTCGGGTCACGTTCCTGACTTTGGTGAAGCCTCTCTGCGTCAGGAAGGCCTCGGTGGTGCCCTTCGGGATGCCGAACTTGATCGGCTCTCCCTGATCAGCTACGTAGTCGTGGAGATTCTGCGCAGCCTTGCCGGAGCCGGCTCCGTTCGCGTGCGCGTAGCCGTAGTCGAAGATGACAGTGCTGCCGCCGGCGGAATTGTGGGCGATAAATGATAGCGTCTCGTCCACCACCTTCGGCAGGAGGTACATGACCAGCCCTTCTAAAACGAACAGAGTCTTTTTCGATCGGGAGTAGCCCTGGGCCATAAGTTTCTGCCCGAGGTCATCGACCTCGAAGTCCATCGGGACATAGGCTACGTGGCCCGGGAGCGAGCCGAAGATCTCCCTGATCTTCTGTACTTTAGCGGGCTGGGTGCCCGGATGGTCCACCTCAAAGACCCTAAGTTTCTTCAACTCCTCGATCCTGTATGCCCGAGTATCGTACCCGGCGCCCAAGATGACCAGCTGTTCAATTCCGCCAGAGATCGAGGCCTTTACGAAATCGTCGAAGTACCTGACCCTGGCTACAAGGGAGCCGGGGATGCCGGGCAGGCGGGCGTTCACCCGATCCAGGATCGCCTTCGCGCCGCCCGGGATTCCGGAGACATAGCCGATCATCGCCTGATCGATGAAGCAGGCGGCATACGGATCGTAACAGATCCGCTCGCCCTCCGGCTTCAGAGATTCTAACGCCCTAATAATCGCCACTCTCTCAGCCATGGTACTGGGCTTCTCGCTTCTGGAACTGTGAGCTGGATCCTTGTTAGCTAACGGTTTCTCCATATCGCCCCCCGATCTCTCACTGAGCCTCCGCATAGGCGAAGAAGAGCAGGGGATTCAGCAGCCTGTCCGCGTTCTTGCCGTGGAAGTACATCCTTCGATAGTCTTCGCTCGTCACGTTCCGGATCTTGATGAAGCCTCTCTTGGAGAGGTACTCTTCGAGCGTCCCCTCCTTGAGGCCGAACCGGAAAGGCTCCCCTACAGCCGCTACGTTCTTCGCCATGTTCTTCCCTGCCTCCAGCTTGCAGGTGCCGTCGACCACTGACTGGGGAATGTAGTCAAAGACTATGGCGCTGCCCCTGCAGGAATTGTTCGCGACGAAGGTCAGCAGCTCGTCCACCGCCTCCGGAGGAAGGTAGACCAGGATCCCCTCCATGACGAACAGCGACCTCACCGAGGGATCGTACCCCGCGGCCCGGAGCTGCTCCCCGAGATTGTGGACGGCGAGATCGAGCGGCACGTAGGTCACGTGTCCGGGCAGCGAGCCGAAGATCTCCCTGATCTTCTCCTTTTTCAGCCGCTGGGTGTTGGGATGATCCACCTCGAAGATCCTGACCTGTGCCACGCCCTCGATCCTGTAGGCCCGGGTGTCGTAGCCGGCCCCGAGGATGACAACCTGCCTGACGCCATCCCTGACGGAAGACGCCACCATATCATCGATAAACCTCACCCGAGCAATAATGGAATTTGTATGCCCGGGCTGGGAGCGCTCTACCTTCTCGCTCAACGCTTTATACTTCTCCGGCTCCCGAACGATGAAATCCAACACCTCAGGGCTGATGAAACGGACGGCATAGGGATCATAACAGATCCGCTCGTCCTCCGGCCTTCTCGACTCCCTGAACCTCATCATCGCGATGAGCTCCGCTGTCTTGCTCGGTCGGCCGCCCTCGGCGAAATTTTCGCCTGTCGGAGAGATGATCGGGTTGGCATCCATACTTAGATACCCCCTCCGGATCCATGCGCTTCGAACTCCATGAACAACGATACCCTATCTATAGCGCCAGCCCATTCTCTAAAAAGATTAGGATTAAAACCGATATTACTTTCCATATCAACCACTTCCTTGATCTGTTGCCGCTTATGCGTTGCGCTTATGCGACCTCTGCGTATGCGAAGAGGAGTGGGGGGTTCAGCAGTTTGCCTTCGTTCTTGCCGTGGAAGTATAGCTTTCTATAATCTTCGCTGGTCGCATTCTTGATCTTCGTGAAGCTTCTCTCTGAGGAGTTGTTCCAGTGTTCCTTCTCTGAGGTGAACCTTAAGGGTTCTCCTGCGTCGGTCACGTTTTTCCGCATATTTCTTCCGTGCTCTTCACAGGTGCCGTTCATGACGGACTGAGGTAGGTAATCGAAGACTGTTGCGCTGTCTCTTGTCGAATTTTTCACCATGAAGGCCAGTAGCTTGTCCACTGTCTCCGGAGGGAGGTACATTAGAGTCCTTCCATGACAAATAGAGTCGGCAGTGACGGGTTGTATCCTCCTGCCCTGAGCCGCTCCTCTAGGTATTCGATCTCGAGATTGGTTGGAACGTAGGTGATGTGTGTGGGTAGCGAGCCGAAGATCTCCTTGATCTTCCTCTTTTTCAGCTTCTGAGTATTCGGGTGATCCACCTTGAAGACCTTGAGTTTTTTCGCTCCCTCGATTCGGTAAGCCCTTGTATCGTATCTTGCCTCGATAAGGACGGGTTGTCTAACGGAGTTCGCTGAGGACGTCATGGTGTCGTCGATATATCTCGCTCGGGCGGCGACGGAGTTTGCATGTCCCGGTATCAGTCGTTCAGTCTGATCGGTCGGCTGCCTAAATTTTTCTGGCTCTCGGGCGGCGAAGGCGAGCGTCTCTGGCTGACGAAGCGGTGGCATAAGGGTCGAGCATATACGCTCGCCTTCGGGGCTTATCGACTCTCTCGCTCTTACCATCGCCATCATCTCGGCGGTTTTGGTTGGTCTGGTGCTCTCCGTGTACTTATCGTCCGCTTTGAAGGTAAAGGGGTTTAAATCAACGCTTGGTTCTCTCATTTGAGATTCTCCAATCGTTTCGATCTCGATGTTTCAGTGGAAACGATGTGCCTCTGGGTTAGTCGTTCATTTACAGTGCTCGTTGACGAACATGCGGCCTATGAGGCCGACTGTGTCCTGTATGAATTGCTCTTTGTTGATCTCGCCGGCTTCCAGCCTCTCGATCTGTTGGGGTGTCAGCCTGGGGAAGCTGTCGCAGATCAGTTCTAGCAGTGTCGCCACTTCCACCGGGCTCACGCTGGGCCGGATCGATCCGTCTCGGATGCCGGTCTCGATCATGCGGCAGGTGAGATCGACCGATGTGTGCCGTCGATCCAGAAACTCTTTCAGGTCTTCGTTGTTTGTTGGGTTCCGTAGGTCGAATCGGCCGGACAGGAGGTAACCGTAGGCTCGGAAGTGGCCGGGGTGTTCTGTCGCGAACTCTGCGTAGGCCCGGCCCAGGGCGTTGAGGTTTCTCGCGCCGGAGTTGTCGCTGCTGAACCGTTTCCTGACCAGCATGCCCAGGATGTCCATGCTTCGCCGGGCTACTGCGTAGAAGAGCGCTTCCTTGTCTCTGAAGTAATAGTATAGCAGGGCTTTGCTAAGCTCGGCATCCTTTGCGATGTCGTCCATGGACACGTTATCATAGTCCTTGGCGAAGAAGATGTTCTCCGCCGCGTTAATGATGGTATTTCGTCTCTGCTCTTTCTCTCGTTTTTTCCGGTTTTTTTCCGGTCTGTGAGTGACATAGTTTACCCCCACCATTATTTTGACTACAAGTAAAATTTTGACTTTTGGTCGACAATTTACTTGTGGTCAATTAGGATATTAAAGGTTTGCCGTGCTGGCGGTACTTAGCTATCAGAAATTCCAGCGCCAGCCGACTGACCGTTTCCGGCTGCGCTTTGTTGATATCGTGACCGGCGCCCGGCACGATCCTGGCCTGTATCTGCGGCGCGAGCCGGTTCAGCCGCTCGACCGCTCTCCCGGCGGAGTACATCTTCTCGTGCTCCCCAACGACGAACAGCGCCGGTACCCTGATGCTCCGCAGCTGCTCGTCTGTGAGGACCGGTGATGGGATGTGACGAGAGATTTTGAAACACCTTACGCCCAGAAGCTTTTCGCTCACGTAAGCCTCCATAATCTGCCGGTTAGAGGGATCCTGGAGGAGATAGTCCTCGCAGAGCCAGAAGAAAAAGCTGGAGGCGAAGTAGCGGGCCCGCAGCGCACAGAGAAGCGCACGTAATGTGAACTCCGGGCGTAGGGGCAGTACCGTGGCAGCGGGCGCCACCAGCACTATCCCACCCAGCCTTTCCGGGTGCCGGAGCGCGTACTGGCTGACCAGCATGCCGCCATAGGACAGCCCCATCATGTTGATCCCGGCCCCAAGATTGAGACCGGTGAGGAGCTCGTCCAGCCAGCTAACGTAGGCGGAGATGTCCGGCAGGTCCTGAGTATAGATGCTGCAGTTGCACTCTCCGATGGTGTCCACCGCGAAGATCTTGAACTGCCCGGCCAGCGCTCTGGCATTCGGTATCCAGAACAGAGAATCGTCTCGCGTCGGGTGCAGCAGCACCAGCGGTTCTCCATTAATCGGCCCGCTGATCCGCACGAAGGTCTTCCCGTAGGACGTGTCCACCATCCGGACTTCGTAGGGTACGGGCCACTGCTTCGCCTTCTTATCGTACATCCGCGAGTACTCTGCTTTTGCCTCTGCAGACACAAATGGATGATAGTCTGATAATTCCACGATTAGTTCCCCTATCTTTCAGATGTTTCTCAGCGCTGCAGTCGCCGCCGACAGGATGCAGAACGCCCCAGCCACGAGCGTGATGGCAGCCATCGCATCCGAGAGGAGCGCGGCCCCCGCTAAGAACGTGGGTCCGGCGTAGCCGGCCATGTTTAGGTAGGCTGTCAGGAACACGGTTGAGAGGGCGACGCCGAGCATGACCGCCAGGTAGGTGATCGTGGACGAGGCGCTGGACGCTATGGCAGTCTTCTCCCGGGGCACCGAGCTCATGGTCTCGACGCTATTCGGGCTCATGAAGAAACCTCCGCCCACGCCGCGGATCACGAAAGCCGCAAGCACCAGCCATATGTTTCCAATCAGGAACGCGTAAGCCAGCAGGGCGAACGAGGCCGCCGAGACCAGCATGCCGGCCGCGGCCTGGAACCGCCAGTGACGCTTATCATATAGGGCGCCGCTGGCAGGGGCTGCGAACATCATGAACAGTGGTATCACCATGAAGATCAGCCCCACCTGCGAGGGCGTATAGCCCATGACGCCCTGGAAGTAGAACGGCGAGAGTGTGCTTACCACGGAAATAGGTATGAACATGAACATCGTGCTCAGCAAGGGCAGGGTGAACTTCCGGTTCCGGAAGATCGAGAGATCTAGCAAAGGCTTTGCAATCCTGGACTCCCGTGCCAAAAACACGGTGGTCGATGCCAGGCATGCTGCGGCGTAAATGGCGAGCTCGGCCGTTACTTTTAAGTCCGTCGCGATCTCGGTGCAGGCCAGCATCAGTGTCACTACCGCGATGCATAGCGAGGCTGCGCCGATCCAGTCTATCTCGAACCGTCCGGATTTTTTTTCCGGCACTTTGAGGTAGATCGCCGCGAGCGCCAGCAGCACGATGCCGAGCGGCACGTTGATTATGAAGATGTATTCCCAGCCGAAATGGTCGACGATGAAGCCGCCCAGGCCCGGTCCGATCATTGTGCCGGCGCCGAAGACGATCCCGAAGAAGCCCATGGCTTTGCCCCTTTCTTCCTGGGGAAAGATCTCGAAGATGAGGGCGCCGGCCACAGCGGTCACCATCGAGCCGCCTATGCCCTGGAAGATCCGGAAAAGGACCAGCTGCTCCAAATTTGTGGACAGCCCGCAGGCCAGCGAGCTGACTGTAAATAGCGCCCATCCGGTCAGGAACAGCCTTGTCTTGCCGGTGAAGTCCGCGATCTTACCGAAGAAGATGAACAGGCCGGTCATCGCCAGCATATAGCCGGTGATCGCCCACTGTGACTGGGCCAGGTTGACATTGAAGTGGGTGGTGATGGTCGGCAGAGCAATGCTGACCATCGAGCCGTCCAGCATTCCCATGAAGACCCCCATCAGGATGATGGCTAAAATCTTATACCGGTTTTTATGGACTGTTTCTTGTAAGTCTGCCAGTTTTTGTGTTGACTGCTGAATTCTAAGCCCTCCAAATAAGTAACAACAGGTTACCTACGTAACCAATGATATATATTGTAACTAACAGTTACAATACATACCGATAGTTGAGTTGGTATATAAAGGTTTGGTTAAGGCGAGAAAAGAGTTACTAGCCAAGCCCAAAAACAAACAAAGCGAACTATATGCAAGCGATTAAAAGTAGCTAGTAGTCCAATCACAACTCGCCATTGCAACCCATCGAAATGGCATGCCTGAGGAATTTCCTGGAATCCAGTAAAAACCGATCCCGATCGATCTTCAAATAATCCATCAAAGACAAATAGTCAGGACTTATATTAACCAAGCCAGTCGAAATGACACCAATCAAAATAGATAGTTCCGACGAGCCCATACTCGTGTAGATCGACCCATCTTCCTGGCCGACTTTGACTGCAGCCCTTGACATGTCAAACATCTCCCATCGCAGTCTGGAGATCTCCTGGACAACTTCGCTCTCCGTTGTCTCCGCTAGTTTAACCCACCGACGCTGATCGTTAGAAGGGAGGGAAGCCACGTCCCCGCTGGCGATCAGCCTGCTCACCTCGCTGGCGATTTTCCCGTCAACCGCCTCCGGGAGCTTGACAGAATGGACGTACTCCTCCGAAGGCAGACAAGCCACATCATCGCTTCTCACTAGCTTGCACAGGTCGAACCGCCCAGATGAAAAGTAGGTGATAAGGCGATGATAATCCGGGTACTGCTTGAAGAAATCGCAGTTAACGCTACCGATCGCCAACAGCCGATCCATGCCAGTGCCCGAATTTTTGGCATACTTCAGCATCTCATAATTGATCCGGATCCCGCGCAGCACCACGGTGAAGAATAGCGCCTCCTTGCTCATGAAGTAGCGATAGAGTGTAGCCTTATTAAGACTGATCGCCTTCGCGATATCATCCATGGAGACGTTATCAAAGCCCCTCGAAAAAAACAGCTTCTCCGCTGCGTCAATGATATCGTTACGCCGTTGCTCCTTTTCTCTTGCCTTCCACTCCGATACGGACATCGTTTTTCACCCGGGACTTGTATATGACCGCTAATAAAAGACTTAGCAGTCAATGGTGAGTTTGACTGTATATAAAGGTTTAGCTGGGAAAGGGTTCATCCCGTTCGGTAGGTGTTCCTCAGCACAGAAAAAGCCGCTGCGACAATACAGAGCAATATGGCTATGACAACGGCAATAGATAGGGAGCTCCTCCAGAGCGACTGGCTCCCCGCTGCCACCGACCCACTATAACCCGTCGAGTTCGCCTGCACGGCCATAAGGGCGCCAACTAGGAACAGGCCAAAAGACGAGGCGATACTCCCAGCAGCAGCCATAACGCTGGAAGCCGTGGCGGACCGCTCCGGCGGCAGCGCGCTGAGCGCATTAACCAAGTTCGGGCCTCTGAAGAGGCCGCTTCCGGCGCCAACAGCTATTAAGGCACAGGCTGTGAGGCTTAAGTCGGACGCCTGCAAGGCAAGGCCGAGCAACAGGCACCCCGCTGCGACGATCAGTAAGCCGGCTGCCGTCAGGTACTTCCAGCGCAGCAGATCATACAGCAGCCCGCCGGCCAGCGCAGGGACGATCGATGACAGAGGCAGCAGTATGAGCACTACCCCGATCTCGGCCGGGTTATACCCATAGGCCAACAGGCAGGAGAGTATGAGGGTAAATATGCCGCCGGTCGCCACAGAGAGCAGCATCATGCTCGCCATGGACAGCAGGAACTTTTTGTCGCCAAGCACCCGAAGTCCGCGAGGCGCATCCGGACGTGTCAATTCCCAGACGACGAAAGCGGCGAGAAGCACGACGAACATGGCTAAGGAACCTATAGACAATAGGCTAATCTGAGGACTCGACGGGCTAATCTGAGGACTCGACGACCCCGACAGGCCGAGCACCACCGCCAGCGCGAACGATGCAGTGAGCAGCAGGGCGCCCACCCAATCGGCCGGGCGGTTCGATCGGGCCTCGGGCACTTTGAGGCAGATGAATCCGCCGCAAAGCAACAACAGGGCAGCCGGCACGGCCGAAAGTAAGGCCGTCGCAGGCCAGCCAAAAGCTTCTACTATGATGCTGCTCAGAATGGTTCCGGAGGCGCCGCTGACGCCGGACACGGCCACGACGCACCCCAAGGCGGTCCCTCTCCACTTTGGGGAAAAGGCATCGAAGAGCACGGCGACACCGACGCCGGACATCGCGGAGGCGCCTATGCCTTGGATGATGAGAAACAGGATGAATTGTTCCGCACTGCCCGGCAATCCACAGGCGAGAGAGCCTAGGGTGAATACGGCGAGGCCCGCCGTAAAGAGCTTGATCCTCCCCACCGACTCGGCGATCTGGCCGAATACGATAAACAAGCCTGACATTGCCAGAAGATAAGCAAAAGTCGCCCACTGCGATGTCGAGATGTTGATGTTGTATTGTTCGCTAATCAGGGGCAGAGCCGTGCCCACGAGCGCACTGTTTAGATCCACCAGGTACGAGGCCGCCAGGACGACTATCAGCAGGATAAGCTTATATAAGAGGGCGATGTCTGGCCGATCTGCCTGCTTTTGGATTGGGGACTGCAATACGCACCAGCTCCTGCGCTTATTGGTAAAGGGACTGGTATCACATTTATATTTATCCTTCAGTCGGATCGCGTGAGCGGCCAGTTCAGCATTACCGGGAGGATATCAACTATTTAATATAAGTATTGATGATGCCAATCCAACGAGCTTAAATTGAGGAAAAAGCCAATTTTACATCAACGCTGCATTGATTGACAGACCTTATCTTTATCGGGGGGTCGGCCGGCGATGATATCAATGGTGAGGAGATGGTCGGTCATGACCAGATCGATGTTTCTGATCATCTGGTAAAACAAACGTGAGGCTGCAGC
>Ga0187785_10000499_pt1 | contig 14740 bp, 13 predicted proteins | sample 0815_BV2_4_20_MG_FD_132466 | JGI IMG/M metagenome (GOLD analysis project Ga0187785, IMG submission 132466) | Tropical peat soil microbial communities from peatlands in Department of Meta, Colombia - 0815_BV2_4_20_MG | ecosystem: Environmental > Terrestrial > Soil > Wetlands > Peat | place...
TACGGAGGCGATGCCGTCTCTGAGTGATATGGAAGCTTTCCACCCCAATGCAGCCAGACGGCTACCGTCCACCAATTTGCGCTGCATTCCGTCCGGCATATCGCTGTTGTACCAAATCTCACCCGGGTAGCCGACGATTTCCTTTATCAGGAAGGCCAATTCCCGAATGGAAATTTCTTCACCGGTACCGACGTTGACCAATTCGCTTGAGTCGTAATTCTCCATGAGAAATACGCACGCGTCCGCAAGATCGTCCACGTGGAGGAACTCCCTCGTTGGATCTCCGGTGCCCCAGATTTCCACAGGCGATCGACCGGACTCCTTTGCCTCGTGGAATTTTCGCAAAAGCGCGGGAATGACGTGAGCATTTTCTAAGTCAAAATTGTCGTGCGGGCCGTACAGGTTGGTTGGCATCGCCGATATAAAATTCGTTCCATACTGCCTGTTGTATGATTGGGCCATGATCAAACCGGCTATCTTCGCCACTGCATACGGCTGGTTGGTTGGTTCCAGATAGCCGCTCAAGAGGTATTCCTCCTTTATGGGCTGGACGCAATCCTTGGGATAGACGCAGGAGCTACCGAGAAACAGGAGCTTTCTTACTCCACTCTTGTATGAGGAGTGCAGGACGTTTGTCTGAATCATCAGATTATCAAAAATAAAATCAGCCGGACGCGTCGAATTTGCAAATATTCCGCCGACCTGCGCTGCGGCCAGCAACACGATGTCCGGCTTCAGCTCCTGAAAGAGTCTTTCTGTAGCATGTTGATCGCGAAGGTCCACTCGCGAGGAAGGCCGGAGCACGACATGTCCGTCTCGATCGAGCCTCCGACAGATTGCCGATCCGACCATGCCCGTGTGTCCGGCGACGTAGATTCTCGGCCGCGCTGTTCTCTCCTGGGTCAATTGTGATACCCTGCGCTTCGGCACAGCTGTTCTTTTTCGGCTTCCCTGAGATCCGCCACCACCATTCGCTTCACCAGCTCCCCGAAGGAAACCCTGGGTTGCCATCCGAGCGCTTCCCGCGCTTTGGCGCCGTCGCCCAACAATTCATGCACTTCCGTCGGACGGAAATACCGAGGATCGACTGCAACGAGAACGCGGCCCGTTTCCGAATCCAAGCCCCTCTCATGGATCCCTTCTCCCTGCCACTCCACTTGTATCCCCACCTCCCTGAAGGCTCGTTCCACAAATTCGCGTACGGAATGGTTTACACCGGTGGCAATAACGAAATCGTCGGGCTCATGATGTTGAAGTATGAGCCACATGGCCTCCACGTAATCCCCTGCATACCCCCAGTCTCTCTTCGCGTTCAGATTGCCCAAATAAAGGGTTTGCTGCATCTCGAGTTTAATGCGCGCTACAGCCCGCGTAATCTTCCGCGTGACGAACGTCTCGCCTCGAATGGGGGATTCATGATTGAACAGGATCCCGTTGGACGCGAAAAAGTCGTACGCTTCCCGGTAGTTCCGCACGATCCAGTATCCGTACAGCTTTGCTACTGCGTAGGGACTCCGGGGATAAAACGGGGTGGTTTCCCTCTGGGGAGATTCCCTCACCAGTCCGTACAGCTCACTGGTGGAAGCCTGATAAAAACGCACCTTGCCCAAACCGAGGATTCGCATGGCTTCCAGGAGGCGCAGAGTTCCCAAGGCATCTGAATTGGCCGTATATTCAGGAGTTTCAAAAGAGACTTTCACATGGCTTTGAGCAGCGAGATTGTAGATTTCCGTAGGCTGAAACTGTTGCATGATGCGAATCAGGTTGGTGGAATCGGTCATGTCACCGTATTCCAGAATCAATCTTCGGTTATCAACATGCGGATCCTCGTAAAGGGAGTCGATTCGCTGGGTGTTGATGAGCGAACTGCGGCGTTTGATTCCGCATACGGTGTAGCCTTTCTTGATAAGAAATTCGATCAGGTAAGCTCCATCCTGACCGGTGACTCCCGTTACCAGAGCTCGTTTATCCGAACCTGAATTCATATACCCGTACCTGAATCGTGAAAAGAAGCTATCTGCCCGATATAGGCATTGATTTTAGTAACATGATAAGGAAGTTTGGTCAAGCAGGTAAAGTAAACTATCCACCGACCCCGTCTATCCCGTCTGCAAAACACAGTTTCATACGAATGCGCTCTCAAAAAAGTAAGATTGGGGGGACCCTCTTTAGTAAAGAGTGTCCCGCCCAAACCACCTCCCAGAAACTTTTATAATGCGTCGGCATCTGCATTTCCTCAGCGGAAATGCAGATGCCGGCGAGTGCTAAAAGTTCTTGAGGTAGGGTTCGGGGAGGAACGTCTTACAAGAAGTTCTTCCCCGATTTCAAGTATTTGAAAACGCATCGGTATCAGTGGAGTGGGATGAGGAGCGCCCATCCGTCCGGCAGCTGATGAGGAGGCGGATTCGAAGAACTTCCGGACTTGACGAGTTGCAGACAATTCACATATTTCTCAACATGGATTATAGGGATACTCAAAAGTGATGTCGGTTTTGATTACGCGAAAAGATCGGAAGCTGTCATTGCGAGGGCAAAGCCCGAAGCAATCTCCAACCGACCAAAACCGAGATTGCTTCGTCGCTCTGCTCCACGCAATGACACGATTGGCGTACCGGCATGCGGGCCCGAATTCTGAGAAAATCCGACACAATTTTCGAGAACCGGTATAGGCTGGCTCACGGAGATGTGAGAGGCGGTTTGAAATGGAAGATCATGATTCCACCGGGAGGTCCCCGCGTGCATCATCGGGGCCATTGAGAGTGTTCAGGGACGAAGACGGGCAACTGTACGTTACCGGATTCGGACTTTGGTTTCGAGTGGCAACTGAACAGGAAGGTTGTCAACTGATCGCTGAATTGGAAGATCAGGGCTACCGGATGTGCACGTAGCGGCTATAGAGCATGCCGGCCCGGAAAAACGGAACTTATTCAATGGTTCACTCATCATTTTTTCCCGGGCCGCTGAATCGGTTATCAATCTTCAAATGATTTTACGTACGGTCCTTCGTTGGATTCCTCTCGCCAGGCTCCTCCCCGGAGACCCTGGGTTTCTTTCATTTTTTCATAGTGATCCAGTTCTTCCTGGCATCTGACACAGAGCCTGGCGGCAGGAAAAAGACGCAGCCGCTGTTCAGGAATGGATTCACCGCAATCCTCACAGATGCCGTACTCTCCGTGTTTGACACGCTCCAGAGCGTCCTCGATCTCTTTCATTTGCCTGTGTTGGCGCATGGAAATCTTTGCAGCCAGCTCCCGAGAGATTTCCCCCGTTGCGAGATCTATTTCATCGCCCTTTTCAATGGCATCGATATTTCGTTCAATTTTCAGTGAAGCAAGCTGATCCAACAGAACCTGCTTCGGATTAAAAGCCCCTTGCTGTACGGGTGGTCTTCTTACTTCCTGGACGGTCTCCCTCGCCGGTTCTCTTTGGGGCTCTTGAGCTCTTGGTTCAGGCCTTCTTTCAGGTTCCGGCATATGCCTGCCCGCCGGGGGCGGAGACACCGTACGTGTTTGGGGTTGAATCTTCTCGGGCTCCGACCCGACAACGCGATAATAATTCTTGCCTCCTTCGACCTTTCTCTCAATTTGGCCCTTCTGGACTTTGCCCCTTACACTGTTCGGAACTATTCCCAGAGCATCCGCTATTTCTTCACGGGTCATCCACATAACTTGGTTCTCCTCGATTATCATTTCGGTCCGCGATACATAAGCATTAAGATCTTCAAGGGCAAGACCCCTCCGTCATTTTTGTCAAAGCCATCTACTGCCTTCTCGCCTCGACATTTCGTTTATTTGCCGGCTCTTATTTTTACATATTGACCACTGTCAACCGCCACGGTTTCAAAAAATCATCCCCCTGCGCGGTCAAACATTCAGGGGCATCATCGCGGACGGAACGCGTAAACTGTTTTCCGTCTAATGTCAAGAATTTTTTTTCCGGGACATGCGTTTCCAGGAAGCACCCCGCCCGGGATGACAATCTCAGTTATCCACCCTGCCTCCGGCGCGGCATGAACAAAAGCCCCGGGACATGGAAAAAAGGATTGAAATTCTGCCAGTTTCGGACTATGTGTCTGCTCCATAAAGACAAACCCCGGGAGCAGAACGATGACACGATCCCTCAAAAGTGTGGTTTTGATAGTGCTGACCTGGGCATCCGTATCTTATGGCTGGCAGAATCAGGTGCCTTCGCATCCCGGCGGCAACTCGAATTCCGGCGCCGGACAATCCACTACTTCGCAAACGGTAAATCAGCCTGTCCCTCAGTACGAGCCCCAGCCGCAGTCTCTGCCCGGCCACACGCCTCAGCCGTTTCCACAGGGAAGCTCGGCACAGGAAGGTTATCCACAATATCCGTACCCGCCGTATCACAATCCGTACTATGGTGAGGGGATCACCCCCCGGGATCTGTTTTCCAACACCCTGGACTGGCTGTTCGGTCTGCCCTCGAATATCGCAGAACGGGTGTCCAATTTCGTGGACAGCAAATTCTTTCCGCAAGCACCTGCAACACAAGGCGGTCCGCCGCAGTCTCACATACAGGGAACGCCTCCTTCACCGGACAATACTGTGGCTCCCCAGTCGGTTCCTCCGGCGGCCGGACCTGCCGGCCAACGATAGTATCTCGGAATTTGGCGCTCATGATCGACTATGTCCATGCACGGCAGAATATGGTTCGACGCCAGTTGGTGGCGCGAGGAATCTCCGATGCACGCGTTCTGGACGCCATGGGGGAAGTGCCCCGGCATCTGTTCGTCAGCGAATCGATACGCAATGAAGCATATGAAGATACCCCGCTGCCTATCGGCGACGGCCAGACCATCAGCCAGCCATATATGGTCGCGATTATGACCGAATTGCTCGGTCTGAAAGGACACGAACGCGTGCTGGAAATCGGAACCGGCTCCGGTTACCAGGCCGCGGTGTTATCCCGCTTGTGCCATCACGTTTACACGGTGGAGCGGTTGGGGGGACTCTCGGATCAGGCCCGCCGGGTGATTGAAGAGTCGGGTTACACGAACATCACGTTCATCGTAGGTGACGGCACATTGGGATTTCCGGACGCAGCGCCGTACGATGGGATAATCGTCACCGCCGGCGCACCTCAAGTTCCGGATCGTCTCGTAGAACAACTTGAAATGGGGGGAAAACTGGTGATTCCCGTGGGTGACCGTTTTTCTCAGACATTGAAGCGAGTTATCAAGACCGGTTCGGGAATAATCACGGATAATCATACAGGATGCCGTTTCGTAGATCTGATAGGCGAGTATGGCTGGTAACTTCCGACTACGATGAGAACTCATAAACGTCTCTTCAAGAAACCCTGCTCCCACGTTAAGGGCAAGTGGGAACGCCACGTGCGTCGACTTCAACCAAACGTAGTGAAAATTGGCAGGTTTGTGGCGATACTGGCCGTTTCCATCATCGCGGCCGGATGTCCTCACGTGAACTCGGGCATGCCCCCAGGTCTCCAGATGCCGCTGCTCCAGCACAAGAAGCCCGCTTCCGGCGTGTACCATGTAATTGGTCGAGACGAAAGTCTCTGGAACATCGCCAAGACGTACGGGGTGGACCTGCAGCTTTTGGCTGAAGTAAACAATCTCAAGCCGCCCTACAGCCTCAAACCGAACGAGAAAGTCTTCATACCCGGCGCGGATCGAATCAGGAGGGCGGAGCAGCCACCGGGCCCGGCCATGGAAGAACCGGCAGTGGAAGATTTCAGTGGAGCGCTTGCTTGGCCTGTAAAGGGAAAGATCATCTCGGAATTTGGGGTGCTAGGAGGCACTCAGTTCAACGGCATCAGCATCCAGGCGCAAGAAAGTACGCCGGTGAAAGCTGCCGCGTCCGGCCGAGTGGGATATGTGGGATCGATTCCGTTGTACGGAAACATGATCATTCTGGAACATCCAAATCGTATGGTCACCGTGTACGGTCACTTGAAGGAAATTCGGGTGCAAAACGGCTCGAAGGTTAATCGGGGTGACATCATCGGAACGGTAGGCATGTCCGGCAGAAGCGGAACTCCTGCATTATACTTTGAGGTGCGCTCGCGATCGAAGCCGCGCAATCCCATATTTTTTCTGGACCAGAAGAGTTAAGCCCATTTCAGGAGGCTGAAGCGCCGGGTTGCAGACCTCCACACCCCATATTTTAGAATTGGCGGGCGGAAAGAAATTCATCATGAAAACAGCATTCGCTACCCTGATGGAACAGTTGCCGGGAAAAAGACTAAAAGGCCTCACATTTCGCTCCCCGTTCACCATTCCGTCGGGAATCGTCACCACCGTGTCATCCACAATTGCACGAATCGCACTAGAGATTCCGGAGATCGGCTTTCTGACGACGAAGACCCTGAGTATCGAGCCGCGGGCAGGATATCGGGAACCGGTGCTCCATGAATACCATCCGGGATGTTTCGTGAACGCGGTTGGCCTGGCCAATCCGGGAGCTGTTCAGTTCCGGGACACGATGAGGCCGCTGCTCCCACTCCATGACTCGAAACCTCTGGTAATCTCGATTATGGGCCAGAATCCGGAAGAATTCCTGGAATGCGCGCTGATCCTGGAACCAATTGCCGACGCGTTCGAACTGAATTTCTCGTGTCCGCACGTTAAGGGAGCCGGACAGTGCGTGGGCTCGGATCCGGATGCGGTAACAAAAACACTACGCCTGCTTTCCCGGAAGATTCACAAACCCGTAATACCCAAGCTCTCGCCCAACCTCGGTGATATTTCAGGCATGGCGCGTGTTTGTGAGCAGGAGGGCGCGGACGCTCTGTGCCTCATCAATACCGTGGGACCGGGAATGGCCATGGACACGGACGGCAATCCCGTCTTGACCAACGTGGTGGGCGGACTGTCCGGGTCCGGGATTCTGCCCATGGGCCTGAAAGCCGTGAAAGAAGCCGCTTCCGCGGTGCGGATTCCCATTATCGCGGCCGGAGGAATAGCTACGGCGGAGGACGTCCATGCATACCTGAAAGCCGGTGCGTCGTTTTTTGCAATAGGATCGGCGTTGGCCGGGATGACGACCTCTGAGGTGGCAACATTCTTTGCCGCTTTGGTACGCGATCTCTCGAATGAAGACGGTAACGGCCCTTCTCCGGTAATCATCCGGTCTACGGCTTCCCGAACCTCGTATTCGAAAACGCGCGTAACAGAAAACATTGGTGTTGGCGGAGGAATTTTCCGAATTTCTTTGGAGAAAGGCCCTGTCTGTGATCCGGGCAAATTCTTTTTTCTGCGATTGCCGGACATCGGAGAAAAGCCCTTTTCTCCTGCCCGGGACACGGCCCCGGTATACCTCGTGAGAGCAGTGGGCCCATTCACTCGCGCCCTGGAAAAGCTGAAACCCGGGGACACAATCTTCATGAGAGGTCCGTACGGCAAGGGTTATCCGGAGCCCAACCCCGCGACCCGCGTCGTGTTGATCGGCGGAGGAACTGGGGCCGCACCCGTGTTGCTCGCGGCCAGGCGCTGGAGTGCGATGGTGGCAAAAGGTTTCTTTGGTTTTTCTGACCGGATCACGGAAGACTTTGCCAGGGAACTGCAATCCCTCGTGCCGGACGCGGTGCTTGCCGTCGATTCTACTCACCGCGTGGGGGAGGTGGTCACAGCGCTTAAAGCCGATCTTGCCAAGTGCCCGGAAACATACTCTGATTGCATAGTGTTTCTGTGTGGGCCATCAGCCATGATGCAGGCTGCGATGGAAGCGCTTGGTCGAGGTAACGTCGAACGAAAACGCATATTCATAGCACGAGAAGACGTTATGCGGTGCGGAATAGGCTTATGCGGAAGCTGCGGAACGCGAACCGGACTAAGGTCCTGCACAGACGGTCCGGTCATGGGGCCTGACGAATAAAACTACTTGAGAATACTTCTCTTATTCAACCCACCTATAATTTAGGCTTGAAAACGGTTCTTTCTTGGGAAACAATCGGGGGCGTCCTCGGTTGCCCCTTCGGACAATTGGCGACTGATAACAGGATGACAAGAGAACCGAATGCCAATAACATTTCATTTTTGATTGTGAATCTCTCGCATTAGGATCACGGTCACATAAGGATGTTCAAGGAGTGGAGCATGAGTGCTGCCGATTCATGGGCTGTCTACAAGAAGCGCTGTGAACAAGATCCGAATTATGGTCGCAGAAAACGGGACGAGTGGTCGGAAGCGAGCAGAACGCGGCAGAAAATGGAAAAATGGGGGTGTTATAATTGCCCTTTCTTGGAGAACATCACAAGTGGTTCCGGTGACCTCACCGACGGATGTAAGGCGGTCGAAGACAAGGGCGCTGAAGTAAAACGTCTGCAGACCTGCCCGAATCCTAAGAAGAAGAAAAGGATCACAGAAGACAAGGAAGAACCCATGGACAATTAATTTCTCGCGTGCAGACGCTGCTGAATGAGCTGCACGCCTTACAGCACAAGGACCTCATCCAATTATGAATCGGTTTCGTTAGCATTCTGCGAATCTATAGCAGTTCTCGAAAGTTGTTTCGGCTTCGTTAATCACTCTCGCCCACATTCGAACCATCCAATCATGTCATTGCGAGGAGTGGAACGACGAAGCAATCTCTGTTTTGGTTAACTGGAGATTGCTTTGGGCTTCGCCCTCGCAATGACAGTCTTCGAATCTTTGCGCGTAATCAAGACCGACACTCTTTTGAGAATCCCTATAGAGAGCAAACGAATCGCTCTTGTAAGAAATGCCTTCTCTCAAAGTGGAGAAGCAACGAATCCACAAGTGGATCTCGAGAATCTCCCAATCGGGCTCGTTGCGATGCGAGTCCCCGCCTATTTTACGAGGGACAATCGTTTATTTTTACGTAATGATTTTTCTTTACGGGTCTGGGCTTTTTCCGCGGGAACGATAATTTTGGCCCCTTGCTTCAATTTCCGCCTCAGATTCACATCCGGGTTCAATCCGGCCAATTGCGACCTGTCCACTCCGTATCGCTTGAGAATTCTTGCGAGGTTGTCACCTCTGTTCACTGTATGCACAACAGTGCGTTTCGTCGGCTCTGACGGGATTTCCTTGAGCTTCGTAAGAAGGACTTCTTTCTTGCCGATAGGCACCCTCACGGAATAATACGGTGCAGGGGGAGTGGTTCCTCTGATGAGAGCGGGATTCAGTTCCGCGAGACGATCGGTCGAAACTCCTGTTACCTCAGCCAATCTATCCAGAGAATAGCTTCCCTCCACAGCAATGAGCTCGTGTCTTGAATCCTCCGATGTGTGAGCGAAGGGAGCAAACCCGTATTTTTCGCGATTTTTCGCTATATGCGCTATCGCCTGAAATCGGGGGAGGAATTCTCGAGTTTCTCTCTTGAGGCGGCGGCTTGAGCATATCTCATCGTATTCGCTTGCATCTTCCTGACACAGCACCTTATTGAGCTTGTTCTCTCCCGAATTGTACGCGCTCAGAGCGAGCCGCCAGCAGCCGAACATCCCGTACAGGTCCTTGAGGTAGGTAAGGGCCGCCTGGGTCGATTTCTTGGGATCAAGGCGTTCGTCAACCCAGCTATCCACGCGCAGGCCGTAGCTGCGTGCGGTCGCGGGCATAAACTGCCACATTCCCAGAGCATTGGCTGGAGACCGGGCCTCCGGATTGGCGCCGGATTCCAGCATAAACAGATACGCCAGATCTTGCGGCAGACCGTTGTCACCGGCCATCGTCTTGACCATGGGAAGATACTGATCGGCCTGGGCAAGATAACGTTTCATGGTTTCTCTCTGGCCGTACGCGTATTCCCTGACGAATTTCCTGACGGTGGGCGCGCTTTCATCGGAAGGCAGAGGCGGAAACGAACCTGATTTTTCTTGGGGGGCGCATGATTTCTTGCTGAAGTCGGTAAGGCACACCGCTTTTGAGATTGCATTGGCGACCAGGGGCTTGGGGTCGAGGCTCTGTTTGACGAGAGATGCTGTTGAGCCGCAGCCGGTCATAAGGATTGCCGTTGCGGTTATCACGAGCAGGTCAGCGCGCACGAATCCCGCGACAAGTCGGCGAAACACTCTCTTGCCGAGCTTCTTCCCGGAATTCACTAGCGTACCTCCAAACAAAAATATGAAAAAATCAAACAATTCAGCATCATGGCACAAACAATGATAGCATAGTTCCAGATTCTGTCAACGTGAAAAGATGTAGAGCCTCTGGTGAAGCCGGATCGAGGGTTCGGCGACCGGCATTGCAGCATGAAACTTCGGTGGCACGACCCCTTTCGCAGCTATGGCCTCCGGACAGCGATCATGACTCGAACAGGGTCCCGCGATAAACACCCATTATTTTACAAATCGTAAAGGATTCTGACGGCCGGCTCCCGTTTGCTCTTTCCTGACGTTTTGCTGCTCACGTATCCATGCGTTCGTCGGAGTGTCCCGTTTGGCATGAAAAGTGCTCTTTAAGCGGTGAGCCAGGAAGTCAGTGCTGATCATGTGAAAGGCGGTGGCAAGGACCTACGGACGATGGCTGAATTCTTCCACTCATTGAGGTTTCTCTGCTTGTAGGATACCGGTAAAGCGCATCATGATTTGTCTCCGGGCTCCCCGGCTTGACTGCGCCGCTGTGGTCCTGCGGTAAGGGGATGCGCCCATGGGTTTTCCTAAAGATGTATGGTGGGATTATCTGATCGTCTTTGGGCCCACGGCCATTTTCTGCCTTATCCTGGCCTCCATCGCATTCCTGCTATACCTTGAAGTCATACGGATTGTCTGGTGAACACGATGGATGATGCCTTTCAGTGGTCCTCCGCGGTTTCTCGGAACGGGAACTGAAATGTCGTGACAGGCCCATGCCGTTGACCGATGCGCGTCCGTCTAAAGAGTTGTGCCGGTGAGGGTTAACAAGAGAGTCCCGGCAAGCATCGTCAGTCCGATGAGCACCACGAGCCAGATAAGAATATTGTTGAAACGCCACACCTTTATGTTCTCCGTACCTGTCAAGTAGAGATAAAGGCTCGTGGCGAAGAACAGCATACCGATAATTGCATAACCTGCCAGAAGGGCTGTGACTGCCGAACGCATTACAACTCCTCTCATTGCCCGACTACAGCATGCGCGCTCGGGCACCAAATTTCATCATTGAGTTGCGATCCCGAACCGAGGCGTGCGGAAACCCTCCGGTCGACTGTGCCGAACCAGGGGCCAGCTCTGGAAGAGCATCGGGATTCACACGCAACACTACCGTGTTTTCAGGGCCGCCGCCAGTTCTTCCGGCGAGTGTGAGCATCGGTTCCGGGCCGGAGAAGAGTGTCATGGCCAACGAAGCGCAGCAATCTCTGCCCTTGAATATCGGGACGTGTCACACGAAGGCGCTTTTAAACACGTGAGATTGTGGGGATCCTCTGTACAAAGCGGGTCCAGATTTCACATGCGTGAATGCGCGTTCGTATCCGCTAGCCTCCATAGATCTCGGCAATGGCACCCATGATTCGTTCGACTATATCTTTTTGCACGAATTGAGAGGTGTTGATCCTATCCAGGTCCGGCTCACGTTTTTCGGTCCTCGCACTCACCAGGATCAATTCACCGTCTTTTGCTATGATATTGAACTTTCCGTGCTCGTCTTCGAGAGTGCACACCCAATCGGTGCCGGCTGATCGCACGGACGGCTTTATTCCGCGCTTTCTTGCGTCCGTCAAGTGGAAACGAATTCGACTGAAAGCCTCTTCGAACTCCATGTTCAATTCCTTTCCGCAGCCTACCGGTTACCTCCGATGCCTCTTTTCTCTTTAGTCATTTGCTGTAACGAGAGCAATAACAAAGAGATTAGAGCAGATCTCGAAACTTCTGCCGGATTCGTTCATGACTCTCACACACATTCGACCTATCCAATCATGTCATTGCGAGGAGTGGAACGACGCAACAGTCTCTGTTTTGGCCGGTTGGAGATTGCTTCGGGCTTCGCCCTCGCAATGACAGTTTACGAATCTGTTCGCGTAATCAAAAGCGACACGACTTTTGAGAATCCCCATATACGGAATTGCTCCCGGCCTCCATCGTGAGTGATCCGCTGCGTTGCCTGATTCAGCGGCCTCATGCGAATGCGATTTAAAAAAGTGAGATTGGGGGGCCCCTCTTTAGTAAACGGAATTATGCCTTTGCCAAAGAATCGGTTCACAGAACCAGCGTCATTGCGAGGAGTGAAACGACGAAGCAATCTGTTCTTAACGGTCAGGAGATTGCCACTGGTTTACGCCCTCGCAATGACGGTCACATGCTTTCTCAAGTGAATAATTCCGTTAGTAAAGAGTGTCCCGCCCAAGCCCCCTCTCAGAAACTTCTATCATGCGCCGGCATCTGCATTTCCTTAGCGGAAATGCAGATGCCGGCGAGTGCTAAAAGTTCTTGAGGTGGGGTTCGGGGAGGAACTTCTTACTGGAAGTTCCTTCCCGATTTCAAGTATTTGAAAACGCATTGGTATCAGACCGATTCGCGATCGAGGAGGTCAAATCGGCAGCCCCCCTGTAACCTCGCGGTTCGAAGGATCACCAACCCCCTGCACGAACTCCTCCGGGGCCGTACGGACACACTCTTCCAAAGAAGAAGCTAATGGAATACGATGACGGTTCCGCAACTGGTTCGGGAGGCGTACATCCTGCCAGTCCGTCTCATCAGAATTTTTGACTCAGAGTATGCAGACCTGATGGAAACGAAATCAAGCGACAGCATGACGCGACGGCAAGTCAATTCTTTCCGTCGGACCATATACGAGTATTTTGATCGATACGGACGGAAACTGGCGTGGCGCGATACGGACGATCCGTATCGCATTCTGGTTTCGGAGATCATGCTGCAGCAGACTCAAGTCGAGCGGGTCATCACGAAATACCATGACTTCATAGGTCAATTTCCCGATTTCACGGTCTTGGCGGCTGCTCCGTTGCGGCTGATACTCGCTGCGTGGCAGGGACTGGGTTACAATCGCCGTGCGATCTGGTTGCGGGGCATCGCAGTCCGAACGCTCAATGAATTTAATGGAGTACTGCCTTCGAGTCCCGAGATACTCTTGACGTTTCCAGGCATTGGCAGGTCCACCGCAGGCGCACTGGCTGCATTTGCTTTCCGTAAGCCTGCAGTTTTCATAGAAACCAATATTCGCCGAGTTTTTATCCACTTCTTTTTTTGCGAAAAGGAGCGGGTGAAAGATGCGGAAATCCTTCCCTACGTACAACGAACGCTGGACAGGCCCCGCGTCCGGGAATGGTACTATGCACTCATGGATTACGGAGTCATGCTCAGGAGCCTCGACTCAAACCCGAATCGCAGGAGCGCTCACTATGCAAGACAGTCCCCGTTCATACATTCGGATCGCCAGATTCGTGGTAGCATTTTGAGAATACTGCTTGAAACACCGGTGCTTTCGGAAGACCAACTGCTCGAAGCAGTCGGAAAAGACGAGAGACTCACGAAAAAGTTAATCGCCCAGCTTGTTCGGGAAGGGTTTTTGCACCGGTCGGAAGCCGGATTCACGATAAGCAGGTCCTAATAATAGAACGCGAACTCTGCGAACCAACCTTCGAAGAACGCCTCGAATGTGGGGTGAAAAGTCACTATGGGCGTAGTCGGTATTACGAGACCGCTCGTATCGCCGGCACTATAACTCACCCGGGTACTCCGGAAGCCCGCCATGAGCGAAAAGCTGCCAAGCAGCGTCGATGGACTGGCAATGCCGCCTGCTATTTCCCAGTCTGTCACTTCGGTTCCCAGAACAGGCCACCGCGCGCGCATTTCGAGAATGGGCGATCCGCCAAAAACTGTCCTGAGAGGATTGTAGACCACATGGAATCCCAGGGTCATCGCGTTGGGCCCCGAAAAGGTAGAGGCTATAGAGCCGCCCCCCACGGAAGCTGAGGAAACGGACGGATACACGAATCTTGGCGTGAAGAAATCGTAATCCAGGTCAATTCCCACGCGGGTCCTGTTCCACTGGACGATATCCAGGTCTCCCCCCAGTCTGAGTCCCGAATAGGATATCCGTGCTTCGGCCAGCAACGGAGCCACAAGAGTTCCCGCGTACGTTGTTCCTCCGCTTCTGAAACCCGCAAAGTCCCGGGGTTCGTATGCCACTCGGATCGAGAAGCGATTCAATTGAAAGCGTACCATGCTGTCCAAGAACAACTCTTCTTTACCGAGATGAAAAGTATTGCGCAGGCTGCCTCCGTCCTGAGCAAAATTGGTCTGTGCAATAAAACTTCCGTTCCCGACACTCATCCATATAAGTCGAACCTTTGCTTCACCATCTATGGTCGGAAACCATGCAAGGGGAGACATCCAATCAAACCATCCCAGATTTTGGGCCTGCGCCGATTGCACGTTCACGAAGGAAAGTGCCATCCCCACGCACACAACCGGAATGATTCGGAGAACGCGACTGAATAGGAGCGGGATCGACATCCAAACCTCTGATCAAACGAAACATAAAACAAACACAGTTCACCATATTAAGACTTTTTTTGGCAATAAATCAAGAAAGTTCCCATTACAACCCCTCGCGAAAAAAAACCGATACCATGACGGATCATGACCGAATATATTTTCTGCGCCACAGTTATTCCGCTACAATGGAGAGCCGATGATTTGCGGCAGGCCTGCGACTTGCGAAGGAGGGAAAATGTTCGGCATTTTTGTCGTTTATGGCGGTTGCCAATAATAGTGTCCGTTTGGGTGGACGCGGACCTCAAGGGGTCTCGCAGCTCGGACAACGCAAAGCCGTTAAACCTTCGTTCGGAAAACCCTAAGA
>Ga0187785_10000500_pt1 | contig 14683 bp, 19 predicted proteins | sample 0815_BV2_4_20_MG_FD_132466 | JGI IMG/M metagenome (GOLD analysis project Ga0187785, IMG submission 132466) | Tropical peat soil microbial communities from peatlands in Department of Meta, Colombia - 0815_BV2_4_20_MG | ecosystem: Environmental > Terrestrial > Soil > Wetlands > Peat | place...
CAGAGCAATGGACGGCGCCGTCGGATGAGAGCCAGAACGTGTAGCACCCGCAGCGGCACTGCCACACCTCAGGCTCGGGCCGACGAGGCTTTTTGAATTCGATCACGGACATGGCCGCTCCCCCATGGCGTGCGGTGAGACGGGCGATAAGCGCCACGAATCACCTGATCGCTCAGGCGCAATGGTGAGCCGGAATTGGTGAATCAGATATTAACGGGTCGCGCTCTAGCTCTCTCCGCCCTGACAGCAGCCTAAGTAAAGACGTAGAGGGTTATCGCGATGGCGATGACGAGGAGGGCGAAGACCACGGGCTGATCTATCGGCTCGCCGAAACGAGCGTCCTTCCAGTGCTCGAACATGCCGGTCATGGGGCACCTCCTTGCCTAGCAAGGCCATGCAGCCTGCAAAGGTTCCGGGCTTGCGCTTCCCCGCGACACTTCGCGAAAAAGGACAGGAATTTTTTCCTTGACAGCGTGACGCTCGTGGGCTAGGGTTCATCTATAACGCGACAGTTGCGCGAGCCGCCGCTTCCCAAGGGAGGCGGCGTTTTTGTTTTCGCGCTCGCGCGCAGGCTCTCACCATCGGCAAGGACATGGAGCAGGACGACCCTCAACCCGAGGGCGAAGCAGATGCGCTTGCGGCGCGGCGCGACGGTGTCGATTGGGAGGCGATCAAGCATGCCGTCATCGACGGCGACTGGTCGCTGCGGCGGATCGCGGAAACGCATGGCGTCGGCGAAACCACGATCAGAAGCCGGATGCAGAAAGAGGGTTGGGTCCGCCTGTTGGGCACCAAGCCGTTGCCGTCGGGGCGGCGAGCGGGAGCGGCGGGAGTGCCGAGAGAAAAGCGAGCGAAGCCCAAACTGTTTCGCCGGCGGCAGATGGTGCAGCGGCTGTTCCAGGTGCTGGACGCCAATCAAGCCCATCGGCGGCGGAGTGGGACTTCAACGCGATCAAGTTGCTGAAGTTCGGCACGTCTGATCCAAAGCCTGGCCGGGCCGGCGGGCGTGACGCGCCCCTCCCGCGCGCACGCCCGCCACTTTCTTTGCCCGAATGCCTTGGTGGCGATACTCGGAGCAGAGCCTATTGCTGGCTCTGATTCTTCTTGTTGACCCCGACTTGCCCGACCGGATGCTTCGTGATTTTACCGCCGGAAGTGCCGGAGCCGACGGCGGCCTTCGCCTCCTCGCAGACGCAAGTGTTGTTATCGTTGTTGCAGCTGCCGCTGGTCGCCGAGCAATGATGCTCGAACATCTCATTGCAGTCTTTGTCGCCGCTGCAGTTGCAGTGGCCGCCAGCGCAGTGAATTTCGGCGTAGCCAGGCGTGCTCGCGAACAGCGCGAGAGCGAACCCAGCAAGCAACGCTGCGGCAGCATGAAACGATGGCCGGTCGGACTTGGTCATTTCCTTCGCCCTTTTGGTTGAAATTTCTGAGATCCACTTCGAAGCCCCCAGACGATAGCAGACGGCGGGCAGTTGCGGTCGCGATCAATGTCGCGGCCTCGTTGAGATTTAGCTCGGCCCCGGCTTCCGGCCGGGTAGCTCGGCGAATCGCAGGTTCCTCCAATCCTTTGAAGGTGGGCGACTGCCTCAGGTCGAGTGGGGATCGGCCGATCAGTCTCCGGCCATTAACCATTGAAACGATGAACGTAGAGGACGACACAGATGACCGTTGTGTTGACGACGGCGCCCGCCGTCGAGCCGATCTCGCTCGCCGAGGCCAAGGCGCATCTCAGACTCGACGCAAGCGATGAGGACGCGCTGCTCACTGCCCTCATCACGGCGGCGCGGATGTTCGTTGAGCGGACTCTCGGAGTCGCGCTCATCACGCAGAGGTGGTCCTACTTCTTGGATTTCTGGCCAAGCGCGGGCTGCATCACGCTGCCCATCCTGCCGGTCCAGGCGGTAGGCGCGGTGCGGGTTCATGACGGCGCAGGCGGCGTGATCACGCTCGATGCGGCGAGCTACGAGGTCGATGCTCTGTCGGAGCCCGCGCGGCTCGTGCTGAAAGGCGCCGTTCCTTCGAGCGGCGCGAGCCGGTCGCGCTCGGTCTCGTCGCGCAGGACGTGCCGGCGACCGTCGCGGCGCTTCTGCTTCCCTATCGCCGCGTGCGGCTGTGACCGAGTTCCTGCCGAGCGAGCTCCGTCATCGTCTGGTGCTCGAGCAGCTCGAGCGGGTGAGCGATGACGGCGGCGGCTACACCGAGAGCTGGGTCGAAGTGGCGACGCTGTGGTGCGACCTGCGCCCGCTCGCGGGCTCCGAAACGGTCGAAGCGGATCGGCTCGCCGGCTCGGTCAGTCACGAAATCGCGCTTCGCTATTTGCCTGGCGTGGTGCCCGCCAGGTGCTTACGCAAGGATGCGCGCGTCTTTCACATCGTCAGCGTCATCAATGTCGATGAGCGCAATCGCTGGCTCAAATGCCTGTGCGAGGAGCGCGACCTGTGACGGCGGTCGAGATCACGGGGATCGAGGCATTACGCCGCCGGTTCGAGGCCGCGAGCGCGCCGGAAGCCTTCAAGAGCGCGTTGCGGGAAGAGGCCGAGGCCATTGCCGCTGAAGCCCGCCGCGAGGCACCCGGCGAATTGGCGCACAGCATTGCGGTCGAGGATGTGAGCCAAGGGGAGAGGCTCGGCTTCACCGTCAGGACGGCTGACCCTGCCGGCAGGGCCGCTGAGTTCGGCACGCTGAAGCTGCCAGCCCCGCCTTGGCTCTGGCCGATGTTTAAAGCCCGTTTACCGGCAATTAAGGACCGGCTCAGAAAACTGGCACTTGCGGCTGCAATGATTCCCTGAGTCGGCATGTAATCGCGAACTGGTGATGAGGGGCGGGGGTTTTCAGGGTGCCGCAGGCACCCCATATGTTGGTTAACGTTTTCTTAGGTGGTGACTTGCCATGGCGGAAGTTGCAAGTTGGGCGCTCCAGCGCAGCGTGTATCAGGCGCTCGCCGGCTCCTCCGATCTGACGACATTGCTCGGCGGGGCTCGCATCTACGACGACGCGCCGCAAGGCGCGGCCTTTCCCTTCATCACTGTCGGTCAGAGCGTGGTCCGCGACTGGAGCACGGGCACCGAGGACGGCGCCGAGCACGATCTTACGCTGCATGTCTGGTCGCGCGCCGGCGGCAAGAAGCAGGTGCATGAGATCATCGAGTCGATCAGGGCGGTGCTGCACGACCAGCCGCTCGTGCTCGCCGACCATGATCTGATCAACCTGCGCCATGAATTCTCCGAGGCGCGGCTCGATCCTGACGGCGATACGTTTCACGGCATCGTGCGCTATCGCGCGGTGACCGAGCCCGAGCACGCGGTCGCGGCTTAGTCGCACTCTCTTGCTTCGCTCGCTACAGCATGCTTCCTCTCGACTGGGTTCGAGGGGAGGATGCAAGGCGTGGCCGTTTGGCGCAAAATAAGGGCTCTCGTCGATCACGTTCTGGGCGAGGACGATGGCGCGGGCAATCTTCGCGAGGATGAGCTCAGGCTCGCCGCGGCGGCGCTTCTCATTCACGCCTCGATGATCGACGGCCATGTCGATCCCGAAGAAACCAAGACACTCAAAGCTCTGCTGCAATCGCGCTTTGCCATCGACGACGATGAGCTGCGCAAGACGCTGAAAGACGCGGAAGCCTGGGAGCACGAGTCGGTCGACCTCTACAGTTTCACCAGCGTGCTCTGCCGGGGCCTCGACCAAGACGGTCGCCAGCGCATCGTCGAGATGCTGTGGGAGATCGTTCTGGCGGACGGCGTGCTGCATGAGTTCGAGTCGAACCTGGTGTGGCGCGCCTCGGAATTACTCGGCGTCTCGACCCGTGACCGTGTGCGACTGAGGAAGCTCGTCGAGAGCCGAGACTAGCCAGGCGCCATTACGTTTTCGATTTTTGTGCATACCGTCGGCTCTCCAGAAACCGCGGAGAAGCCGCACGCAATTTTCAGAAGATCTATATTTCGCTCCCTTACCAATCAGATTCCTTAGTCGTGCGGTGTAGATGCTGATGGTGGGCGGCGCACAGCGGCACGCCGCTGGAACGTGTGAAGTGTGCTTTAGAGAACGAGCTTTGGAATCGGCGTCGACTAAACCTTCGTAGCTACGAGCCCTCTTGAGACCGATGCGTTGCTAAAAAGTCACGTCCCTTCGTAATCGACGGCTTCCGAAGGATCGGTCGGAACTACCGTCCGACTTTGTCCTTAAAGGCCTATTGAAAACTGGGGGAACATAACATGCGTGACATCCGTGACGACCTGCAAGACCGCGCCAATCTGATTGTTGAGCAAATCAGCGCTGCGCAGGGACAATTCGATGAGCACATCGAGCAGCTCAGGCATGAGCACGAAACCATGCTTGAAGGTCTGAAGTCCACACTGCACAACGTAAACATGGTCATCGGGCTCGAGGGGCGCCTTGGGAGTTCACTGTCCGGAACTCAAGCGGAGTGCCAGGTGACTTCGCCGAGCCAGCACCTTCCTCAGCAGGCGCAACCGCAACAGCCGCTTTCTGATGCGTTGATCCGCAAGGTGGCCTCAGTCGGCGCTAGATAGATGATTAAGAGCGCGTCTTGCGTTGAGCTCACCGAGAACGACGGGGTGGGCGATAAGAGGGAAGTCCATGCGCGACATTCGCGGCGACTTACAAGACCGAATTGACGTGGCTGAGCAGCAGATCTGCCTTGAGAACGCGCGATTCGAACAATTGATTCAGAGGCTCAAGACAGAACAAGCCAACAAGCTTGAGCAACTGAGGGTTCAACTTCGACTTGCGAATAAACTCCTTGAGTTTATGGGGTGGCACAACAATGTGTGTGCAACGCTAACAACTCGGATCGCCGCTGCAGAGGAGGCTGAAACTGCGCTATGGAAATCGCTGGGCAGAGAAGTTGACGCCGCCGGCTCTCCTGATCACACCCTTGTTGGTGAATGATCGCTCGCCACCAATATCTCGCAAATGCGCCTCATGGGGCAGAAGGCGAGATTTTGTTCTAGCGCGTCCTGGAATCTTCACTGGTCGCGCCGGGCGCGGGACTAGTGTCAGCAGGTCCCGCGCCCTGCCGGACCAGAGCGTTGAATTAACGTAGACCCAAATAACGCTTCGTTGCCCTTCGCAGCAGGCGAGCTGGTACCTTACCTCTCATAAAATGATTGAGACGAGCTAAGGGTCCGACGGGGTACCGAAAGCGCGGCCGTCGTGCCTCAAGTGCCTTTGCGATGATTAGAGCGACCTCCTTCGGGTCGCGCGCTAAACTCGCGGCGTGTGCATCACCTGCACGAAACACCTGTTGAGTCCATTCGCGATATGGGCTTCTTGCAGGCTGTATGCGCGGCGTGCTGCTCCAGATCTCGGTTTTATAGGGACCGGGTTCTATAAGCACAATCTCGATACCCAACGGCCCCAGCTCGTAGGCGGTGGCCTCGGCCCAGCCTTCGATCGCCCATTTTGAAGCGCAATAAATCGCATTTGCGGGCTGCCCCATGAAGGCGGCTTCACTAGAGACGATAACGATCCGTCCGCTCCTCTGTCCCCTGAAGGTCGGCAGCAACGCACGTGTCAAAGCCAGCACGCCGAAGAAGTTCGTTTCCATCACCCGCCGAAGTTCAGACTCCGGCACGTCCTCCAATACACCCGCGGCCGCGACACCGGCGTTGTGCACGACGGCATCGAGTTTGTTGCCGGTCCGGGCCAGTATCGATTTAACAGCTCCTGCAATTGAGGCTCCGCTAGTGACGTCGAGCTGCTCGATTTCGACGCAACCTTGTAGCCCCATCTTTTCGAGCGCCTGCTCGAGTAGATCTTTCTTCTCTGGATTCCGCATAGTCGCGAACACGCGCCAGCCTCGTGAGGCGAGCAACGCCGCCGTCGCCAGTCCGATGCCAGTCGACGTTCCTGTGATCAGCACCGACCGCTGCATCGCTCAAGAACCTTTGTGTTGTACGATGGGTGCACTCTAGCCTGTAGAACTGCGGAGCGGGAGCAATGGCATGACAGACCACAAGCGCATGGATGAGATCATCGAACTAGCGAACAAAATCTCAACGGTAGCCGAGGGACACACCAGCGCCGCGGTGTTGTATGCGTTGATAAACTCACTCGCTATCGGCATTGCCAACACCAGCCACACCGAAGCGGAGCTGGAAAAGGCTAATGAAGAGGTGACGGCTGCCCTTCGTGCGGCATCGAAGGGCTATTGGGCAGTAAAGTAAGCGAGCCGATGGATTCGCCTAACATGACCATTGGTTGTGCACGGCTGTAATCCAGAATGGGCGTTGAGCTGCCCGGCGGTCTGGGCTCCAACTTTGGTCTGCCTTGCACGGATCGACTCAGTTCTTGCAGCCGCCAGCCAAATCGATTTGTAACGGCACCCTCCGCTGAATTTGAAGGTCTTCCCCCGTGCTTTCCTCGCCACGCACGCGACACCACGTGGCTGGGCTTTAGCTCGGTAAGGCCGCATCGCTGGCAACGTCTACCTTTGAAAAAAATGTCAAACGTCGCAGGACCACGGGTGAGAAACCAAATCCGCGTACGTGATTGAATCAGTTTACGTCGCTTCTTCGCAGTCGCTCACCCGAGCGTGTTCTCGCCACAACGAGGGCTGGAGCAGCTGAAAAGCTACTATGCATGGGGTTGTTTTGCAGATTCGCGCTAGAAAACTAGCGTTGAGCGCGTCCCGGTGGGGACCCCACTGAACTTGTGTCCTGGGATGCGGCTGTTGTGCGCCACATATCTTGCGGCCCTACGGGCGCGTTAGAAGAGGATGAATGCTCTTCAAAGTTTGCATCCGCTGCTGACCCTTCAAGTCTTGAAGGTGGGAGGCAGAGTTGGCCGTTGGGGGCCGTAAACTTAAGTTCTCACCGCGACCGAGGTCGCGGTGAGGTGGCCCTATCGCCTCAAACCTTCGGCTTAGCGGGGAGGGGGAAGGTGCGGAGGTCGGCGGCAGCTTCGGGATATTTGACTGCAAGCGCTTCGATATTGCCCATCTCGACGTCTCTGTCCCGGAGGACCACGCCGGGCCATTCAGTGCTGCCGCCGAGGAACCAGCGCTTCCTGCCCGTGACGCGCGCGGTATGAAATGTGCCGCCGGGGACCAAGAGTTGCACCAGCTCGCCGCCGGGGATATTCGGCCCGACCACGACGAGCTCGCTCGTGCCGCCTTCGTGCAGCAATAGCACCTCTATCGGGTCGCCGAGATAATAGTGATAGAGTTGGTCGTTATCGATGCGGTGGAGCTTCACCGGCGCCTCCGGCGTCACCATGAAATAGAGCGCGGTGCCGGCAGGGCTGCCCTTGTCGAACGGCGCCGGCAACCCGCCCGAGGCGATCTGCAGCGCACTCTTGTAGGTCTCGCGCGCGAAGCCGCAGGTGGCATTCGGCTCGAGCTTGAGCAGCGTCTTGATCTCGTCGGCGGTGGTATTTTCGGGCACTGGCATTTCCGGATTGACGAGCGACGGCTGTTGATCGGGCGTCGGCACTGCGGCTCCGGCGACGGCGAATGTCGGCGCCAACATGGCAGCACCGGCAACGCTTGCGCCCTTGAGAAAGTCGCGACGCGCAATCGGGGTCTCGTCAACGCCTTTCGGCATGGCGGCAGCCCTCGTAAGTTCTCGCTCGGCGCCGCCCTTATCCGACGGGCGGGGCGCCGAGGCAACGGCGTCATGAAGTCTACCCCAAGTCACGTTGCAGGCATGATTCTACGCAGCGCTATCGTTAAGTGGACAGCGCGGAGGCCGCTCCTCCTGGGCGGGCTTACTCAAGCGTTCATGCGACGTTCATGCGCTCTCATTTAGGGTCCGGCGCAATAAGGATAACGGAACTGGGAACGATGTGGCGGGTGCTTTATCCAATTGTCATCGCGGTGCTTGCCGCAGCTTCGTTGACGGCAGCGGTCAGGGCCGGAGAGCCCGGCTGCGTCGATTGGGGCTCGGCAGCCGCGATCATCGCCCAGAACTCGCTCCTTCCCGCAAGCGTCGTTTACCAGAAGGTCCAGCAGCGCACCGGCGGCAAGATCGTCAATCAGTCCCTGTGCAAGGAGGGCAATCGTTATGTCTATAAGCTCGTCGTGCTCGGGCCGACCGGAGCGGTGACCAACCTCACCGTTGACGCTGCTACCGGGCAGTTCTAAGGGGGACAAAGGTCCCAAGCCGGGAGGACATCGATTTTGCGCCTTCTCGTCGTCGAGGACGATCCAGACCTGAACCGCCAGCTCGTCACCGCGCTGAGCGATGCGGGTTACGCCGTCGACACGGCCTTCGACGGAGAGGAGGGGCATTTCTTGGGCGATACCGAGCCCTACGACGCCGTCGTGCTCGATCTCGGTCTACCCAAGAAAGACGGACTCAGCGTTCTCGAGCAATGGCGGCGCGATGAACGCAAGATGCCGGTGCTGATCCTCACGGCGCGCGAGCGGTGGAGCGACAAGGTTGCCGGCATGGACGCCGGCGCCGACGATTATGTCGCTAAACCTTTCCACATGGAGGAGGTACTGGCGCGTTTGCGCGCGCTGCTCAGACGCGCGGCGGGCCACGCGAGCAACGAGATGGAATGCGGCCCGCTCCGTCTCGACACCAAGACGGCGCGGGTTACCGTCGACGGCCAGGCGGTGAAGCTAACCTCGCACGAATACCGCGTGCTCGCATATCTCATGTTGCACCGGAACCGTGTGGTGTCGCGCACCGAGCTTGTCGAGCATCTCTACGAGCAGGATTTCGATCGCGATTCGAACACGGTCGAAGTGTTCATCGGGCGGTTGCGCAAGAAGCTTCCCCTGGATCTCATCAAGACCGTCCGCGGGCTCGGCTACCGCCTCTCGGACGCCGACGATGAGGTTTAACTCCCTCGCGTTCCGGCTGTTCGCCTCGGCTGCGGTATGGACGCTGGTCGTCCTTCCGGTCACCGCCATCCTGCTCGTTTCGCTGTACCGCACCACGGTCGAGCGCAGTTTCGACGCGCGCCTCAACGTCTATATGACGAGCCTCGTTGCCTCGAGCACGACGGGCGGCGCGCGCCAGCCGCAAGAGCCGGCCCCGTTGGGCGAGCCGATCTTCACCATCCCCTTCTCCGGCTGGTACTGGCAGATCAAAGCCCTCGACGGGTCGGACCATCCTCTCTACGTCTCCGACTCGCTCCTCGACCAGCAGCTCAAGCTGCCGAGCCAAACCGACGTCCCCCCCGACAAAACCCTTACCCGCAGCGCCTATGTGCCCGGTCCCGAAGGTCAGCATTTGCGCGTCCTCGAGCGCGAGATCAGGCCGGCGGGGCCGAACTCCACGCCCTATTCCTATGCCGTCGCGGGAGACGGCGCGGAGATCGACCGCGATCTTTCCGAGTTCACCCGCCTCCTCATTGCCGCGCTCGCCGCGCTCGGGCTCGGCCTCCTGGCCGCGACATACTTCCAAGTCCGCTTCGGGCTCTCGCCGCTCAGCGGCATTCGCAAAGACCTTGCCGCGATCAGGTCGGGACAGGCCGAGAAGCTCGAAGGAGAGCTCCCTTACGAGATCAGACCGCTCCAGCAGGAGCTCAACGCGTTGATCCAGTCGAACCGCGAGATCGTCGACAGGGCGCGCACGCATGTCGGTAATCTCGCGCACGCGCTCAAGACTCCCTTGAGCGTGATCAGGAACGAGGCACGCACCCAGGAAGGACCGCTCGCCGCGAAGGTGATCGAGCAGGCCGAGGTCATGCGCACGCAGATCACCCATCACCTCGACCGCGCACGCGTTGCGGCACGGTCGAGCGTGATCGGCGACGTCACCGATGTCGACCAAGTCCTGCAAGGGTTGAAGAGGGCGCTCGACCGCATCCACGAGGAGCGCGGACTTGACCTCGAGGTCGCGACCACGCCCGGGCTCAAGTTCCAAGGAGAGAAGCAGGATTTCGAGGAGATGGTCGGCAACCTGCTCGATAATGCTTGCAAATGGGCACGGTCGCGGGTGAGCGCGAGCGCGACGCGCGAAGACGGGGCACGCCGCTTCACGGTGACCGTCGACGACGACGGCCCGGGCCTGACCGAGGCGGAGCGCAAGAAGGCGGTGAAGCGGGGGCAGAGGCTCGACGAGAGCAAGCCGGGCTCAGGCCTTGGGCTCTCGATCGTTGCCGACCTCGCACATCTATATAAGGGTCACGTCGAGCTCGAGCCGTCGCCCGAAGGCGGCTTGCGCGCGAGGCTAGAGCTGCCTGCCGCCTGATTTCCGGCTTTTCCTCACGGTCACAACGTAATTTGGCCAGAATTGTTATCTTTCAAGGACGGGTCGCGACGATTAAACTCACTCTGTCTCTTGCCGGGGGCCGCATCGATCGGAGACGGCCGAAGGGGGGAACCGATGAGACAAGGCACTCAGTTTGCGATCATTCTCATGGTGCCGCTCTTCATGGCGGCGTGCGGGCCAGGCAATAAGCAGGGCACGGGCACCATCGTGGGTGCCACGGCCGGTGCCGTCGCCGGCGCCGCGATCGGCGGTCCCAGCAACCGCGTGGGGGGCGCTGCCATCGGCGCGGTCGCGGGCGGTCTGATCGGTAACGTGATCGGCCGCGACATGGATGAGCGTGACCGGCAGCTCGCCGAGGCGGCGCAATACCAAGCCCTGGAATATGGACATAGCGGAGCTCCCACGCCGTGGGACAATCCCGAGAACCAGCATCGCGGCCAGATCGTGCCGGGTAAGCCTTATGTCCAGAACGGCCTCAATTGCCGGCCCTATACCCACACCATCTATATCTCGGGCCAGCCGCAAACCGCGCGCGGCACGGCCTGCCGCCAGCCGGACGGCACCTGGAAAACCGTGGGCTAGCGGTCGCCGAGGCCCGAGATTGCGCGGATTTAATCTTGTCGGGGATGGGCGGACCTTGCCCGCCGAACAGCCTTTCGCCTATGGCTAGGCCCATCAGGTCGCTGGCAGGGCCAGGATTGAGCGGAGGCGTTCGGCTCCCTTGTTGCTTTGGATCATCCTCGGCTGCCTCACGGCGCTCGTTGTTTTCGTCCTCTTGCGGCCGCTACGCGGCGCGGGAACGCGGGAGGACGCGCGCGAGGCGTTTAACGCCGCCGTCTATCGCGATCAGCTGGGCGAGATCGATGCGGACCGCTCGCGCGGACTGATCGGCGAGAGCGAGGCCGAGGCCGCGCGGCTCGAGATCGCGCGACGGCTGTTGCAAGCCGACAGCAAGGAGCGCGCCACCGGTCGCGAGCAAGTCGCGGGAGGTCGGGCGCGAGCGGCGACGGTAGTCGTCGCCACCCTGGTACCGCTGCTCACGCTCGGCCTCTACCTCCTCTACGGCTCGCCGCGCCTTCCCGACCAGCCGCTCGCGGCTCGCCTTGAAGATCCCTCCAACAACCAGAATCTCGAAGCTCTCGTCGCCCGCGTCGAAGCGCGGCTGCGCGAGCATCCAGAGGAGGGGGAGGGGTGGGACGTGGTCGCTCCCGTCTACATGGGCTGGCAGCGCTATCAGGATGCGGCCGATGCTTATGGTGAGGCAATCAGGCTGCTTGGGCCGACGGCGAAGCGTCTGTCCGGACAAGGGCAGGCGCTCGTGCTCGCCAATAACGGAGTGGTGAGCGAGGAAGCGCGCGGCGTTCTCACCCACGCGATCGAGCTCGATCCAAGTCTCACCGAGCCGCGCATCCTCATCGCCATCGCCAAGGAGCAGGATGGGAAGTTCGCAGCGGCGATCGCGGATTGGCGGGCGCTCCTCGACAAGAGCGAGGGCGATGCGCCGTGGCGCCAGATGGTCGAGCAGAGGATCGCGAGCGACGAGGCGCATCTTGCCGGCAAGCCCGTTCCGGACCAGCCGGCTTCCGCCGAAGTCGCTCCACCGGTCGCTGCCGGTCCAAGCGCCGGCGACGTGGCCGCGGCGCAAAACATGAGCCCCGCCGACCGGCAGGCGATGATCGAGACGATGGTGCAGCGCCTTGCCGATCGCCTCGATCAGGACGGCAGCGATCTCGGCGGCTGGCTCAAGCTCGTCAAAGCCTATAGCGTGCTCGATCGCAAGGACGATGCGGAGAAGGCGCTTGCCCGCGCCAAGAACCAATTTAGTGGAAATGCACCGGCGCTCCAGCAGCTCGATCAATTGGCGGCTGAGCTTGGATTGAAGTCATGACACGGAAGCAGCGGAGAGGCGTTCTGATCGGCACCTGCCTCGCGGTGCTCTGCGTTGCCGTGGGCCTCGTGCTTTACGCCATGCGGGATTCGATCGTGTTCTTCTATAGTCCGAGTGAGGTCGCCAAGATGCAAATCTCGCCGGGGCAACGCTTCAGGCTCGGCGGCCTGGTCGAGACAGGGAGCATGTCACACGGCGAGGGGGCGACCATCCACTTCGTCGTCACCGACAAGATCTCATCCTTGCCGGTCACATTTACCGGTGTGCTGCCGGATCTGTTCCGTGAAGGGCAGGGTGTGGTCGCCGAAGGCGTGCTCGGCGCAGACGGCACCTTCCAGGCCGACAACGTTCTCGCCAAGCACGACGAGAAATATATGCCGCCGGAAGTGGCCAAAAAATTGAAAGAACAGGGCGTGTGGCGGGGCGAGGAGCAGGCGTCGACACCGAGCGTTCAAGGCAAGGTGAACTGAGGAGTGAAGGGCGTCGGGAGATGATCGCTGAAGTCGGACATTACGCGCTGATCCTCGCGCTCGCCGTGGCCATCGTGCAGACGGTGCTGCCGCTGATCGGCACGCGGCTCGGCGACCGCCAGCTCATGAGCGTTGCTGCTCCGGCGGCGCAGGCCGAGGTCCTGCTGATCGCCATCGCCTTCATCGCGCTGATGACGGCGTACGTCACCTCGGACTTCTCGGTCGAGAATGTCTGGCGCAACTCCCACTCGGCCAAGCCGCTGCTCTACAAGATCTCGGGCGTGTGGGGGAACCACGAGGGCTCGATGGTCCTCTGGGTGCTGATCCTCGCTCTGTTCGGCGCGGCGGTGGCAACTTTCGGCACCAATCTGCCGCGCGAGCTGAAGGCGAACGTGCTCGCCGTGCAGGGCTCGATCGCGGCGGCGTTCCTGCTTTTCATCGTCACCACGTCGAATCCCTTCATCAGACTCGATCCCGCGCCGTTCGACGGCATGGGGTTGAACCCCGTGCTGCAGGACCCGGCGCTCGCCTTCCATCCGCCCTTCCTCTACACGGGCTATGTCGGCTTCTCGATGGCGTTCTCCTTCGCCGTCGCCGCGCTGATCGACGGGCGCATCGACGCGGCCTGGGCGCGCTGGGTGAGACCGTGGACGCTCGCCGCATGGATGTGCCTCACCCTCGGCATCGCCATGGGCTCGTGGTGGGCCTATTACGAGCTCGGCTGGGGCGGGTTCTGGTTCTGGGACCCGGTCGAGAACGCCTCCTTCATGCCCTGGCTCGCCGGCACCGCGCTGCTCCATTCGGCTCTGGTGATGGAGAAGCGCGACGCGCTCAAGGTGTGGACCATCCTGCTCGCCATCATCACTTTCTCGCTGTCGCTGATGGGGACCTTCCTCGTCCGCTCGGGCGTGCTGACGAGCGTGCACGCCTTCGCCGTCGATCCCGCGCGCGGCATCTTCATCCTCGCCATCATGGGCCTCTTCATCGGCGGCGCGCTCACGCTGTTCGCCTGGCGCGCACCGCTCCTCTCGCAGGGGGGATTGTTCGCCCCGATCAGCCGCGAAGGCGCTCTCGTCCTCAACAATCTCCTGCTCACCACCGCATGCGCCGCCGTGTTCGTCGGCACGCTCTATCCGCTCGCGCTCGATGCGATCACCGGTGACAAGATCTCGGTCGGCGCGCCCTTCTTCAATCTCACGTTTGCTCCGCTCATCGTGCCGCTCCTGATCGCGGTTCCGTTCGGACCGCTGCTCGCATGGAAGCGGGGAGATTTGCTGGCGGCGGCACAGCGTCTCATGGCCGCCGCGTGTGTCGCGCTCGTGGTCATCGTTATCGTTGCCGCGTTTCAGCATAAGGGACCGTGGCTTGCGCCTTTCGGTATCGGGCTCGGCATGTGGCTGATCATGGGCGCGCTCACCGACCTTCTCTATCGGGCGAAGCTGTTCGACACGGGCCGGTCGGAGGCGTGGCGGAGATTGCGCAACCTGCCGCGCTCGGCCTATGGCACGGCCCTCGCTCATGCGGGGCTCGGGCTTGCAGTGATCGGCATCGTCTCGACCACGGCCTGGCGGTCGGAGGCGATCTTGGCCCTGAAGCCGGGTGAAACAGCGGAGATCGCCGGCTATTCGCTCGCCTTCAAGGGCATCGAGGATCGTCAGGGTCCAAACTATCGCGAGCGGGCCGGATTGTTCGATGTCACTCGCAACGGCCAATTCGTGACCGAGCTCGACCCATCAAAGCGCGCGTTCCCGGTCGAGCGGAGCGCCACTTCCGAAGCCGGCATTCACGTGAGCTGGCGCGGTGATCTTTACGCGGTGCTCGGCGATCAGCTCAAGGACGGTGCTTACAGCGTCCGCCTCTATTTCAACCCGCTGGTCAGGCTCATCTGGCTCGGCGCGCTCGTCATGTTCTTTGGCGGCGCCGTCTCGCTATCCGACCGCCGCTTGCGGGTCGGCGCGCCGAAGCGCGCGCAGGCGAAAGCCGCCGCGGTTCCGGCTGGAGAATAGAGATGGACTTCCGCCGCGCGCTCTCGGCGCTTCTCGTGATGTTTGGCCTTTGCGTTGTAATTGCAGGGTCCGCCAGGGCTGTGCAGCCCGATGAAGTGCTGTCCGATCCAGCGCTCGAAGCGCGCGCCCGCG